>Ga0307489_10000520_pt1 | contig 23561 bp, 23 predicted proteins | sample SB12metaG_FD_202247 | JGI IMG/M metagenome (GOLD analysis project Ga0307489, IMG submission 202247) | Sea-ice brine microbial communities from Beaufort Sea near Barrow, Alaska, United States - SB 1.2 | ecosystem: Environmental > Aquatic > Marine > Coastal | place: USA: Alaska | collected... | reverse complement strand
CTTTGTCGCCGATACGTGCTTTTGCATCAGCCATGTCAACGGTCCAATCTAGACCCACAGCGTCACATCCTGTTGCAGCGATAGATTCCAACCACAAACCGGCATTTTTAGTAAACAAAGTAACCGGCACCTTACGCCCGTCGTTTTCGCGAGTGAGACTATCAACAATTTTATGCATGTATTGCAGAGAAAACTCTTGGTAATCGCGACCTGACAATACGCCGCCCCATGTGTCAAACACCATTACTGATTGAGCACCGGCGGCAATTTGTGCGTTAAGGTACAAAATCACTGAATCAGCTAGTTTATCGAGTAATAGGTGTAATGCTTGTGGCTCGCTAAAGGCCATTTTTTTGATTTTGGTGAAAGCTTTGCTTGAGCCGCCCTCAATCATGTAAGTAGCCAGCGTCCAAGGGCTGCCAGAAAAACCAATTAAAGGCACTGTGCCATTTAAATTTTTGCGAATAGTGCGCACTGCATTCATCACATAACCCAGTTCTACTTCGGGATCTAGAACGGGTAATTTTTTAATATCAGCCATACACGTTAATGGTCTTTCAAATTTTGGGCCTTCTCCGGTCTCAAAATATAAACCTAATCCCATCGCATCAGGAATAGTCAAAATGTCGGAAAATATTATGGCCGCATCTAGGTCGAATCTACGCAACGGCTGAAGTGTGACCTCGCAGGCTAATTCAGCATTTTTACAGAGTGACATAAAGTCACCCGCTTCGGCTCTTGTGGCTTTGTATTCAGGTAAATATCGACCTGCTTGGCGCATCATCCATACCGGTGTAATGTCTACAGGTTGGCGTAACAATGCTCGTAAATATCGGTCGTTTTGCAATGGCTGCATTGATTTCCTCAAATTAGAAGTAACTTGCCCTGCTATTCTAAGGGCTTAAAAAGATCTGTATTGTAGCGATTTTATTCATTGAATGAAGGGTAAATTGGATCCTATCTAGCAAAAACTTGCATATTAAGAGTTTTCTCTGTTATAACTAAGTAGCGAAAGCAATTAAAAATAAGAATCTCGCTAACGAGACCAAGACGCTAAAATATTCAAACCCCACTTTTGTGGGGTTTTTTATTTCCGTTCATATAAGCAGCTATTATTCTAGGAATGAGTTGGCGCAGTAATGTTTTTCTGTTGCTTTATTTCTTCGAGTGTATGCTCAATTAGTCTTCCAGCAATCGATTGTTTGGGTGGGATATTGGGTAGTTTGTCTGAGTCAAACCAATATGCTTCAAGTATTTCTTTGCCGTCTACTTTTATTTCCCCTGAGTCAAAATCTGCCAAAAAACCAACCATTAAAGAGTGAGGGAAAGGCCAAGGTTGGCTAGAAAAGTAACGCAAGTTTTTAACCTGTATGCCTACCTCTTCAAATACTTCTCTATGAACTGCCTGTTCAAGTGTTTCACCACTTTCTACGAAACCAGCTAAAGTCGAAAACATTTGCCGAGAGCGTTGAGGTTTACCTTGAGCTAACAATATTTTATCGTTGTGGCGGATGGACACAATGATACAAGGTGAAATTCTAGGGTAACAGCGGTGCTGGCATCGTGAACACTGCATGGCCATTTCCCAATCTATTTGTTGCATAGAGCTACCACATTGACCACAAAATCTATGTGTGCGCATAAATAGTGCAATTTGCCAGGCTCTAGAAGCAATACCAAAGAAACTAGATTGATTCTGCATTAATAAAGCACGCATACTGACAAGGGAAAGTTGTTCGTGTTCAATATGTTCATTGCCCATATCAATCAGGAAGCAAGGTAAGTCACGATGACTACCTATTCGAACAATTTGATCCTGGTAGGCATGAGCAAAACTGAGTGTCTCCCATCTGTCTATCATTAATCCTGTGTTTTCAGTAAATTGAAAAATTTTTTCACCGCTAAAAATTAACCAAATAGCTTTTGTTTCGGCGGTTACCGATATATTTTGTTCGATCATATAGTTACCAAAAATCAAATATTCTTGCTTAATTTAACACAGTAAAACGCAGCACAGAAATATACTTTGATAGAGTATCGAATCATTAATATTGTCTAAAGTAGTAGCGTGTTACTAATATTAAATGCTTAAAATAAGCAACCTATAAAAAATAGTGTTATTATTAGATGCTTTTTTTGGAAGGAATAAATGTGACTAATAATTGCCAACATTCTATTGCGGAGCAGGTGTACAAAGCTAGGCAATTTTGTGAAGACAAAGGGGCTAGGTTTACTTTGCTCCGAGAGAAAGTATATGCATTATTACTGGAACAACAAGGTGCTGTAGGTGCCTATGAGTTATTGGACGCTCTTAAACTAACCGAGTCTAGCGCTAAGCCAGCTACGGTCTATAGGACTTTAGATTTTCTCCTAGAGTTTGGTCTCATTCATAAAATAGAATCCACTAATGCTTTTGTAGCCTGTCATCATTTTGATTGTAATCACCCCGTACAATTTTTAATTTGCGATACGTGTGGTGATGTCAAAGAAATTCAATCTGAAGGTTTAAAAGATACCTTAGATAAACAAGCCCAAACTGTTGGTTTTAGTATAGTAAATCAAACAATTGAAGCTCACGGTACTTGTGCTGCTTGCCAATAAATCCAACTCCAACTCCAACTCCAAATTCAAAAAGGAAATCTTCATCCAATGAACGCTGAGTTTATTAATCCCTTTATCGCTGCTTTAATCAAGGTAATGCAAACCATGGCACAAATTGAGTTATTGCCAGGCAAACCCAAAAAGAAAAGTGATAATACAGCGGGGGGGCAGGTTTCTGGGTTGATTGGTATGGTGGGTGACAAAGTCCAGGGTTCCATGTCTATTTCTTTTGATGAGGGCTTAGTCTTAGAAATTATGCACAAAATGTTAGGGGATAAACCTGATAGCATTGATTCTGATGTACAAGATATGGTGGGTGAAATCACCAATATGATATGCGGCGGAGCCAAAAACGAATTGGGCCAGAAAGGCTTTGATTTTGGTATGGCCACCCCTATTGTTGTTTCTGGGAAAAATCACACTATAAACCATCAAGTGGATGGTAAAAAAATGGTGATGCCGTTTTCTCATGCGTCGGGTAATCTTTACTTAGAAATGAGTTTTAACAAGTAACAAGTAACAAGTACATAGATACCTGTGGTTACAATAATCTATCGTCTTATCCCCTAAAAGCAGGGATATCATTTAATCACTAAAGACGTGCAATCAGCTTGAAGGCTTGAAATAGCTCAAGGAAGGCTTGTTGCATCTGTTTATTCAGCATACTCGCGCTAGCTTAACTATTAATGAAACGCCGATCCTATTGTGCGCCAAGATTTAGACCCGCATATCAATAAGATAGTGCCAGAGAATATGGCCTATTACTTGCAAAAATATGAGGGTGCAGATGACATGCCAGCCCATATTAAAACCAGTTTACTAGGCAACAACCTTACCATTCCCATCATAGATGGCACTCTAGGTTTGGGTATGTGGAAAGGCATTGTATTAGGTGAACACAGAGTTAGAGCAGGAAATCATCAATTATTGTGACTATTTGTGGAGAATAGGTTTCTAAGCATAATAATTCAGTATCTAAACTAGGTAATAGGTATCTGAACTCAATAAAATAGTTGATTTAAAGTAATGCATATATATGATCAAAAAAAATTATATGCCAAACAATGAAATTGAAAATGAAGGGACTAATTAAGATGAAAAAATTATTGCTTTTAAGTGCAGTAGCTTCAGCTCTGAGTGCAAATGTTCAAGCACAAGAGCAGACTAAAGATAATGAAAAATGGGTTGCTGGTTTTGTTGAGTATTATTTAACTGATCAATCAGAAACTGGTCTTCCAAATTATCTAGATAATGGTTATGGGTTTGGTGCTGAATTTGGTTTTAAATTCTCACCTGAATGGGCTACGAGACTAGAAGTATCACACCTAAACATCGATGCATCTCCTTCAGACATGTCTGGAAATCGTATTGGTGTTGATGCGTTGTATTTTTTGCCTAACGATCTGCTTTATGTTTTTGGCGGTGCAAAAATGACAAATATTGATGATACAGATTTAGTTGGTAATATCGGTTTAGGTAAACATTGGGATATAAGTGATAACGTCAAAATTGTTACTGAAGTGGCTGCCTACCAAAATTTAGACAGTGGTGAGAATGGCACTCATATAGGATATAAATTAGGTCTTGCTTACACATTTGGTGGGTCAACTATGACTGCCATGCCTGTATCTGTAGATAGTGATAATGATGGCGTTTTTGACAAAATGGATGAATGTGCAAATACACCAATCGGCACACGAGTCGATAATGTGGGTTGTGCATTGGACTCCGACGGTGATGGCGTATTGAATACTATTGACATGTGCCCAGACACCCCAGCGGGTATAAAAGTCGGCGCTAAAGGTTGTAGCTTAATATTAGATACAGACCAAGACGGTGTGTTGGATGATGTGGACCAATGTGCAGACACACCCATGACTGATAAAGTCGATGAAAATGGTTGTAGCGTATTTACCGAAGAGCAAGTATCAACAAACATAAAGGTATTATTTGAGAATAATAGTTCTGTTATTACTAATCCTAATGACGCCCAGTTTCAGACGTTTGCTGATTTTATGAATCGGTACCCAGAAACAGATACCGTAATTGAGGGACATTCTTCAGCGCCTGGCAATGCTGATTACAATATGATGATATCTCAAAAACGAGCAGATTCTGTTAGAACACTATTAATCAATAAATATGGTATTGATAGTGCACGTTTAACCGCTACAGGGCTTGGTGAAACTCAGTTGTTGGATACATCCAATACAGCAGCAGCTAACAAGTTAAACCGTCGTATTACTGCAAAAGTATCGGCAAGCAAAAGAATAAAAGTGGAAAGATAAGTTATCGAGTATAAAAAAAGAGATGCAATTGCATCTCTTTTTTTTGTTCAAAAATCAGTGGGTATTAGTATTTATCTTCTACTGTTGGCCCAGAATAATTATCGAAGCGTGAAAACTGGCCTTGGAATGTCAACCGCGATGTACCTATGGGACCATTACGCTGTTTACCTATAATAATTTCAGCGACACCTTGATCAGTACTTTGCTCGTTATAAACTTCGTCCCGATAAATAAACATGATTAAATCAGCATCTTGCTCAATTGACCCTGATTCACGTAGATCCGAGTTGATTGGGCGTTTATCACTTCGTTGCTCAAGGCTTCGGTTTAACTGCGATAAAGCAACAACAGGTACTTCTAATTCTTTTGCCAAGGATTTAAGAGAACGTGATATCTCAGCAATTTCTAAGGTTCGATTATCGCTTAATCCAGGTACCTGCATTAATTGTAGATAATCAATCATGATCAGGCTGATACCTCCTTTTTCACGAGCTAATTTTCTTGCACGTGTGCGAACATCCATAGGGGTCAAGCCAGAAGAATCGTCAATAAACAGATTGTCTTTGTCTTTTAGCATGGCCATGGTGTTCGACATTCTTGCCCAGTCTTCATCATCAAGTTGAGCCGTTCGAATTTTTGTCTGATCGACTCGGCTAAGGGATGCCAACATCCTCATCATAATCTGCTCAGAGGGCATTTCTAGACTGAATACCAATACTGGCTTTTCTTCCAGTAACATAGCATTTTCGCATAAATTCATAGCGAAGGTGGTTTTACCCATTGAGGGTCTAGCCGCAACAATAATTAAATCTGAAGGTTGCAGGCCACTGGTTTTTTTATCTAAGTCAGTGTAACCAGTGGACACACCTGTGACTTCTTTATTACTTTTAACTAATACTTCAAGACGGTCGATAGTTTTTGTTAACACTGCCTCGACATTTTTTGGGCCTTCATCTTTGCCGGTGCGTTTCTCAGCTATTTCGAATACTTTACTCTCAGCCATATCGAGAATTTCGCCGCTGTTGCGACCTTCAGGGTTATACCCTGTATCAGCAATGACATGAGCAACGCCAATCAGCTCACGGATCACCGCACGTTCTTTGATTATTTGTGCATAAGCAGATACGTTGGCTGAACTAGGTGTATTTTTGGCTAATTCACCTAAATACGCAAAGCCACCTGCAGACTCTAATTCATCCATACCTTCTAAATCTTCAGAAACGGTAATTAAATCAATTGGATGACTCTTGGTTAGGAGGCGTACAATAGCGCGGAAAATAATTTGGTGAGAGCGGTTGTAAAAGTCTGTCTCCACCACAATTTCAGCCACTTTATCCCACGAATCAGGGGCAATGAGCATACTACCCAAAACTGATTGCTCAGCTTCAATGGAGTGAGGCGGGACCTTCAGTTTTTCAACCTTAGCGTCTGAATTTTTTTGTGGAACAGCTTTAACAGGCATCGAATTTATCAGCTCAAATAGGGTCAATCAGTATGCGCTAAATTGCTCTGAAAAGTAAACCTTGAGTGGCATTTGCTTTTATAATATTTACTTAACCTGAACTCAGGTTAAGACGTGCCGCGTCCCTAGAAGTAATGACAATATAAACAATGTGTTAGATGCTGCCAATTGGTTTGCAAAGACATTGAATGCATCCAGTGCTGCTATTATTGCGTTTATCGAGGCGAGCTTGTGAGGGAATAGCGCGCTATTGTGAGCAAGTTCAACGAAGATAGGCGCAATAATAGTGGTACTGAACGGTATGACTTATCCTGAGCTCAGGTTACTTATTAATGTGCTTCGAAATAGCAGCAATAAAACGTTCACCGTAACGTTCGAGTTTAGTCTGACCCACACCGTGAATATCCAGAAAGTCGAAACTAGACTCCGGAAATTTATCTGCCATGTCGGCTAACGTTGCATCGCTAAATACAACAAATGGGGGCACGTCATCCTGTTCAGCAATCGTTTTGCGTAAATATTTAAGTTTAGCAAATAGCGCTCGATCATAATCTGGTGCGATAAATTGTGCTTTTTTGCCCAAATCAAGACTCAATCTTGGCACCGCAAGCTGTAGTTTTTGTGCTTGTTGCAGTATTGGCCTTGCTTCTTCAGTTAGCTTCAAGACTGCATTTTGGGTGATATCCACTCTAAGAAAACCACGGTGGATCAATTGATTAATAATATTATGCCAATAAGCATCAGATTTATCTTTGCCGATAGCATAAGTCGTCAATTTATCATGACCGTGTTCTAGAATGCGTTTTAGTTGTTTACCCCTGAGTACATCAATCAAATATTGCCCAGCAACGGATTGTTTGAGTCGAAATACACAAGACAGAACTTTTTGCGCTTCTACGGTGCCATCGAAGGCTTTGGGAGGATCGAGACAGATATCGCAATTTCCGCAGTGCCCTGCAGAATATTCAGCAAAGTAATTGAGTAAGATTTGTCGGCGACAGGTTTGTGCCTCACCAAACGCTTCCATAGCCGCAAACTTTTGCAGTTCTACACTATTTCTTTCGAGATTTTCACCGGTTGATATCCATTGACGAATACGAGCTGCATCTTTTTCGTCGAATAATAATAAGGCTTCGGCGGGCATACCGTCTCTGCCTGCTCGGCCTATTTCTTGGTAATATGATTCAATACTACGGGGTAAGTCAAAATGTAAAACAAAGCGCACATTGGACTTATCTATACCCATGCCAAATGCCACAGTTGCCACAATAATGTCAATTTTATCTTGTATAAAATCACGCTGTATCTTATCTCGAATTGCACCTTCAAGACCTGCATGATAACCGGCACAATTGATCCCCTGTTTGGCCAAAGCAATAGTCAGATCGTCTACTTTCCTGCGACTATTACAATAAATAATACCACTACCATCTTGTTGTTTAACAAAAGCGATCGCTTGTTCTGTGGCCTTATACTTGGTGATTTGGTTGTAGCGAATATTAGGACGATCGAAACTTCCCTTGAAGATAAAGGGTTGTTGTAAATTCAACTGCTGGGTAATATCTGCACGGGTAGCAAGGTCAGCCGTAGCAGTTAAACCCATAATTGGGATATGCGGGAAGGTGGCTTTTAATTGCCCAAGTAGTCTGTAGTCCTTTCTAAAGTCATGGCCCCAATGAGACACGCAGTGGGCCTCGTCAACTGCAATAAGACTAATTGCAAGCCCTTGTAGTCGCTGAATAAACTCCAGTTGCATAAGTCTTTCAGGCGCTACGTATATTAATTGATATTTTTCATCTTGCATGCCCTTATAAACGTTGAACATATCTTGTGAGGACAAGGTTGAATTTATATAAGCGGCATTGACACCATAGGTCAAAAGAGCATCGACCTGATCTTTCATTAAGGATATGAGAGGTGAAACAACAATTGTCAAGCCAGGTAACAACATAGCCGGAATTTGATAACACAAAGACTTACCGCCACCAGTAGGCATGAGTACCAACACATCTTTTTGTTGCATCACTTGGGTTATAACTTGTGCTTGTCCATCACGAAAATCATCATAGCCAAAGGTGTGCTTTAATACTTGTTGCGCTTGGGTAATTGCAGGTGATGACTGTACTGGATGATCTGGCAACTGTTGCTCAAAAGATATTAGAAAAACCTAAGTTTACGTGTTTTTATCTTGAGGTTCACTCGTTAAGAGGGAAAAACTGGCAAATTGTATGCCAAGGAAAAAATATAAAAAAAAGCATGTTAAATAATGCCTTGGTCGCTAATTTAATAAGTGGTTTTGCTCGCAATATAAGCTATAACATGTTTTATTAGCGGTTAATAATTGTACGGGATAGCAGTTTTATCAGGCTTATCAATACTTACCTTATTAGTCAGTAGCTGATAGCCGTATTTTGCAAGGGCGTTATGACCGCTTATAACCACCATCTTACATTACTTATTATTGACGACGATGTTGTCAATATAGCTTCACTCTCCTCACTTTTTGCTAAGACATTTTATATTGAAACAGCCCAAGATGGTAAAGCCGCATTGCAAATTATCATGCTTAAAGATATTGATTTGGTTTTGAGTGTAGTGAATTTGCCAATCATCTCAGGACAAGAATTGTGTACCTTCGTTAAAAACAGTCAACTTACCGCTTACATTCCTGTGATATTTCTGACTGATAAGCCAAGTCTTGACGAAGAAGATGAATGTTTAGCTGTAGGCGCGACAGACTATATTGATAGAAACACACGGCCTAATATTTTGGTGTCTCGAGTCACTAATTTGATGACAATGGTTGCGCAACATAAAAGACTTGCCGAAGCATCATGTACTGATGGGCTGACAGGCTTGGCCAATAGAATGCAGTTGGATACTATGCTAAATAAGGAATGGTACGCAGCTGAACGGGGTAGCCATTCCGTCGCTGCATTAATTATTGATATTGATAATTTTAAGTTGTTTAACGATGAGTTTGGTCACTTGGAAGGTGATAAATGTTTAAAAATTATAGCTACTATTATAGCCTCAAGTAAAAGGAGAGATCGCGATTTTGCTGCGAGATATGGAGGAGAAGAATTTGTACTTCTGTTACCTTTCACTAATTTGAAAGGGGCTAAGCAGGTGGCACAAGAGTTAATCCAAAATGTGCAAAACAGAAGCATTCTAGCTGCTAAAAACGCTTCGCACCCATTTGTGACTATAAGTGTCGGTATTTCTGCCTTTAGCCCAACCCAGGGTAAAAATGCCGTGACAACCCCTATAGATTTGCTCAACAAGGCCGACGTCAATTTGTATAAAGCTAAGCAAGCGGGTCGCAATCAGTATTCTGCGACTTCATAGTGGTTGAGGGCATAGATTTAAACAAACATTTTTAAATAAAACTGAGTAAAATCAGAACACTTATCAGCAGTAAAGTAGGAGGCTTAAATAGTTTTAGGATTAAAAATCCGATGATTACTATACCCAAGTCAATATAACTGTGAACTGCACTAGTAAACACTGGATCTAGAGTGCAAAACAAAGAAAACCGACCACTGCAGCGTTGATACCTGCGGATGCCCCAATAAATATTGGGTGTTGGAGTAGAGATTGGCAGCTATGATTGATGGCTAAAATCAATAAGAATCCGGGTGAGAAAATAGCCAAAGTTGTTATAATAGCTCCGCAGAATGGCGCGCTTTCTAACCATTGCGCGCCCATGAATGTTGTCATAGTGAACATTGGTTTGGGTACCCCCTGAGCAGCTGCATAGCCAAAAAGGAACTGTTGTTCTGTCAGTGTATCAACAACACTCGTTTGCAAAAGTCGCAAGACTACATGTCCGCCACCGAAGACTAAACTTCCGTTTTTATAAAATGTTGCGAACACAACTGCAATAGAATCACATTGGCTGAATAAAAATATGCTGATCAATAGCAACATGGGTGGCCAAGACACTTTTTTTAGGGGCTGGAATATATTAACTCGGCGGCTGGACTCTCATTACTGACTATGTCTATTAACATCGCTATAAATAACACAAATATTTGTATATAGAATGATTGATAGATGGCGAGCAATAACACACTGAGGAGCATTATTAAGACATATAAGCGGCTGTTGCAAAAACTTATAAACATTATGATAACTGCATCTAGCACAACAACAACAGATAATAATTTTAAACCGCCGCTGACTGAAAGTAGCCAGCTTGCTGGGTTATCTAGATCAACCGACACAGCGAGCCAATACATCAATACAAATGACGGTAGGGTAAAGCCAACAAAAGCTGCAATACCTCCGGCTAGTCCTCCTTTATGTAAACCTACGGCAAATCAGTCTTGGCTGGAGCCAGTGCCAGGCAAAATTTGTCTTAAAAATATTAATTTGGCGTAGGCATCGTTAGTCAAAAATTCCAGTTTTTGCACAAAAGTACGTTGAAAACATCCAAGGTGTGCTGCAGGGCCACCAAAACTGATACAACCTAATAACAGAAATTGCCAAAACATCTCCCAGCTTTTTTCATGGTTCACTTTACTTCAATTAGGTTTTCGTTTGCATTTACGAAATGCTTACAGCAGAATCCACGCCATATGAAGCTCTGCCGAAGCTAGGTCAAATAGTTGAACGATAAATCAGTAAAAGCAGGTGTCATCTTTGCACTAGCCGCTTATACAATGTGGGGTATCGCCCCCATGTATTTTAAGTTATTAACGAGTGTCCCTGCCCTTGAAATTGTTATGCACCGAATAGTGTGGTCTGTGGTGGTGCTATGTTTACTGTTGGCTGTTCGAAAAAAGTTTAGCCAAGTGTTTAAAGCCATCCGTGATCCAAAAATCATCGCAACCTTATCAATCAGTGGATTATTGTTAGCGGTAAACTGGCTAATCTTTATCTGGGCCGTGAATAACGATCAGATGCTCGACGCTAGTTTAGGTTACTTTATTAACCCATTGTTCAATGTATTACTAGCGCGTTTCTTCTTGCAAGAAAGCTTAACCAGATTGCAGTTATTGGCTGTTTTTGTAGCATTAGTAGGCGTCGCTTTTCTAGTGTTTTCATATGGTCAGCTCCCATGGATCGCGCTGGTTTTAGCAACTAGCTTCAGTATTTATGGTTTATTACGCAAAAAAGTGACTGTGGACTCTATGCCCGGCTTATTGATTGAAAGTTGTATAATGTTGCCCTTTGCTTTGTTGTTTTGGATTTTCATGGATACATCAAGCGGAAACATGTTAGTAAATAGTCTTAACTTAAATATAACGTTGTTATTGGCCGGCGTGGTGACTACCGCTCCATTATTGTGTTTTACTGCTGCAGCTAGACGTATCCGTTATACCACATTAGGTTTTTTCCAATACATAGGTCCAAGTCTAATGTTCTTGCTAGCCGTCATGATCTATCAAGAACCGTTAGATACGACAAGGGTGGTTACTTTTGTATGTGTGTGGTCAGGGTTATTGATTTATGTTTACGATTCATTGCGAGTCTACCGAAAGTCGAGACGGATTATTCAAAACTAAATTTAGGGTTAGGTACGAGCGCTTGCAAAGAAGAGCTTAATCATCAACCACCTGATTTCTACCATTATTTTTTGCGATATACAGATGCTGGTCGGCTAAACGTATCATGGCGTTTATACCGCCCTTGCTTTTATGGGTGAGGCCTATGCTAACGGTGCAAGATAGGCTTTTTTTTTCAAAAGTCAGCACTTTATTCGCAATTGCCTTTCGGAAACCTTCCATTATTTGTAATACTTTTTCGGGTGCGGTATTCGAAAAATACACACAAAACTCTTCCCCCCCAAATCGTGCAGCAGTGTAATCTGTAAAATACTCAGCAACTAACTTAGCCAGTTCTTTCAATGTGTAATCACCACAATCATGTCCATAAGTGTCATTCACCTTTTTGAAATGGTCGATATCGATAATCGCTAGACTTTGAGATTTAGGGGTGACTTTTAGATTTGCAGCGACTCGCGTAAAAAAGTGCCGCCTGTTAGGTAAACCTGTTAAATAATCAGAGTTAGATACACGCCTAATAGTTGCAATATTTTCTAAGCGTTCAACATTTTGCATAATACGACAGAAAAATTCTTCGTGGCAATAGGGTTTGTGCAAATAATCAGTTGCGCCACTTTTAATGAATCTGGCAGATAAGCCACTGGTGGTATCTGATGATATACCAATAATGCTAAGGTCTTCTTTGGAATAGGTTTTACGCAGTTCAGAAATCATCTGGATACCGGACATAACTGGAATATTCTCATCTATAATAGCCAGCCTAACATTTGAATGGCTGCGCAGAGATTCCATGCCTTGTTCAGCATTTGCGGCTTCAAAGGTAATGAAATTATGTCGTCTAAGTAGAGCGGTCATAGACTGTCTACTGACCCTAGAATCATCAACTACTAACACCCCTACTTTCTTATTCTTATCCAATCGACTTAGTAAACGCGTCAGGTATTCATAGACCTGTGCGTTTTCTTTAGGAATGTAATCCACCACACTTTTATTAAGAATAGTAGTTCTGGTTGACTCATCTAGGCTGCCAGTTATCACTATAGTAGGTAAAAAAGATTCAATAGCAAAGTCTATCGCTTCACCATTTGGCGCGTCGGGTAAATTAAAGTCGACCACAGCACAGAGGTATTCTTCAGGTGCGGAACTAGAAAAAACATGTTTAGCTTCTACTAAACTAGTGGTGCAAATAGGCTGCAACTTAGCCTTGGTTATAAGACTTCGCATCAGGTTCATACTGGTTTTGCTGTCTTCGATTATTAATACTTTGCGTTGCATGGGTTAAGATCTAGTAAGAAAAATTTAATTTAGCAGATTAATTCTTTTCTGGCTTTGGAAAATTAAACCTTTGTTAATTTTGCAAATGACATGACCAACCATTTACTCCCAAACTCATCGAAGTTAATTTGTACTCTTGCATGTTCGCCACTGCCCTCATAATTCAATATAGTGCCTTCCGAAAATTTAGGGTGGGACACTCTCTCCCCTAGTTGAAAACCTGTTGATTCGAAAGCGGTATGCCCCGTAACTGGAGTAAATCTATTTTGAACCGGTCGAGATATGGTGGTCCGTAAACGGACTTCTTCGATACAATCGGCAGGGATCTCTTTGATGAAACGCGACGGGGTGTGATACTTGTCCTGACCATATACCCTTCTGTTTTCGGCGTAAGTAATATATAACTTTTGCATAGCCCGTGTCATGCCTACATAGCAAAGGCGGCGTTCTTCTTCAATTTTACCAGGCTCTTCGTTACTCATCTGGCTTGGGAACATGCCTTCTTCAACACCAGCCATAAAAACCAGTGGAAACTCAAGTCCTTTTGCAGTATGAATAGTCATCATTTGAACGGCGTCTTGATGTTTATCTGCTTGGTTATCTCCTGCCTCTAGAGACGCATGCGCTAAAAAAGCAGACATAGGTGTCATGTTGTCTGCTTCTTCTGGCACCACAAATTGTTTACAGGCGGTGACCAGTTCTTCTAAGTTTTCAATCCTGGCTTGAGCTTTTTCGCCTTTTTCTGCTTTGTACATGGCGAATAAGCCGGAATGTTTAATCACGTAGTCTGCATGTTGCTCTAAAGGAAGTGCTGCAGTGTCTTGAGTGAGTTGTGTAATTAATTTTGTGAAGGAGCTGAGGGCATTAGATGCGCGGCCAGTTAAGCGGTTTTCAGCGAGTATTTTGGTACTGGCATCCCACATGGATAGCTCTGAATCGCGAGCAAGCTCGCGAATTTGTGATAGGGTTTTATCACCAAGGCCACGAGTGGGTGTGTTCACGATTCGTTCAAAGGCAGCGTCATCAATCGTCTGATTAATTAAACGTAAATAACCAAGCGCATCCCGAATTTCCTGACGTTCAAAGAATCGTAAGCCACCATATATCCGGTAGGCGATAGACTCTTGCAACAATGCTTCTTCTAGAACACGTGATTGTGCATTATTGCGATATAAAATGGCACAATCAGATAAAGCATTACCGTTGTCTCGCCATTCTTTTATGCGTGCAACGTTAAAACGAGCTTCATCTAACTCATTAAACCCCGCATACAAAGAAATGAGTTCTCCCGGGCTATCTTCTGTCCATAATTTTTTGCCTAATCGGCCTTGGTTATTATCAATTACAGCATTGGCTGCTTTTAATATATTGCCAGTAGAGCGATAATTTTGCTCCAGCCGTATAGTTTTCGAACCTTTAAAGTCTCGTAAAAAATGTTGGATGTTTTCTACATTTGCGCCACGCCAGCCATATATTGATTGATCATCGTCGCCAACAATAATCATATTGTTACTGGGGGCGGCAAGTATCCGTAACCAAGCATATTGAATGTTATTGGTATCTTGAAACTCGTCCACCAGAATCGCTCTAAAGCGTTTTTGATAGTGTTCTAATACTGAAGGATTGTTTAACCACAGCTCGTGGGCTCTGAGTAACAATTCAGCAAAATCGACTAATCCAGCCCGATCGCATGTCTGTTGGTAGGTCTGATATATTTCACGCATTTTTTGTTGCGTCGCATCACCATGTGTTTCGATATGCTGAGGGCGTAACCCTTCGTCTTTATTACCGTTGATATACCACTGTATGTGTTTGGGAGCCCAGTGTTTTTCGTCTAGGTTAAGACTTTTAAGTACGCGTCTAACTAATCGATATTGATCATCTGAGTCTAAAATAGTGAAGTTTTGAGGTAGCCCAACATCTGCATGATGAGCACGTAGCAGACGATGTGCGATGCCATGAAAGGTACCAATCCACATGCTATTCAGAGCGCTGCCCTGCAATTGCTCTATGCGGCCGCGCATTTCTTTGGCAGCTTTATTGGTAAACGTTACTGCTAAAATACCGTATGGAGCAATGCCCTCAACTTCCATTAACCATGCAATACGATGCACCAAAACTCGAGTTTTCCCGCTGCCTGCACCCGCTAAGATAAGCATGTCAGATGCAGGAGCGGCCACTGCATCACGTTGTTTGTCGTTTAACTGGTCAAGAAGTCGAGATACATCCATTACACAAAAAATATATTAGAAAAATATATTTCTAGTATATCAGCAACACTGTATTTAAATACACTAAACTGAGCCCTATATATAAGAGTAATTGCTTAAATTAAATAGCAGAGAAGATATGAGTATTGAATTCTGGCAACAGTTAAAAGACGAAGCAGAGCAACTTGTTAATAAGGAGCCTTTGCTGGCAAGCTATGTGCACACATGTATTTTGACTCATCGTAACTTCGAAACAGCGTTAAGTTTTATCTTATCCAATAAATTAGCTGATGTTGTAATGAGTGCATTATCTGTCAGAGAAATGTTTGAACAAAGTTACTTAATACATCCTGAGGTAGTTGACGCTGCAATTTGTGATATTCAAGCTGTGTTTAAGCGCGATCCTGCGGTGCACTCATTTCTTACCGTATTACTCAACTTTAAGGGATTTCAAGCCATTCAAGTGCACAGGTTAGCGCATCAACTCTGGATGGCGGGTAGAAGGGATCTAGCTTTGTTTATACAAAGCCGAAACTCAGAAGCTTTTTCAGTGGATATCCACCCTGCGGCTAAAATTGGTCAGGGCGTGATGTTCGATCATGCCACTGGCATTGTGGTGGGTGAAACCGCGGTGATCGATAATAATGTGTCTATTATGCAATCTGTCACACTCGGCGGTACTGGAAATGAAGCCGGTGATCGCCATCCAAAAATTCGTGAAGGAGTCATGATAGGTGCTGGTGCTAAAATTTTAGGTAATATCGTTATAGGTGAGGGTGCAAAAGTAGGCGCTGGTAGTGTGGTGTTAGATGATGTGCCAGCGCATGTCACAGTGGCCGGTATCCCTGCTAAAATTATCGGTAAGCCTAATTGTCAGAAACCTTGCGAAACTATGCGACAGAATATTTTAGAAGATTAAATTTTATTACTTTTAAAATGACGGATATATTTTAAATAAGCGCTAACAACTGGGTTAAACTACTCAATTGAACATGAGGTAAAACCTGTGCTTTTTCACTGCGTATTTGCATACATCTATCCTCAGCATACCAAGCTGTTTGATATCCCGCTCTAAATGCACCATATATGTCTTTTGGCAAGTTATCACCCACATGCAAAATATTTTCGTGGGGAATCTTAAGGTGTGCTTGTGCTGCATCAAACATGGCTTTGTGTGGCTTCATTGGCAATTCCATACTGGCTTTAAAGCAGGCGCTGAAATACTTTTCAAGTCCAATCTGTTGAAGATTAACGTTGCCATTAGTCAGAGCTATCAATGGTAGTTCTTTCGATAGTGTTTCTAATAAAGAATGAATGTTTCTGTTTAAAACGAAATTGCTTCTTTGAAAATAGAAATGTTCGAAACACTCTGTGGTAGCTGTCTTTAGATCGTTACCGGATAAACCCAACTCCATAAAACCAGACTCAAGAGATAATCGACGCAATTCGCCCATATCATTTTTTAATAATGGGTTAGCTAGAAGATGTATCTTTTGTCGTGCGCGCCAAAAATTTTTGGCCACATGTTTAGTCGCAGGATATTGGTTATGCATAAATTCAAGCAAAGAACGCTCTGCGTTGATGATGACACTTGTGTTTTCATATAAAGTGTCATCTAAGTCGAATGTAATTGCTTGAATTGGTTTAAGTTTTTTATAATAAATCATTTAGGACTATCTATTCTTTTTGAGTATTCTGATTATTTAGACTTTTTGGCTCTAGGATGGGCACTATCATATACGTGGGCGAGATGCTGAAAGTTCAGGTGAGTATATACTTGGGTTGTAGATAAATTAGCATGGCCCAATAGCTCTTGCACCCCCCTCAAATCTGAACTTGATTCTAGAACATGAGTGGCAAAACTGTGTCGAAGTTTATGTGGATTAACAGATTGTTCTAGATTTTGCCTAGTCGCCCACAATTTCATACGTTTCGCTATTTGCCTAGTACCGATCCTATTTTTTAGCATACTGACGAATAATGCAGGCTCTTCATTGGATGCTAGTTCTGGTCTTATCTTAAGCCACACACTTAATGCTTCTAAAGCAACTCTTCCAATAGGTAACATACGTTCTTTATTACCTTTACCTATGACTCTTAGCTGTCTGTCAGGTTGAATACTTTTTATATTGAGATTAGCCAATTCTGATAAACGTAAGCCACAACTATACATAAGTTCCATCATCGCCTTATCTCGCAAAGCTAGAAGGTCATCTTCCTTGATATCCAGTAATTGATGCATCTCATCAACATTTAATTGTTTAGGTAAGGGTTTGGCCTGCTTAGGAGCTTGAATTGAAGATGCAGGGTTTTGTGTTAATTCGCCCTGTTGAACTAGATAGGCGCAAAATCCTCTGATAGAAGATAAGCGTAAGGCGATAGAACGCGAGCTTAGGCTGCTTTTACGTGCATCGTTCAGAATCCTGCGGATATCTGATGTATTGAATGTTGACCAACATTCAATATCAAGTTTACTGAAAGCTGCGGTAAGTTGCCGCTGATAATTTTCTATCGAGTTATTCGCTAGGTTTTTTTCATACCTTAAATACGCAAGATATTTTTCTAACCAAGTATGTAGGCTTGGTCTCAACATTTTATTAATTAATAAGTCAGCATTTTAGGTAACAAGATACCCAAAAATTGCTGTAGTTGGGTAATCAGTAAAGGATCCATGTCTGGGTTAAAGTGACCTGGGTCTTTACTACCTATTGCTAAGATTCCGAGTTCACCCAAATCCCCGATCAGTAATAAAGCCACTGAGTTAGCTTCTTGATCAGCAAACAATAATTTGCGTTCATGCTCACTTAAACGTCCAAAGAAAAGTTTATGTCTTTTAAAGCGTTTTTCAATAAATAGGCGTCGCTGGATTTCAGGCAACGCATGAGCACCTTTGAAAGGCTTTAAGGTGACAGATGATAACTGCAGGTTTTCTTGAATGACTTCTTCTAAAACAAATTTGAGATCATCAAGGTTAGTACACTTTAGGATACGCAAATTTAAGTCGGCATAGACTCGATAAATGGCTTCGTTCTGTTTGGCGATAGAAATTAATTGATTCAACTTATGACTCAAGCTTCTGACTTTTTTGCGCAGCTGTTCACTTTGCAATTCCACCAAAGATACACTGCCTTTGTGTGTATGGGGAATACTGATTTTTTCAATAACCTGCGGAAATTGGGTGAAAAACTCAGGGTTTTCAAGTAGGTAAGCGGCTACTTGTTCAGCATTAAGTAGATCGTCAGATTCATATGCAGTCGTTGTATCCATTTTATTTTTGCGACTCTTTGGTCATAAGTTTATATATCCATCAAAAACATGCTCAGCGGCACCTGTCATTTTTAATACATTATCACCACCTTGCCAACGTATTTTTAAACTGCCACCACGCAAATCCACTCTTACATCTTTACTTAATCTGTTTTGTAGCTGCCCTACAGCTACTGCAGCACATGCTCCGCTGCCACAAGCTAACGTCTCACCAGCACCTCTTTCAAAAACGCGCAGTTTGATGTGGCTATGATTAATAATTTGCATAAAGCCAACGTTTGCACCTTCACTAAAACGTTCATGTTTTTCAAGCAAGGGGCCCATTGTTTCAACATCTGCCGTTTCCACATCATCTACCAACAAAACACAATGAGGATTACCCATAGAAACAACCCCACAAAAAAAAGTTTGCTCCTGTGCTCTTAGGATGTAAGTCTTTTCGCGCTTCTGTGCTTTGATCGGTACCAAGCTTGGTTCAAACTCGGGTACCCCCATATTCACTGTCACTTGCCCATCTTTCTCAAGATAGAGAACCATACGACCCGCTTTAGTACTAACCACAATTTTATTACGGTTAGTTAGGCCTTTCATTTTTACGAAGCGAGCAAAACAGCGCGCGCCATTTCCACACTGAGAGACTTCAGATCCATCGGCGTTAAATATTCTGTAATGAAAATCTTGGTCGGGATCATAAGGTGGCTCAACCATTAAAAGTTGATCGAACCCGATACCAAAATTTCTGTCTGAAAGTTGTTGAATTTTCTCTTTAGAAAAAAATACGTTTTGCGTTACATTATCAATAACAACAAAATCATTTCCCAGACCATGCATCTTTGAAAACTGGATTTGCATTGCGACTACTTAGCTAAACTTTTGTCAACACGCTTTAAAACATACGTGTTTAATATTATTAAATAGTTATATCATTTCAGCTAAAGACTGACTATGTCTTTAGCTGCATACAGGCTAAATAATCGCAATATTTATCAAATAAATGTTTAAACCCATAAATCAATAGTTATGTTGGTATGTGCTCACTTTCAAATAATTGTGATATTTTTTCACGCTCTCTGACTAGATGCATCTTATCCCCATCAATTAACACTTCTGCGGCCTTGCATCGGCTATTGTAGTTTGACGCCATAGCAAAACCGTATGCACCCGCACTGCGAACGGCAAGGTAATCGTTGGGTTCGATTGCTAACTCTCGGTCTTTACCGAGAAAATCGCCGGTTTCACAAATAGGGCCTACTACGTCATAAATAGCTTTGGTTCTTTCAAGTCCAGCGTCTAAAGGAATGATATTTTGCCATGCTGAGTAAAGCGCTGGGCGAATAAGATCGTTCATCGCTGCATCAACAATAGCAAAGTTTTTCTCCGCACCCTGTTTTAGAAACTCGACCTTAGTTAACAAAACCCCAGCATTAGCCATGATTGCTCGGCCAGGTTCAAAGATAAGTAATAGCTCTTCTCGGCCCTGCAATCGTTCAGTGATAGCTTGTGTATATTGGTCTGGGTGTGGTGGCTTCTCATCATTATAAGTTACACCTAGCCCACCCCCTACATCGAGATGATGTATATGGATTTGTTGTTCAGCAAGCTCGTCTATTAAGGCTAACAATATATCTAGGGCATCCACAAAAGGGGTTAATTCCGTTAGCTGAGAACCAATATGGCAATCAATGCCGATCACATTTAAAAACGGCAGGCTATGCGCATATTTATAGATTTCAACAGCTTGTTGGCGTTCAACCCCAAACTTGTTGTCTTTAAGGCCTGTAGAGATGTATGGGTGGGTCTTAGCATCTACGTCTGGGTTAACTCGAATCGAGATGGGCGCTTTTTTACCAGCTTGCTCAGCTACTTCGTTGATACGGGTCAGTTCACTGCGTGACTCAACGTTAAAACATTTAATATTATGTTCTAAGGCAAAAGCAATCTCATCATGGGTTTTACCTACCCCTGAGAACACTACTTTTCTGGGATCACCACCAGCTTTGAGCACACGTGTTAGCTCCCCACCAGAAACAATATCAAAGCCAGAACCCAATTTAGCCATCACATTTAATACTGCCAAATTAGAATTAGCTTTCACTGCATAACAAATTAAGTGTGGCTGACTACCGGCTGCTCTATCAAATGCATGCCAGTGTCGTTCAATTGTGGCTTTTGAGTATACATAACAAGGCGTACCGTGAATGTGTGCTACGGTTTCAAGGGCTACGTCTTCAGCAAATAGTTGTTGATTTTTATAGACAAAGTAGTCCATATCATTTTGTTCCTTGTTCGGCAGACTCAGTGGATGGTTCTAAGTCTGGTGTTGGGGTGTTTGTTGCAGGTTCTTTAGGCAAATATAAAGGAAGTTTTTGGCCGCAGGCAGTGAGTATGACTACTGCCAAGGAAACTAAGCCAATTGTTTTCAATTTTATTCTGTTTGCCATCACAATATCTCGTTAATCTATAGGTTGTAATCATGTCACTACCGAGGATAAAAACAAAGAGATGCTAAGCTTAGAATTGCTTATTTTATGCAATATGAAATAACTAAGATAAAAAATCGGGGGAAGATTAAATTTAGACTAAGTTTCGTGATGTTATATACAGTATGTCGCTGGGTAAGTTGATAGTTGTATGTGGTATTATATTTTAATTTGCATCATAGACTTGCGTTTCATATCTGAGCATTGCTCTTTTAATACCTGACCTATTAATACTCGGTTTGCGGTGAGTCACTTTTTAGCCTGCACCCATTAATGTATAAGCTTTAGGCTTATCAGTAAGCTGGCACAAATCCAATAAAGATAGACTGTGGGTATGCATAGTTCCCAAACTATCCTAGATAGAATATTCATATCATCAATGCAGCTTAGTGTAGGTGCTTACTATCAAGATAGGTCTTAATTTTAATGTGTCTGATTCGAATGTGGTAGCTATTTATATTGTATTCATAGATAATTTTTATCAGTTGTTTGACCTTAAATTATCAACAAAATTATTGTGTAAATACCTAATCTCAACAGTGCGCCTGCAAAAATATCACTGGGATAGTGCACACCTAAAAGCACTCGGGTTACTCCGATGCAACTTGCCCATATGTATGCAATAACACTTAGGCTGGGATAAAAATGGGCGATTTAAGATGCCATCAAAAAAGCAGCTGCAGTATGCCCAGAAGGTAGGCTAAATTTATTGGATGGCACGATATGGGCACTAAGCTCAATTATATGATGACATAGGCGCTCACGTTTCAAGCTATTCTTCAGCAATAGGTAAATAGGGATTTCTAGCATATATGCTAACAGTCCAGAGCAGAGAAATAATAGCCCTTGTTACGGTTCCAACCACCAAAGCATCACTCCGAGAATGAGGTAAAGTTGACCATCTCCCGTTCTTGAGAGCCACTTTATCCAGCTGCAATCTCTATTTGTTGTAAGATTATATACCCAATAAAACAATGCTTCGTCATGTTGTGTTAAGGATTTCATTGATAAGACCTTCACTGTGATTGGCATCAAGGATGGTATTTAGAAACTGTGAAAACTAAGTGACACTTTTGCTAAGGCTTTATGACAGTGTTAAACCGCTCCTAAAACTTTATTTACGCTGGATTTGCTGTGTACTAGCAGTATACTCAAACTTGGCTCAGCTATATTAGGAACAAACATGGATTACAATACCTCTACTCTTTGTGATGTCTTTGCCGACAGTGTTGACGTGGTTGAACCCATGTTTGTGAGTTATGGCGGTCGGGCTTCTTATGGGGGTGAAATTACCACCATAAAATGTTTTGAAGACAAGGGTTTAGTGCTAAAAACCTTGGAGCAGCCCGGACTTGGAAAAATTTTGTTAATCGATGGTGGTGGCTCCATGCGCCGAGCGTTGGTTGATTCTAGTGCTGCCCAGTTGGCCTTTGATAATGGTTGGGAAGGGATAGTATGTTACGGCAGCGTGCGTGAAGTTGATGAACTCGAAGAAATAAATATTGGTATTCATGCCATCGCTTCAATCCCCGTCAGTGCAGACGACCAAGAGACGGGTGAAATGGATGTGGCAGTTAACTTTGGTGGTGTAACATTTTTACCAGATGACCATTTGTATGCAGACAGTACCGGTATTATCCTCTCGCCAGAGCCATTAGACCTTGAGTAAATTTTAAAATTAATTTGTCGACTATTATCCCTCACCAACAAATCGGCTAAAAAAATGCCGCTATCTTTGAATAGCGGCATTTTTAATTAATCTTATTGATCAGTTTGGTTTTATTTAGCAACCAATACTGAGACGTTAGCAATACCGGCTCTTTTCACTTCGTTGATAACTTCAGTTACATCACCGTGTTTTGCTTTTGGATGAGCCTGAACCGCAGCTGAGTCTTGATTATTTTCGGCCAAGAAGCTTTGAATGTTAGCTTCAACGCGACGAATATCAACCTGACGGCCGTTAACAACTATTGTGCCGTCTTCTTCTACTCGAATAGACAGTGACTTAACATTAGTCGGTGGTGGTGGCGTTTTAGAATCTTTAGGACGATTAACTTCTAAACCTGTTTCTTTTACGAAAGAGGTGGTCACAATAAAGAAGATAAGCATGATGAACACTATGTCCAACATGGGAGTCATATCAATTGCAGCTTCGTCGTCAGAACTGCCGTGCTTTTTTCTTTTCATCGGTATAAATCGCCAATTGGGTTAAAACGAGACTGCCTAGTATAAAGGCAGTTAAGCTTCAGAGCATCTATTAATTAACTTAAAATCAACAAAATACTCAGGTTATAAGACATTTTACTTACACCTAGCCTGCCCCAAATGATAAAAATAATCCAGTAGGTTTTACAATTTGTTGTTCTTAGTAAACATTGGGAGTCAATTTTCAGGTTTCATAGCTAAGGTCTAAGTCAGATTTGTAAAGCAACATAGTATGTTAAACATGAAGTCGAGCAATTTTATTG
>Ga0307489_10000519_pt1 | contig 23567 bp, 24 predicted proteins | sample SB12metaG_FD_202247 | JGI IMG/M metagenome (GOLD analysis project Ga0307489, IMG submission 202247) | Sea-ice brine microbial communities from Beaufort Sea near Barrow, Alaska, United States - SB 1.2 | ecosystem: Environmental > Aquatic > Marine > Coastal | place: USA: Alaska | collected... | reverse complement strand
TGAGACGCCAGGGGGTCGAGAGGCCGACGAGAAAAGGGCGTGGTGACGCGTGAGTCGGAGCGGGCTGACCCGCGAGTTTCTGAGTTATACACCGTCGAAAGTGGGCCGCCCGATTTTTCTCTCCACCGATACGAAGCGAGCTTCGAGCGAGCAACAAAACGGTCGTTTTGTTATCGTGTTGACACGTGGCAGAATACTCGACGCATAGAGCCCGTCGCAACAGCGACTTCTCATTCTGTCCCAAAATTAACTGACTGAACAAACGAGTCAGAATGATGCGTTGGTAGGTCCGGACAAGGGCCGGTAGAGTGACCTCAGAATTCACCACTTAACAGACTGTAAAAGTACTTTAAGGTTGAGGTTCCAGGTCTTAGGGTGTATTTCCAGGAGAACCCCCTGATACCCCCCTCATGACCCTCTACATATACCCCTCTTCATTGGTAAATTCTGAGGTCACTTTACCTTGCTCAGACCTAGTTGGATGAAGTGACAAGCAATATCTGCCTTGCCCTAGGTGGAGGTGTCAGTTGTGCCTGATGCGCGGTACCACCACGCGGGGCAGCCCCGGCTGGGCGCGAGCGGCGTCGAGGCGGTGTCATACGAGTACACGGTGTCGCTGTGCGGGCCCCGGCGCGGCGGCGCGGTGTGCTGGCACCCGGACATGGTGTGCCTCGCGCGCACCGGCACATGCGCGTTCCCCCACGAGGTGGACCTCTCCGATAAGACGGTGCTCGAGCGCTACTCCCACAACTGGGGCAACCTCTCCGGCGCCGCGCTGCAGAAAGAGTTCGCGGCGCGGCGCGAGGCGCTGCGCGACGCGGCGCCCGATCAAAGCGGTAGGGTAATGCAGATTGACCCCAACAGGTTCGGACCCGTATGTATTGGTCCGCTAGTTTCAGCGCTTGTATCTAAACATGATGAACCACATTCAAACCTTGCCTACAATTTCAACTTGCGCCTCTTCAAAGCGGCTTGGCCGCAATCGCGGAGGTTCCAAATCGCGACTTTCCCATGGTCCAGCTGCGCATGGTGGTGACGGAGCTGAGCCTCTTCGACGGCGCCATCGCACTGACGGACGTGCGGCTCAACGTGTTCGGCACCCAGGCGGCGGCGGAGTCCGAGCTGCGCGTGTACGACTTCTTCGCTGCCGCCGATGATGACAACGCGACTAGCGGCGGCCGAGAACGCGGCGGCGGCGGCGGCGGTACGTATTTGATGTCGAACTGCAGCGTCGTGGACGACGTGGCGGAGGAGGAGGAGGGATCCTGCAAGCCCCCGCCCCCGACGCCGGCGCCGCCGCCGAGCCCGCCGGCCTCGCCGCCGCCAACCTCGCCGTCGTACTCGCCCCCGCCCATGCCGCCGCCGCCGATGTTTTCGCCGCCGAGCCCGCCGCCCCTCGCTGTGTGTTCCAAGGAAACCATGGTCGCGGGTTGCAAGTGCGGCAAATCCGGCGGCGGCTCCGGCTTGGCCGACAACCCCTCCACCAATCAGGGCTGCTGCAACCGCGGCAGCCGCACGTTCGTCGCAGCGGGCGCGCAGTGCATGTCCTTGGCTTGGTGCAAGTCGGACAGTACTATGAAGAGCCCGTGCACCGACGGCGAGACGCTGAAGGCCGGCGCAGCCTCCGGCGCCGGCGCTGGCACGGGCGCGTCCCGCCGCCGGGGCCTCCTGTCACAGTCCCAGCTCGCATACCCCACCGAGCAGTCGTCAGGACCGTGGGGTGCGCACCGCGACCGCCGCGCCAAGTGGAAGGCCGGCACCGACGCCCACGCCGACGGCGACGGAGACGCAAAAGTGACGGCAGAGTCGAAGGCGGCGCAGCTGGGCGGCGAGGTGGACACGTACGGCATCAAGAAGGAGTGCGAGGCCAAGGAGCGCTGCATTGGCTTCAAAATATCGAGCTCGGGGTGCGTGACGTTCTTGCTGTCCACCGACACACTCCACTGGTGCCGCGCGGCATCTGTGGAGACGGACTACGGCGTCTTCAAGCCCGAGGAGGCGTTCTGGGACGGGGACATCGTGGGCGCCGTGTCGCTGAGCGCGTCCGAACTGGCGTCGTTGCCGGCGCTGGAGGGGACAGTGACGGCGGCGGCGGCGTGGCGTAAGCCCCCCGGTGAGCCCGTCACCCTGGTGGGCTCGGTGATGGTCAAGGCCACCGCCTCGCTTCACGTGGGGCCGGTCACCGCGCCCTCGCTGCTGCTGCTGGCGTCCGCCGCGTTCCCCGTGCCCTGCATGTTCGGCCACGAAGTGCAAGCCGCGGGGAGCCTGGCCGTCAACAACCTCGGCGGATTCCTCTCCATGGACATCTTCGCATCGCTCAAGTACCACTGCGGCGTGACGGGTGCCGGGCTGCTGGCGGAGATCCGCGCGGCGACCAACAAGGCGATCTCGATCGGCGATGACTTTTTCATCCTCTCCGACCTCGCCATAGTAAGACACCCATCCACTTGACCGACTTGAGAGAGACAGAGAGACGCTTCCGCTTAATATGAGGAGGTACTAGGCTTTCGCTTTGCCTCTCGTCACCCATCCACTGGAACCTAGACTTCGACTTTACCGTGTAGATCGTAACATCCCATCAGCATGAGACTAACAACATCCTTTCAACTTGAGCCGCCATATATGCAGGCGGCAAAGATCTTGCAACAGGAGGATGGCACCAAGTTCAGCACGGGCACCGTGAGCGGCGTCGCGTCCATCCCCGGCGCCGTCCCCGGCCTGTGGCTCGCCGCCTCCGTCACCTTCGACTCCCGGGACATGTCCGCCACGGTGCTGCTGCAGGCGAGACTTCACACTAATAGTATGCACATTCCTTTCATCACAAAGCGGGCCTTGCTTGCACTTGTTTCCTCTTGAGCTCAACCGGAGCCACTTTGTCCCTATAACCACTTATGATTTCACAACCGAACACCTGGTTCGAAATGCTCAAGCTGAGCGCTACCACACAAGCCAGTGCATGCCCCTTGTTGCAGGCGGCGTACGTTAACGACTTTCTGTCCATCGACGCCGTGGGCTCCTTCACCGTGAACACCTGCACGGCGGCGGGGTACGCCTTGCGCGGCCACGTGGCCATGGACCTCGCGCCGTTTGCGGCGTTCCGCGCGAGCGCCTCGGTGACGCGGCATTGCGAGGCGCCCGCGGAGGCCATGGCGCGGTACGGCCACCTGTGGTCCGCGCAGATGTCGGTTCCATCGCTGCTAGTCTTCGACGGCGCCTTCGAGCTGTACGACCTTGAGGCGGGATTTCACACGTCCTCTTGTCAACTCAATTAGAATCGTTCGTCCGTTGCATCCACTGATGACGTGACACCCAGAAGATGATTGAAACTCCACCACGGGAACTATGTGCAGATCGTGCTTTTAGGTAGCCGCTGTGGGCAAACAGGTCGGCACCAAGCCGGGGCAGAGCTCCAACATGACGTGGACCGCAAAACTCGCCGGTGGCGCGCGCGTCAACTGGGATGCGGCGGGCGCGGCTGTGGTGAGCATGCCGGCGTCGTTGCGGAGCATGAGCCTGGACGTCGCCTTCGCATCCGAAGTGGAAGTCACCGCGGGCGAGCTGCTGGCGCTCAGCCTCGACGTCACCGCGGGGGTCGCCATCGGCGGGGTGCTGCAACTTTCAACTCATGAAACCCATGTTGAAATCGCCGGGATCCAACGCTTCCATCTAATACGATAACTGCTTTTATGTTTTGCTTACAATTTCACCTCGCGCCCGTACACATCGGTAACGCCGGCGACGGCTCGCCGGTGTTCGACCTCACAATCAGCGTGGCGGTCACGGTGGTCCCCGCCAACGTGAAGCCCATCGTGGGCACCGCCACAGGCTCCATCAACCTGGGTCCGCTCCAAGTCAAGTCCTTCGAGGCGATGCTGACCCTGTTCCCCGACCCGGTGGCGCCCGGCCAGCCCAAGGCCATCATGACGGCCAAGCTCGAGAACATCGTCATCGGTGAGATCGACATGGGAACGGTGAGCCTGGCCGGGAGCGCGTTCACCAAGATGGTCACCACCGGCGGCGTCACCGCCACTGAGTGGTTCGTGATCGGAACGCTGGGCTCCGAGGTGGGATTCGACGTCGCAGCCGCCGCAATGGGGGCCGTCGCGCCGTCGATGACACCCGGCGGGCTCGCGGCGCCGCTGGGGGGAGCCGCATCCGTCGCCGGCACGGTGACGTTCAACAGTGACACCCTAGAAATCTCCGCCGCGGTGGGGAGGTGCAGGTTGACCCTACGAAACCCATTTCGAAAGCGCCTGGAACTATTCGCTTGACACTAAAACATGATAAACTGCTTTCAAGTTCTGCTCTCAGGTTCAACTTGCGCCCGCTACGCCACGGTGTCCATGACGTACGAGACGGACTACTTCACGGTGGTCGCCGCCGGTACCTACAACAGCGCATGCACTGACGACGGCATGTTTATGTCCGGGACCCTGACGTTCACCGCGGCGGGGACGTCGGGATAATAATTATAAAACATGCCCATAATTCGAATGCAGAATTCCTGAGCGCGACACAAAGTTCCAAAAGCGTGCCCGAGACAACAGCCAGTCAATGCCCGAAAACGCTCACAACGTGGACTAGAATGTGCCCAAATACCTGAGAAATCTGGCAAACTTCGGGAATATTTCGGAACGTTCGAAACTCCAAAAATGCCGAGCATAAATTCACGGGTTTATCCGCATGTCCCTACACCCCGGAGACGCCGGTGCCGCTGCCGGATATCGAAGTAACGGCGACTAAGCACTGCCAGCCATGGATCAAGGAGGTGCTCACTATTCGCGCCGAGATCGATAGCTCGGCGTGGCTGGACGCCATCAGCCAGGCCACCGCTGCCGACGCGCTCGGGACGCCTAAGACGACGGGCAAGATGGGTGTTCCGGATTACTCCAACGAGAAGGCGGCTGGAAAGTCGCCTGTGGCCGCGCTCGGCATGGCCAAGAGCCTGAGCTTCGACGTCGACAACCTGGTCATCTCCCTCATTGGCTCCTACTTGGACGCCGACGCGAATGACGTGGGCGAGTTGTCTTGGGTCTTCACGGTGGACGGCATGGTGACATTGAAGGACACCTCCGGCTCCCCCGTCCCCACCGGCGTCCTATCCGTGTACGTCGCCATGCAGTGGGCGTTCGCGCCGCGCGGCAAAGCCATGCGGGCCAGGCTCCTCGCCCGCCCCGTGGAGCTCAGCGACACTTGCGCGGCGGCGGCGGGCGCCAGCTGCGCGGGCCGCCGGGTGTGCGGCGCCGGCCTGGCGTGCGTGGCGGCCACATGTGTGGACGTCGGCACCATCGCGGACGCCGCCGACCGCGCCGCCGCCGCGGAAGACGCCGTCGCGGTGCAGTCGTACGGAGCCGGCCTTGCGTGCGCGGTCGCCGGCGACGCCACGGGCGATTCCCCGCGTGTGGAGCTCGACGGCAACTTTGCGGTCGCCAATGACGACTGGCTGACCATCGCGGGCACCTTCCACGCCGTCGTTCCGTGCGGCGAGGACGAAAGCGCGTCCGCGGAGGTGCGTATCACCCTCGACGCGAACCTCGTTAAGATCAACGACGTCGCGATCGGGATGGAGTTGTACTGCGCCGCCGCCGCCGCGGACGCCAAGAAGTACCGGGTGTTCGGCTCGCTGTACAACATCGAGATTGGGTCCTTCTCCATGCGGGACGTGTACCTTGACCTCACCGCATACCACACGTCGGCCCAGGTGAAGAAGGCGGGGCAGTACTGGAAGGGCACCATCAGCGCCAACTTTAGCCTCGCGGAGGGGCTCGACGTAGCGATGTCCGCATCGTTCAGCACCAAGCCGAACGACGACGGGTTGACGTTAGCGGTCCAGGCGGAGTACACGAAAACCTTCAGTCGGGGCACGGAGCTGTCGCTGTTCGGCGAGGGGAGGTTGAATTTACCTTGCGTGGACCTCGGGGACTTTTACCTGAGGGGCAGCGCCGACGTGACGGGGCTGAGGCTCGGCGGGAACGAGCTTACTATCAACGGCGACGTGACGTTCTCGAGCGATTGCGGGGGATTGTATCAGCTCACGGTGATGGTCTCCGTAGACGCCTTGGACAGCCGCGGCATCGAGGTGTTCCCCGACACGTTTATCCGCGTCCCCAAGCTGGACCTGCGCGTGGAGAGCCTGGCAGGGGGGTTACTGAGAACATGGACTCAAGCCGGCATGTAAGTATATATGTTTGTAGTCACTACGAAGCGTGTCCGCGCTTCTCTATGCGCAATAACCTTGAAAGTGAATCATGCTCCGATTGGCGTTCGAGGCGTACTTCTCATCGCAATGACCCTGTTGTCTGGCGCCGAACGAGCTCGACATTGGGCTATTTTTCACGCTTGGCGACACCGGCGAGTTCTTCGCCAACTACTCGCTCCCGTCCGGCGCGGTCACCGTGGTAGGGAGTTGAATCTCGAAATATGAAATATGTGTTGGACGCGCTTGGATCAACGTCACTCACGGGAATCCACGTGCACTGCCCCAACTTGAAACTGAATTATGATCAAGTGCTTTCAAGTTTTGCTTTCAATTCCAGCTAGCAACCCTGCACGGTGGGCGTGAACTTCCGCGACGACACCATATGCAGATTCATTGAAGACCTCGTCGGCGCCATCCCCGGCACACTCATCGAGGACCCGTGTGAGGACATGCGGAGATCAAGTCTCAATTTCGTGGCCAACGCGCTTGACTCCATTAACGGTTGGGCGGTTTAAGGTGAAACGATACAACTCATGCAGTTGAAAGCGCCTAGCTGGGACTATGCTCGAAATGATAACATGCTTTCGACTTTCAATTTCAATTTCGACTTGCGCCTCTACATCATGTGCGGTTCATGACCGTCCGGTTCTCGTACGAAGACAGCGTCATGCACCTCGTCGTGTGGCTCGACGGAATCAAGATCGAAACACTGGAGTTTTCCATCGGGGTGATCATCTCCAGTACTGGCAAGTTCTTCTGGCTGCTCAAATTCGACGTCCCGGAAGTCATCAAACTGCCCAAGATCTTCGGCGACGTGGAACTATTGGAGGAGACCATCAACTGGGGTCTGAACAAGCTGAGCCCGGTCGTGAAGACCATCGGGTTTGTGTGTAAGAAACCCATCCATTTGAACCCAACGCAACATCCATTGACGCGACATTGGTAAATGACGCCGGTTTTCCTCATCATCGCTTTCAGAAATCGCGAGAGCTGACCTAGAGTCACATCGACGCGGGACTGACGTCATTCCAACCTAATGATAAACCCGCAGACTCCTCGGCCAACGTGTTCATGCTCCCTAGGGTAGGGCAGTGTAGGTTGACCCCGGAATGACCGCGGAATGACCGCGCTTGGTTTCAGCGCTTGAACCAAAATGTGTGATAAACTGCTTTTAACTTTTGCTTTCGTAGCCAACTTGCGCCCTTACACCAATGCGGCGGCAGAGCTGCTGCCGCCCGGTCTTGAGGACATCAGCGCGGGGTTCACCGTGGCAGGGCGGTCATTGAGAACCAGCACACATCTCGACACTCAATCTCATCGTCCTGCTGATCCGCTCGTCGATTGGAAGCGTGAGCATTTACCTTGCAGGTGTAAGTCATGCGGGCACGTCCGATCTCAGTTCGAGTGCTTGTTCTCGACGACCCTCGTGCTTGGCGCTGACGCTGAACATGATGGCGGGCAGCGACGAAGTTAGTAGCGAGATGACCTCCATCAGCGACTCGCAAACCGCAGACACAGTCGGCGGCGGGGACCTCAAGGCAAGGGGGTCATGAGGAATAACGTCTCGACCGGCATTGCATCGACAATACACCCGCATTCGGGACGTGGGTACATCCTCGTAGCTCGTTCGGCCCCCAAGAATCGTGTCCGCGCGTCAGTATGATCAATTGCCCTGTGTCATGCTCTGATCGCCGTTCGAGACGATGTCCTCAATAACCCTCTTGCAAGGTCAAGATGCGGCGGGACTTCAACAAGAAGCGGATGGAGAACTTCGTCGTCCAGATCCCGATCAGCTCCACAGAGATATGCTTCAGCCACTCGTTCCTCATGTGGAATTGGAGGACGCAAACCGTGGGCATCGAAATCTTCGAAAACCACTGGTTCCTCGCGTTTAAGCCGAGCGTGTGCATCGGATTTGGGAGTGATCCAAGCGTTGGTCTGAGCATCAAGGTGACGGAGGAGCTCGACATGTACGAAGGCGGCTTCATCGCGCGCTTGTACGGTTTGCGCACCAAGAAGACCATTCTCCGCGAGACACAGTTCGGGATCGAAATCAACAACGTCGGAATCGAAATCTCGGCCATCAGCACCGCGAGGCTGACGCGCACCGATGACACCTGGATGGTCAACCCCTGGGCCTTGTTGCCCAAGGTGGCGGTGCAGTTCCCTGTGACGTAAGAAACCCATCCACTCGAAGCGGCACATCGCACCAACGCGAACGGTCACATCACATCCACTTGAACCAGCACATCGCATCAAAATGATCCGTCACATCACATCCGCTTGAACCGGCACATCGCATCACCGCGATCCGTCACATGAGACACTTCAACTTGAAGCTAACGTCCGTGTTCAACTTGAACCTACACACGCAGAATGGGCGCGGGAATGGCGTTCACGTACGCCCTGGGTATCCCTGTGCCCACGTTCTTGGAGCTTGAAGCCGGGTTTGCGGGATGCTCGTATGGCATCGCGGGGCACGGTGACGAATTCAACGAGGTCTTCAATGAGTGGTTCAATGACGCGGTGGAGGACACGTTGGGCTTAGGCGGGGGCGCCGCCGCGAGCGCGCTCGGCGACGTCCATCGAATGGCTGGCGAGAGCTCCTTGGCGAGAACCCCCGGGCGGACCGCGGCGATGTTGTCGAGGTTGAACGAGTTGCGCACACTCCCCGGCGGCGGCGGCTTGGACCTCGACTACCGCGTCGGCAAGGTGCTCGGGCGCATACCAACTGAGGAGGAGATGACGGCGGTGGCCCAGCGCCTGCGCGACGAAAAGGCGGAGCTAGGCGACTCGGCGGCGGCGGAGGAGGAGGCATTGCGGCTGCAACAACAGTTGCAGTTGCACGACCCGGCGGCGGCGGCGGCGGCGGCGGCGGCGCTAGGCCAGGCCGAGTACAACGGGCCGAGATGCACCGCCGACGACCCGTACGGTAGAGCCTGTCATATCATACCCGCCACGTCATCGACACACACTTGTTCCCTCGTTGCTAGAGGTAATTGGCAACCCATGACTTGGCGAGCAATGGTTGCCAGGCCTCACGCTCCGGCACCACCCCGTTGATTGTGAATATCGCAATGTCGATCAGCTTCGTGAACCCGAGCGAGATTGCGTTCACGCTGGAGTCGCCCGACTTCAAGCTGGGGCGCATGTTGATGATTCTGATTCCGCCCTTGGACATGTTCTCGTTCCTCATGGTAGGGCTATGCAAATCGAATGCGGTTGAAACCCGTGATGAGAGCGCCTTGTTTCAACGCTTGAAATCAAAATGCGATGAACAGTTTTTTCTCGATTGCCATCACGATTCGACACGTGTTCGAATACAACTTGCGCCTCTACCTTACGGACATCGCCAAGGTCTTCGCGCCGTTTCTGGACGCCACGATGTCGTGGCATTACCTCTACGTCGCCTTCAACCCATGCCCGTTCCCGGTAGTTTTGTTCTCGGTGAGGCGGTGCAAGTTGAAACGTCGAGACGTGTGTCAAAAGCACCTCCAACTTATGGCTTTAAATTGAAATGTGATGAACCGCTATCAAGTCTTGCTTATAATTTCGACTTGCGCCACTGCATCTCGGGCACCACCATACCCGGCGGGTTCACGTTGAGGATCGAGAAGTTCAACTTTTTGGTAGGGTGACTATGGGCGCATTGAAAACAACTTTGTCGGCATGTCTGACTAAATAGGATCCCTCGCCCCGTGGTATACACATGTGTAGGAACTACGGGGATCCACGGTTTAATGTTCCGAAATAGTCAAGCTCCACCGGTCCAAACCATCCCAAACCAATTCAACAAAGTTGTTGGCAATTCCCGATACTTGTGTGAGGCCATCTCTCCGCCGCGCGCCGAAGCGCCGAGAGGCGTCCGTTGGGGTTTCGGCAGACGCAGTGGCGTCGGTGTCGGATCGAAGGTCATGGAAAGTCATTAAAGGTTTGCATCGGCGGTCTATGACCCAAGAGTCGAATCAAGGTTCGAAACAGGTGCGAGCAGCGGATCACAATCGCAAGCTCGGCAACCCACCGAGCCCGCCGTGACCCGGCAACCCATCGAGCGTTCATCCATGGTCTATTCTTGGTCCAAATCCGACCGGCAATCCACCTTGTGATCATCGACGGTCGGGTCAAAACTGTTCGGCGTAGAGTTTCAAGCTCCGGTTGCCCCGCGGGAAACGCGGCTGCAGCGCGCACGCCGGCCGATTGTGGAAAGCGAGGGACATTTGTGACAAAGTGAGGATCGGGTTCTGGTAATTGGCGGCAAGACCAACTAGGTCCGCGGAATATGTTTTCGGTTGTTTGGGTGGCGTTGAGTACCGTCTCCGCATTACTCGCTTGTGTCATGGTTACTCCATTACACCCAGAGTGACAAGATATGGAGGATCGATCTCCAGGAATCCTGTCATCCTGTCGGTTTGAGGTCATCCTGCGGGTCATCCTGACAGGATTTTGGGGCACTGTGGGACAAACACTCCACCCAGCTAGCCTCTTGTCTAAGAGAGTCACCAAGTGCAGGGCTCGAGCGTGCGTGACGAGCGCTGAATCACGACAACGTGTCAAATGAGAAGCGCGCGGCGGCGCGGGGCCGGCGCTGTCGCAGAAGGCCGTCTGCGACTCTCTCGGCGCCTTTCAACCAAAGAGAAAACCAAACAAAATCTAACAACGATGTTCCAAAAGAGTCCATAAAGAGTCACCGGGAGGATTCGAAACTCAGACCGCAAAAGCATGGCACGACTCTTCACCACTAGACTCATGGAATATTTCATCTGCCCAAGTACAGCCTTTTCAGGTCCTATATACCTGCACAGGGTTTGGAGGTTTCCTAAACCCTACACCCTAAACCCTATAAACCCTAAACAGGATTTTACGGTCATCCTCCATAACGATCCTGTCATCTTGTCATCTTGTCGGTCAACCGGGCAGTATGACCAGATCATATCTTGTCACTCTGATTTACACCACTGGGTGCGGGGTGCCGGATAGACGCATGTATGTGTGTCACTGAGCTACTAAGAGAGGGTTGTTTTCATTATGATATGTCTGTGAGGAATGCTCATGCGCGAAAGGTCTAATCCCATATCATGGATGTGTGGTCCCTACATGATGAACATGGTCAAGGCGGAGCTGGTGTACTTCAAAGTCGACCCCTCCATCGGCGAGGTGGCTATGCAGGTATACATGGACCCGTTCATGCTCAATATCGGCGGCTTGGACATCCTCGAGGTCCGGGGGGTGCCCACCGAGTACAAAGCAAAGTTGAAAGATTCGTTTGCGAAGAAGCTGGTGGAGTCATCACTTCGCGAGGCGGCGTCCAAGGTGATGATGGATGCAGTGATCAAGAAAATCAAGCTGAAAGAGGGCGTCAACTGCTCGGAGATTCTATGCTCGTCGTGTGCACGCGCGTTCGAGGGCCAGGCCATCACCGTCAACTGCTCGATGTCGCCCGGGTTCGTCATCGCCGATATCCTGGCAGGGCGGTTATTGAGAACAAGCACTCGACCGACGTTGAATCCGCTCCTCCTTCTCCGCGCGTTTGTCTGAGCATTCACCCTGAAGATAGGTCATGCTCCGATCTCGGGTGAGTGCTTGTTATCAATGACCCTGCTGCCTGGACGGCGCATGGGGTGAGGAAGCTAACCAGCCCGAGTGGTTCTTCTCCTCCACGCCCGGCATGTGCGGAATGAAGGAAATCGACACCGGCAACGCGATGGTGACCGCGAACCGCTCGGCCACCATCCGCACGCTGGTGAAGAAGTGCCGCGGGCGCGAGTCGTGCGCGTTCGCCGCCTCCACGAGCTCCATGGGCAACGTGTGGGACACCGAGAACCCGCTGGCGCTGAGCGTCATCGCCGTGTGCGCGGACATGTCGTCCGCGGCGGCAGGATGGGCCAACCAGGTCACGGACATGTTCGGCTTTGGGTGCCGAGACGGGTGCTATACTTGCGCCACGGTGGGGCACGCCGGGTGAACGAATGATGCTCGCCACGTCGTCCACAAATGTCCGTCCATGCTTCGTGTTTCGTTTTTACTTGCTTAAGGTCACGCCCCGCGAAAATCCGGATTTCTATCACAAAGGTTGACGAATCAAAATCTCACTCAAGATTATTGAGTTAATTCGTCGACAAGAACATTGTACGTCCTCCACCTCTCGCGGCTGCAGTACTGGTAGGGGAAACAACTTGCGCGACAACATTGCATCACACAGTTTATCCGGCCTTGCTCCACGGGCCACCCGCACGCGATCAACGTGGTGTGCGGCGAGGACCAGATCATCACCGACATCATCAAGGCAGGGTGCAAGTTGACACGTGCTGAAAGCGTGAAACCCGCGTTCAAGGCGCTTGGTTCCAGCGCCTGAAATTAAAGTACGAGGACCTGCCTTCACGTTTTGCTTTCAACTTCGACTTGCGTGACTACGTGAAGGCGGCATACGTACCCGTGGACCACGTGATTGGTTGGGAGTTCGACGAGGCGCCGACCATGTGCGAGGAGCGCGAGGTGGGCTGGTGCAAATTGAAACCCGTGTTCAAAAGAGCTTAGATTCACGTTCCAGCGCAACTCTTGAACTTGAAACATGATATATTGCTTCCAGATTTGGTTTCGACGTCAACTTGCGGCTCTGCAGTGAGGTGCCGGACGGCGGGCACGAGTGCACGCCCGACTTGGCCATTACGCAGCTGGTGTTCCGCCGCCTGTGCATCGGACTGCCGTACTGCCGGTAAGGGGCTTACATACACTTGTCCACTTTAGAGAGAGAGGAGAGGAGGAGGGGAGGCACCAGGGTTCGCCCCGCCCTTGTATTGATGGATTGACGCCACCCATCGTATCCCACAAAAAGTGTGAAACATTGACCCGAAAAGTAGACGAGTGTCAGCCTCTGCTTGTCGGTTGAGCGCCGAGGAGGTGATGGCGGCGATGGCGCCGCACATGTCACCCGCGTGCGGCGCGCACGTCTTCACCCCGCGCCTCATCGCGCAGTGCCGCCCGCTGAACCTGCCGCTGCCGTTGCGGCTGATGCCGCCGGAGGGCGACTATTTCCTCGGCATCCACGTCGAGACGCGGACGAGGGACGAGGACTTCCCCATCGCCATCACCACTGCGGCGCACATGCGCGCGATGTTCTACAGTTCACACACCCGCCTGCCGATGACCCACGCGCCCATGCCGCCCCCTGCGCCGCCGAGTATGTGCAACTTCAAGTGGTACAAGCTCGTCATCGATGAGGTGCGCGGCGGCGCCCAGGGTAACAACAACTGCGCGCTTAGCGGCGTCCGCTTCCATGACGCGCTCGGCAAGATCATCGAGATCCGTTCCGCCGCGAACCCCAAGGGGTCTTCGCCCGCGAAGCACGCTGTGGCGAACCTGATGGACTTGTCAGTGGACACGTGGTGGGTGGACACCACGTACGGCGCCGCGAAGTCGTGCGAAGTGGAGTTCACGATGGCCCACTTCGTCGCGCCCGCGTCGGTCATGCTGTTCTCAGCCGACGAGCTGCTCAACGACCCGGTGGCGTACACACTGCTCGGCCGCGCAACGTACACTGGGGCGTGGCAAGAGCTCGCCACGTTCGTGCCGCACAGGCGCCCGAACGGCCACCGCGACATAATGGCGCCCATCGAGCGGTTCTCCGCGTACAACCCCATGGCCAGCAACTGTGTGCAGCCCGTCGCGACGGGCGGCAAAGACGGCGCCGCGTTGGCGCTCGGCAATTCTGTCCGCACGCTGCTCGGCGAAGAGCAGGAGAGGGAAGACGAGGAGTACGAGGAGCGAGCTGCTCTGGCTTCGGCTGGCAAGCTGCCCGGGGGTGTTTCAGATAATATGCCGAGCCGTCCTCCTCAGCCCAGCCTCGACGGGGAGGACGAGGAGCATGGGGAGGACGAGGAGGACGAAGAGCAATTAGCTCTCGGCGGCGATTCAATGAGCGCTGGTGCTCTGGGAAACTATTGGCGAGGGCACTATTATAATCCTTTCACGAGTAAACAACCAGATGCTTACTATAATCGTCGGGATCAAGATGAGAATCGGAGACGTAACTTGAGACGGAAGCGGAAGAGATATTGGGACGCAGTTCGTCGGCGGCGGGCAAGGATTTCTCCTCCGCCTCCTTCGCCTCCGCCCCCGCCGCCCAACTTGGGCTTCTCACAGGTGGCGAAGCTCGTCGCAACCGACGGCGCAGCGGCTGATCGGTTTGGCGGCGTTTCGATCAGTGACGATACCCTCGTGGTGGGGGCGTACGGAGCCAACGACGACAAGGGCGCGGCATTTATATTCTTCCGCCGAGTCGCCGGCTCCGCCTTGTCGACGTGGCTACCACGAGCGACGCTCGTGGCCGCCGACGGCAGGCCGGGGGATATGTTCGGATGCAGCGTGGCGATCTTCGGCGACATCATCATTGTTGGAGCGGCGGGATCCCGCGGTGCCGCGTACATCTACGCGCGCGACATGGCAGGCCTTGCCTCTTCCTTCTGGACTCAACAAGCGAAGCTTGTCTCCCCGGATGGCGGGATGAATCATCGGTTCGGGTGGAGCGTCTCAATCAGCTTCGAGACCGTCATCGTCGGGGCTTCTTCTTGGGACGATGCCAAGGTGAGGCGGTGCGAGTTGAAACCTGAAATACCCGAGGGAGGGAATATATGAAGCTTCCGCGTGTATGAAGAGGAACCAGGCTGTCGCCCTGGCACCCGTGTTGACACCACGAAATCCGTGTCGAAAGCGCGCCTACTTTCCGCGCTTGAAATGATAACATGATGACCTGCTTTCAAGTTTTGATTTCAAGTTTTGATTTCAAGTTTTGATTTCAAGTTCAACTTGCACTTGCGGCGCTTCGTCAAGGGTTCGGCGCATGTGTTCACGCGCGACGTCGCCGGCGCTGCGTCTTCTGGATGGACGCAACGCGCCAAGCTCGTCGCCGCCGATGGCGCGGCGGGTGATGAATTCGGCCGCAACGTCTCGATTTGCAACAACACTGTAGTTGCCGGGGCTTGGGGGAACAATGCGAAGGTGGGGCGTTGCAAAATGAAACCCATTGAAACCCGTGTCGAAGGCTCTGGCTTTTAACCTCAAAACTGAATTTGAAACTGAAACGGAGACTCGAAATACGAACGCCTCCAATCAGGTTTTGCTTTCAAGTACATTTTGCGCCTCTACACCAAGGGCTACAAAAGCGGCGCAGTAGGGCGGTGCAGTTTGACCCTAGGTTGGCCCCGGACCTATGTTTACCGTGCCTGATTTCAACACCGAAACATGGGAGACGCGTCGCGCGTGTCCAGGGAGGCACCATGCTGACCCCTGCCGCCCCCCGTTTTCGTATGATGAAGCGCTTGTAAACCATGCTTGCATTTTCAACCAGTGCCGCTACTGCTCGGCCTATGTTTTTACGCGAGACATCGCCGGCTCTTCCACGTCGAGCTGGACGCAGCGGGCGAAGCTCGTTGCAGCCGACGGCGCGGTGTACGACATGTTCGGCGCCAGCGTCTCAATCAGCGGCAGGGGCTTACACTCCTCCACTCGTCAATTTCTCAGCTCGATTTGGTCGCTGAACAATGAATCCCCCAGTATATACAACAACATACTTACCCAAAAAATGGACGAGTTTAAGCCCCTGATCAACGGCGACACCATTGTGGCCGGGGCGGATGGGGACGACGACAAGGTAGGGCGGAGCGAGTTGAAACGTCTGTTTGCACCATCGGAATAATACGTTGTGGCGTGTCTAAGTCAGTGAACCCCCCGTGTGCGACGCTCTGTGATATTTGCACGTGCTACTCTATTTGAAGCGCCGGGTTTTGATCATTTGAAATTGACGTTGTATGATACACCACTGTACTTTCAAGTTCTGCTTCCCATTCAACTTGCGCCGCTACGCCATGGGATCTTTCAGCGGTTCGGCATATATCTACACACGCGACTTCGATGGGGCCGGCGCCGCCTCGACGACCTGGACCCAACGCGCGAAGCTGGTCCCCTATGATGGCACCGTGCGTGCATACTTCGGCAGCAGCGTTACGATAAGCGGGCAAGGGCAATATAACGTTGCCCGCCACGTTGTCGACGCGCAGTTTGAACCCTCGAATCTTGAGCATCCTTTGACATGGCGATGCATATGAACATCGGCTCAGCCCAGTGCCTGCCACGTCATCCATCGCATTTCGAACCCTCATTTCTTGAGTCAAGCGGCATCCGATGACGTGGCGAGCAATGTTCGCCAGGCCATGTGCGCGGGGACATTGTTGTGGCAGGCGCTTACAAAGACGAAGAAAAAAGGGGCTCGGCCTATATATTCACCCGTGACATTGCCGGCGCCGCCTCATCATCTTGGCACCAACGGGCGAAGCTCATCTCCGCCGACGGCGCGGCGGGGGATCGCTTCGGACGCAGCGTGGCGGTATGCTAATTGAACTTGCCACATCATGAATCGACCTTGCAACGTCATTGATTGAGGTCATGCACCTGCATTTAATGAACATCACGAGTTTCTGCGTTTTATTTTGGCTGAATGTACGAAATTATAACTCAGTAATCCAGATTTAACATAATGATTGTGAATGCTTTTGGCAGAACTCGCAGGTGCATGACCTTAACCGTACCACACGATCACTTGGCCATGCCGCGTCATCACTTGACCCGACCACGTCATTACTTGACCCTGCGCCGAGGTAATCGGGGAAACCGTCGTGGTTGGGGCTGATGGGTACGCCGACAAGGGCTCGGCGTTTATGTTCGCGTGGGTCCCCCCACCGCCACCTCCATCTCCCCCGGCACCTCCTCGTCCCCCGTTGCCCGACTTGGGCGTCACGCAGCTGGCGAAGCTCGTCGCCATCGATGGCGCGCCGGATGATTACATGGGCAACGGAAACGCTGTTTCGATCAGCGATGATACTCTCGTGATCGGGGCGTTTGGAGATGATGATAAGGGTACCAAAAGTGGGTCGGCGCTCGTCTACTCTCGCGACGTCGCCGGATCGGCCTCGTCGACCTGGCAAGAGGGTTGTTCAGAACAAGCACTCGACCGACGTTGAATCGACGGAAAACCCAAATCAGGTTGATGTTTGTGAGGGCGAGAGACATAGCTCATACGATGGTCCGATCGTCGATCGGCCACCACGAGGTGTAGTCCGCGGCGCGTTTGTAAGGGCATTCGCCATTAAGGTGAGCCATGATCCAATCTCGGTTCGAGTGCCTGTTGTGAATGACCCTTCTGCTTGGACCCGGCGGGTGAAACTTGTCGCCTCTGACGGCCACGCGAATGATGCGTTAAATCGGCCATCAATCAGCGGCGACGTCATTGTCATTGGGGCCTGGGGGGACGACAACAAGGTGGCGCGGTGCAAATTAAACCCAGTTAAAAATCGTGTCGAAAGTGTGTGATATCAGCGCTTGAAGCTAGGATATGACAAAAAATATAAACTGCTTTCAAGGATTCCTTTCAACAACTTGCGCCCTACGATAAGATGGGCTCGGCCTACATCTTTATCCGCGACGTCGCAGGAAACGCGTCTTCGTCTTGGACCCAGCGCGCTAAGCTTATCGCCTCCGACGGCAAGACGAGTGATTACTTCGGCTCCCACGTTGCGGTCAGCAGGTAGGGAGAATATATGATTGCCCGCCACGTCATCGGCGTTTTCTTGAGTGTAGCGGCATCTTGTGACGTGGCGAGCAACATCCACCAGGCCATTTGCCCGCCACGTCATCGGCCTGCATTTCGAATCCTCGTGTCTTGAGTTAGGTGGCATCCTATGACGTGAAGTGATGATCAATATCTGCCGGAACGAACTAATTGACAGTTATGAAATATATCTACCGGGCCCTAGCCGCGGAGACACCGTCTTGGTAGGGGCCACTGGGGTCGATACCCAGGGCTCCAGAAGCGGCGCGGTAGGGCGGTGTGCAGTTTGACCCTAGGTTGGCCCTAGACCTAAGTTTACCGTGCCTGATTTCAATACCGGTATATGGGAGACGCGTCGCGCGTATACAGGGAGGCACCATGCTGACCCTTGCCGCCACCCGTTTTCGTATGATGAAGCGCGTTTAAACCATGCTTGCAATTTCAACCAGTGCCTCTACTGCTCGGCCTATGTTTTTACGCGAGACATCGCCGGCTCTGCAACGTCAAGATGGACGCAGCGGGCCAAGCTTGTTGCCCATGACAGCAGAAAGGGTGACAGGTTCGGCTCAAGCGTGGCAGTTTGCGATGACACAATCGTGATTGGGGCCCCCGGGGCCGATACCAGTCGCGGCGCCGCCTATATTTTTACGCGCGATGTCGTTGGCTCCGTTACTTCGAGCTGGACGCTGCGCGCAAAACTCTTCACTGCTAGCCGCGGGAGACATGAGTGGTTCGGAAGCAGCGTGTCGGTCAGCGGTGACACCGCTGTAGTGGGGGCTCGCTATGACGACGACAAGGTAAGGCGGAGCGAGTTGAAACGCGTGTTTGCACCATCGGAATAATACGTTGTGGCGTGTCTAAGTCAGCGAACCCCCCGCGTGCGATGCTCTGTGATATTTGCACGTGCTACTCTATTTAAAGCGCCGGGTTTGATCATTTGATACTGACGTAGCATGATACACATCTTCAAGTTTTGCTTCCCATTCAACTTGCGCCGCTACGCCATGGGATCAAACAGCGGCTCGGCGACTGTTTTCATCCGTGACAATGCCGGTTCCGCCACTTCCGGCTGGACGCAGCGGGCAAAGCTCATTGCCGCCGACGGTAGGGCGCATGATTACTTCGGATACAGCGTGTCGGTCAACGGTAGGGCCTGGCAGATATTGCCCGTCACGTCATAAGATGTCACTTGACTGAAAAACGAGTGTTCAAGATGCGTGTCAATCGTGGCGGGCAGTATTTGCTTGTCCTTTTATGATGGCGACTACATCGCGATAGGGGCCGGATATGATGATGACATGGGAGTCAACAGCGGCTCAGTTTATATTTTTTCCCGCGATCATGCCGGTTCCGCCACCTCGAGGTGGACGCAACGCGCCAAGCTCGTTGCCGCCGACGGCATGTCGCGTGACTATTTTGGCAGGGCTGTCAGCGTGAGCAGCCGCGGCACCGTAGTAATCGGGGCCAGTGGAGTCGATGACAAGGGCCAAAGTTCCGGTTCGGCGTATGTGTACACGTGGATCCCCGCCCCGCCACCTGCGCCACCTGCGCCTTCTCCTCCTCCGCTACATCCTCCGTCACCACCTCATCCCCCAGTATTTCCGGCACCGCCGCCTCCGCCATTCCCACCTCCTCCCCCAAGCCCCTCGCCCCCTCCTCCTCCATCCCCACCTCCTCCTCCATCCCCGCCTCCTTCGCCTCCACCGTCCCCCCCGTCACCTCCGCCCCCGAGGCCTCCGCCGCCGCCGCCTAGCCCGCCGCCACCAAAGCCTCCGTCTTCCCCCCCGCCGCCCCCTCCCCCGCTCCCTCCCCCTCCTCCATCCCCTTCCCCACCTCCTCCTCCTCCCCCACGTCCCCCGCCTCCCCCGTTTCCACCTCCCTTGCCCCCACCCCCACCCTTCCCCCCCCCACCCCCACCGTCCCCCCCCCCACCCCCGCCTACCCCGGCACCCCCCCCATTCCCGCCCCCACCACCCATCCCTCCGTCGCCTCCGGCGCCGCCACCGAACCCGCTCCCACCGCCCCCGCCGCCCCCAAGCCCGCCCCCGCACCCGCCGAGCCCACCGCCCCCGCCGAGCCCCCCGCCGACCCCTCCGCAACCGCCCTACCCAGGGCTCACCAACGACACCGAGGACATCGGCTTCGACACCAAACCCGGGAACGAGAACAAGTACACGCAGTCCAAGCCGGGCATGTTTACGCGCATCCAGGCTGTCTCCGTAGTGTTCTCGGTGACCCCCGCCATCGCGAAGATGCACGGCGCCAATCTCTTCAAGTTCCGCATCAACAACGCGAAATTCTGGCAAGACGGCGGCCGTGTATCCATCGTCAACTCCTTCCTCGACGTGGAAAAGTGCGTGGACGACTCGTGCGATCTGTCCAACTGCAAAATGACCGCCGCGTACCCGTGGTGCGACATCCGGGTGTTGTTAGAGCCGGACGACTTTACGTTGCAGGTAGAGACTGACGGATATTGCTCGTAAATTTGCCATCATTGCCATAGCCGATTGCCACCCGGTCATCTAGCCTGAATTGCTGGCCAAATTGCTCGCTTGCTCGCCTTCACCTACTCGTAAAGTGCCGAATGACATGCCCGCAATATCCGTCAGTCCCTAGTCGCAGGTGTTCGGGCTGCAAAGTCATTACTTGGAGGCGGGCGACGACGCGTTGGTGGACATTGAGTGGATGCCCCCCACGGGCTGCGACTTCATCAAGTGCGACTACGCTGGAGAAAATTGCAAGCCGATCACCGGAGGCGATATGCCGTGGTTTCCCATCACGCAGGGCGCGATGCCAATGCTCGAGTGCACGGTCTCGGTGCTCGCCGAGGTGGTGGCGGTCACGTCGTCCTCCAAGCCGTTCTGCTTCCAGCCCAGTTCGTACCTCGGCGCGGTCGGGGACTGTTGGCTGCCCAACGCGGCGGCCATCATCGATGAGGCCTCCGCAGCGTCAGCCGCGTCCGCGTCGTCGACCTCCTCAGGTGGGCGCTGCTTCGGCGAGTGGGACGTGAACGATGCGACGCTCAACAACGTGTTCAACGCTCGCGAGGCATCGTCGTCCGCGCTGCTGACCACTGCATATCCACAGATTTCCATCGACGCCGACACCGGGGAGTGCTCGCGCACAAACCGGCTCGGCGGGGACTCCCTCACCGACGGCCTGTTGTTCACCCTGCCTTTCGAAGACGGCGACTGCAGCGCCGCTGACTGCCGCGTGGCGCAAGAAACGCCCTCCGGTGCATTCGGCGAGCACGCTCGCATCTTCAACTTCGGCGTGGACCAAGACACGTACGCGATCTCCGGCGACGTGGACGTCGCGCCCAAAAGCGGCGTCGGGTTCGTCCCCAAGCCCGGCAGCCAGTCGAGCCACACTGCGCACCGCGGCGATTACTCCTACGACTTCACGCGCATCAGCCCCGACGACTGGATGTCCACGGCGGTGCACATGCCCAACATTCCGATCGCGGCCGACGCGGTTGACCCGGGAACGGTCAGCATGTGGGTCAAGAAGCAAACCTCCTTCGCAGGCGGCCGCGAGGCGCTCTTCGTACTCCACCACGCCGACGTGGAGGCCAACGTGGGACCGAAGCACCCCGGCGGCGACGTCGTCGACTGGGCGCTCTCGAACATCGAGCTTGGGATGGGGTTGGAGGAGGACGCCGGCGACGGCAACGCCGACGTGCCGCGGCTCTTCATGCGGGTCACAGACGGGTACGGCACCGTGGTGTGCGACGTCTGGTCCGCGCCCCTCGCGTCGCTCACGGACGGGAGCTGGCACAACGTGGCGTTCGTCATGAAGGCCGATCTCCGCTCGCGCCCCACCGGCCTCGCCTCCGTGCACTTCTACGTCGACGCCAACCACGGGTTCGCGTCATGCAAGCTCGACGCCACGCGCGCTGTCGCGAAATTGACCACCTCGGGAGTGGTGTGGACGAATCCGCTGCGGTGGCTCAACACCTTCGTGGGGGGCGCCTCGCACGGGCCGAATTCCACCACCTCAGCGCTCATCGGCGCGCGGTACGCCCCGAGCACCGGCGGCTTCGATGACCTGCTGGACGCCACGGTGGACGACGTCATGTTCTTCGCACGCGCACTGGCGTCCAACGAGGTCAAGCTGATGGCCGCCGCGCTGCCGTGCGCCACTGGGTTTACCAACGACGGGTACGCGTACTTCCCGGACACCCCCGCGCTGCACGGGCCGGAGTACGTGCTGTGGGACAACGTGCCGGCGTGCGGCGCCGGGCGGCACACCGTGTCGTTCCGCTACCTGCAGAGCATGGGGAACAACAAGCACATGCTGCTGGGCGGCCAAGGCGGCGACACGCCGGTTCACTTTCACGAGCCGGATTCGTTCGCTTCAGCAGACACCTGGACGTGGGCGCACACCGACCCGGTGGTGGTGGACATGGCGGGCGGTGTCGCCGAGCTGTACTTGTCGTCGATGAGCACCGCCGATCTGGAGCTGCTCGCGCCCGAGCCGTTGAGTCCGACGGCCGCGCGCAAGCTGCTCGGGGGTACCGGTCCCGACGAGGAAGAGGAGGAGGATGAGGACCAGTCTGCTCTCGTTGGCGAACTCTCTAGCGCTCACCTTGGTGTCAATGCTCATACTGCGGCTATGAATGCCGGGGAAAAGGTTGGCGAGCTGAGGGCCCGCGTTCCTCCTCCTTCGACTCCTCCTCCTTCCACGCCTCCTTCGCCTGCTTCGCCTCCTTCGCCTCCTCCTCGTCCGCCCATACCGCCATCGCCGCCCACTCCACCACCCCCCAGCCCCGTGCCGCCGCCACCCAACCCTCCTCCCCCTCAACAATTCAGCGAGAACGCGTTCTCGTTGCGGGCGGGTCACCCCGGGCCTGTCATTGACTCCATGAGCATTTCGCCGGGCGCCAGCTTCGTGCGGCAGGAAGAGATGGTCCTCGGTTGGCAAGAGGCCCACGACAGCATCTCTAAGCGCGCCGGCGGGTCGGACCCGCTTGCGCAGAAGTTCTGCTACCATACCTACTTGGACTCGGAGAACATGACGGAGGCGCTCCAGCGGTGCTCTGAGCAGGCGGACTTTTCGCCGATGATCAACTGCTCGCTGTCCGGCGGCGGTGGCGTGGAGGCTGTCTACGTGGACGACGAGGCATGGTCCGTGTTTGACTGCGAGGACTGCGATGTGCCCGGAACCAAGCGCATCTTCCTCGGCGCCGGCGTCAAGTTCATCGCCGTGAAGACCTCCGGGGGCGACGACGTGTGCGCCACCAGCCCGTTCGTGCTCGACTGCTCCGACTCCGTGGACGAGAGCTGGCAGAGGGTGCGCACCGGCGCGCGGTCGAAGCTTCTCTGGCGCGTAAGCACCGAAGCCCAAGCCGAGGATTGGTACGTCGACAATGGAATTCTCGACCCGGGCGGCGGCGGATGGGAGATCCCCACCAGCACATCCGCGGCTGAGGGTGGAGCATTCGGAATCTGCAGCTCGAGCGACGGCGACGGCAACGGCACGCTGTTCTTTCGCTATGACCACGACGTAAGGGTTCTTCACTTTGTACCCTTGGACATTTACCCTTCACGTGTTGCTCATGTTATCCTTTACAACGTTGATCAAATTGCTCTTTGTTTTTTTGTTGGCACCTTACGACCAGCTGGTGGTGTGCGAGATGGCGTCGCACGATAACTTCATCGAGGAGGTGTACGTAGACGGTGACGCGACCACCATCTATCGCAACATCGCCGTGGACGCGTACTCCGCGCGCCGCACCTCGTTCATATCGTTTTCCGCGGAATCCACGAC
>Ga0307489_10000518_pt1 | contig 23581 bp, 37 predicted proteins | sample SB12metaG_FD_202247 | JGI IMG/M metagenome (GOLD analysis project Ga0307489, IMG submission 202247) | Sea-ice brine microbial communities from Beaufort Sea near Barrow, Alaska, United States - SB 1.2 | ecosystem: Environmental > Aquatic > Marine > Coastal | place: USA: Alaska | collected... | reverse complement strand
ATTGTCAATGTTGGTCGGTTCAGCAGAACTCCCCCCGGCACCGCAGCAGCCTCGTGATGCCGCGATACCGACGGGCGCGGTCTAATTCCCGCGCGCGACTCGCTTAGTGTCGCATTGCGTCCCACGCCTACACATTTTCCTGCAAATTGGGTTCTTTTTTGAATCCCGCCAAAACCTCGCGGAGGCTTTCCCGATTTAGGGTTTATTATAGGGTTTTTAGGGTTTAAAACACTAAACCCTAAACCCTAAACCTGGTGAGGCTTTCCCGATTCGGTGCGAATCCGCCAATTGACCAGCCAATCGAAATGGGTGGTCATCAACGTGACGTCACCCCCCCAAAGTCGCGGTGGGCAACCCAGTCATAGTACCATCAGACCGCGGCACCCCACCCCTGCACAAGCGCGCGCCATTCCCACAGGGGCGCGGCCACCCACACACGCTCCGACGCCCTGCGAGGTGATCGCGACGTTTGGGCGGGGGGTTTGAAGTGTCAAGCGCCGTAAACGCGATCCTTGGAAGGGATTCTTCTTTGGAGCATTTTTTGCTCCGAGGGTCGTGGCCGTTGAGGCATTTGGGCATTTTGATTGACTGCGTGCCGAGGTTCGTGGGGGGGGGTCACGATGGAGGGGGCGGCGGCGGCGCAGTGGGCTGACGTGCTCGCGAAGGGCATCGAGGGCTGGAGCAGCTTCAGCGAGACGGGCAGCGACATGCGCGTGAGCGAGGACGGGCCCGCGGCGGAGAGTGCGCGGCGGGCGGCGGGTGACCGGGGAGCTAGTGCGAGTGGGGCTGGCGGCAGCGGCAGCGGCAACCCTGCAGATCACAAGGCGGGGGTGGCCGGGAAGGGCGCGGGCGCGATTGCCGACGCGGGGACTCGCGGCGGCGGCGGGGGTGAGCCGTCGAAGAGCGGCGCGGCTGGCGGGGGCGGCGGCGACGGGGCCGGCGGGGGCGGCGGGGATGGGGGCGGGGCTGGGGGCGGCGACGGGAAGGAGGGTGCGGGCGGAAAGGAGGGCAAGGACGCGGGTGGCGCCAAAGAGGCCAAGCGCGCGGCTCTGGACGTGGGGTGGAAACAGTATCGGTAGGATCGCGGCGCCCGCGCTGTTAGCCTACAGCATACCCGCACACACTCGCCGCATCCTCCTACCTGACACGATTCCCAAAGGTCAAAGTCGTGACGACGTGATTTTTTGCAGCGTGAGCTGTCACGGCTGTTGTAGTTTGTCCTTGAACCCATTCACGTCCGCCCGGTAAATACCTGGATGGTGATCAACGTAAACCGTCACAGCTGCTGTTGCTGAGGCTCAATCCGTGGACTCACTCATGTTATGCCATTCATGACCTCGAAGATGCTGAACGTTGAAGCATGAAAGTGTTCTGGTGTACGGCCGTGCATTTGGGCGCGACGTGGAGTGGCAGTGCCGATGGCTGGAGCTGCGCATGAAGGAGATCGGCGGACACGTGGCGCGTTACGAGCGCATGCTGGAGGGTATCGAGCGCGCCAAGAAGCGCAAGCTGGATGTTGCGAACGGCAAAGTGTCAGAGGGGGGCCAGCGCAGTGACGTCGGCGGCGCCGGCGCCACGTGCCGGGCGCTGACCAACGGGGCTGCTGGGGCGGGGGCGGGGGCGGGGGCGGGGGCGGGGGCAGGGGCGGGGGCGATTGATGTTGATGTCGGAGGGATGCCCACGCGAAGAGATGGTCACGCCGCCGCGGCCGCCGCCGCCGCCGCCGCCGCCGCTGCCGCTCCCGAGCAGCGCATGAAGCGGCGGCGCAAGTGTGTGGAGGGCGACCGGCCGCCCGCGCCGGTGCTCACCACGCACCCGTTCTTCGCGCCGACACCGGGGACACTGAGCCCCGGCACTGACGGCCCGAGCTTCGACGCTGGCTCGGCGCCTTCGCCCGCCAAATTCAGCAAGGGCGGCAAACCGCTGACGGCGGCGGAAAAGCGCAAGCGCAAGAAGGAGGCCGCTGCCGCTGCCGCTGCCGCCGCCGCCGCGCCCAAGGCAGAGCCTGCCAGATACTACCCGCCATGTTATCCAACACATATCGAGCCCTCGTGTTTTGAGTACAACACATCCCATGACGTGTCAAGCATTATCTACCAGGCCCTACACTGAGGCGGACGGCAGCGACAGCGACCTGTCAACGGCGGCGCTGTACGAGCAGATCGAGTTCCTGCAGCAGCGCGTCACCGCCTTGCACACGCGGTAGGGCCTGCCACATAGTGTTCACCACGTTACCTCGTATGGCCGCCGCCCGCTGCTGCCAGAACTCGATCTGTAGGTATTTGGCATCTTTCGACGCGGCGAGCAATGTCTGTGAGGCCCTAAGACGCGGCTGGGGCAGCCGCCACCGACGATGACGGGCACGGGCAGCGTCACGGTGGTCAAGGTGAAGCCGGGTGCGCTGTCGCTGCCGCGCGGGGGCGGCGCGGTGGGCGGCGGGGCCCTGAGCGGGCGGGGCGGCGTCGTGGCTGGGCGCACGCCGGGGCGCACGGGGGTGCGCGACGACTTCGACATCAACAACGTGGTGGGCAGGGGCTTACACTCGTCCACTTTTCGGCTCAACGTAAGCGCGTTCTGTGTAACAGTCCACTTTTCGGCTCAACGTAAGCGCGTTCTATGTAACAGGGGGTGCATTTAAGAGTTGTTTAAGGGTTGTTTGGCAGGTGGCATGGGGTACTACGGGTGTTTAGGGTGTATTTTGTGTCAGAAAGGGCTCAAGATGAGCTGAAAAGTGGACGAGTGTAAGCCCCTGGTGGTGGGCGCAATGACGACGGGGGCCAAGTTTGTGGAGCGCGCGCAGCACGTGGACATCTGCACGCCGCACGTGCGCGCCGCCGCCACCTACACCATGGTACGGCCTGCCACATATCGCTCGCCACGTCATAGGATGCCATTGCCATTCACGCAGGAAACAAGACCTCAAATGCGTTGGCCTGGCAAATATTGCTCACCACGTCACAGGATGCCATTTGACGCAATACACGAGGTTTCAAATTGCGTGTCGTTGATCTGCCGGGCAGTATCTGTAAAGTCCCTACGTCACGGCGGCGATCAGGGAGGAGCGCGGCACGGCGGCGGCGGCGGCGGCCATCGTGGCGGGGGAGGGGCGGGGGATGCGCAGCGCCGCCGACGCCATGGATCCGGAGAACGACACGTCGTCGGAGGACACCAGCGACGATGCATATATGGTGGGGCGGTGCAGGTTGAACCCCAACCCCTTGTTGAAAGTGCCAGATTGCAGCGCTTGAAACTAAAATACGATAAATTGCTGTCAACTCTGGGTCTCAATTTCAACTTGCGCCCCTACAAAGTGGCGCGGCACGTCAAGTTTGAAGTTGCGGAGCGCACGGCGCGGACGCTCCCGGACAAGAAAAAGTCCGGGGCCGGGGCGGGGGACAAAACACCCGCGGCGGCGGGGGCGAGCGGGGGAGCAGGGGGGCGCAAGCGGAGTCCGCCTTGGGCGCAGCAGCCTGCCGCCCCGGGCGGTGCGGGGGGTGAGCGGGGCACGCCGCGGCCGCCGCTGGCGCCGACGCCGCCGCTGCCGCCGCTGGCGCCCAAGCGGGTCGACTTTGCGGCGGCGGTGGCGGCGGCGGACCCGATGGATGTGGAGGACGACGGGGAGGAGGAGCTCGGGGCCACGCTGGTCGGGTGATGGCCGCTGGGTGGCAGGGGCTTACACTCGTTACCATTTCAGCTCACCTTGAGCTCCTCTGTCAACCGTATAACCCAAAATCACTCATGAATGTGTCCTGGAGTTGAGCTCTAGCGTGAACGAGTGTAAGCCCCTGCTGTGTGGGCGCTGGTAGGGTGATGGCTGCTGATCGGTCGCTGCTCGTGTGGTCGGGTAATGGACGTTGGACGGGGTCTGGTTAGATAATGGGCGCTAGACGAGCGCTGGTCTGGTAGGGAGATGGGACGCTGGGATGATGCCGCGTGACGCGATGGATCAACCATCGAACACGTGTGATACAGTGATGCGACGACCGATGACGACACACGTGCCAATGTTTGTACCCAGTACAGCCGTTTTCCCCGCGTGTGCTTGTTGTTTGCGATCCAATGAGACGGTGGGGACGGGGAGGAGTCAAGAGAAAGAGTCGGGTGTAACTGGCAACATAAAATTTGAGAAAATAGCTTAAATTGGCAACGCGCTCTCACTCGGTACCTGAGATAGAGGTACAGGTAGAGGAAGATCTACGAGTAGGTCTGCTAGCAAGAGGAGCAGGAATCATAAACGTTCACATATCAATGACATAACACTGATGTAAATGCAACTTGGTGTCACTTCGCGGCGAGCGCACGAGTTAGGAATGCACTCGCGCCGTCACGCGTGAGGAGCTGGCCATCCCAAAGAGCGAAGCATACGCCCCTTGACAATGATGCTTGCATTACACCACCAAAGCAGTTGAAGTGGGGCGGGGTAAGAGATCGAGCGAGCCAGAGCAGAAGAGGTGGGTACTCGAGAAGTGACTCATGACTTCCCCTCCGGTGCGGTGTTCAGGTGTGGCAGATTCCGGGTCACCAGTGACTCAGCGACAACTCGACAAGGGACAAGCATAAGCATAAGCAGGCCGCCGAGATTCGTTGAATCGACGGTCTATTTACTCGCCGAGGTGACCGACATAATGGGCAATTATTTGGCCTCGTCAGCGTCAGTCAGGTTCCTTTCAAGAGTCGGCTCACCACACAACCGTGCACGCGCGCTGCCCAAACGTCCGCCATGCCCCTGTACGTCGATCCGCTGTCGCCCTCCAAGGTCAAGTCATCCACGCGCTCCGATGCCTTCGAGGAGACCCCGCGGCCCGAGGTGGGCGGCAGCGTGCACGGCTCCTGCGCCGACACCGACGGCGAAGACAACGGCGACTTGCACGAGGCAAACCGCGGTAGCTTCCTCGGGAATGGGCAGGCGTTGGATGCCCCCGTGAAGCTCGCCGTGACGCTCAACGCCAGCTCGTACGGCGCGGGCGATACAGTCGCCGGATCCGTCACCGTCGGGTGCTCCTCCGCCGTCAATGCCAGGGTGCGTCGCGCCGCGGCGGTCCTCCCCCCCGCCGGGTGAATAAGGGCAACGAAGCGTTTTTCCCTCTCACTGTCAATTCTGACGGCACCCCATCCCATCTGCGCTCTCACGGAACTCTCCCGCGCGGCGCTGACTCTAACCCGCTCCACGTTCTGACGCGTCTCCCCCGCTGTACCGGATGTCGCAGCGTGTGGAGGTGACGGTGCAGGGGCGCGAGCGCGTGACCCTGCAGCGCACCCTCACCCTCCCAGAGGGCGAGCTTGCGCCCTTCCACCACCACCAGGCAGGGCTTACACTCGTCAACTTTTCGGCTCAACTGAAGCGCATTCTGCGGGATAGTGGTGCATTTACGGGTTGTTTAAGGGGTGTTTAGGTGGTGTCAGGGGGTAACAAGGGGTGTCAGGGGGTGTTCAGGGTGTATTCAGTGTCAGAAACGGCCCAGGTTGAGCTGAGAAGGAGACGAGTGCCAGCCCCTGCCACCAGGGCAAGTCGCACAAGGAGCACCACGCGTACCTCAAGAAGCATCCAAAGCCCGACGTGCGGGACCTGGTGAAGGAGCGCGAGTGGCGCATGCGGAATGGGCACACGAGCCCGAGCAAGAGCGTGACGCTGGTGGAGGACGTGACGCAGATCGAGACGGTGTTCAGCGAGCGGCAGGGCATGCGCCCGTAGTGTACGAGTAACACGTGTGCCCGTAGTGTGCACCTGAGCACACTCGCCGCGTCCTCCTCCCCAGGGCATGTTACCGTAGTGTGCACGTACACAGTCGCCGCATTCCCCTTCCTGACCTGACGCGGCGTCCACCTTACAGCCCAACTGCCAGCACACTATGAGCAGCAGTCTGGTTAAGCTATCACAGGGACCAGTTGAAGGCCCTGGCGCGAGGCGCGTGGTGCTGCAGGCAGGGGCTTACACTCGTCCACTTTTCTGCTCAACTTAAGCGCTTTCTGTGGGATAGGGGGTGCACTGAGGGGTTGTTCAGGAGGTTTAGGGGGTTATGAGGGGGTATTTAGGGTGCATTATGTGTTAGAAATGGCTCAGGTTGAGCTGAACGGTGGACGAGTGTAAGCCCCTGGGTGCAGGTGGGGAGCGGCGGCCAGCTGGCAGCGGGGGAGCACAAGCACGCCTTCGAGTGCGCCATCCCGCGCACGGCGCCGTCCGCGTTCTACGTGGCGGGGGGCAACTGGAGCCAGGCAGGAGCCTACACTCGTCCACATTTCAGCTCAACCTGAGCCGTTTCTGAAACAAAAACCCAGCCTAAACACCCCCTAATACCCCCAACACCCCCTAATACCCCCTAAATCACCCCTACACGCACCCCCTATGCCACAGAAAGCGCTGAAGTTGAGCTGATAATTGAACGAGTGTAAGCCCCTGGAGCCAGGGCAAGGGGTACCTGGCGGAGATTGTGTACACGGTGTCGGCGGCGGTGGTGGGGGAGGCAGGGGCGGCGGGGGAGGAGGACGGGGGCGGGGGCGGGTTGGGGGGGTTGTCGGCGGGTGCCATCGGGTCGGGGCCCGCGGCGCCGGCGGTGGAGCTGGGCGCCGGGGAGACACTGGTCGCCGCAGCCAAGCGCCACTTCCTGGTGACGCAGACCGCGACCGCCGCCCCCGGTCCCGGCCCGGGCCTCAGCGCCGCCGCCGGATCCGCGGCCTTCAGCGGGCCGTCCGTCTCCGGCACCCGCTCCTTCATCACCGGTGGGGCTGCCAACAAAGTTCGCTACGTCAACCACCATGTTTGAATCCCTGGTTTTGTGATTTTAATGACATCCAATGACGTAAAAATCATTATACAGACATGGTGGGCATCACTTCATGACAAATTGCGTGGAACCACTTCGACACTTAGAAACAAGTAGTACTAAGTCGTCCGAATGGAGCGTTGTGATTGGTCGAGCGGGACGGTTTAGCACTAAGTCTCACTAATTGTCTAAGTGGTTTCACGCACTTTGTCGTAGCTGGCCCTGGTCAGCGGCGGCGCGCTTAAAATCGCGGTGACACTGGACCGCAGCTCCTACGCGCCGGGCGCCAGCTGTGCGGTGGCCAAGCTGGACCTCAACTGCAGCGTGGGGCAGCCGTGCAGCGCGGTCACCCTGGTAGGGCGCTGCAGGTTCAACCGATGAAACCCGTGTTGAAAGCGCCTGGATCTATGGACTTGAACCTGAGATATGATGCACCACTTTCAAATCTTGTTAACAATTTCAACTTGCGCCGCTGCATCCTGGATGCCGTGTGCTCCATCGCCCTCACCGCGGGCGCGCATAAGTGGGCCAAGGGGTTCGAACTCAACGCCAGTAAGCACGAGGGGTTCCCCCCCGGGTTCTACGGCGAGCGCTTCCTGCCGTTTCGTATCCCCCCCGGGTGGCCCGCCACCACCCACGGCGCGCTGGTGCGCTGCCACTACGGCGTGCGCGCCGCTTTCTCGCTGCCCAACACGCTGAACCTGACACTGGACGTGCCTGTGTCCATCACCCCCACGGCCTCCATGTACTCGGCGGCAGGGGCTTACACTCGTCCACTTTTTGGCTCAACTGAAGCGCATTCTGTGGAATAGGGGTGCATTTAGGGACTGTTTAGAGGGTGTTTAGGAGGTGTCTGGGGGTATTCCGGAGTATCAGGGGGTGTTTCGGGTGTGTTTAGTGTCAGAAATGGCTCAGGTGAGCTGAGAAGTGGACGAGTGTAAGCCCCTGCTCGGCGGCGCGGCCCGCGGGGGCGCCATTCACGGGGGGGGACCACCAGCTGCCGCCGCTGCCCCACCTCGCGCCCGGCCGCATCTTCCGACCGCCGTGGGTGGACGACAGCGCCTACAAAACCTGCCGGGTTGGGCCAGCTTCATGCTCGCCACGTCACATTTCAAACTTTAAGTCTATCGGCAGTACAAGTACAGCCTGTATCTAGATGGTAGCTACGCTACTGTCTGCTTAACTCGCTCTTGATGCTCGCCACGTCACAATTCAAACTTGAAGTCCTCGCGTACAGAGACAATCGTCATCATCCTGGGACGTGACTCATGACGTGGCGAGCGGCATTTGGACGACCCTGTTGATGGGCGTGCTTCACAGCGTTTACCATATTCCACCGGCGGCACCACTGCCGGCACTGCGGGTCGATCTTCTGCAAGAAGTGCGCGGCGGAGAAGGTGGATCTGCCGCGCCTGGGGTACTCGGCAGGGGCTTACACTCGTCCACTTTTCAGCTCAACATAAGCGCACTCTGTGGAATATGGGTGCATTTAGAGGTTGTTCAGGGCGTGTTTAGGAGGTGTCAGGGGTTGTCCAGGGGGTATTATGGAGTATCAAGGGGTGTTCAGGGTATTTTGTGTCATAAACGGCTCAGGTTGAGCCGAAAAGTGGACGAGTGTGAGCCCCTGGTACTTGGCGCCGCAGCGGGTGTGCCGCGGGTGCCACGTGGAGGCGGGCCGCACGGGGGGTACCTTCGTGCCGGTGGAGGAGGGCACGGCGGCGGTCGTGGTGGCGGCGGCGGCGGCCACGGCGGCGGCGCTGGCGGCGGCGGAGGCCAAGGCGGGCGGCGGCGGGGGGGGCTCCGCGGCGACAGAGACTGTGGCACCCACGGTAGGTCTGACTCAATGGTGCCCGCCACGTCATGGGTTGCCCGACACGTCATAGCATGCCCGCCACGTCATAGGATGTCCGACACGTCATAGCATTCCCGCCACGTCATAGCACGCCATTTGCTTCACTGAATGAGGGTATAAACGTTGTGCCCGGCGTCTTAATAGAACTTCATTCAACTCACTAAATGAAGGTTCAAACGTTTTGGATGACGCGGCGGGGATTATCACCCAACCCCCTCCCCGCCGCCGCCATTGCCCCCACTCACAGTCTTCCCTTGTTCTATGCTGGACCCTCGCCCACGGTGACGCTGCAGCAGCTAATGGACCCGATTGAGGCGGCAGCGGCGACAGAGGAGGAGGAGGTGGCAGCAGCGGCGGCGGGGTCGGATGCACCCACTTCCCCCGAACCCCCCACTTACGAGGAGACCGCCGCAACAGCCAGCAAGCTGACCGACTCCATGGTGCCCATCTCGCTCGAACCCAGCTCAGACTGACCAAACCATTACGAATACTTAACGTGTGTGTATGCTTTGCTTTCGAGATTGTATGCTTTGCTCTCGAGATTACATGTATAGCTCTAGGGTCTTATAAGATCGTCTAAGTTACGCTTATGATTGATCGTTAGACTTGCAATAAAGACGGCCTTTATATCTATGTTACGCAGCCCTGACTTCCAAGAACTTTCTACCCCACGACCATTTCTTCTTTATCGCCGCCGCGTCTACTGCTACTTCGGAGGGGGGCGCCAGCGCCGGCGCCGCCGCTGCCGCCGCCGCATCGACTACCTCCGGTGCTACCGGCGCCGGTGCGGGCGCCGGCGCCTGGTCCGCCGCAACCGCGTCCGGTCCAACCTCCGGCGCTCGCAACACCCCCAGCGCCGCGACAGCGGTGTCGGGCCCGGGCGCGGCGGATGTGCTGGGCGTGTCGGGTACGGCACCTGCACCCGTATCATCTTTTGGGCTATCAGCTGGAGCGGCAGCAGCGGTGGGGGCGGCGGCGGCGGCAGCTGTCACAGCCGCGGTCATCGCATCAGCGTTGACCACCCCCGCCCCCGCCCCCGCCCCCGTAGCAGCGTCACCCAGCTTAGCCCCCGCCCCCGCAGCCCCCGCCCCCGCGGCCTTCGCCGCCGCCCCCTCCCCCGCCTCGTCGTCCAAATGGTCATCACCCGGCACATGCACCGTGGCGGTGGTGAGCGCGTGCGCCTGGGTGTAGTGGTGCAAGTTGCATTTGAAAGTAAAGTTTGAAGGCGGTTCATCATATCATGGTTTCAAGCGCTTAGTCTCAGGCGCTTTCAACGTGAATTTGTTAGGGTCAGCCTGCACCGCCCTACCTGGGCCCCCGCCGCCGCCGCCGCCGCCGAGGCGCTGTGCTCCCACGCGATGACGCCGATGACCAGCAGCAGCACCGCGGCCGCCATCGCGAATATGTACAGCTGTCCCTTCCCCACCTCCGCCACCATGCGCCTAATGGGCTCCGGCACTGGCACCTCCTCTCAGGGCCGGGTAAATCATGCTCGCCACATCACAGGATGTCATGTAACTCGATAAACGAAGGTCTAAAGTGTCAAACATACTTGCTGACGTGGCGAGCATTACTCGCTAAGCTGTCTTGCTTGTGCATGCTGACGTGGCGAGCATCATTCTCGAAAGCGATTAAAGTCTCTGAAGTGTGATTTGTGACGTGGCGAGCATTACGCCTGTGCCCCTACCTCCTCCCAGCGGCTGGGCGCGGGAATCATCCCCGGCGTGAGGCCGTGCGCCGCGCCCCCGACCGAGCTCGCCTTGGGGCTCACCTGCCCCGCGCGCAGCATCTGCACCCGCTGCCCCGCTGCCGCCACGGTCGAGTCCGCCTTGAGCGAATCCGCCGCCTCCTCCATCATTCCCGCCCCCGAGGTGCCGTGCCCGCGCCGCTTCCCGCGGCCCTCACTGTAGGGCCTGGCAAATATTGCTCGCCTCGTCATATGATGGCAGATATTGCTCGCCTGGTTATATGAAGCCACACATTTCAAGAAACGAGGGTGCAAAATGCGTGTCGATGACGTAGTGGGCAACGTCTGCGAGGCCTTACCTCGTTGAGCCCCCCGTGCAGCACCCCCCCGCCGTCGTCGTCTCCCTCGTCCCCATCACCAAAGATGGTGTCAAAGATGTTGTCAAGCTGCTTGCCCGCCTGCCCCTGGTTTGCCCGACTTGCGTGCCCCTGGTTTGCCTGCCCCTGGTTTGCCCCTGGCTCGCCGCTGCTACTCGCGCCGCCGCCGCCGCTACCTCCAGGCTTGGACGCGGACCCAACGCCGCCACCACCTACACCGCCGCTGCCAACACCACTACTACCGCGGGCCACCGCCGCGCTGAGATTCCCATTCCCGTTACCGAGGGATCCACCACCGGCACCGTCCTTCAAGTCCTTGAGCCTGCGCTTCTCCGCCGCCATCGCCTTCAGCTGCGCGTGCGCGTCGCCCGCTCCGCCGCCGGGCTTGAACGCATCCTTGACGTCCGAGCTGATGTCCTTCGAGATCTGCTTGAGGGGGTCAAGCCACACCTCCCGCGTGTGGTTGTTGAACTTTTGTAGCGCCCCCGGCGTCTGGTCTTTGATTTGGCTCCCGAGTGTCCGCAGCGCGCCCCAGAACCCTGCTCCCCCGGCGCTGGTGCTGGGGCCGCCGGCCGCCCAGCCCGGCGGGTGGGTGCCGCGGGTGCCGCCGGGGGGTGGCCGGTGCTCCTTGTCCGACATGGTGTCACGGCGGCTAACGGAGGCGGCGGGCGGGACGGGGGCGGGGCCGCCGCCGCCGCCGCACCCGATGCCGACGCTGGCCGCGCTGGATCCGGCCGAAGTTGCGGCAGCGGCGGAGGCGTTCCTCGGGTGTCACAGCGCGTGCGCTGTGCGCCAGAGTTGTGGCACCGCTCCAGGGGCGTGGTTTTCGAAGCAACTTCAGATTCTGCCGCGGGGCGGGGTGCCTTTTCTTCTCTCTCCACTCTCACCTCTCCAACTCCAACGTTCTCACATTTCAGTGGTTTCTCAGCTGTGCAGAGACTTTAACTAACCCCCTACGCACGCAGCACCTGTGGGCTCGACAAACACGAGGCACCAAGATGTTGTCCCTCACGCCGGCGGCGGTAGCCGCCCCTACGTCGGCACGGGTATCGCCGGTGAGGGCCGCCGCGGCGAGGACAGGGGCCACCGTTGTTGGGGCGAGGGTGGTTTTCGGGGGCGCGCGGGTACGATTACGGTCGGGGCGGACGGCGGCACCGGTCGTGAGGAGGGCGAGCGAGGACGGGGGCGGGGGCGGGGGCGGGAGCGGAGGCGAGGCTAGGGATGTTGTCGGAGACCTGGACCGGGTGCTGGGCGGGGGCGCAACCGACAAGTCTCAGGGTGAAGCGTTTGTCGAGCTCGAGGTGGTGCCCCAGAAAGAGGTCGAGGTGCCCCAGAAAGATGCGGAGGAGAAGGGGAAGAAGGCGCGCGGGTTATACGACGCGGATGACCTGACCGGTGGCAAGTACGGGTACGGCGAGGTAAGGCCTGTCACATGTTGCCTGCCGCATCATCCAACAACGCGTGTTCAGCATTTCCTGAGTTAAAATCAACTCCTCTGACGTGGCCAGCAATACATATCTGCCAGGCCAACGCATTGTGAACACTCGTTTCTTCAGTCGAGTGAAAACGGCATCCTATGACGAGGCGAGCAAAACCTGCCAGGCCCTACGACAAGAAGATCGACGGCGCGCTGGACCTGGCCAACCCTGACCTCTTCCTGTTCGGTGGGGACCAGCACACTCATACTCGTAGCCCGCCATGTCATCCATTTGCCACATTGCTTACGACTGCAGTCGAGATCCTGTTTTACCACTCGACGAACTTGTCATAACATATCCTCATCGTCCTGTGATGGCGTCCTATGACGTGGCGAGCAGTATCTGCCAGGCCCTACTTTTAGGCGCGCTCGCCTTCATACTGCTGGCCTTTGGCGCTTTTATCTATGGACCCCGTCCGCCTTCGGACTACTTTGGGTGAGGTAAGGTGTACGAAATGACGGATGGGGATGGATAGCTCCGGTAATATTTATGACATGAATGTGGAGGCAATGGTAGGCGGGGCAGGTTAGTTGACGCTCACCGTGTGACCATGTGAGCGCCTTGGGTCTCGCTGAAGGTGAGTGAAAGAACACTCACGAGGACGGATGGGTCGAAAGGTGGTCGCTGTTGTTGTTAGATGTGTATTCGTATTAAAAGGAAAGTTTGTTGCGTCGCATTTCATCATTAAAAGCCGGGCTGTGGGGTTGCCGGGCCGGGTTCTCTTTCTATCATCGATTCATCGTGCAAGCTGCGGGTGCGAAACCCATTTCTATCATCGCCCTTGGTGGCTGCGGGTGCGACCAGGCATTGCTATCGTGGTTTACATTATACTCGTACTCCCTCCCTCTGTACCTCCCTCCCTCCCTCCGTCCCTATCATCGTTTACATACGCCTTCTCCTCCCCGCGGCCCCGCAGACTCAGCGCGCGGGTCCGCCGCTCCTGTGCTGTCCGCCCCCGCTCCTTCGAAATCAGAGCGCGGATCCGCCGCTCTCGCGTTTGCGTTTGGGCGCGAAGGGGCTGGCGCGCATCCCCATGGCGCAGAGGCGTATGTTAAAATAAAAAGCAAAACTTGAAAGCGGTGTATCACATATTAGTTGCAAGCGCTCGAACCAGGCGCTTTCAACACGGGTTTGAACTTGCACCGCCGCACCATGGCGATGGCGCGGCGGCGCAGCTCCGTGCTGTAGCGGCGCAATTTGAATTTGAAACCGAAACTTGAAAGCCGTTCGTCACATTTTAGTTTCAGTGCTCAGTTCCAGGCAGTTTCAACTTGGGTTTGATAGGGTCAACCTGCACCGCCCTACCGTGTTGGGGCTCTTGGGCTCCTCGCCGTCCGCCTCAGCCGCGAACAGCGGGTTGGCGTACCCGTGGCTCAGCCGCAGCGAGGTGCGGGAGCGGATGCGGGGCGTCGGCAGCGTGCGCCCCCGGAGTACAGCCAATAATAACATGCTCACTACGTCACGTGATGATATTTAACTCGAGAGTCGATAATGCTCACCGCGTCATGTGATACCATTGAACTCCAGGAATTCTGCTCGCCACGTCAGGTGATCACAATGTTTACGTGTCCCTACCCGGGAGCCCGCTCGGCTGGTCCCCGTCCCCGTCACCGTCCCCGTCACCCCCCTCCGCGTCCACGTCCCCCGGGGGAGTGCCCGTGCCCTCGTGGTTGGCCAGGTACGCCGCCGCCGCCGCCGTGTCGGCCGCCACCGCCCTGCAGTGCCCGGTACACTGTTATGCATGCCACGTCACATGATGGAATTTAAGCCCAGAAACAAAGGGTTACAGTGTGGTGAATGACGTGGCGGACATATGATGTGTCTGAGTGTGTGCACCGGTACACTATGAGCTATGTGTGCGTATGTGCACCGGTACACTGTGTGATGTGTGTGGATATGTGCACCAGTACTCTGTGTGCTATGTGTGGGTACAGTCTAGGGTCTAGGGTCTAGGAATTAGGGTTTAGGATTTAGGGTTTAGGGATTAGGGTTTAGGGTTGAGGGTTTAGGGTTTAGGGTTTAGGGTTCAGGGTACACTATGTTGGCGAGTGAGCCCTACCGCCGTGGCGGCTTCCACCTCCTCCAGCCGTTGCCGCGCTGCCGCCAGCTGTCGCTCCACGTCCGCCAGCTCGCCGCGCGCAGCATCCACCGCCGCCGCCGCCGCCCCCGTCGTCGCCTCGTCTACCGACGGTGTGGCTGACACCCCGATGTCACACACCTCGATGGCCGCGGGCGCCCCACCCGCAGGCGGCGGCGGCGCGGCGGCGGGGTTGATAGCGGACTGCTGCAGCCCCATGGCAAAGGAAGCGGCGCCGGCGGCGTTGGCGCGTAGCGCGCGCACCTCCTCCACCAGCCGCTCCTTGTCATTCGCCACCTTCGTGTAAGGCCCCGCAGATTCTGATTCTAATTGAAATCAAAACTTGAAAGCAGATTATCATATTTTAGATTCAAGCGGTGAAACTTGAAACCTGGCACTTTCGAAAATGGGTATTAACTTGCAGCAGCCCACCTTGGCGAGCTCGGTGCCGAGGCGCTGCACCGTGACCGCCATGTGCTGCTGCGCCGTGGGCTCCGAGGTGGACATGGACATGGAACCGGACGACCGACGCGCGGCGATGGCTGCCGCCGCCGCCGCTCAGGGGCTTATACTCGTCCACTCTTTAGCTCAACGTGAGCACTTTCTGTGGGATACTCTGGTTGACGTCAGTCTGTCAATGGCAAAAACGGCTCAAGGTGAGCTGAAAGGTGGACGAGTGTAAGCCCCTGCCGCCGCCGCCGCCATCTGCGTGGCCTCTGCCGCCGCCGCTGTCTGGGTGGACGCCAACTCTTGGTCCAGGCGGAGCGCGCGCGCCTCCGCCGCCACATGCATCTTGATCATTTGACTCAGCGCTGCCTCAACCTAGGGCCGGACATATCACCCGCCACGTCATCGACACGCATTTGCAACCCTCGTTTGGTAAGTCAGATGGAATGCTATGATGTGGCGAGCAATGTCTGGCAGGCTGTACCTCAAGCTCTGCCACTGTCCGACCGTCCGCGGCCACCACCGCCCAGGGGATTACACTCGTTCACTTCTCAGCTCAACTTGAGCGCTTTTTATGGAATAGCGAGTGCGCGTAGGGGTTTTGTTGCCCGTAGCAAGGGGGTATGAGGGGGTGTTTAGGGTGTGTAGGGTGTTTTTGTGTGGCAGACACGGCTCAAGTTGAGCTGAAGAGTGGACGAGTGTAAGCCCCTGCCACCGCCACCGGCAGAGCCGCCGCCGAAGTCACCGAAGCCGCCGGAGCAGGGGCGGGGGCGGGGGCAGCCGCCAGATAGGGCCTGGCACACATTGCACGCCACGTCATAGGATGCAGCTCAACTCAAGAAGAGATGAATTAAAATGGGTGTTAGATGACGTGGTGAGCAATATCTGCCAGGCCATACCACCAGCTGCGCGTAGGCGGCCAACTGCGCGGCGTCGGCGGCGGCCGTGGTTTAGCGGCACAAGTCGATTTGAGAGCAAAACTTGAAAACAGTCAATCAAAGGTTAGTTTCAAGCGTTTAGGTCCAGGCGCTTTCAACATGGGTTTGATTGGCTAAACCTGCACTGCCCAACCGTGGCGGCGGAGACCGCCGCCTCAGCCTCCGCTCTCACCGCCGCCACGGCAGACTCTGCATCCGCTTTTACGGCGGACACAACCGACTCGGCGTTAGCTTTGGCGGCGGCCACAGCAGACTCGGCCTGTGCTTTGACCGCGGCAACCGCCGACTCGGCATCGGCTTTGACGCCGGCCATGGCGGAGTCGCTTTCGGATTTTGCGGCGACAGCTGTGGCGGCGGCGGCCTGAGCGGCGGCCACGGCCGCCGCGGCGTTAGCGACGGCGGCGCTAACGGCTGACTCGCCGTTGGCCACGGCGTGAGCGACGGAGTCGGCGGCGGCGCGCTCGGCGGCGGCGGCGCGCTCCGCAGTGGTCGCGTTTGCACCCGCCGCCGCCTCGGTGAGTCCTGCCGTGACCGCCGCCGCCGCCGCCGCTGCTGCCGCCGCCGTCGCCAGCCGCCCCTCCAGCTCAACAACCTTACTCTCCAGGTCGGCCACCTGGTGTGAGGGCCAGACATCGCCACGTCATACGATGACGTGAAATTCGATAGACGCGGATTTGCGATGCGATGGATGACGTGGCGAGCATTATTTAGGTGTATCGTGGCCTCGCCTTGGTCTCGAGCTCGATGACGTACCGGCCCGCGTCCCCCGCCTCCCGCCATGGCCTCACATAAGTGTTCAATGTGGGTCAAGTCATCTAACTTGAAACCACTCAACACGATCATTTAAGTATTCAATGTGGGTCAAGTCATCTAACTTGATACCATCCAACACGATAATTTGAAACCAAAGAGGTGTCTGATAGTGCCAGGTGAAGAGAGAGGGGACTGCAAGGCCCCGCCTCACGCCGCGAGTGCTCCACCTCACGCTCGCGCAGCGCCAGCGCCGCCCGCACCGCCTTCAGCCAGGGATTTACACTCGTCCACTTTTCAGCTCAACCTGAGCCGTTTCTCACACAAACTACACCCTCAACACCCCCTAATACCTCCTAAATCCCCTTCAACACCCCCTACATGCACCCCCTGTCTCACAGGAAACGCTTATGTTGAGCGGAAAAGTGGACGATGTAAGCCCCTGCCTTGAGCCCGTCGGCGCCCTCCGCCGCCGTCGACGACAGTGCGTCGCGCGCCGCGGCGGCCTCGCCCCGCGCCAGGGGCTTACACTCGTCCACTTTTCAGCTCAACTTGAGCGCTTTGTATGGGATAGGGGGTGCGCGCAAGGGGTTGTGTAGCCCGTGTAAAGGGGGTGTCAGGGGGTGATTAGCGTGTGTAGGGTTGTTTGTGTGTGTCAGACATGGCTCAAGTTGAGATGAATAGTGAACGAGTGTAAGCCCCTGCCCCGCGCGCGCTCCTCACCCTCGCGCGCCGCGGTCAATGAAAGCGCGTGCGTCTTACGCTCCTTCTCCGCAGCGGCGTCGCGCTCCGAATCTTAGAGTCAAGGAAAAATGCTCGCCACGTCATACTATAGTTGGTAGCTCAATCGAACTGGAGTTGTTCGTTAAGAGTCGGTCGAGTGGTCCAAACAGAGCTTGTGGTGGTCGATCTGGATCGTGGGGAGCTGTTATCTCAATAAAGTAAATGAGTAGGAGTGTTTCGAACGTAGTGGGTGAGGTGGCGGAATGTATTAGACCGCACCGACTCGTAGGCCTCGCGCTCGAGCGCCGCCGCGGCCTCCGCGGCTTCCACTTTGGCGAACTGCGCCTCGGCCTTGGCGACGGCGGCGGCGTGCGTGCGCCGCGCCCCGTGCAGCTCCGTCGCCGCCGCCATGCAGAGGCTTACACTCCTTCACTTTTCGGCTCAACGTAAGCGCTTTGTGTGGGATAGGGAGTGTAGAGCTATTGAGGGGTTGTTCAGGGGTTGTTTAAGAAGTGTTCACCGGTATTACGGGGTGTTTGTGGTGTATTTCCTGTCAGAAACGGCTCAGGTTGAGCTGGAAAGTGGACGAGTGTAAGCCCCTGCCGCCATGCCCAGCCGCTCCAGCTCGTCGTTGGAGCGCGCCAGCTCCGTCTCCAGGGAGGTGGCGCGCAGCACTCCACCATCCGCCGCTATCATCGCCTCCTGGAGCCAGGGCCGGGTTAAAAAGAACGATAACGCGCTTCACGCCATGTTCTCCACGTCACGTCACGGCGTTCATCTCAAGTGACGTGGGTCTCAAGTGCGTTTCGATTCTCACTCCGCCCTGCCTGGAGCTTCCCGCGGAGTTCGGACGACTCGACAGCAGCGGCGGCGGCGCAGCACCGCTCGCGACTCGCCACCTCCGCCGCTGCCGCCGCCTCCGCCTCCTTCTCAGAAAGGAGTTCCCTCGCGGTAGGGCACGGCAGAATTTGCTCGCTGCGTCAAACTATCAAAAGATGCCATTCAACTCAAGAAAGAGGCTCAAAGTGCGTCGGACTTCATGGGGCAATATCTGCCAGGCCCTACTTCGCGGCGATCTCTGCCGCGGATGCCGCCTCCACCCTCCCGCGCCACGCAGTCGCCGTCGCCGCCTCGAAGTCCGCGGTCCAGCCCTGCATGGCCAACCCCTCGGTCCGCGCGATCTCCAGCTCGCTGTCCTTGAGGTTCTCCACCAGCTTCCGCAGCGTCTCCACCTCCACCGCCGCGCTCCACACTGTCTCCACCTCCTACGGCCGCGCAGAAATTGCTCGCCATGTCATACACTGCCAGTTAAGTCAAGAAATGAGGGTACTAAATGCGTTGGATGACGTGGCGAGCGAATATCTGCCAGGCCCGACCAGCTCGTCCCGTTGCTCTGCCGATATTTTGGTGGTTCCCCCGTTGGCATCGAGCGGGCCCTCCAGCCCGACCATCTCCAGCCATTCCCCGAAGTTCTGCTGCCCGCCGAAGTCCATGTCGTCGTCGGAGGCGTCGTCGAACATGGCATTCGTGGTCATGGAGAGTGCGGGCGGGGCGGCGGGCGCGGCGGCGGGCGCGGGGAGGACGGGGGAGAGGGCGAGGGCCGTTGAAGTAGGCGGGGCGGGGATTCTGGAGGCATTGCCCGGGCGCTTCGGCTGTTGCTGCTGGTGCTGCTTGGCGAGGCTGGCGGCCGCAGCGAGCTTGATGTTCTTGCCGTTTCCGTTGCTGTTGCTGCCGCCGCTGTTGAGGTTGAGGTTGCGCGCGGAGAGCGGGCTGCGCGGCGCCCCCGCGGACTCATCCCCCCCCGACCCGGAGAGCTTCGCGTTGAGCGCCTTGCCCCGGATGCCCCCCGACGGGGACGCGGTGCGCTGCCGCTTGGGCGCGGGCGCGGGGCTCGTCATAACCGCCCGACCACTCGCAGTCGTTACACGCCGAGTGTCGCGTACGGGAGTCGAGCGCGGGGGTCGAGTCAGGCGCGTGTCGGCGGGCGTGCGGCGCGCTCGTTGTGACTTGCCGCCGTGACTCGACTTCCTTCTTCCCCCTCTTCGATTTTATGGAAATCGTCCGAGAAATGAGAAAATCCCGCAGCTGTCACTGAAATTTTGAATCGCTTTTCAAGTTTTCATATGGCATATGAGCATTTGGTCATGTGTTCAGTCCTATGCGACCACGACGACGTTGACCACCGTCATGACCGTGACCGTGGACAGCGGCTTCGCGCAATCCGCCGGGGCCTTCACGCCGCCCGGCCACCCCCCTGTACCGCGCCACGGCCACTCTGGTATTTGCTGACAGCGCTGCAGGGGACTGGCGGTGCCCTCAAATCAGCCTGGTGGACAGCTCAACCTCGGTGATGTGTTATGCGCAGTCTACTCTCTTCTAGAGCAACTTGCTGCACATGCCCTTGAGCCTGACATCCGGCACAGCCTATACCGTTTACGCTCGAGGCCAAGACGTCCGGAATGTCCGGAACTCAGCTTGTGACATCGAACGAGAATGCGTTGACGATCGAGGCGTTCCCGTAATAATGTGCTGCGCAACCGCTCGTGACCGGGCAACGAGGGAATTTTAGAGAGACGGACACGTGCGGTGGTAATGGACTTATACTCACTTGTGGTTACACGTTTTGGCACCCAACGAGAGCATGCGTTATTCCATCTGCTCCTTTCTTCTAAACTTATGTTTCGTGTTGCGTCTTGTTACAATCATACGGGCGGCGGCGTGAAATAATAGTCACATCGCGCGTGAAATAATAATATCAATCACGCGGCGCCCGGCTTGGTGCTGCACTTGGCGATCTCATCGCGCAGCTTGTTGTGCAGCAGCTGCGCCAGGCGCGCGTCGCCGCCGCACAGGTTCTGTAGCGCGCTGGGCGACATGCGCACCAGGTTGTAGCGGCGCAAGTTGAATTTGAAAGCAAAGTTTGGAAGCGGTTCACCATATTATAGTTTTAAGCGCTTAGCTCCAGGCGGTTTCAACATGAGTTTCATCGGTTCAATCTGCACCGCCTCACCAGGTCGCGGCCTGTCAGGCTGGACGGCACCGCCACCGCACCCGCCAACCGCTCTTGCCCGGGCTTGCAAAGCCTCGCGCTACGGCCGGCCATAAATTGCTAGCGACGTCACAGGATGCGATTGAATTCAAGAAATGATGGCTTGAAAAAACGAATTGGATGATGTGGTGGGCAATGTGTGTGAGGCCCAACCACGCCAGGATCTGCGTATTGCTCCAGCGCACGGGGGGCAGGTTGCGCTCCACCACCACCTCCGCCACTCCGCCGCCGTCGGTGACCTCCAGGTTCTTGGGCACGTCCTCCTTCTGCTCGCTCACGCCCTCGCCCTCCTCCATGCCGCCGATGGTCTGCACCGTCTTGACGTAGCGGCGCACGTTGAATTGACAGCATCGTTTGAAAGCGGTTCATCACATGTTAGTTTCAAGGTCTGAAAGCAGGCGCGCTTTCAACTCGGGTTTTGATACTGTCAACCTGCACCGCCCCACCTTGAGCGTGCTGACGCTGTGTTCCGTGTCCACCGATGCCGGCGAGGAGGGTCACTGAGAACAAGCACTCGAACCCAGATCGGACGTGCCCGCATGACTTCCCCTCAGGGCAGATGTTCATGCAGACGCGTGGATGAGGAGGAGGATGTTCAACGTCGGTGGAGTGCTTGTTCTGAATTTCCCCCCCTGCCGGCGACACGGTGCCGATGACCCCGAGCTGCGCGTCGGGCCGCACGAAGCACTCCATGAGGACGCGCGTGAGGTGGCTGCTGCGGTACGGCACGTGCACGTGGCCCCCGCCGCGCCCCTCCACGTACGGCCTCACAGATGTTGCCCGCCACGTCATCCAACGCATTTTGAACCCTCGTTTCTTAATTTGAATGGCAGCCTACGACGGGGCGAGCAATGTCTGGCAGGCACAGATGTTGCCCGCCACGTCATCCAACGCAGTTTTTAACCATCGTTTTTTAATATAAATTACAGCCTACGACGTGGCGAGCAATGTCTGGCAGGCGCTACCTCATTGGCCAACCCCCCGCCCTCCCCCGCGCCGCCGAAACCAAAGCGCTGGTTGTAGTGGCGCAAGTTGAATTTGAAAGCAACATTTGAAAGTGGTTCATCAGATTTTAGCGTCAAGCGCTTCGTTCCAGACGCTTTCAACGTGGGTTTCATACAGTCAACCTGCACCGCCCTACCTGGTGCTGCAGGCGGCGCATGCGCACGCACTCCTTGAGCGCGTACAGGCTGGCGTTGATCTCCGCCGTCTCCTTGCGCTGCTCCGCCGAGTGATGCATGTTGTCCTCCTTGCGCTCGGAGCCCGCGCAGTCCACCAGCGTGAGGCGGCCGGACACCAGGGGCTTACACTCGTTCACCTTCCAGCTGAACGTAAGCGTTTTTTGTGGGACAAGGGGTGTTTAGGGGCTGTTTATGGGGTATTGATGGCGGGGGTAGAGGGTGTGTTGAGGGCTTCTAGGGATGTTTTGAGTGTCATAACCGGCTCAGGTTGAGCTGAGATGTGGACGAGTGCAAGCCCCTGCCGGACACCCCCGCCGCCTCGGACAGCGTGCAGGTGAGTCGCAGCACGGCGTGCGAGCGCGACGACTGTGCGTTGCAGTGCGTCGCTGACGTGGCGCGCCGCGACTTCCCCGCCTCGATGATGCCCGCCGCCAGGGCCTCAAAGATGTTTAGGGTTTAGGGTTTAGGGTTTAGGGTTTAGGGTTTAGGGTTTAAGGTTTAGGGCTTAGGGTTCGGGATATAGGATGTTGCCCGCCGCATCATTGCCACGCATGTGAATCCTTGTTTTTTTGGTGGAATGTCATCCTATGACGTGGCGAGTAGTATCCGGCAGGCCGTACCGGCCAGCTCCTCCGGCGAGTGCGCCACCGGCTCCACCGCCCCCAGCAGTTGCACGTCGAGCTGCCGATACTCGTGGGGCTCCAGCGCGCGTTGCCCCGCGCCCATCAGCCCGCCCCCGACCAGGGGCTTACACTCGTCCACTTTTCAGCTCAACGTAAGCGCTTTCTGTGGGATAGGGGGTGCATTTAGGGGTTGTTTAGAGGGTGTTTAGGGGGTGGTATGGGGAACCAGGGGTGTTTAGGGTGTGCCTTTGTGTGAGAAACGGCTCAGAGTGAGCTGAATAGTGGACGAATGCAAGCCCCTGCCCCCGACCTCCTTCAGCGCGATCTCAGTGCGCTGCGGCGACAACAAGTCCGTGACCCTCTTGCCCGCGATCTCAAAGTACGCCACCCTGACAGAAATCGCTCCAGGGATCCACCCGCCATCCTCCTCTGCCCCCTCCTCACCCTCCGCCCCCTCGTACTCGATCGCCCCCTCGCCCAGCGCCCCCTCGGTGTAGCGGCGCAAGTTGAATTTGAAAGCAAGGTTTGAAAGCGGTTCGTCAGATTTTGGTTTCAAGCGCTCAGATCCTGGCGCTTTCAACGTGGGTTTGATAGGGTCAAGCTGCAGCGCCCTACCTCCGGCAGGTAGTCACCCCCCACGCCGGCGAACAGCGCCTCCACCGCCTGCTGCTCGATGGCCTCCATGCAGGGGCTTACACTCGTTCGCTTCTCAGCTCAACTTGGGCGCTTTTCATGGGAGAGGGGGTGCACGTGTAGGGGTTGTGTAGCCCGTGTTAAGGGGGTGTTAGGGGGGGTTTAGGGTATGTAGGGAGTTCTCTTGTGTTAGACACGGCTCAAGTTGAGCTGAGAAGTGAACGAGTGTCATCCCCTGCCTCCATGGTGTGTGTCTTGCCGCTGCCTGTTTGCCCATACATGAACAGCGCACCCACTCCCCCGCTCAACGCACCCGCCACCATGGGCGCCGCCGCCACGTCGTACACTTCGTCCGATGTGGAGTGGTCGCCGAAGGCGCGCGAGACGTCGAAGGACTGGTGGCGGCAGAACATGCGCTTGAGGTCCGCGTGCATCTGCGCGTTGTGTATCACCACCTCCGTGGCGTCGGTACCCTCCATGGGCTACGGCCGGGCAGACATTGCTCGCCACGTCATAGGATGCCATCTAACTCAAGCAACGAGGTTTCAACATGGGTTCCGGTGATTGCTCGCCGCGTCATAGGATACCATCTGACTCAAGCAACGAGGGTCAAACATGGGTTCCGGTGACGTGACGGGCAACATCTGGCAGGCCCTACCATGGGCGGGGGGGGGTCGGGCACGGTCACCACGTCAAACTCGCCGCGCTTTTGTTCGTGCGCAAACAGCGGCCGCTTGCGCACGTACATCTTGACGCCGCCGGGAGGTTGTGGCCTCGCCGCCTTGGCTTTGCGGAAGCCGCCGTTGGCCACGCGGCGCAGGCGCCAGCGGTGCACGGCGGCGGCGAAGGGCTGGGCGTTCATGCGGCGGCACTCGCGCTTGTCGAACATCTGGCGGAACACCTTGGCGTCGTCTTTGCCTCCGGCGGCGGCGGCGGCGGCGCCGGGGGAGGCCTTGGCGACCCCCCCCGCCGGCGGCCGGCCCTTGGGCGCCGCCGCCTTGCGCG
>Ga0307489_10000517_pt1 | contig 23597 bp, 35 predicted proteins | sample SB12metaG_FD_202247 | JGI IMG/M metagenome (GOLD analysis project Ga0307489, IMG submission 202247) | Sea-ice brine microbial communities from Beaufort Sea near Barrow, Alaska, United States - SB 1.2 | ecosystem: Environmental > Aquatic > Marine > Coastal | place: USA: Alaska | collected... | reverse complement strand
GCGTCGAGCGCGAATCCGAACGTGCAATGGTTGCGGCGTCCACGGAAGTCGAAGCCGCTAAGGAAGAGGCGTCGCTCAAAACTCGGATGTTCGAGGACGCGCACCTGGCGGCGGCGGCGGCGGTTGAGGCAGGGTCTCGCCCGCAGTGCTATCCCAGCTGGCACTTTAAGCCATCCGAGTCTATTCCACCTGAATTATCCATCCCACTGGCATACAGCAAAGATACTCAAGTGCCAGCTGTATGTACTGACGTCAGTTCCTAAGGGATATGATGAGCGCATCTGAGGGAGATCATGAGACTGTTTGTGAGACCCTGGGTATAGGAACGAAACGTGGCGACGGCAGAGGCTGAAGAGTGCCGACGGGAATCCGAGCTGGCGCGCGGCGCCGCCGCCTCCGCCCGCGTAGACGCCGAGCGCGCCTTGCTCTCGGGCCGCCAGGCAGGGAGGTTATTGAGAGAGCACTCGACAAAAGTTGAATCGACGAACCGAAACCACGTGTATGTATGAGCATTCACCTGAAGGCAAGTCATGCTCCAATGTCGGTTGTGTGCTGTTGTCAGTGACCCTCCTGCCCTCCTCCTCCGCGACTGTATGTATATGAGCATGCACCCTGAAGGTACGCCCAATCTCGGTGGTGTGCTTCGTTCTCAATAACCCTCCTGCCCTCCTCCTCCGCGCGTCTTTATGAGCATTCACCCTGAAGGTAAGTCATGCTCCGACATCATCGAGCGCTTCTTCGCAACGACCCTACTGCCGGGAGATCTCGGTGGAGCTGGAGCGGCTTCGGGAGGCGCACGCGTTACGGGTGGCACACGCTGCGAGTGAAATTGATGCCATGCGCACGAGGTAGGGCTGTGCAGGATGACCCGAGGTTGACCCCAAGCTGACCCCGGGGTGAGCGCGCATGCTTTCAGCGATTGAAGCAAAAATACGATAAACTGCTTCCGAGTTATGCTTTCAATTTCAACTTGCGCCACTACAGCGAGGGACGAGGAGGCCACGGCGCACACGGTCCGCGCGGCGGAGGCGGGCGTGGCGGCGGCGCTGGGGGAGGCGGCGGCGGCGGCAGGGCCTGGCAAATATTGCCTGCGACGTCATCGACAAGCACTTTGCACCCTCGTTACATGAGGTAAACGATATCCTATAATGTGGCGAGCAGTTTCTGTCTGGCCCTAGGGGATGGTGGAGACGGCTCGCGACGAAACGCGCGACGCAGCCGCGGCCTTCTCCGCCGCCCTGACGCTCCGCGCCTGGTGGATGCATGCACGACACGCTAACGGCCCTGCTCGCGCCGCCGCCGTCGAAGCCATGCTGGGGCCCCGGCGCCGAGGGCTGGCGCACGAGGTGCTCCAAGCGTGGGCTATGGCGTCGCCGGCTCCTCTGCGGGCAGTGCGTGCTACGAACTGGCGCTCTACCCGGCTGCAGACTACCGGGTGGTAGGGACTGACGGACAGTGCTCGCCAGGTCATCATGTCCATTTCTACCATCGTGTCTTCACTTAAACGATATCCTATGACGTGGCGAGCACTATCCATCAGTCCCTTCCGGGTGGCGAACGTGGCTCCGCGCTGCCGCCGCCGCAAAGGCGCGGAACGAGAGCGCGCAGTTACACCTGACGAAACACTGCGCGCAGATCGCGCGCCGCCGCCGCCTCCGCGCGCTCCAGCGGTGGGTCGCGGTGACGGCGAGGGAGCGAAGCGTTCGCGTGGCGTTTCACCGCGTCGCCGCGAAAACACGGCTGCGGCGCCTCAAAAACTCCGTCACCGCGTGGGACCATTACTGGCGCGTAGTCCGTCTGGGGGAGAAGGCGACCGACATCTTCATCACCCGCCGCGCCGCCGCCACCCTGCGCAAGTACTTCGAGGCGTGGAACCGCGACGCGTGCGATGAGCGTCACGAGGACGCCATGGTAGGGGGGTTATTGAGAGCATGCACTCGACCGACATTAAATCTCCTCCTCCTCCTTTTCCGCGCGTCGTCTGCATGAGCGGGGGATTATCGAGAACAAGCACTCGACCCACGTTGAATCTCCTCCCTCTGCTTCGCGATTCTGTATTTCACCCTCAAGGTAGGTCATGCTCCGATATCGATCGAGTGCTTGTTCTCAATGGCCATCCGCAATGGTGGCGAGGAAGTCCAGACACCTCCTGGAGATGGTGGCGCGGAGAACCATGCGGGCGTGGTACGTAGCGGCGCGGCGGGCATATGTGGACTGGCGCGTCACGGGCGACTACCACAACCGCCAGCGGCGCAGCACGCTGCGGGCATCGTTCGCCGCGTGGTCGCACTGGTCGCGGGAGATACATACCGTTGCGCAGAGAGCTGCAAGGGCGGATCGTTATCGGCACCGGCACACCACATCTCGCGTGTGGTGCGGGTGGGCGGAGGCGGCGGCTCTGGGGAAGCGGTACGAAGTCGCCATCGCACGGTCGGGCCTGGTGGATGTTGCCCGCCACGTCATAGGATATCAGGATGTCATTTGACTCAAGAAGCGTGGATATGACATGCATTTGCTGACGTGGCGAGCTATATATGTCTGCCCCTATCGTGCGGTTCCGAGCGCGGCAGCAGCGCAGCACGCGCTGGGCATTGTTCACAGCGTGGCATATGGCCGCGTCAAGCGCCGCCCGCGTACAGCGGCAGTTCAACTCCCTGTTCGACCGTCAGGGAGGGCGGCGGCTGCAGCACACCGCATTCTTCGTGTGGCGTCGTAAGATCACAAACAGAATCATCGCCGCGGACATCAAACAGGAAACCGCGCATGTACACGCTAATGCCGCTATGGCGCGCCGGGCGCTGCGGCCTTGGATCAAGCGCGTAGCGGCGAACAGGCGCGCGGCGGCCACGGCAGGGGCATCCTCTCATCCACTTCTCAGCTCAACCTGAGCCAGTTCTGTCATTGAAACCACTCAATCACCCAACGTATGCCACCGAAAGTGCTCACGTCAAACCGAGAAGTAGACGAGTGTAAGTCTCTGAGGCTCGGCCCAGGCACTGTTTATGCGGCGCCGAAGGCAGGTGGCAGCGCGCGCGCTCGCCGCACTGCGCCGTCACGCGATGACGTTAGGCATTGGCCGCGCCGCGGCCGATGCGATGCGCTCGCGCCGCTATCTTGGATACCGCCCGCGCGCTTTCGTCGCCTGGATGAACGCTGTCAAAGCCACTGCCGCCAAGCTGTCCCGGCACGCCGTGAGCCGCCGCCGCGCGACCAAAGCCACAGCGCTGGCGAAGTGGGTGCGGTACATCAACGGCATGGCCACGGCGGGCTTGGAGGCCATGCGCCGGGTCACACGCGTCGCCAAGCGCGAACTAATGACGCTGATGTTTCAGGTTTGGTCGCGCCACTCGCTCTGCGCGGTGAGGCCCGGCAGATATTGCACGCCACGTCATCGACACGCATTGTGAACCCTTTTCTTGAGTTATGTGGCATCCTATTATGCGGCAAGCAATATATGCCCTGATATACAGCCTATAGCCCTTAAGCCCAAACCCTGAACCCTGAAACCCATATGCCGGGCCCTAAGCGGCGGCGGCGGGGCAGCGGCGGGCAGCGACCGCGGCGTGGCGGTTCGGGTGTGTCCGCGCGCTACGAGCGCTGCGCGTGTGGCGGCGCCACGTGGACGTTGGGCGCTGGCGCCGCGCCAGTTTGCATGCGGCAGGGGGGTTATGAAGAACAAGCACTCGACCGACGTTGAAACTCCGCCTCCTCCTCCGCACCTCTGTATGAGCATTTAACTCGAAGGTATGTCACGCTCCGATATCGGTCAGGAACTTGTTCCGTATGTATAAGCGTTCAGTTGAAATGAAGGTCACGATCCGATGTCGGTCGAGTGCTTGTTCTCAATGACCCTGCTGCGAGGTGTATACGCGATGGGGAGCGCGGGTGTGTGCGGCGGCGCTGGGGGTTTGGCGCGGCGTGGTGCAGGGGGCGGAGCGCCGCCGGAGTAGGGTCAGGTTGTTCGCGGCTCGGAGCGCGCGTCGGACGGTGGCACGGGCGCTGCTGGTGTGGGCCGTGGCGGTGGCGGCAGGGGCTTGAACTAATGCCTGGTCTGATAGCTAAGTAAGTTGAGTAAGTAGGTAAGTGATATGGCGAGTCATCTGACGAGTGAATGAATCGTCCGAGTACTTGCCAGCCAAGTAATTGCTTACGGCTCACCGACCAGGCACTGATCCACTTGTCGGCTCGACTTGAGCAGTTTTCGTCACTGAAACCACCCGATGTATCGGGCGAAAAGCGCTTGCGGTGAGCTGGAAAGTTAACGAATGTAAGCCCCTGAGTGGCGGCGGCCGCGCGGGCGCGCGTCGTGATAGCGACAGTTCGGCGACGACGCGAGGCGCGGCGAGGGCGACAAACGCTCGCCGCATGGAATGCGCATACTGCCGCCGCCGCCGCGTTCCGCACCGCACTGCGCCGCGCGGTGGACCCCAGGCAGCGGGGTGATTGAAAACAAGCACTCCACCGACGTTGAATGACTGGAATCTCCTCATCCTCCTCCGCGCATTCACAATCCAAGGTAAGTCACGTTCCGACTTCGATCGAGGCTCGTGATGAATGACACTCCTGCGAGGCCCGGCGTCCTTCGCCTCGTGGTCAAGATTATGGCGGCGTGGCGCGCATCGTGCGGCGCTGCCAAAACGGCCAAGGCCCTGGCTTACCAGCGCGCGGTTGCGCAGATGAAACGCACGCTGGGCACGTGCGCGACGCACCACAAGCGAGCCATGGGCCGCCGCGTCCTCACGCAGTGGGCTAAGGTCGTGCGGCTCATCAAGATCCACACCGTCTACTTCGCGCGTGCTGGTGGGGCTGACATAATATTTGTGCCACCACATTATTCAGATGTAGACCTGAAATCAAGCCTGCCAAGTCTCGGTATCATTCACAGTGAGACCTGTTGTATGCGTAATGCCTGCCACGTCATGTCATAACTCACATTGCCGACCCTCGACTGTTGAGGTCATCCTGTGACGCGGCGAGACTTCATCATTACCCGGCTCCACTTGCCGGCACCTACAACTTACAGCGGGTTCGGAACATGCTGAGGCGCATCACGTCCGCCTGGTGGCGCTCGTCCCGGCAATGGCTGGTCCACACCGCCGCTCTCCGGCGTGCTGTGGGTCACCACGCTCAGAAGCTCGCCGCCTCAGCGTTCAACTCCTGGGCGACGACGGCGGCGGCTGCGTCAGCGGAGGTTCGTGGGGCGGAGATGGCTGTGGAGGCGGAGGCGCGAGAGCAGGCGGCGTTTGCGGTTTGGGAACGCGAGGGCGGCTCCTGCGCCGGGTGGCACTGCCGCCGCCGCAGATTAGTCAAGACCTTCAGCGCCTGGCAGGGGGGGCATTGAGAACAAGCACTCGACCAACGTTGAATCTCCTCTTCTGTACATTCGTATGGGCATTCCCCCGGAGGGCAAATCATGCTCCAACGTCGGTCGAGTGCTTGTTCTCAATGACCCTCCTGGCTGGCGGGCCTCAGCGCGCGAGCGATGCTTCCACGCTGCGGCCATGGAGCGTGCGGTGCGGCACCACTCGCGGAAGTTGCTCCGCCGGCACCTGCGGGACTGGTGGACGCGAGTTAAGGAGGCGGTCGCAGATGCCGCCAACGAGTACCGCGCGGAGCGCCACGCACCGCGCACAGCCGGTACGGGCTACATTCGTCTACTTTTTGTAACAATCTTAGCCGTTTCTGCCACTGAAACCATCAGGCGTACAGCATACCATCCCTTAAACAGTGCTCATGTTGAGACGAATAGTGTACGAATGTTAGCCTGTACCGGTTGGGCGCCGTGCGCTGGCGATGTGGCGGCGCGGGGTGGTGGCGAATAAGCTGGAGGCGCGAGCGGAGATGCTGGCCGGGGTGCACGCGCGCAGAGTGACACGCTGGCGTGCACGCATGGCCCTCAAAGTGTGGCGGGTGCTGACGCGGGGCCAAACCTTCCGACTGTACGTGGAACAGGCGGAGGATGACCGTGCGGTGGCGCGGCGCGCGGCGGTGCTGGCTCGGAGGTAGGGCTCGCTGGATATTTCCCGCCTCGTTTTGGAAGCTATGTAAATCAAGGAGCAACGGTTGGTTCAAATGCGTGTCGATGACGTGGCGGGCAATGGGTCTGGTGGATCTTGCTCGAGGAATATATGTAGCGTGTGGATGACGCGGCGGGCCATGTCTGTCAGGCCCTTTTCGGAGGTACGGCTCGCGGTGGTCCGCTTTAGTGGCGAGGCGCCGCGCCAATGAGGCGAATGAGCGGCGGGCGGGGGCATGCAGAAGCCGGGGGCAAGCCCAGTTACGGGCGAAGGCCTTTCGAGCCTGGCACGGTAGCATGGTACTCGCACGGAAGATGGCCGCAGTTCAGCTTCGTTCGACCGACCGCCGAGCGGTACTGCTGCTGCGGGCTTGGCGTGTGGACGTGGAGCGCTTACGGCTTCAAAGAATGGCGGATGTGGCGGCAATGGCGGCGGCGGCGGCGATGGCGGCGGCGGATGCGGCACGGGCTGACACCTATCGCAGCCGCGTGCTCGCTCGGCGGTGGTCACTGGCCTGGCGCGCCGCCGTCTCCGCCAAGCGCGACGCACGTATCACGGATATAACCACTCGGCGCGCGGCGACGGCGGCGGCGTCCCGCGCAGTTGCGTGCTCGCGCCGCATCGTTCACCGCCGTTTTGCAAACGCCTTCGCCGCCTGGTTTGGCGCCGCAAATTTCGCGCGGGTGGTCACGGCGCTGCGCCGCCGATGCGTCGCCCGCCGCGCCAGAATGGCAGGGCGGTGCAGGTTGACCCCAGTTGAACGCCGAGCTGAAAGAGCCTGGTTTCAGCTCTTGAAACGATAATATGACAAACTTCTTTCAACTGTTGCTTTCAATTTTAACTTGTGCCGCTACAGAATGGTGCTGCGGCGCTGGCTGGACTTCACGTTGCACCGCGCGCATCAGCGCCTGATGACTACCCGCATGGTCCGCCGCCACATCGTGGTGGCGACGGCGAAATTCGCGCGCGAGTGGCGCGAGGCCGCTGGCGCCGCCGCCGCCGGCCGCACCACCGCCGCCGCGCGCGTCGCCGCCAAGCACCGCCGCAAGGCGCTCACCCTCGCAATCCGCGTCTGGGCCACGCGCATCGCGGTAGGAACTCCGTAAATAACATTAGCCACTGACTGTACTTATCATGTCATTCTCCACGTGTTGTGTTACTCGTCACGTCATCTACCCACGTGAAACCCTGGGCCTCCTCTTTATCAGCCTCCTCAGCTCCTCCTCCTCCTTCTCATTCGTATCCTCGTCCTCCTCGTTCACCTCCTCATCCTCGCCATCATCCTCCTCATCCTGCTCTTCATCCTCTTCCTCCTCTTTCTCCCGCGTTTAATGTCATCATATGACGTGGCCATATTTTATATCATTGACCCTGCATCGCGTCGTCGCGGAACACCCTGGAGGCGCTGCACGTCGCCGTGTTCTGGCGCAACTCGCGCACTGCGACGGCGGTGCTGGCCGCGTGGGCGTCGCTCGCGTCGCAGCGCCGCACCAAGGAACGCGTGGCGGACTTCTCCTTCAGGCAGGGAGGACACAAATTATCCGCTCCCACGTCATCTACCATGGACTGGTCAATGATGCTCGCTACGTCATCCACCGCGTTTCAATCCCTCGTGTTTTTTTAAAACTAATGTTCATCGATCCCCAAGGCGCTTTACATGGTGAGCAGCTCGTAAGCTATGTCAGGGTTTATTGAGTTGAATGGCATCGTATGACGTGCGGAGCAATGTCTAATTGGCCCTCCCCTGCGGTCACACCGCCGCCGCCTGCTTGCCACCACAGCGACTGCGTGGCGCGACGGAATGGTTGTTCGGCGGCGACAGCGCACCCTCATTCAGCATCACCTCGAGCGCCGCGCTGCTGCCGCCGCCGTCGCTGCCATTGGCACGTGGCGCGACCAGACGCTCCTCCGCCGCCGGTAGAGCTTAGCAGATAATGGCTCATAACGTCATGTGATACCATCAAACTCGCAAACGAGGGTGCCTGGGTGGGGGATGACCAGGGAGGAGGATGGAAATGTGGAGAGAGACGTCACGGGAAATATCTGCCAGGCCCTAGTTGTAGGCAGCGCACGCTCGTCGACCACCACGCCCGGCGCCGCGACGTCGCCGCGTTATCCGCCGCTTGCGGCGCGTGGCTGACCGCCGCTTCCTCGCGGGCCGCGCACCGGAGGGTGGCCGTGGCGCGGATCATCAGCAAGGTCCGCCGTCGTTGTGAAGCGGCGGCGATGGTCGGCTGGACGGCGCGGTGCCGGAACGTCCGCCGCGCCACGCAGCTCCTGTCTGGCGTGCAGCAGCGTCACCGCACCACCGCAGCGGCAGCGTTGATCCGGGGCTGGCGGCTGCGAGCAGCGGAGTCCAGGGCAGAGCGCCTGCAGGTGAACGGCGCCGTCAGGCACATGGATGCGTACCACGCTCGACGCGTCCTTAAGATGTGGGCGGCACATGCTGCGGCGGCGGCCGCGGCGCGAGAGGTGGAGATACGCGTGGACACCTGGCGCCAGCGGCGGTGTGCTCGCCGCGTATTCGCAAGCTGGGCAGCTCGCGCGGCAGCGATTGCAGGGGCGCGTGGAGCGAAGATGCGGGTCGAGCAGTGGCGTGAGCTGCGGGTGTTGCGGTTCAAATGGCGGGTGTTACGGTTATGCTTGGTCGTCTGGACTGCGCAGGTTAGCGCATGGCGCACGTCGGGCGCGCGCATGACCACGCTGGAGCTGAAGGCGGATGCAAAGTCCGAGGCACGCGCCAGGCGGTGGATGGTCGCCGTGTCGCGCGCGTGGTTTGCCGAGGCGTCGCGCCGAACCGCGAACCGCCGCAAATGCCGCCGCGCGTTACACAAGCGCGTCGTTCTCACGCTTCAGAACACGCTCCGTGGGTGGCGGCATGAGGCGCGCCACCAAGTCGCGTGCCGCCGCAAGTGCCGCCACGCGGTAGGGCGGTGCAGGTTGACAGTATCATAACTCGTGTTCAATGCGCCTAAGGTTTCAGCGCTGGAGACTATAATTTCATAATCTGCTTTCATCGGTTGCTTTCAATTTCAACTTGCGCCGCTACAACGCGTTGCACAAACGCGACGTCCACACACTGAACCACACGCTCCGTGGGTGGCGACAGGAGGTGGTCAATGTGACCTGCACGGGGTACCGTGTCGTCCGCATCTGGCAGCGGCGTTCTGACGCGGCCGCAGCACTGGAAGCCGCAGCGCGCGCCATGTGTTGCCGCCGCGCTCGCTCCCGCGCCGTCGCCGCGTTCGTGTTATGGCGCCGCGCGCACCGCTCGTCGGCGGCCAACGCTCGGCGCTCAGTCGTCGCGGTATGGCCTCACAGATATTGCCCGCCACGTCATAGCACAGCTATCATCTCGAGAAACGATGGTTCAATATGAGATGGATGACTTGGCGAGCAATATCTGTCAGGCCCTATGTAGCGGCTGCGCACTTCGCCCGCCGCCTGCTTCGCCGCGCCGCGCAGGCCTGGCTCCGGCGGGCGCGCCGCATTGCCGCCGTAGCCGCGCTGGCCAACGAGTCCCTGGCAGGGGATTTATTGAGAACAAGCACTCGACCGACGTTGAATCTCCTCCTCCTCCTCCTCCATGTACTCTGCAGGTCTGTATGTGCATGCACCCTGAAGGTAAATCACGCTCTGATTCTGGTATAGTGCTTGTTCGCAATGACCCTCCGGGCTGGCCATAGTCTCTACCATCCAGCTGTCGCGCGGGTTCGCGGCGTGGGCCACCCTGGCACGCGCCCGGCCGCGGTGGAACCTGCGCACCAACTTAGTGGCGCTCAAGCGGCTCGCGGCATTCGGCGGTGCCATCACCCGCGCCGTGCTGCGTGCTTCCTTGAGGAGTTGCTTCGCGTTTTGGCGCGACCGCGCGGCGTACTGTCATAGGATGTCTATCGCCGTCCTGCGGATGCGTGAGAAGCGGGTGTGGCGAGCCGCGTCAGCGGCAGTGGCGGTGTGGCGGCGGTTACATGCACTGCAGCGGGTAGGGCATGACAGATACTGCTCACTACGTCACGGGCTGGCATTTAACTCTACAGAACAGGGTCTAACGTTCGACTGACGACATGGCGAGCATTATCTGTCAGTCCCTGGCAGCGGGCGCTACTGCGACGCGCGGGTGCGTTCCGCCGCGTCCACCTCATGCGCGGCGCCCTCATCTCCTGGTCCGTCGTGCTCAGGTTTACCGCGAGCGCCGGGAACAGGGCCGCGGAGGCGGGGCCTTACAGCCAGTATTATAGACTTTAATTAGATGTATGCGCAATCGCCTGTCGCTCAGCTGAGCTAGATTTATGAATAGCGAACGTTAGGCTTAACTTTCAATGCTTAGCGGGTTGCAACTTCGCCTGATTCAACCGGGTTAACTGATTCGACCGGTTAAAGTTCATCACATTTCTTTCATCTAGCACTTGATTATCTTTGAGGTACCTATGCAAGTGGTATAAGATGAGTGGTTTCGGGGACAAAGTCTTAAAGTGCCAAATGTGAAATGTACTGGATGTAAGACCCTGGGAGGAGGTGAAGATTTATGAGGAGGCGTCAGAGAAAGCGGCGGAGCAGCATCAGCAGCAGCAGCAGCAGCAGCAGCAGCGGCAAAGGCAAAGCACACCGGTACACTGGGACGAGTCCTTCCACACTCCGCCAGCCGCGGGGAGGGGCATCTCGTCGGTCGCTGTCGGTCGGTCACAATCGCCGCTGTCTACGGAACTGTCCCGGAAGAATGCACCGGTACACTCTCCAATGTCCTCGCGACCGTACCTGCGGAGTGTACCGGTGCACACGCCGGTACACAAGCCGATGTCCGCACGACCGTCCTTGCGGAGTGTACCGGTACACTCGCCGATGCCCAGCCGACCGTCCCACGGGCTGCAGCTCGTCCGCGAGGCACTAGGTGGGGCGGTGCAGGTTGACCCTATCAAACCCACGTTGAAAGCGCCAGGATCTGAGCGCTTGAAACTAAAATGTGATGAACTGCTTTCAAGTTTCGCTTTCAAATTGAAGTTGCGCCACTACAACTGGGAGGGGGAGCAAGCGGCGGCAGCAGCAGCGACGATGATGATGCTGACTGGGGAGGGGGAGGGGGAATTGGAACCGGCAGCGGCGGCGGCGGCGGAGGCGCAGGTGGCGGCGGCGGCGGCGGTGTTGACAGGGCAAACCGGGGGGGCGGTAACGACACGCCCCGGCAGCGTGAGCGCGTGCTGTTCGATCGCATTGCCGAGTCCAAGGGCGAGGCGCGTGAGGCTCACGCCGAGGTTGAGATGTTGCGTGCGGCGCTGGAGGAGTCCAGCGCCGAGGTGGCGGCCGCGAGGCATGGGCTTACACTCGTCCACTTCTCAGCTCAACCTGAGCCGTTTTTGATACCAAAACAACACCCTGAACACCACCTGATACCCCTTCATACCCCCTGACACCTTCTAAACACCCCCTAAACAATCCCTGAATGCACCCCTATCCGACAGAATGCGCTCAAGTTGAGCCGAAAAGTGGACGAGTGTAAGCCCTTGCCGCGAGGCACGCGTTGCAAGCCGCGGGCAGGGGTTGCCACTGGTCAACCTGAGCCGTTTTTGTCACTGACAGACTGACGCCACCCGGCATATCCTATCCCTCAAAAAGTGCTACAAAAAGTGCTTGCGTTGAGCTGAACAAGGGACGAGTGTAAGACCCTTGGCCGCGGGTGTCACTAGCGTAGACTTCAAGGACCTGAACCATTTAGCTTTCGCGCGCGCCGCTGCCGCCGCTTCTCGCGCCAGAGAGACGCAGGCGCTGGATGAATCAAGCGCCGCTGCCGCCGCCTCCCAAATCCGCGAGACGCAGCTTCGCGCCGCACTCGACGCGGCTCTTCTGGACGCGGAACACGCTCGCGTCATAGCCACGGTGGGGCCTGGCAGATATTCCTCGCCATATCATGGGATGCCATCTAAATCAACAGCCGGGGGTTCGCAACACAATGCATTGGATGACGTGGCGATCAACATCTCATCTGCCAGGTCCTAAGCATGGGATGCACAAGCCGACGCCGCCGCCGCCGCCGACGCCTCCCTCGACGCGCGCCTCCTCGCCCTCGAGAACCGGTCACATGATGGCCTTACGCATGACGCCGCCGCCGCTGCCGAGGTGCAAGCCGACGCACATGCTGACGCAGACGCCGCTCTTGACGTTCGCCTCCTCTCCCTCGAGCACGGAGACAACACGCGTGCCACCGCTGCCGACGCGCAAGCACACGCGCGAGCAGATGCGGCGGCTGCCTTTTCCGCCACGCCCGATCGCAGCAGCCCGCGGCCACGGCTCTCCCCGGGCTCCCACCCTAGCGGCCCGCGCTCGGGGCTGTCACCCGGCTCCCACCCCAACGTAGCAACGGCCATGTCGGCCTGGGTCATCAACCCCACGTACGACGCACCCCGCACCCCGGTAGGGTCTGACGGAGAATGATCGCCACGTCATCAAACTCAGTTTTAACCCTCGTTTCTTGATTTGAATTACACCCCATGATGTGGCCAGCACTATCAGTCAGTCCCTGCACCCGGACCACCCCGGCTTCGGCGCGTACTTTCCCTTCGTCCATATGGCGGCACCCCTTCAACGGTGGCGAGGTCGACAGCGACACCAGTACTGATAACTCGCCGGACTCGTCGTCCGGCTACAAGGCGATCTACTCCCCTGCGTACGCAGACACTTTCGCCGATCGGAGCGCTGGCAGTCCCAAGAGTGTCTACTCGCCCACGGGCATCACGAATGGTGTCCACTCGCCCGGCATGGTCTCCCCCGGCGAGGACGCCAGTCCCGGGTTTCGGGCCGCGTTCAGCTCCTGGAGGTCGCGGGAGCAGCGCCTTATGGTAGGGCGGTGCAGGTCGAATCCCGTATGTGCGTGCACGGAATAGGACGTGGTTGGCGTGTGTGGCTCATCGCCCGCTGTGATGCTCTGTGACCTGAGCACGTGCTACAAAGTGCGTCAAAGTGTTACAGAGCAAAGCAAAAGCAAAAAGCATGGACCAATCACAGGCTCAGATTTGGGTCGGAACAATTTGATCCGAGCTTGTGATTGTTCCATGCTTTCTGCTTTTGCTTTGCTCTGTAACACTTTGACGCACTTTGTCATACTCAATTGAAAGCGCCTGGTTCAGCAGCGCTTGACACTAAAGCACGACACATTTTCAAATTTGTTTTCAAATTTCAACTTGCGCCGCTACGTCATGGAGCAGCTGTTAGTGGCGCAAGGCGACATTGCAGCGGCCAACAAGGCTGCGGAGACCGCTGAGGCCGCCGCCGCGGTCGCTACCGTCGCCGTGTTGAAGCCGGCTGTGTCGCCCAGAAACAAGTGGGCTGCGGCGGAGCTCACATCGGAGATGGCGACTGATATGGCGGCCAGGGCGGCGGCGGCGGCAGAGGCGGAGGCGGGAGCGAGGGCGTGGGACGGAGACTTTGGGTTCAAGACTTCGCCGGCAAACACGAAGGCGGCGGCGAAGGCGGCGAAGGCGGCAGCAGAGGCGGACGAGGACGTTGGGTTCAAGCTCAGCAGGGTCGCCTTCGGGGGTGACAGCGTCGTCGAATCCGCTGGCGCCGCCGCCGACCGGGCCGCGCCCGCCACTTCTCTCGAGACCGATCGCCTCCGCGCTGCACTCACCGCCGCCGAGACCTCACGCGACGCCGCTTCTGTCGACACGCAGCGCCTCCGCACCTCACTCACTGCCGCCGAGACCTCGCACAATGCCGCCACCGCCGCCGCTTCTGTCGACGCAGAGCGCCTCCGCGCCGCACTCGCCGCCGCCGAGACGTCACGCGACGCCGCGCGCGCCGACGCCGTCCAGGCCGCCGCCGACGTGGACTCCTTGACCGAGGCGTTGCTCACCGCTGAAGACGCTGTGCTTGACCGAGGCGAAAACGCCACCAAGGACATGCGCGCGGCACTCGACGCCGCTACGTCCCGCGCCGCCGACGCCGCCGCCGACGACGAATTCTTACGCGGCGCACTCGCCGCCGCCCGATCCAATCATGCCGCCGCCGCCAAGCATGCCGCAGCTGCCGCCGCTGATTCCGCTGCCGAGAACGAGACGCTGCGCACGTCCCTGGAAACTTCTGAGGCGCGATCCGCGGACCTTTCCGCACAGCTCTCCGTTTGGGTCAACCGGGGCATGGAGCTCGTCAGCGCCGCGGACCAGAACCATGCTACCTCCCCTGGTATGCGCACTCCTGTGCGAGTGTCGTGGAACGACCAATCCGGATCTCAATCCCGATTCCAATTCGGATCGGAATCGCCGCAGTTCCTGAGTCCAGCTCGCCTCAGCAGCCCTGAGCTCCGGGCCATGGTGGCCGCGTCGGACCCCGGCGCCGTGGAGGCACTGGCCGCCACGGCGATCAACGCCATCGCGCCGCCGCACCCGCTGCTCGCCGAGCTGGCGGTGGGGACCCCAGCAGATGCTGCTCGCCACCTCATAGGATGCCACACAACTCAGTAAGCGAGGGTCCAGCTTGTGGCTGAGAATGCCTCGCCACGTCATAGGATGCTATACAACTCTGGAAACAAGGGTCCAAGATTTGGTTGATGATGACTCGCCACGTCATAGAATGCCGTTTAGCTCAAGGAACGAAGGTTCAAAATGCGTGTCGATGACGTGGCAGGCAATAATTATTTTGTCCCGAACCAAAGGCGGCGCTCACGGCGTCACGCACAGCTCAAGCCGCAGCAGAGTCCCGCGCTGCTGAGGCGGAGTCCCAGGTAGATGAGATGCTGGCCGCTGTGGAGGAGGCCGAAACCAAGTCCGCCCGGAGACTCGCTGACGCCGATGCTCACGCACAGGTGCTGCAGGAAAAGGTGGACGAGTATGATTCCTCTCGACACCAGTCCGAGTCCAACCAGACCGAAAACTTCCCACATGCTGAGGCTCGGGCGGAGGCTGAGGCAGCGGTGTTGCGAGCCAAGGTGGACGCAATGTCGGCTGAGCTCGCGGAAGCGCGGCGGCATCAGGAACGGAAGGACCGAGAGCAGTCGGACCACGCGGCTGAGGTGGAGTCCTCTAGACAGAAGCGGATGGACCTCGCCGCTGAGCTGGAGGCGTCACGACAGGAACAGTCGCTCCTCGTAGCCGCCGCCGCCACCGCCGCCACCGCCGCCACCGCCGCCGCTGCTGCTGCCGCTGCTAAGGTGGAGTCCTCAAAACAGGAGCTCTCGGACCTCACAGCTGAGGTGGAGTCCTCAAAAGAGAAGATTTCTGGCCTAGCAGCTGAGCTGGATGCCTGCCGCCTAGAGCAGCCGGGGCTTGCGGTTGAGTTGCAGACTTCAAGAGAGGAGCAGTCGCGTCTAGCCGCTGAGCTGGACACCTCAAGACAGAAGCATTCGAAACTCGCTGCAGAGCTTGAGACTTCAAGACAGGAGCACGCAGGTCTTGCGGCTGAGCTGGATGCCTCCCGCCTCGAGCAGTCGAGCCTCGCGGCGGCAGTGGCGTCCAAGAGCCGAGAGCTGTCAGACCTCGCCTCTCAGCTTGATGCCTCCCGCCTAGAGCAGTCGGGCACGGCGGCTGAGCTGGAGTCCTCCAGGCAGCAGCAGTCGGGGCTCACGGCTGAGCTGGACGCCTCAAGACAGCTGCAATCGGGCATGACGACTGAGCTAGAGGCATCAAGACAGCAGCAGTTGCGTACGGCGGCTGAGCTGGAGACCTCAAGGCAGGAGCAGTCGGCCCATACCGCCGCCGCCGCTGACGCCGCCACCTCCACCGCCGCCGCTGCCGCCGCTGCTACCACTGCCGCTGATGCCTCACGACAGCAGCATGCGGCCCTCGCGGCTGAGCTGGAGTCATCGAGACTAGAGCAGTCGGACACTATTACTGAGCTGGAGACCTCAAGACATGAGCAGTCGGTCGTAGTGGCTGAGCTGGAGTCTGCAAGACTGGAGCAGTCGGGCCTCGCGGACAAGGCGGAGGCCTGCCGCGAGCGCGAGGACAATCTCAAGCAACAGCTCGCTGCCGCAGAGGCGGAGGTTCGCAAGCTGGAGCTGCAATTCCAAGCGGCGGCCGACGTCACCACCGCCGCGGATGAGGCGATCGCCGCGGCCAGCCGGCGGCTGGAGGCCAGTCGGACCCGCGAGGGTGACCTCAGCGCCCGCCTCAGCGCCGCCGACCTCGAGCTGGAGTCCGCCAAGGCCCGCGAGAGCGACATCCAAGCCCGGCTGCTCAAGGTAGAGCCACATAAAATCTGTCGAGCCACGGCATCCAGCACATCGTGTATCAGTCCTCACTACATCATCCATCACGTACAGAGCCCTCGTATCTCACGCTGAATAACATCCTATGACGTGGCGAGCAGAGCGAGAGATGAAGAGGGAGCGCGGGTAGGGGATAATCTCACAAGTTGAGATTTGAATTTTGAAATTGTCACTTGGCTCCACCTGAAGGCGCGCGAGGATGCCCGAGGGCTCCCACATGCGATGAACTCCGCGGCGTCTGCGCAGAAGCAGCTTGCCGCGCTCACCGAACGCCTGACCGCCGCCGAGGCAGGGGGCGTATACTCGTCCACGTCTCGCTCGACCTGAACCGTTTCGTCACTGAAATCACTCAACATATCCCATAAATTGAGAACCGTTTCTTCACTGTAACTACCAACGCATCCCATGAATTGTGCTCACATCAAGCCGAAAATTAAACGAGCGTAAGATCCTGCACCAAGGCCGCCGCCGCCGCCGCTGCGGAGGACGGTGCGTGTAAGTTCCTGGAGGCAAGGGAGGAGCACGCTCGGAAGCTGTCTCTCGCCGAGAACGCGGCCGCGCAACTTCGTGAACAAGTTACCGTAGCCGAGTCCAAGGCTATCGGAGTTGCTGCGGAGATGGGCGAGTCCCAGGCTCGGGCCGAGTCACAGCTAGCAGAGGCCACCACGCGGCAGGGGCTTACACTCGTCCACTGCTCAGATCAATCTGAGACGTTGTCGGTCACCGAAACACTGAAATCACTCAGCATATCCCACAAAGGGTGATTCGGTTGAGCAGAAAAAGTGGACCAGTGTAAGCCCCTGCTACGCGGGCTCAGGCACAGCTGTGTGAAGCCAATGCTCGGGCCGAGTTACACCTGGCAGAGGTTATGACTCGGGCCGAGGCACAGGAAGCCGAGCTGCGCAACGCGCTCGCCGCCTCTGACTTTGAGGCCGCCGCGGCTCGCCTCCGCGGCAACCGACTCACCGACGAACTCGCCACCTCCGCGACCGAGATCGCCGCTGCAGCGCTCAAACAATCCGCGCTGAGTGACGCCGCCGCTCTCAAACAGTCCGAGCTGACCGCCGAGCTTGCAGCAGCCAAGCTCAAGCACTCTGAGGTGTGTGAGGCTGTCGCACTGACACACGCCGAGCAGTGTGAAGCTGCAGCGCTGAAACAATCCGAGCTGACCGCCAAGCTTGAAGCCGCCGGGTCCCAACACTCTGAGCTGAGTGAAGCTGCCGCGCTGAAACACTCTGAGCTAAGTGAAGCCGCAGTGCTCAAAGAATCCGAGCTGAACGCTGAGCTCGCGGCCGCCGCGCTCAAACACTCTGAGTTGTCTGAAGCCGCTGCGCGCAAGCACGCCGACCTGACCTCCGAGCTTCAGGCCGCCGCGCTGCAACACTCTGAGGTATGCGAGGCCGCCGCTCTCAGACAGTCCGAGCTGACTTCCGAGCTGGCAGCGGCCGAGCACAAACACGTTGAGGCGAGTGAAGGCGCAGCGCTCACACACTCTGAGATGTGTGAAGCCGCCGCACGCAAGCACGCTGCGCTGTCGGAAGCCGCAGCGCAGAAACAGTCCGAGCTGACCTCCGAGCTTGGAGCCGCCGGGCTCAAACACTCTGAGCTGAGTGAAGCCGCCGCGCTGAAACACACTGAGTTGTCAGAGGCGGCCGCGCTGCAACGCGATGAGCTGACCTCCGAGCTCGCAGCCGCCGAGCTGAAACACGCTGAGGTGTCCGACGCCACGGCGCTGCAACTTGCTGAGCTTTCTGCAGCTGCCGCTCTCAAGCAATCCGAGCTGACTGCAGAGCTCTCAGCCGCCAAGCTGAATCACTCTGAGCTGTCAGAAGCTGCCGCGCGCACACACGCTGAGGTGTGCGAAGCCGCTTCACTCAGGCAATCCCAGCTGACCTCAGAGATGGCAGCCGCCGAGCTCAAACACGCTGAGCTGATTGAAGCCGCTGCTGTAAAACAGATCGAGCTAACCTCCGAGCTTGAAGCCGCTTCGCTCAAGCAATCCGAGCTGAACGCCGAGCTCGAAGCCGCCGACCTCAAGCAATCGGAGCTGATCGCTGAGCTCGCAGCCACCGAGGTGAAACACTCTGAGCTGAGTGAAGCCGCCGCTCGCCAACACTCTGAGGTGTGTGCGGCAGCTGCGCTCAAGCAATCCGAGCTGAGCTCCGAGCTCCACGCCTCCGCTCTGAAACAATCCGAGCTGACCGCCGAGCTGGCAGCCGCCGCAATCCAACACAGTGAGTCGAGTGAAGCTGCCACGCTCCGACATTCTCAGGTGTGTGAAGCCGCTTCGCTCAAGCAATCCGAGCTGAACGCCGAGCTTGAAGCCGCCGCTGTTAAGCAATCCGAGCTGACCACGGCGCTGGCCACCGAGATTGCCGAGGCCGACCCGAGCGGACGCACTAAGCGGCGGTACGAACTCGCCGCGGCCAATGCTAAGGGCGATCAGCTCACGACGGCAGGGCAGTGCAGGATGACAGTATCGAAACCCTGTGTTTGAAACGGCCTGTGGTTTCAGCTCTTGAACGTATAATCTCATCAACTGCTTTCAACGGTCGCTCTCGACTTCAACTTGCGCCGCTACGACAAGGACCTCATCGCGTCTAAGGCTCGGGAAGAATGGCTGACCAAGGATCTCGCCGCTTTGAAAACCAAAACAGCCGAGCAAACCGCCGAGCTCACCGACGAGGTTGCGAAGGTTCCCAAGCTCACCCAACAGCTCAACGAGTCGACGGTAGGGCCTTACAATCGTTCCCTTTGACTGATGGCACTTGAGCCGTTCTGGACGGGTGTGTGGATGTGTGTGGGTGGGTGGGTGTGGGTATGTGTGTTCAAAAGTGGGTGTGTGGATTCAAAAGTAGACTAGACTTACCAGCTATCAACCAAATATCTACAGTACAGCATCTCCAGATACAAGTTCGAGCCGGTTTGTACCCTCCTAACCCCATTCATCGCATGCCGTCAAAGGTGCTTGTACTCAACTTAAGTTGACGAGGGAACAACTGTAAGGCCTTGGTCGGCGGCGCAGGAGAATAAGCTGTCAGAAAGGCTTGACGCTTTGAGCGACAAGGAGGCTGCCCTCACCGCCGAGCTGATCGCCACGTCAGCGAAGGGGACCGAACGCTCCTATCAGCTCGACGCGGCCACCGCGAAAAGCGCCTCACTCGCGAAAGAGCTCAAGACAATCAAGGCCCGAGACGCTTGGCAAACCCAGGAAATCACAGCGATGAAAGCCCGGACAGTGGAGCAGGCCGATGAAATGAACGTCGTGGTATTGAAGTGCGACAAGCAAACCTACGAGCTCGACGCCTCGACAAGTCAGGGCGCAAAGCTGACCAAGGTGAGAACCCTAGGCTTTCACTCGTCCACTTCGCAGCTCAACCTGAGCCGTTTTTTGGTGAGTGAAACCAGCTGTACTTCCGTACTGCCTTCATATTTGTAGAACGGGCAGGCATCATTTGACGCGGCGAGTATGATTCGCTTGTCCCTAGACCAAGGACCTCGCCGCCTCCAAAGACAACGAGGCGACGCTCACAAAAGAGCGAGACGCCGCCCAAACACACTCGTGGGGTCTCACTGCAGACCTCAAAGGCGCCGCCGCTGCTGCCGCTATGGTCGCACAAGAGCTCAGCGCCGTCAACGGCCAACGCACCAAACTCACTGACGATCTCAAGGCAGGGGGGGTATTCATAAAAGCACTCGACCGACGTTGAATCGATGAGCCGAGTCTGCGCGTCTGTATGAGCATTCACCCTGAAGATGAGTCATGCTATGATCTAGGCTCGAGCGCTTGTTCGCAATGACCCTCCTGCAAGGCATCAACGGCGGCGGAATCTGGCCTGGCGAAAGAACTGGAAGCGTGGAGCGCGGAGTTGACCGACTTGAGGCCTCGGCTCGCGGCATCTGGTAGGGGTTTATCGAGAACAAGCCCTCGAACGGCGTTGAATCTTCGCCTCCTCCTTCGCGCGTCTGTATGAGCATTCACCCTTAAGGTGAGTCATGCTCCGATATCGGTCGAGTGCTTGTTCTCAATGACCCTCCTCTCTGAAGTCAAGGTCGGCGACCTGGAGCGGGCGCTCCAGACAGCCGAGCAAGCAGCCGAGGCGCAAGAGGCCGAGCTGACAATGGAACTCGCGCGGTCTAAGGCCGAGTCGAAGGAGGCTTCCGAGCAACTCGCGGCGGCGCGCGGGAAGGAGGACGCCCTGTCGAAGGCTGCCATCGAGCATGCCGCAGCCGCCGCCGACGATGCCGCCACGCACACCGCGGCGGCCGCCGCCGACGCCGTCACGCATACCACGGCAGCCGCCGCCGCCGCCGCGACGGAGAGCCGCCTCGCCGCCCAAGTCACCGACCTATCAGCGAGCCTCGACACTGCGCGTGTCGAGGTGGCATCGCTCCCCGCGCAGATTGCTGCTGCCGTCATAGCCGAGTGCTCCAACCTGCGTACCCGCGCCGCTGACGCGGAGCTACACGTGGCAGAGCTGGACCGCCTGACGGAGATTGCACGGGCCGAGACACGTGCGCAAGCGGCACGAACTGACCGGATTCAGAGAGCAGCCGCGGGCGGCGCTCTCAACGGCGAGCTGGAGGTGCATGTCAACGCTGTGCGTGTGCAGGAAGCCGAGCTGGCCGCGCTGTTGACGGCGGCGCGGCGTGAATTGTCAGAGCACCGGGCGCGGGCGGAGCGCATTGAAGCACCGGCGGCGGAGGCAGCGGCGGCTGCGGCGGAGGTGGCGACGGCAAGGGCGACGGAGGCGGCGGCGGCAGTTGCGGCGGTGGTAGCGGAGGCGGCCGCAGCGGAGGCGGCGGAGGCAACGGCGGCGGCAGTGGCAGCGGCGGAGGCAGCGGCGGCAGCAGCGGAGGCAGCGGCGGGCCGAGAGGCAGCGCTGGAGGCGGAGCTATTAGAGTCGGCACGGAAGTTGGACGCGAGTGAGCATGCTGTGGCCGAAGGCGTCGCAGCAGCAGCGCTTGCTGCCGCTGCCCCAACTGTCACCGCCGCTGCCGCCTCCGCCGCTGCCGACGCAGCCGCAGCCGCCGCCGCAGCCGCCGCCGCAGCCACGGCCACTTCCCAAACGAGCGCTGCTACCACCGCTGCCGCCGCCGACGCCGCCGACGCTGAAGTTACTCACATCGTCTCCGGCGGCATGAGCAATGCAGACAGCATTATCGAGGAGGCCCTCGCCGCCAAGCTGGCCACCACGCAACACGCTCTGGTGACCACCCAGCAGCTACTACACCGAGCGCTCGGAGACCGAGAGCACGATCCTCACGTGAATCGCGAGCGCGGGCACGGGCGTTCTCACTCGCCCTCATCGACGCTCGACGTTCCGTCCCCAGGCCGTCATGGCGACGGCGATTCGGATTCCGACGGAGACGCGGCGTCCGGCGCGGCGGCGGCGGCGGTGCACCTCCGGTTGCGCGCGGCGCTGTCATCCTTGTTGGTGGATCCAGCAGCGGCGGCGGCGGCGGCGGCGGCGGATCCAGGGGCAGCTCCCGGATCTTTCGCGTTAACTGATGAGGCACCGGAGACGGACCTAAGACTCGGTAGGACGGTGCAGGATGGTGTCAGGTTGACTGCCGGTTCACTCGCTTGGTCTCAGCGATTGAAGCTAAAATATGATGCACCGCTTTCAAACATTGCTTTCAATCTCAACTTGCGCCGCTACACCTCGGTGCGCCCAGTGCCGAGATGCCGCCGGCGCTGGTGGAAGCGGTGGAGGCGCTGGTCGGACAAGTGGAGAGCATGCGGTCGGACATGAGTGTAATGGCCCGGGAGCGCGATGATGCGACCGAACGGCTGCGCACCGCCGACCGCCGCGAGGCCTCGCTGAAGCATTCGCTGAAGGAGCTCAAGCAGGTGGCGCTGAGCGACGCGCTGTTTTCGTCGTCAGCGGTGGCAGCGGCGGCGGCAGCATCTCCCATGTGGGTGCTTAGTTACGGAGAGGGAGGCGGCGGCGGGGGCGGGGGCTTGGGCAACGGCGTGGGCGGTGACGCGAACAGTGGTGGTGGCGGCGGCGGGGGCGTGGTATACCACGGTCAAACAGCCGGCAACGGCGGCGGCAGCGGCGGCGGGCAGTACTACGGAGACGACATCCACAACGGCGGCGGTGGAGTCGGAGGCGAAGGCTGGGGCAATGGCGTGGGCGGTGGCACAAACAGTGCTGGTGGTGCCGGCGGGGGCGGTGGCGGGGGGTTGGTATACTATGGGCAAATAGTCGGCAACGGCGACGGCGGTGGCGGCGGCGGGCAGCACTACGGAGACGACGTCGACAACAATAGTCCGCTCAGCTTTGGCGGCCGCGGGTTCAACAGCGGCGGGAAGGAGTTTCAAAACCCGCTGCTATCAATGAAACATCAGGACGGCGGTTTCAACCGCAGCAGGAAGGAGTTTGTTCTGTTTCAAAACCCGCTGCTATCGATGGAGGATCAGAATCCGTGGTACCCGGAGGTGGACAACAGGGAGGGCGGTTGGGCGGACAGCCGGGCGGACAACGGGCCAGGCGGCGGGCTGGAGGAGGCTACCGCGGAGCTGCAGGCGGTGATGCGGGACATCGGTATTTAACAGCACATCATAAACGTGGCAATATTTGCGACATATTTAGGCGACATCTAGCTAGCTAGCATAAGCGATAGTACACGGGCCTTTAGCGTTTCGACCCGATAGCGGAAGCGTTTCCAAAATGTGATCAAGACGCAATCATGTCATCAATCTAAACCGTGATCAAGACGCAATCAATTTCATCAATCTAGTGCATGTGTGCATCACATCATGGGCGGCTGCCCATTGCCCGCTGCGATGTCGATAGCGTCGCGGAGGTACGCCAGGCCGAAACCCACTGTGAACAGCGCTCCGAACGCGGCGAGGCCACGCAGCAGCCGTGACTTTCGCGGCGTGATGCCTGTAGCCAGGAGCTCACATTCGTACACTTCCAGCCTCAACGTGAGCACTTTTTGTCTAATGATACACCTTCGGCTAAACCTAAGCACATATGTTCGGACACGGCTCAGGTCGAGCGGAAAGTGGACGAGTGCAAGCCCATGCCTGCCGCCAGCGCCGCCTCCATCCCCTTGACGGCGTCCAGCGTGGCGGCCGTCCGCTGCGCGGCGGTGGTGCTAGCCAGTATCCGCAGCGCTGCGGCGGGGGAGGAGTACAGGATGACGTTGCACACGCTGAACTCGTCCATGGCCAGCACCCGCCGCCGCACCGCGGGCCACGAGCTGTCACCGAGGCCGAGCGCTTCAGAATAGTACGGGTCCGCCACTTAGGGTCTGAAAGATATTACTCGCCACTCAATCCACCGCATTTCGGACCGTCGCTCCATGAGTTGAGCGTCATCCTGTGACGTGGCGAGCAACATCTGGCAGGTCCTACCGCGATTTTGAGGCGCTCC
>Ga0307489_10000516_pt1 | contig 23601 bp, 16 predicted proteins | sample SB12metaG_FD_202247 | JGI IMG/M metagenome (GOLD analysis project Ga0307489, IMG submission 202247) | Sea-ice brine microbial communities from Beaufort Sea near Barrow, Alaska, United States - SB 1.2 | ecosystem: Environmental > Aquatic > Marine > Coastal | place: USA: Alaska | collected... | reverse complement strand
CGGCGTGTCCAGGACAGTCAACGTGGGCATAGTGACGAGCAGGTGTGTCATATTCAACGTGCGACGTTGAAATGGTGATACCACGTGCGCGCTCTTCAGGTGCATTATCGATTTGATCGAACGCAGAAGCTGAACCACCGTAGGTTTTAGCCAATACGGAAGTAATTGCCGCTGTTAAAGTGGTTTTACCGTGATCCACGTGGCCGATTGTACCGACGTTGACATGGGGTTTTGTACGTTCAAACTTTGCTTTTGCCATTTTACAAATTTCCTAAGTTAACAATCCGGTCCTACTTCTGTAGAAAACCGGACCAGACCTTCATTAAGATTGACGAGCGTCAACAATGGCTTTAGTAACATTGATAGACGCTTCTGAATAATTAAAAAATTCCATTGAGTATGATGCACGACCCTGTGTTGCACTACGCAAAGCAGTAGCGTAACCGAACATTTCAGATAATGGCACCTTTGCATGTACAATTTTTATACCGGCAATGCCATCTTCCATCCCTTCGATTACACCCCGTCGACGATTTAAATCACCAACGACATCACCCATCCAGTCTTCTGGAGTGGTTACTTCAACTTTCATCGTGGGTTCAAGTAGTACAGGCTTTGCCTCGGCAGCGCCTTTTCTGAAACCCATTGAACCTGCGATTTTAAACGCCATTTCTGAAGAGTCAACATCATGATATGAGCCGTCAAATAAGGTGACTTTTACATCAAGCACCGGGTAACCCGCGACCACACCATTTTGCATCTGTTCCTGAATACCTTTTTCTACTGAAGGAATAAACTCCTTTGGAACCGTACCCCCTACAATAGCATTAATAAATGTGTATCCAGCTCCCTCTTCATTTGGCTCGATTGTTAACCATACATGACCGAATTGACCACGACCACCTGATTGGCGCACAAACTTGCCTTCAACGTCAACTTTGCCACGGATGGTTTCGCGGTATGCAACTTGAGGTTTACCTACATTACATTCAACGTTGAACTCACGCTTCATGCGATCGACAATAATATCCAAGTGTAGTTCACCCATACCGGATATGATTGTCTGACCTGACTCTTCATCTGTTTTGACTTTAAAAGACGGATCCTCGGCAGCGAGTTTAGCCAATGCCATGCCCATTCTTTCTTGATCCGGTTGAGAGCGAGGTTCAACTGCAATAGAGATAACAGGCTCGGGAAATTCCATGCGTTCAAGAGTAATAATGTGATTAGGATCACACAGAGTGTCACCTGTAGTCACATCTTTGAGCCCTATGGCAGCAGCAATATCGCCGGCGCGTACTTCTTTCAACTCTTCCCTGTCTTTGGCATGCATCTGTACGATGCGTCCAAAACGTTCACGTTTCGCTTTTATCGGGTTGTAAACACTGTCGCCAGAGTTGACCACACCAGAATAACAACGGAAAAACGTTAAGGTACCGACAAAAGGGTCAGTCGCTATCTTGAATGCTAAAGCAGCAAAAGGTTCGCTATCATCAGCCACTCGAGTTCCTGGTGTTTCGTCTTTATCGTTTAAAATACCGGTAATAGGCGGAACATCTACGGGTGCAGGTAGGTAATCGATAACGGCATCAAGCACAGCTTGAACACCTTTATTTTTAAAGGCTGAACCGCACGTTGCCAATACAATTTCATTGTTAATCGTGCGAGTACGCAATGCACCTTTGATTTCTTCCTCGGTTAGCACTATGCCGTCGAGGTATTTGCCCATCAATTCGTCATTAGCTTCAGCAGCCGCTTCAATCAATTCAATTCGAAATTTTTCTGCGCGGGCTTGTTGGTCGGCGGGAATGTCTTCGTAATTGAAGGTCATGCCCTGATCAGATTCGTTCCAATTAATGGCTTTCATCTTGATAAGGTCAATGATCCCTCTAAAGTTTTCTTCCGCACCGATATTTAAATTTATGGGTACACAGGTGGCACCTAGTCGTTTGCTAATTTGCTTTACGACACGTTCAAAATCAGCTCCAGCTCGGTCCATCTTGTTGACAAACACGATCCGCGGAACGTGATATTTGTCAGCTTGACGCCATACTGTCTCTGATTGAGGTTCTACACCAGAAGAACCACAAAAAACCACTACCGCACCATCAAGCACCCGCAAGGAACGCTCGACTTCAATAGTGAAGTCGACATGCCCTGGGGTATCTATGATATTAATGCGATGTTGTTCGTATTGCTTATCCATCCCTGCCCAAAAGCAGGTCGTGGCCGCAGACGTAATAGTAATACCACGTTCCTGTTCTTGTTCCATCCAGTCCATAGTGGCTGCGCCATCATGGACTTCACCAATTTTATGTGACATACCGGTGTAGAACAGGACACGCTCCGTCGTCGTGGTTTTACCCGCGTCGACATGAGCGACAATACCAATGTTACGGTAGCGATCGATAGGCGTTTTACGAGCCATAGCTTTCTCTTATTACCAACGGTAGTGAGCGAAAGCTTTGTTGGCTTCAGCCATACGGTGAACGTCTTCACGTTTCTTAACCGCAGAACCTTTATTTTCAGCAGCATCGAGCATTTCAGCTGCAAGGCGTTGAGCCATTGATTTTTCACCACGTTTACGAGATGCGTCTACTAACCAGCGCATTCCTAGAGCATTACGACGAATTGGACGAACTTCTACTGGTACCTGGTAAGTAGAACCGCCTACACGACGAGATTTAACCTCAACCGTAGGACGAATGTTATCCAATGCATTTTCAAATATTTCTAGGTGATCTTTGCCAGCTTTTTCAGCAACAATTTCGAGCGCACCATAAACGATTTTTTCAGCAGTCGATTTTTTGCCGTCTAACATCACGACATTCATAAATTTAGCAAGTAACTGCGATCCGAACTTAGGATCAGGTAGGATTTTTCGTTGACCTACAACTCTTCTTCTTGGCATCTTTAATTCTCCGTAGAATTCAGGAATATCCCAAAACTCAATTAATACTTTAGTTTGGCCTTACTAACGGAGAACCGTTAGGACTTAGGCCTTTTAGCGCCGTACTTAGAACGGGCTTTTCTGCGATCGTTTACACCAGAGCAATCTAATGTACCGCGAACGGTATGATAACGAACACCTGGTAAATCTTTAACACGACCACCACGAATAAGAACAACACTGTGTTCTTGTAAGTTATGACCTTCACCACCGATATAAGAAGAAACTTCAAAACCGTTGGTTAAACGAACACGACAAACTTTACGTAATGCAGAGTTTGGCTTTTTTGGTGTGGTGGTATATACACGGGTACATACACCACGGCGTTGTGGACAGGCCTGCAATGCCGCTACGTTGCTCTTCGCATCGGGCTTTTGGCGTGGCTTGCGCACTAACTGGTTAACTGTTGCCATTAACTAGCTCCTGGTTAAAATTACGACTGAAATATCCTGTGATTAGGATATAAAACGCGAAAAATCCGCGACCCAACATCTGTTACCAAATTTCGGGTCGCGGAAGTCTAATGACCAAAGTTTGACCTGTCAAGTTTGTGTCCCTTAAAATACAGTTTATTGTATATTCTCGGTACATTTCTCTGTTTAGGTCAATCAATGGTCCTCTTTTACTCGTCAGCTGATGGCGATTCCATCACTTCTGCATTTAATGCATCCATGAGAGCTTTTTCAGCTTCCGCGGCAGATACAGATGGATCTTCAACCTGTCTTTCTGCCAGTTTTCTTGCTGTACGTTTTTGATGATACGAAAAGCCAGTACCGGCTGGTATCAAACGTCCAACGATGACGTTCTCTTTCAAGCCACGTAACTCATCTTCCTTACCTTGCACAGCGGCTTCAGTTAGAACACGAGTCGTCTCTTGGAAAGAGGCCGCAGAGATAAATGACTCAGTCGACAGTGACGCCTTGGTGATACCCAACAACTGTGTTTCGTACTGTGCTGGGATTTTCCCCTGCTTTTCCAATATACGGTTGGCGATTTTCACATTAGACACTTCAACCTGCTCACCTTCGAGCAAAGTACTGTCTCCTGCGTAAGTGATCATACACTTACGTAGCATTTGACGAATGACCACTTCGATGTGCTTATCGTTAATTTTAACCCCTTGGAGGCGGTAAACTTCTTGAACTTCATTAACGATATAGTTTGACACTGCACTGATACCACGTAAACGTAAAATGTCATGGGGAGACTCTGGGCCATCGGCGATAACTTCGCCTTTTTCCACATTTTCACCTTCAAACACGTTCAGGTTACGCCATTTAGGGATCATCTCTTCGTAGGCTTCGCCTTCTTTAGGCGTGATCACCAGACGTTTTTTGCCTTTGGTTTCTTTACCAAAACCGATCGTACCCGAAATTTCCGCCAAAATAGCCGGCTCTTTAGGCTTACGTGCTTCAAACAAGTCGGCAACACGTGGTAAACCACCAGTAATATCTCGTGTTTTCGAGCTTTCCTGAGGAATACGCGCTAACACATCACCGGGCTTGGCCAACATACCGTCTGGGGCTTCGATAGTGGTGAAACTGGGTAAACGAATTTCTTGTAAACCATGTTCTTCACTTTCAAGGATTAACTTAGGCTCTTTGGCATTGGCTTTGGCCAAGTCGTTAACCACTATACGGGTCAAACCGGTTAATTCATCTTGTTGCATCTCGGTGTTACTGTCATCGATATCTGCGTAGGTGATCTTCGCTTGACGTTCGGTAACGATTGGATGCGAGTGAGGGTCCCAATTGGCGACAACTTCACCAATAGCGACGGCAGTATTATCATCAGTAGTCAATATAGCGCCGTAAGGCACTTTATAACGTTCTTTCTCACGACCTTGATCATCAATAATAGTGATCTCAGATGAGCGAGAAACGATAACCACCTTATCATCTGTGTTACGTACATATTTAGCGTTGTGTAATTTCAGCGTACCAATAGTTTTTACTTGTACGCTGTTTTCAGCTGTTGCTCGTGATGCTGCCCCACCGATGTGGAAGGTACGCATCGTTAGCTGTGTACCGGGCTCACCGATTGATTGCGCAGCAATAACACCTACTGCCTCGCCGAAACCAACCATATGACCACGGGCCAAGTCACGACCATAACATTTAGCACATACGCCAAAGTCATTTTCACAGGTAATAACCGAGCGAACCTGAATCTGGTCAACAGAGTTGACTTCCAACATATCAACCATGGCTTCATCAAGCAGAACGTTACGCTCTACCAGAATCTCGTCCGTACCTGGTTTGTATACATCTTCAGCAACAGTACGACCCAATACGCGTTCACGCAATGGCTCAACGACGTCTCCGCCTTCGATTAGTGGCGTCATTTTCACGCCTTCAAAGGTGCCACAGTCTTCGTTATTAATAACCAAATCCTGAGCAACATCGACCAGACGACGAGTCAGGTAACCTGAGTTCGCTGTTTTCAATGCCGTATCGGCCAAACCTTTACGGGCACCGTGAGTCGAGATAAAGTACTGCAGTACGTTAAGACCTTCGCGGAAGTTAGCCGTGATAGGCGTTTCGATGATTGAACCATCTGGTTTTGCCATCAAACCACGCATACCGGCTAACTGACGGATCTGAGCGGCACTACCACGAGCACCAGAGTCAGCCATCATAAACACTGAATTGAAAGAATCTTGCTCTTCCATTTCACCGTCGCGATTCTTGACCATTTCACTGGACAAATTGGTCATCATCGCCTTAGCGACTTTTTCGTTAGCATTAGACCAGATATCGATAACTTTGTTGTAACGCTCACCCGCAGTAACCAGACCAGACTGGAATTGCTCCTGGATTTCACGCACTTCAGCTTCAGCATCTTCGATAATGTCTTTTTTGCTATCAGGAATAACCATATCGTCGATACCAACCGATGCACCGGCAATCATTGCATAATGGAAACCCGTATACATGATTTGGTCAGCGGCGATAACGGTATCTTTAAGACCCAATGTACGGTAACAAGCATTCAATAATTCAGAAATTCTCTTCTTCTTCATTGCCTGGTTGATTAACTCAAAAGGCAAGCCTTTGGGTAGTGCCAGAGACAAAATTGCTCGCCCGACTGTGGTATCCGTCAAGGTTATTTTTTCTGTTTTGCTGCCATCTTCCGCTACGTCATATTCAGTGATACGAACTTTAACGCGGGCGTGTAGTTCAGCAAAGCCAGTACGATAGGCTTTTTCAGCTTCGTTAGGACTGGTGAACATCATCCCTTCGCCAAGACCATTAACCCGATCTCGGGTCATATAGTACAGACCCATGACCACATCCTGTGAAGGCACGATAATCGGCTCACCGTTGGCAGGAGAAAGAATGTTGTTAGTTGACATCATCAAGGCACGTGATTCTAACTGTGCTTCGATAGTCAAAGGTACGTGTACGGCCATTTGGTCACCATCGAAATCGGCGTTATACGCCGCACAGACCAATGGATGCAATTGAATGGCTTTACCTTCGATTAGGATAGGTTCAAAAGCCTGGATACCCAAACGGTGAAGTGTGGGTGCCCGGTTAAGCAATACAGGGTGTTCGCGGATAACTTCATCCAGCACGTCCCATACTTCACCATCTTCACGTTCCACTAATTTCTTAGCGGCCTTGATAGTCGTAGCCAGGCCACGAGCTTCAAGTTTGCCGTAAATGAAGGGCTTGAATAATTCCAGCGCCATCTTCTTGGGTAAACCACATTGATGCAAACGCAAGGTGGGGCCAACGGTAATAACCGAACGACCAGAATAATCCACACGTTTACCCAATAAATTCTGACGGAAACGACCCTGTTTACCTTTGATCATATCGGCCAAAGATTTCAGAGGACGTTTGTTAGAACCTGTAATAGCACGACCGCGACGACCGTTATCTAACAAGGCATCAACCGCTTCTTGCAACATACGTTTTTCATTACGTACAATGATATCAGGTGCGGCAAGGTCAAGTAGACGTTTCAGACGGTTGTTACGGTTGATAACCCGGCGATACAGATCATTCAGATCCGACGTGGCAAAACGGCCACCGTCAAGGGGTACCAAAGGACGTAAATCAGGGGGTAATACGGGCAATACGGTCAAAATCATCCACTCAGGTTTGTTACCTGATAATTGGAATGATTCAAGCAATTTTAAACGCTTGGTAATTTTCTTACGCTTGGTTTCTGAGTTGATAGTGGGCAACTCTTCACGCATAGAGACAACATCAGCATCGACATCCAGGGCTTTAAGCAATTCGTACACTGCTTCAGCACCCATCTTGGCTTCAAACTCGTCACCGTGCTCTTCGAGCGCATCAAGATACTCTTCTTCAGTCAGAAGCTGGCTGCGTTCAAGTGTTGTCATGCCCGGCTCGGCTACGACGTATGATTCGAAGTAAAGTACACGTTCGATATCACGCAGAGTCATATCCAGCATCAAGCCAATTCGTGACGGCAATGATTTCAAAAACCAGATATGCGCAACGGGGCTAGCCAGTTCAATGTGGCCCATACGTTCACGACGTACTTTAGTCAACGTAACTTCAACGCCACATTTTTCGCATATTACGCCACGGTGCTTAAGGCGTTTGTATTTACCGCATAAACACTCATAGTCTTTAACCGGACCAAAAATACGGGCACAGAACAAACCATCACGCTCAGGCTTGAAAGTACGGTAGTTAATGGTTTCTGGCTTCTTAACTTCACCAAATGACCATGAACGGATCATTTCAGGTGAGGCAAGACCAATTCGAATATTATCGAATTCTTCAGTCTTGTGTTGTTGCTTAAGAAACTTTAATAAATCTTTCACATTTCTCTCCCAGCGGAGTCAGTTGCAAAAGCCCGAGTGTGGTTCACACACCCGGACTGTCCAGTCTATAAGCTCAGTAAGAGCAGCTTACTGCTCTTCTAATTCGATGTTGATACCCAGTGAACGGATTTCTTTCAACAATACGTTGAAAGACTCCGGCATACCAGGTTCCATGCGGTGATCGCCATCCACGATGTTTTTATACATCTTGGTCCGGCCATTCACGTCATCGGATTTAACTGTCAGCATTTCCTGCAGGGTATAAGCCGCGCCATAAGCTTCCAGTGCCCACACTTCCATCTCTCCGAAGCGCTGACCACCGAACTGGGCTTTACCACCAAGGGGTTGCTGTGTCACCAAGCTATAGGAACCAGTTGAACGAGCATGCATTTTGTCATCAACCAAGTGATTCAGTTTCAACATATACATATAACCAACAGTCACCGGACGCTCAAATGCGCGACCCGTACGCCCATCAAACAAAGTGATTTGTCCGCTTTGGGGGATGTCAGCCAGAGTCAACATATGCTTGATTTCAGCTTCTGTCGCTCCATCGAATACTGGTGTCGCCATAGGCACACCTTTACGCAGATTGCCTGCCAAGCGGGTGATTTCATCATCAGTGAAACTGTCTAGATCCACATTCTGATGAGTTTTACCGGCACCGTATACTTCCTTAAGGAAGCCACGTAACTTGACCATCTCTTCGTGCTCTTTAAGCATGCGGTCAATTTTAACCCCTATGCCGTGAGCAGCCATACCCAAGTGTGTCTCAAGTATCTGTCCGATGTTCATCCGCGAAGGTACACCAAGGGGGTTGAGCACGATATCCACAGGCGTACCATAATCATCATAAGGCATATCTTCGATAGGCTTGATGGTAGAGATAACACCTTTGTTTCCGTGACGACCGGCCATCTTATCACCAGGCTGGATATGACGCTTAACCGCTAGGTAAACTTTAACAATTTTTAATACGCCAGGTTGCAAGTCGTCACCTTGGGTGATTTTGCGACGTTTCATTTCAAACTTCTTATCGAAGTCGTCTTTGATCCCGGCGTGTTGCTCGGCAATTTGATCAAGCTCAGTTTGCACGTCTTCGTCAGTCAGGCTTAGTTCAAACCATTTCTCACGGGGTAACGTATCCAGCTTAGTTTCATCGGAACCCGATTTAACTAGCAGGTTTCTGGCACGGGCAAAGATACCGTCAGCTAGGATATTGAATTCATCCGACAAGTCTTTTTTGACCTGGCGTAACTGCATATCTTCAATTTCCAGGGCACGTTTGTCTTTTTCGACACCATCACGGGTAAAGACCTGAACATCAATAACGGTTCCATGCACGCTGTTAGGTACACGCAAGGACGTATCTTTAACGTCAGATGCTTTTTCACCGAAAATAGCTCGTAGTAGTTTCTCTTCTGGGGTCAGTTGTGTTTCACCTTTAGGTGTCACTTTACCCACCAGGATATCACCGCCTTTGACCTCGGCACCGATATAAACAACACCGGATTCATCTAATTTACCTAATGCTGACTCACCGACATTGGGAATATCAGCACTGATCTCTTCTGGCCCAAGTTTAGTGTCACGAGCGACACAACTAAGTTCCTGAATATGAATAGTGGTAAATCTATCTTCGATCGCTACGCGTTCTGAAATTAAGATTGAATCTTCGAAGTTATAACCGTTCCAGGGCATAAATGCGATGCGCATATTCTGTCCCAGAGCCAATTCACCCATATCAGTGGATGGACCATCAGCCAAAACATCACCAGCAACAACAGGTTCACCGACATTACAGGTGGGACGCTGGTTGATACAGGTATTTTGGTTAGAACGGGTATATTTAGTCAAGTTGTAGATATCAATACCGGCTTCGCCAGCAGTGGTTTCTTCTTCATTGACTTTAACAACAATGCGACTTGCGTCAACAAAGCTCACCGAGCCGCCACGTTTGGCCACCACTGTTACGCCTGAATCGACGGCAACCGTTTTTTCCATACCGGTTCCAACTAACGGCTTTTCAGCACGCAAAGTAGGAACGGCTTGACGTTGCATGTTCGAACCCATCAGTGCCCGGTTAGCATCATCGTGCTCAAGAAACGGGATAATACTGGCGGCAACTGAAACGATCTGCTGGGGAGATACATCCATATAGGTGATCTCTGAGCTCGCCATTAGCGTGGTTTCACCACGGTGACGACAAGGGATCAGGTCATCGGCTAGTTTACCACTGTCATCTAACACTACGTTAGCCTGAGCGATGGCATATTGGCCTTCTTCGATGGCTGACAAATAGTCAATTTCATCGGTCACAACACCGTCAACTATCTTGCGATAAGGCGTTTCCAGAAAGCCGTAATCATTGGTTCGGGCAAAACTCGCTAATGAGTTTATCAAGCCGATGTTAGGTCCCTCTGGCGTTTCAATCGGACATACACGACCATAGTGAGTCGGATGTACATCACGTACTTCAAAGCCTGCACGCTCACGGGTCAAACCACCCGGACCTAAGGCTGAAATACGACGTTTATGGGTAACTTCAGATAACGGGTTATTCTGATCCATAAACTGAGACAACTGGCTTGAACCAAAGAATTCTTTAACCGCAGCCGAAATAGGCTTGGCATTAATCAAATCCTGAGGCATAACCGCATCTAAATCGCCTAAGCTCAAACGTTCCTTAACGGCACGCTCAACCCTGACCAGACCAACACGGAACTGGTTTTCGGCCATTTCGCCAACAGAACGAATACGTCGGTTACCCAAGTGATCGATATCATCTACTTCGTCTTTACCGTCACGTATGGTGATCAGTTGCTTCATTACAGCGACGATGTCGGCTTTATCCAGTGTTCCTGCACCAGTTGACACATCACGACCTAAACGGCGGTTGAACTTCATGCGTCCAACAGATGACAAGTCATAACGGTCTTCAGAGAAGAACAAGTTAGTGAACAAGGTTTCCGCTGCGTCTTTGGTCGGTGGCTCACCGGGGCGCATCATGCGATAAATCTCAACCAAAGCTTCTAACTTATTGGTAGAATTATCGATACGCAAGGTGCTGGATATATAGGCACCGTGATCGAGTTCGTTAATATACAAAGTCTCGAAACTGGTGTAACCGGCTTCTTTAAGACCCAGCAAATTTTCTAGTGTTAATTCATCGTTGGCAGCAGCGACTAACTCACCGGTTTCTTGATTGACGTAATCACAAGCGATTACACGGCCAACCAGATACTCTGCTGGCACTTCAAGTTCAACGATTTTGGCTTTTTCCATAGCGCGAGTATGGCGGGCCGATATACGACGACCGGACTCGACAATTACAGTGCCTTTTTTGTCTTTTATGTCAAATTGCGCTGTTTCACCACGTAGGCGGTCTGGCACGATATCAGACATGAAAATATCACCGGTAATTCGTACCTGGTTTTTCTCGAAAAACAGATCCAAAATTTCTTCGGTTGGCATTTCCAATGCACGTAACATAATAGTCGCCGGTAATTTACGGCGTCTGTCTATACGGACATAAAGATTATCTTTAGGGTCAAATTCAAAGTCTAACCACGAGCCACGGTAAGGGATAACGCGAGCGTTATACAACACTTTACCAGAGGAGTGAGTTTTACCTTTATCGTGGTCGAAGAATACGCCTGGCGAACGGTGTAGCTGAGAAACGATTACCCGCTCAGTACCGTTGATGACGAAAGTTCCGTTTTGAGTCATGAGTGGAATTTCACCCATGTACACTTCCTGCTCTTTGATATCTTTTACAGTGCCCGGTGCTGCTTCACGATCAAACAACACAAGACGTAACTTGACTCGCAGAGGTGCTGAAAAGGTGACGCCACGTATTTGACATTCTTTCACATCAAATACAGGTTCACCTAGACGGTAACTTACGTATTGTAATTCTGCGTTACCAGAGTAACTTTTAATTGGAAAAACCGATCGAAATGCTGCTTCCAGTCCATGCTGACCATCGACGTCTAGGTCAATAAACTTTTTAAAAGAATCAAGCTGGATTGAAAGTAGATACGGTATTTCCAATACCTGTGGGCGTTTGCCAAAATCCTTACGGATACGTTTCTTTTCGCTATAAGAGTAAACCATGGGTTCCTCAGCCTGCCGATTTTTGACCCAACTTGCTAAATAGATTATCTATAGAGCAAACTTCCACCATCCTTTATTCTACACTAATAACCGTTTACCAAAGTCGTTAAGAGGCTTACTTAACTTATTGGTTTTATTTGGGTTTAAATGCAATTTGCACTATCTGGCTAGAATAAATCTCAAAGGATGAAAAACCTTTATTCTACAGCGCAAAAAGGCTGGTGATTATAAAATCACCAGCCTAGGCCCTTTCAGGCTAATAATCTGTGGTTAGACAGATTATTTAAGCTCAACTGTAGCGCCAGCTTCTTCAAGCGTCTTCTTCAGTTCTTCAGCTTCTGCTTTAGTCACACCTTCTTTAATTGCTTTAGGTGCAGACTCAACTACGTCTTTAGCTTCTTTCAAGCCAAGACCAGTTGCAGCGCGTACTGCTTTGATAACGGAAACTTTGTTAGCACCGAAAGATGTCATTAACACATCAAAAGCAGTTTGCTCTTCTACAACTTCAGCAGCAGCAGGTGCAGCGGCAGCAACAGCTGCAGTTGCAGTTACACCGAATTTTTCTTCGGCAGCTTCGATAAGCTCAACAAGATCCATAACAGGCATCTCTGCAATCGCGTTCAATATATCTTCTTTGGTTAGAGCCATTTCTCTAAACTCCTGGGTTTAATGTTAAAAAATTCAAAAGTACAAAGGAACCAAATTATTTGGTTTCTTTGATCGCTGCCAATACACGCACAAACTTGGTAGGTATTTCGTTGATAGTTTGAACGAATTTCCCAACCGGTGCTTTGAAGGTAGCAAGAAGTCTTGCAAGCGCTTCGTCGCGGGTAGGTAGAGCGGCTACTACGTCCAATTTCTCAGGACCCAACAAACCACTACCAATTGAAAGGGCAGTAACGTTTAACTTCTTGTTCACTTTAGTAAAGTCTTTAAAAAGACGTGCTGCACCACCGGGTGCATCTAAAGAGAATCCGTAAATTAACGGACCAGTTAACGCACTATCCAAATCAGAGAACTTGCTGTCTGCCAAACCAAGTTTCGCCAGGGAATTTCTAATAACTTTTAGATATACACCTTGCTCACGAGCTTTAACACGCAGTTCAGTTAACTCTGAAACTCCCATACCACGGTATTCAGCAACGGCAACGGATAGAGCTCGAGACGCTACATCGCTAACTTCTGCGACTATCTCTTTTTTTGCTGCTAAGCCTAGTGCCACTGAGTTCACCTCTTAAAGTCTGAAAAGCATATCTATTATAAAATGCCTTCCAGGATTCACAGATTGATAAAACGCTAATAATCAAGTAACTCGACATTAGTATTTTACCGCTCTACGGTGTTCGTTAATCCCAGAGAGTCTGAGTCGAAATCACCGTCTGCGCCGGCTGGCGTTTTAAGTAAAACATTTAAGGCTATTAACCTATCTATAGATGCTCTCTTACTTCATCTACTGTTTTACGCCTGCGGTCTTGGACGGGAGTCAAGTATTCTTGCGAATAATGACTCCAACCCATAACGTTACAGAGAGCCAAGCTGCAATATATGACTGCAACCTGTAAGTACCTTGTATTACCAAGGCTTGAAATTCAGCGTTTAAGCTTTCGCTTCTAAGCTTCCCTGGTCGATGGCAACGCCAGCGCCCATAGTTGTGCTCAGGCTGACTTTCTGAATGTATATACCTTTAGCAGCAGACGGCTTAGCTTTTTTAAGTGCATCAACCAATGCTGCCAGGTTTTCTTCAATTAAATTAGTTTCAAAAGCTATCTTACCGATACTAGCGTGGATGATACCGTTTTTGTCGTTGCGATAACGAACCTGACCCGCTTTAGCGTTACGAACCGCTGTGGCAACATCCGGTGTTACTGTACCCGTTTTAGGGTTAGGCATTAATCCGCGAGGACCAAGAATCTGTCCTAATTGACCGACCACACGCATAGCATCTGGAGAGGCAACAACAACATCAAAGTTCATTTCGCCTTTTTTAACCAGCGCAGCAAGATCTTCCATACCAACGATGTCAGCACCAGCTTCTTTTGCTAGCTCAACATTAGCACCTTGGGTAAATACCGCTACGCGAACATCTTTACCCGTACCGTTTGGTAGCACAGCAGCGCCACGAACGTTTTGGTCAGATTTACGTGCATCGATACCCAGGTTGATAGCTACATCTATGCTTTCAGCAAATTTTGCAGTCGCTAATTCTTTCAACAAGCTTATCGCTTCGTTGAATGCGTACTCTTTTGTAGTATTGATTTTTTCACGTGCAATACGGGCGCGTTTTGTTATTTTAGCCATTTTCTTATCCCTCTACTACCAAGCCCATGCTGCGTGCAGAGCCAGCTATGGTACGAACAGCTGCTTCTAAGCTAGCTGAAGTTAAATCTGGTGCTTTTGCATTGGCAATTTCTTCCAACTGCGCGACAGTCACTTTACCCACTTTTTCAGTGTTAGGACGGCCAGAACCATTCTTGATACCAGCGGCTTTTTTCAAAAGATAAGAAGCCGGTGAAGTTTTAGTTACAAAGGTAAAGGAACGATCTTCATAAACAGTAATCACTACTGGAACCGGAGAACCTTTTTCCATGTCACCTGTTTTAGCGTTAAACGCCTTACAGAATTCCATGATATTAACCCCTTTTTGACCCAAAGCTGGACCAACTGGAGGACTAGGATTAGCAGCACCCGCCGCCACCTGTAACTTGATAATGCCTGTGACTTTTTTCGCCATGATAATACTCTCTAATTTGGGTGTAACGCCTTGCAAACACGAGTATGTCTGCTCAATCGGCTTCCCGTTCAACAAAATAGGGTCGCGAAGTATATATTACCTGGCGACCCTAAGCAAGCCAAATATACTGGCTTTTCAAATTTTGTGCTTGTGGATGAAATGCTACATCACAAAGTGATGGTTCAGCCAAACTACTTGTTAGCTTTTTTCAACCTGCCCAAATTCTAATTCTACGGGTGTAGAGCGTCCAAAGATAAGCACGGACACTTTCAAGCGGCTTTTTTCGTAATCCACTTCTTCTACTACCCCATTGAAATCTGCGAATGGGCCATCGGCAACCCGCACCACTTCACCTGGTTCAAACAAGGTTTTCGGCTTCGGTTTATCAATAGACTCTTCCAGACGGTTGAGTATGGCGTTTGCTTCTTTTTCAGTAATAGGTGCCGGACGATCTGAGGTGCCGCCGATAAAGCCCAGTACCCGAGGCACACTTTTCACTAAATGCCATGAATCTTCATTCATATCCATCTGGACCAGCACGTAACCAGGGAAAAATTTACGTTCACTTTTGCGCTGCTGGCCAGAACGCATCTCAACCACTTCTTCAGTAGGGACTAAAATTTCACCGAAACAATCTTCCATCTGATTCATCTTGATATATTCAAGCAAGGTTTTTTTGACGCGCCCTTCATATTGAGAAAAGGCCTGAACTACGTACCATTTCTTATCTGACTTTTCTGGCTTTTCTAACTGTTCTGTCATGGTCTAAATCCCTAAGCCTGTTATAAAGGAAACTAATTGGACAATAACGAGATCCAATCCCCATAGTAACAACGACATAAAAGCAGTAGCTATCAATACGATAATAGTCGTTTGGGTCGCTTCCTGGCGAGTAGGCCACACAACTTTGCGCACTTCAATACGGGCATCTTTAGCAAAAGTCAAAAACCCACTGCCTTTAACGGTTGTTGCTGCAAGGCCTCCTGCAATAACGACTGCTGTTACGGCTACCAGTGCACGATAAAGTACAGATACATCTCCATAAAAATGGTTGCCGGCTATTACGCCAACTAACAAACCCAACACAACTAACCATTTAACCAGGTCTAATGGATTCGAACTATCTTCCGCTTTTTCGCTCATTCTATTACCTAATACTGACTTAATCGCAACGTTATAAATAAGACTAACGCACACTTAAAAACACATTAATTGCCAAAAGTGGCAGGGGTGGAGGGATTCGAACCCCCAGCCATCGGTTTTGGAGACCGCTGTTCTACCAATTGGAACTACACCCCTAAAATCCTGCTTACCCTGCCCAACCCTGAGGTTGCGCAAAATTTAGCTACACCAACCTTGTGAAATCTTCGATTTTTGGAAAAATTCAGAATCACTAAAAGGAGGGAGCAGTATTATACTTATTAGTCCGGCTTATACAAGCAACAAACAAAATAAAGCTACACTGAGCAAATCAGGCTGTTTTTATCCCCCTCTCCCTTTAATCTGCATCCTTGTTCGCTACTCTTACCTCTATCACCAACAGTCATCAACCGCGTTGCACTTAGTCAGTCGAAGCTGATGGAGGCTGAGCTTAGACAGACCAAGTGCAACGCCAATAGTTTGGGATATGTGCCTGCCCGTTTTAGCTGACATTTTAGCTGCCATCGCGCAAAATGCGCAGCAGAGCGGCTTTACCGCTCTATTCAATACCGATAAATCCATCGGTTTGATGGGCCCATAATTTGGCATAAATACCTTTTTGGCTTAACAATTCACTGTGGGTGCCAGATTCCACTATACGCCCTTCATCCAGTATCAATAGCCGATCCATTTTGGCAATAGTGGATAACCTGTGGGCGATAGCTAATACGGTTTTCTTTTCCATCACCTTGTTCAGGCAATCCTGAATGGCTGACTCCACTTCCGAATCTAGGGCTGATGTGGCCTCATCCAGAATTAATATGGGCGCATCTTTTAACATAACCCGGGCAATGGCAATACGCTGGCGCTGGCCACCGGAGAGTTTCACTCCCCGTTCACCTACCTGAGCGTCATAACCTGTTTGGCCCTTCATATCTGACAGGTTCTGGATAAACTCATGGGACTCCGCCTGGCGGGCAGCGCGCAACATATCGTCTTCACTGGCGTCCAGTCGACCATAGAGAATATTGTCACGGACCGAACGATGTAATAAGGACGTATCCTGGGTCACCATACTGATGCGCGCTCGCAAGCTTTCCTGGGTGATCTGGCTGATATCTTGACCGTCAATTAATATTTGCCCACTTTGCACATCGTAAAAACGCAGCAACAAGTTGACCAATGTAGATTTACCCGCCCCTGAACGGCCCACCAAACCGACCTTTTCCCCCGGTTTAATCTCGATATTTAATTGACTGAACACATCGATACTTTTATTTTTCGGGCCGGGGTAACTGAAGTCAACGGCTTTAAAACTGATGCCCCCTCCTTTTATCTGGATATCTTTTGCCTGAGGTCGGTCCGTAACCGTGACAGGTTTGGACAGGGTATTAATACCATCTTGTACCGTGCCTATATTCTCAAATAACGACGAGACTTCCCACATGATCCATTGTGACATGCCATTAAGGCGCAAACACAAGGTTATGGCAATGGCTATATCACCCGGTGTCACCACTGCTTCGAGCCACAACATGATCGCCAGGGCGCTGATGCTAAAGACCAGCAGTGCATTGCTCAACCACACGCAACTGTTGAGCAGTGTCACCAGGCGCATTTGTGGATGCACGGTTTTCAAAAAGCCGGTCATGCCTTCTAGGGCGTAATCTGATTCACGGCTGGTATGGGAGAAAAGTTTTACCGTAGCAATATTGCTGTAGCTATCAACTATCCTTCCGGTCATCACCGAGCGGGCATCTGCCTGGCGCTGGGAGACTTTTTTCAGCCTGGGGACAAAAAAGTACAGCACCGTAATATAAATTAATAACCACAGCATCAATGGCAAACTTAGCCGCCAATCAATGCTAAATACCAGGACTAAAATACTTAAGAAATAAACACTTATATATACCAAAAGATTAAGTAACTGCATCACAGATTGCCTGACAGACAGGGCTGTTTGCATTACTTTAGTGGCAATTCTGCCAGCGAATTCATCTTGAAAAAAACTGAGACTCTGGCCAATCAAATAGCGATGGGCTTGCCAGCGTATACGCATAGGGTAATTGCCCATCAGAGTCTGATGGTTAAGCATCGATTGCAAAAATACACACCCCGGCAGAGCCACCAAAACTACCAGCCCCATCCATATTAACTCGGATGACTTATCTGCAATAAAAGTTGCTCTGTCCTGTTGTGACAACCAATCCACCAACTGACCGACAAAACCGAATAAAGAGACTTCCAACATAGCGATTACGGCCGCTAAAAAGGATACCGCAAAAATAGCAGGCCACATCCCCTGGGAATAATATCGGCAAAAAGCCACTAAGCCTTGTGGTGGTTGCTCTGGAAGGTCACTTGGAAAAGGATTTACCAGTCTTTCAAAAAATGAAAACATGTTTATCTAACAACTTATATGAAGGTTAATCTTGAAATCCGAGTTCATCGAGCAACCCATTGATCTTGGCCTGATGCTCAGCTTGCCATTGCTCTAGACTCATTGCCCCGTCTTTATCAGTTCTCGCTTTAGCAATGTCATAGATTGCCTCAGCCTTGGCCTTGGGGATCACCGCAATGCCTTCTTCATCCGCCACTATTATATCCCCGGCGTTCACCTTGACACCGCCGCAGTCTATGGGCTGATTAAACGGCAGTATTTTTTTCTTGGTAGCAGGTTTTGGTATTACGCCCCGGGCAAAAACTGGGAATTTCAAAGCACGAGTTTCGGCCAGATCTCGGATCACTCCGTCTATTACAAAACCCGCAATACCACGCTGTTGGGCAACGGCACACACATTACCACCGGCGGAGGCGAAATCTAGATCCGCCTCAACGACTATGATATCTCCAGGCTTGGCCCGATATATAGCCGCATGTAAACTCAGGTGATCGCCCTTGGCACATTTAACCGTAAAAGCCGGCCCAGCAATACGAGGAATTTGTGGCCATAATTCTTTGATCGCCATATGCATAAATTGTTCACGACCCAGACCGTCTGCATATTCACAGGGAGAAATTCGTGCAAAATCGTCCATCGTTGTCATTATTTTATCCTATATTTTTTTACGCCGTGAGCGCTATTCAATAAAAATCAGCACTCGAACCAGAAAAATACAACCTGTATTTGTAATTTTAAAACTGAGGTATTAAGGGGATGCACCAGGCGTGCGGCGAATAGAATATACGCCAGGACACAGATATTCACCCTTAAGTGGTTGGATAAGGTTTGCAGCATCAGTCCACCTACCAAAGCAACGCTTGTCACACAGTTACTACAGACCCGGATAGGCGTTAGCCAAAGCGAGGAGTAGTCTGGCCTGTCTTCCCAAGAAGACTGAGCAGGTAATAGCCCTTCACCGTAATACCTAATACTAATGTAAGGGTGATTTAGCCCAGTAAATCAGTAATAGCGGTATTCATTTACAATCTTCTATTTTTTTAGCTAAGAGCACAGTGAATTACCCCGCGACTTCACTTCGCTCTGATCACGGGGTTTTCTCGGCCATTGTTGATAAATACTGTAAAGGAAATAACTACTTATACCAAATAGAATCCCTGTAACTGTATTATCTAAATGCAACACCAGTAAAAAAGGGCAATGAGTATCTCAACTCCTCGCCCTTAATATGCGGTGAAATTCACACAATAATGACTAGTTAAACTTACGGACTTTAAATTTCTTACCTTTGATTTTACCTTCACCTAATTGGCGCATGGCTCGTTTCACACTGCGGGTTTTTACGGCGATATAGGCATGAAAATCCGTGATATGAATTTTTCCTATATCATCCCCGGGTATTTCCGCTTCTTTAGTCAAAGCGCCAAGGATATCACCTGGACGTAATTTGCTTTTTTTACCTCCGTCAACACATAAAGTGGCAAAAATCGGCTGCATTAAGCGGTTAGCATGGAATCGAATCGACTGGATCCCGGTCCATTTGAGCTTGATTTTTTGGTAATCTTCTATGGCAATGGCTCTGGGGATCTCATCTGGCGCGCATAAGGTCAGGGCTAAACCTTTTGAATCAGCCCGCCCGGTTCGTCCGATGCGGTGAATATGCACCTCGGGATCAGGTGTTATCTGATAGCTGATCACCGCATTGACTTCTTTTACATCCAGGCCTCTGGATGCCACATCAGTCGCTACCAGCACCGATACGCTCTTATTCGAAAAACGAACTAATACCTGGTTGCGTTCCCGTTGCTCCAGATCCCCGTGTAAGGCCAGCGCCGACACGCCCATAGATTGTAATTCGTCAGCCACGTCCTGACAGGCGATTTTAGTATTACAAAATACTATGGCTGACTCAGGTTGGTAGTGACTCAACAGCGCTGCCACAGCTTTTACCCTTTGAGATTCATCCACCTCAAAAAATATCTGCTCGATGGATCCCGTATCATGGGTAGACTCTACGGTCACCGTCAGGGGATTGCGTTGCACCTGAGCACTGATTTGGGCAATAGAATCCGGATAGGTGGCTGAAAATAACAAGGTTTGTCTGTCCACGGGGACATTTTTAATCACCGTCCTCATTTCTTCCTCAAAACCCATATCTAGCATACGATCGGCTTCATCCAGCACCAATGTATTGACTTCACTGAGATCCAGGCGACGTTTATAAAGGTGATCCATAATACGCCCGGGCGTACCGACAATAATATGCGCGCCATGCTCCAGCGAGCCTATTTGTGGCCCTATGGGAGTGCCGCCACATAAGGTCAACACTTTAATATTATGCACGGCGCGGCCAAGACGGCGTATTTCAAGGGCAACCTGCTCCGCTAGCTCTCGAGTGGGGCACATAACCAAAGCCTGAATGCGAAAACGTTTCACATCCAGATTTTGCAACAAAGCCAAACCAAAAGCAGCGGTCTTGCCACTGCCTGTTTTGGCCTGAGCAACCACGTCGCGTCCTGCCAGGATAGCGGGTAAGCTATCCGCTTGAATGTCAGTCATTTGACTAAAGCCCATGCCCTGCAAGTTGTCCAGCAGTGCTTGGTCTAAGCCAAGCGAAGAAAATTCTTTACTCACAATACTCTCTTATTTATTTGATTTTTAATTAAAGACTGGAACCGATATCTTTCTCAATGGCCTTATCCAGTATGTTTAGCAGCTCATCCCTGGCCTTAAGTTTAGTTTGATGATGGGCCTTCATATTCAATTTGCTCAAAGACTGGGCCGCACTGGCGACTGTTTGGGCAAAAGCGTCCTGCTCCACCACCAGATCTAAAAACCCGGCCTTAACGGCATCATCCGGTGAAACCATTTCCGCCAATATAACGCTGCGGTTAAAAAATACCGGAGCCAGTCGCCCCCGAGCTAATTCTACCCCAGCGTGGTGCATGGTCATGCCTATGGCCACTTCATTCAAGCCAATTTTAAAGTTGCCTTGCAAGCCGATACGATAATCAGCGGCCAATAATACAAATGCCCCTTTAGCTACGGCATGTCCTGTGCAAGCGGCGATAATAGGAAAAGGGAATGACAGCATTCTACGCGTCAAACGCGAACCTTTCTCCACTAATTGCATGGCGACTTCCATACTTTGTTTCATCACACTCAAATCATAGCCCGCTGAAAACATTCCCGGTTGGCCGGTCAGAACCACCACAGCCCTGGCTTCTTCTGCCTTATCCAGTGCCACATGCAGCTCGTCTATGAGCTGATGGGAGAACGCATTAACCTTGCCGTTTTGCAGGGTAATGGTGGCAACATTGTTTTCGTACTGGTAATCGACCAAATGAGTCATAAATAATCCTTAAGATAATGGCTTGCACAGGCAACTTGATGACGCACCTTAACTAATTTTAACCCTGTGGTGTATCACAAATTACCACTGCCAGTGGCAATTTTAGATTGACTGTTTTGCGCAACCATTGGCCAACCGTCCTTTGTTCGAGGTAACATCTTGATCTGTTTATTAAATTCCAGTAAACGGAACCCCATGCATACACATCAGCTTATTATGGGTTTCAATGAACATATTTATTCGGTTGGGATAAAATTTTCTGGCGGATGCATACAACTTTTTACGCCAGGCGAATCCTCAATCTTGCCTATATCAAAGCGGTATTGGCAAACAAACATTCTGCAGGACTGAGTCCTACAAGATACTGATAGTCACAGGGGTATATACCCTTGTGACTTCAAAATGAAGGGATCAGCGGGAATTCAAATCGTCAAATACCAGGTGTTTGAGGTCACGTGGGTATATTACTGCAACTTCCAATTTAAGGTCTGACCCGCAAAGAAAGGCACTATAGGCTTGCCGTTGGGTAAGATAATCTGTTGTGGAACCTGCCATTGTTGTTTGACCAGAGTGATCTGTGTTGAATTTCGCGGCAGACCGTAGAAGTCAGCACCATGATGGCTGGCAAACCCTTCCAGTTTATCCAGCGCACCCAGCTCTTCAAATACCTGGGTATATAACTCCAAAGCACTCCATGCGCTATAACAACCCGCGCAGCCACAGGCTGATTCTTTTGCCTGTTGTTCATGGGGAGCCGAATCAGTACCCAAGAAAAACTTGGCTGAACCTGACGCTACAGCCTGACGCAAAGCGTGTTGATGCGTACTGCGTTTGAGGACCGGCAAACAAAAATTATGGGGGCGAATGCCGCCGACCAGTAAATCGTTGCGATTCAATAACAGATGCTGGGGGGTGATAGTGGCTGCTACGTTGTTCGAGCTGTGGGATACAAAATCCACCGCTTCGCTGGTGGTAATATGCTCCATCACCACTTTTAGTGCAGGAAAGGCACTGACTATTTTTGCCAAATACTTTTCGATAAACACCCTTTCTCGATCAAATATATCCACATGACTTTCTGTCACTTCACCATGTACCAGCAAAAGCATGCCTTGCTCAGCCATTTCAGTAAAAATCGGGTACAGACTTTCAATCCCTTTAACCGCAGCCTCTGAATTAGTGGTTGCACCTGCAGGATATAACTTGGCTGCCACCACACCGCTGAGTTTGGCCTGACGTATATCTTGTACTGTGGTGTTATTGGTCAGATAAATTGTCATCAGCGGCTGAAAATCGCTGCCCTTTGGTCTGGCTGCCAATATCCGCTGTTGATACTCATTGGCCATATCGGCATTGACCACAGGTGGCATTAGATTAGGCATCACTATTGCCCGACGAAACGAACGTGCGGTAGCCGCAACAGTCTCCGTCAGAATATCACCATCGCGAAAATGTAAGTGCCAGTCATCAGGTTGAGTGATGGTTATTTGTTGCATAATTAAACCTTGATAATGAATTATGTGAGGAAGATTGCAGACACGTATCATGCCCGCACCAGGCCTGTCTTATCCGGCCCAGCAATGTCTAAAAAACAAGCAACAGTATACATTATAAACTTCATATCTATTGCTAAAAACTGTCTACTGAGATATATCCCCGTCCCCCTTGAAGCTGCAGCGTTGTTGGCTGCTCTCACTCCCCCCTATCGCCAACCGCGTTGCACCTAGACCATCTAAGCTTATGGTCCTTTGCAGCCTAGCTGCAACTTCAATGATTTTTGATATACGCACAGTGTCAAAATAATGACACCACACGCTGTACCTTAAACTTTTTTGACGAACTCTGATTTTAACTTCATGGCACCTATACCATCAATTTTACAGTCAATGTCGTGATCACCTTCTACCAGACGGATACTTTTAACCTTGGTGCCCACTTTAACCACTGAAGATGAGCCTTTTACTTTGAGATCCTTTATTACCGTGACCGTATCGCCGTCACTCAATGTATTGCCGTTGGCATCACGGATCACTTTTTCTTCATCCCCATCGTCTGCAGCAATTTTTGCCCATTCATGAGCACACTCAGGACATACAAGCATATT
>Ga0307489_10000515_pt1 | contig 23602 bp, 13 predicted proteins | sample SB12metaG_FD_202247 | JGI IMG/M metagenome (GOLD analysis project Ga0307489, IMG submission 202247) | Sea-ice brine microbial communities from Beaufort Sea near Barrow, Alaska, United States - SB 1.2 | ecosystem: Environmental > Aquatic > Marine > Coastal | place: USA: Alaska | collected... | reverse complement strand
CCACGGGGATTTTTACGGAAAAACAAGTAATGGGCCCATTGCTCATCACTTAAATCTTCGGGCGTGAGTGGCCGCTCTATATGGGCCTGTCCTATCGGATTAAACTCTTCTTCTTCGCGCATTTCTTCACAATAAGGACAATGAATAAGTAACATAATGACTTCCTCTTAGTGGGCAACACCGGCTGCGCCGTGTTCGTCAATGAGTTCGCCCGATGAAAATCGATCGAGGCTAAAGGGTTTCGCTAACGGGTGTGGCTCATCGTGAGCGATAGTATGAGCAAAAACATGACCTGAGCCAGGCGTCGCCTTGAAACCACCCGTGCCCCAACCACAGTTAAAATAAAGACCTTTGGTCGGGGTTTTCGAAATAATAGGACAAGCGTCAGGACAGGTATCAACGACACCACCCCAGGCGCGATTCAGTCGCACTCGACTGAAAATGGGGAACATTTCAATAATGGCGGCTATGGTATGCTCAACAACATTAAATGAACCACGCTGACCGTAACCTAAATAACTGTCAATACCGGCACCAATGACTAAATCACCTTTATCTGATTGACTGATATAACCGTGGACATGATTAGACATAACCACGGTATTTAAAATGGGCTTTAACGGCTCGGAAACCATGGCTTGTAATGGGTGGGACTCAAGCGGTAATTCCATACCCACCATTTTGGCGATAACACTTGAGTTGCCTGCAGCCACACTGGCCACCTTATTAGCGGAAATAAAGCCACGATTAGTTTCAACCCCCTCTACTGCCCCGTCTTTACGACGAATACCGGTGACTTCGGTTTGCTGCAATAAATCAACCCCTAAGGCATCTGCCGCACGGGCATAACCCCAAGCGACCGCATCGTGACGGGCTGTACCGGCTCGTGCTTGCCATGAAGCCCCCATTACTGGGTAACGGGCACCTTGAGAGCAGTCTAAAATAGGCACTTTTTCTTGTACTTGGGCGTTGGTCAGTACTTCACCATCAATACCGTTAAGACGATTGGCATTAACGCGTCGTTCAATGTCACGCATGTCTTGCAAGGTATGGCCAAGGTTTAGGACCCCCCGCTGGCTAAACATCAAATTATAATTGAGCTCTTGTGCCAAACCTTCCCAAAGTTTTAATGAGTGTTCATATAGATGTGAAGCTTCGTCCCACAAATAGTTGGAACGAACAATGGTGGTATTACGGGCGGTATTACCGCCACCCAAATAGCCTTTTTCAACAACGGCTATGTTGGTGATCCCATGCTCTTTAGCCAAATAATAGGCGGTGGCTAGACCATGACCGCCGCCGCCGATGATAACGACGTCATAGTGTTTTTTAGGGGTAGGGTTACTCCACACCCGTTGCCAGTTCTCGTGGTAACTTAACGAGTGTTTTAATAAACCGAAACCTGAATATTGTTGCATGGGCTTACCTTTTTCTAAAATATATGATGGATAAATAAGAAGTTCTAACTAACAGAGATCTCGGGTATAGCAATTAATGATCTACTTAATCTTTCTCTTCATTACATAACAACAGATAAGTCTCCTACGCATTAGTGACGAAATAGTTATATTATTAAGTTTTTCTTTTGGCGAGACTCATTCTGCCTTTATTACTGGACTTTTATCTAAAGAGCTACCCTCTTCTTCAAGGTTATATCGAGCTAATTCCTGCTCAGAGAGCTTCGGTGAAAAGTGTCCAAATGCGGCATAAGTCAAACCAATTAGTGGGGATAGCCAACATGCGAATGCTAGCGGTATATAAAGTAGATTTTCAATATTACCTTCGCTGATACCTAAACCCAATGCTGTAATGACAAAAGCCCCACCTGCATTCCATGGAACGAGAGGAGAAATCAAAGTTCCACCTTCTTCTACGGCACGCGATAAGTTTAATTTTGAATAACCTCGCTTGACATAAGCTGAAGCAAACATTCGGCCCGGTAAGGCAATGGAAAGGTAAGGGTCGCCAGCAATAAGGTTGGTAGCAATAGCCGTAGTGGTGGCAGCGGCTTGTAAACCAAAAAATGATTTAACCCGACTAAGTAACACACTAATAATTGTATCGAGACAATGGGTCCGTTCAAGTGCACCCCCAAAGCCTAATGCGATGATAACGAGTGTAATAACCCAGGTCATTGATTGAATACCCCCTCGATTTAACAGACCGTCTATTTCAGTAACACCTGTATCAATCTTATATCCTGATTGCATAAAGCTGAAAACTTCATGTAATGAAGCACCCTGAACAAATATTGCCAGTAAAGCGCCAAACATTACCCCGGCAAATAACGAAGGAAGTGCCGGCATTCTTTTTAATGCAAGCACAATGACCAATAATGGGGGTAATAATACTAACAAGGACAGATTAAAGTTATTTTCTAAACCATTGGTGATGGCTTCAATTTTAGAAAAATCGACCTCATTCGAGCCAATGAAATTGAAGCCAACAAATAAATAAATGATCAATGCAATAAACATCGCTGGTACGGTCGTCGGCATCATGTTACGAATATGATCGAATAGATTTACTCCCGTTACTGCCGGTGCCAAATTGGTTGTATCCGAGAGTGGTGATATTTTATCCCCAAAAAACGCACCTGAAACTACCGCTCCAGCAGTCCAATACATAGGAATATCAAAGCCCGAGCCAATCCCCATCAAGGCAAGTCCTATTGTGCCTGTTGTCCCCCAAGATGAGCCTAATGACACCGATACGACAGCACATAACAACATACCTGCAGCCAAAAAAACTTCAGGATTCAACACCTTAAGACCATAAAAAATAAGTACTGGTACAGTACCACTAGCAATCCAGACACCAACGATCATACCAACGGTCATCAGAATAGCAATTGACGGAAGACCAACACTGACAACGTGCATTACCCCTTTTTCGACATCATCCCAGCTATAACCACGAAACCAGCCTAATGTAGCTGTAATGGCAATGCCAATAGCGAGAGGAATATGGGGGGTAAAGTCGCCATAATAGAATAATTGAATAGCCAATAATGAGAGTGTCAGTATTATTGGCAATATTGCCATGAAAAAACTGGGCTTTGTTTTATTAGTTTTAGTCATTTTTTACCCCTGTTGATTTTTAGTTTCTATTAGTATTAGTATTAGTATTAGTATTAGTGTCCGCTAATATTATGCTTAGGATGACCAAGTGTCTCGATATATTTTATCTAATCAAGTGAGCAAAAGCCTTTGAAAAATAGATAGTAATCTTAAAACTTTAGCTTAATTTACACATTAAGATGTCATTTTAACTCAGCTAATTTTTCAATATGTTCAGGTGAAACCCCACAACAACCACCAATAATAGAGGCACCGGCGTTGAGCCAAGAAGATGCAAATTCACTGTATTTTGCTGGCGGAACGTCATCTCTTATACTAGAAACACCAGTATTGTTATTTGCTTCGTGCAGATCACCAATCGGAGGAAAATTATTCGCGTACGCCCCTAGCTGAACATTCTCTTCTATTCCTTTATCTGATAATGCCTGTTTAGCGTTCAAAAGAGCTGTTTTCATTACTTCCACACGACTGCAATTGAATAAGATCGCCGAGACATTTTGCCCTGCAATCTGGCTAACCGCATCGTAAACGGACTCACCTGAACGTAGCGTCGACTCAGTGGTTATTTCATCTGTAACGGTAAACGCAATCCAGGTTGGTTTATCTGTTAAAGCAGTGCGGCCCTTGATCATTGACGCTTCTGCGATAGACGAAATCGTTTCAGCTAACCAAATATCGACATCAGCCTCTTGATTTTTTATTAATGGCTCTAGTATTGGCTTCGCTTGTTCAACTGAAAAAAGATCGGGTCGATATGACCCTAACACTGGCGGAATACAACCAGCGACTAACAGGCCTGAATTATCTTGGATACATTCTCTTGCAAGCCTAGCCGCTAACTTAATGAGGTTAGCCCCTTGCTCGTGAAAGCGTTTATCACCCAGATGAAATGGCACTAATGCGTAGCTATTGGTGGTAATAATCTCCGCACCGGCATTTATAAAGCTACGATGTACTTGAGAGATAAAATGGGGGGCTTCTATCAACGCTTGAGCTGACCATTCGGGTTGCTGAAAAGGCGCACCAATACGTTGAAGCTCACGCCCCATTCCGCCATCAAGAATTATCGGGAAGATAGACTGTCTTTTCATATTCATATTTTCAATCTATTACTCATCAAATGAACTCAGAATAACTGCGCGTTTGGTTTAAAGCAAGCGTGATACTTAGATCTTTTGAACCTTGTTCTTCGTAATAGTAAAAATATGCCATACCCGACATTTACTGTTTTTTGTGTTGGATCTAACCTTAATATAATCACCACAAAAATAGTAAATGCAGAATCTGAGATTACCGAATCAATGAAGTTGGCGCAGATTATTTACGCACTAAGATAAGAGACTAATTTACATCAGATATATTAGCATCAGGTGCTAGAGAGAAATACAGTTATCAAGTAAATGTTTGGGTAGATTGATCACTGTAGTTCTTCTATTTGACACTTTCGTTAGCGGTACATTGCACGTTGCCTGGCGTCTCGCTTTTCATCAGGGTCTTCAATACATTCTATTGATTGAATTATATCAAGATATTGAGCCGGCACGTTTATTTCAGTGGCCCCAGTAATAACATGATTGAGATACCATGAATAAGGTTTTATCGATAAGTTAGTGTCAATTGCATAATAAATTAATGCTTCAAAGGCTTCACCAGAGTCACTTAGTACCATGACAACTTTTTCATGATAATCATGGCCTAGACCTTCAGCTTTATCTAAGTGTATCTTTTCATTTTCATTGATATCAAAAAGCGCACCTATGACCTCATCGCCTATATTATTTGTTTGGTGAGCATCACACTTCCCTGAGCCGTCTTTACTAGCTTTGTGAAAACGTAATTGATGTTCTTTAAGAACAAAGAGGCCAATTCTTACCGCACTTGGCACTCGTTCTTGCAATCTTAAAAGTGACATATTTGAACCGTAAGCAAAATACTTCACAAAATCTCCAGTATCGTTAACACCCAAATAATGGGTAAAATTTTGTTAGCTAAAATGTTCAACAACGAAAATAGCTAACGGCTTTTTTGTCTTATGATCAGCGTGCCATAAAAAGTTATAATGATTTTTTAGTAATTGGCTTTGATACGATGTCATTTTTTAACATCAAAACGATTAAGTAAACAATATTAAGAGGTGGGGTAATACATAATACGACACCTAATAATGCAACTCTTTTAGGTGTCGACGTTTTACGTTTACCTAAGTAATAGCTTAAGGCACCCACAATAAATATAGAAAAAAAAGCGAGTTCACCAATTAATGTTGCATTGATATTCATGCGCATAAACCTTTGTGTAAATAATGCCCTACATGATGGACAAAAAATTGTTGGCTAAAGTTAGTCAAAAGAGTAATCAACAACTTCAATGATTAGTTCTTTAAGTTAATCAATTACTTCTGACGATTCCCTATCGCATCAATGTCAATTCCCTTTTCACTCAAAAGGCGTTCAAATAAGGGCAGTATATCCCCTAAGTGTTCTTCAAGAGTATCACGAACTGTATCAACGACAACCTGTGTGCTCCGCTCAATTTCAACATTAATATTAGCACCGACGGTCTTCGCTTCAAAAGTCGTCATTCTTCGTGTTTCAGGAATCAGCCAAACCTCAAACCAGCCTTCTTTCTTATCGACTTGTGAAACCGTTAAACTCGCACCGTTTAATGCGATATAGCCTTTGGGAAAAATATAACGTTTCCATTCTTTAGGTAAGCTAAAGCGAATACAGTAATTTTCTTCAATATGATTTATACCTGAAATTGCCGTTCTAAAGTCAACATGTCCAGACAGCGGATGACCGCCAATTTCAGCACCATCTTTAGCGGCTCTTTCTGCGTTAACATATGCCTTATTTTCATACTGACTTAATGTGGTAATTAATAAGCTTTGCAGCATCACATCAAATTTAACCCTGACATCTGAAAGTAATTCAGTCACCGTTAGGCAAACACCATCGACGGCAACACTGGCTCCAATTTCTAATTCGTGACAAAAATCTTGATTAAATTCTATAACAAAAGTTCTAATACCATTTTTATCACTGACTTCTATAATTTGCGCAATGGACTGAACGATACCAGTAAACATAAAATATCTTCCTTTAATGAGATCTATCAACTAAAAACCACCACCCGACTAATAGGCTAAGTAATAGTTAACTAAAATAGTTAAGAGCGAGCGAATTCATCCGCTGTGTATCACGTTAACGAGTAGTTATATATTTATTAAAACGATTCATCGTCGCTATAAACACGCACTAAAAGGTCACCATTGACACTTTCAGAAACTAGAAAGTTTATCGGCTTACAACATACCTGGCAATCTTCAATATACTGCTGTTCAATGTCAGAGGGTTCAATCAGAACATTAATGCTCTCACCGCAGTATGGACAGCCAATAGATCTCTCAGTTAATTGATTCAATTTTTATGGTTCCTCATATTATCAAAATAGATAATGGCTTAATAACAGGCTAAGTATTGTTGGCTAGAATAAGTAGTTAGCGAAGACAAAAAACCAACTATTTGTTGGAAACCTAGCCCGAAAAGTAACTAGCGTTTCAATTAGTTTACCATTATTTCTTAGCCGATCGGGTATCTATAGTCTTAACCAGATATCTGCATTGACTTGCACTTTATTTTTGCGTTTTTTCTTACCACTACCTTCAGGCTTTGCCATCGGTTTATCCACGGACAAATATACCTCACTGAAAACTTCATCGATTTCAAAACCGGTGACTTGCTCACGTTCAAGCCAGACCTTATTCTTTTTTTCAATGACATTAAAGTGATGGTAGTCTTCATGATCGATAAGCGATAATGCTAAGCCTACTTCTCCAGCACGGCCACTTCGACCAATACGGTGCATATAGTCTGCTGGACTTCTCGGTAAATCAAAATTGATGACCACGGGCAGTTTTTCAATGTCTAGACCACGAGCGGCAATATCAGTTGCAATTAACACTTCCACCTCACCGGCTTTAAAAGCGTCAAGCACACGACTTCGAGCACCTTGACCTTTATCTCCATGGAAGACTTCCGCGGTAATACCACGTTTTGAAAGTTTTTCGGCTAAGTGATTACAGCTATTTTTGGCATTAACAAAAATAAGGCTCTGTCGCCATTGGTGTTGTTGAATTAAATGCGCCAACACGGCCGTTTTTTCGCCTTTATTAACGGTAAAAACACGTTGCACCAGGGTACTAGCATCAGTACTTTGCAATTGTATTTCAACAGGTTCGTTGAGTAACTCTTTGGTTAACGCTTTGACTTGCTCAGGAAAAGTCGCTGAAAATAATAAAATCTGTTTTTTCTTTGGTAATAATCTTAACAGCGAAGATAGTTCGTCGGTAAAACCTAAACTTAACATCCGATCGGCTTCATCAAGGACTAAGGTTTTAACCCGATCAAGCTTAATGGCATTACTTGAAATCAAATCAAGCAATCTACCGGGTGTTGCAACCAATATATCAGTGCCGCCACGTAATGCGAGCATTTGGGTATTTGCTGATACCCCACCAAAAACAGCAACTGTTTTAATCAGGCCATTAAAATGTACGGCATAAGATTTAATGCTATCAGCAACTTGTTTAGCGAGTTCACGCGTAGGTACCAAGATCAGTCCGGTAACATAGTTACCTTTACTACTTTTGCTACTATTATGACTCGTTAATGATTTTTCAGTCTGTTGTTGCTGGAAAAGATCCTGCAACATCGGCAGTGCAAAGGTGGCTGTTTTACCCGAACCGGTATTTGCTCCAGCAATTAAGTCACGTCCGGCTAATACACAAGGGATACCTTGCGATTGAATTGGCGTTGGCTGCTGATATTCGAGCTCAATTAATCGAGCTAACAATGGGGGAATAAGACCTAGTTCGCTAAAGTTGGCTGGCGTTGTGGCAGTGGTCATTAATATAAAAGGCTCAAAGCTAAAATAACAAGCTATTATTTTAACTTATTTATCCCCAGTTAAGTTAGTAAAATCGATCAATAACCTCTGTAGACTGAGTTTAATTTCAAGCTAAGCGCTAAGCATTAATAAAAAGTATGGCCAGGTTATAGAAAGGTCGACAGCTAATTAATGTCTTATTATATCTGCGCTATACCCTCTGTTATTTTTCTTTAACTAGAAAAGCTTTCACCTTGATTTTTTATCCAAAATGCCTATTAACTCTGTTGAACACTTTGACCTAGTAGGCAATTAACTAGCTAAATATTGGTGACTAAAATGCTGAATTGGCTAGAAACTAGTGGACTTATTACTATTTAATTTTTTTTAGAGCTGTCTAATCGCTATTAGTTGATTTCGACAAAGGGCGGCCCTTTATTACAGCGACTAACACAAAGACTACTGATGAAATTAAAAACACTCCCGAGCCAAAAAAGTCTTGTTCAATCACATTATAAATTAAGCCTATAAACATAATCAGAGCCATACTGAAGTAAGAGCTCGATTTAGTGGTTACACTATTTTTCATTACACTACCTTTGAGTTAGCGACTTACTTTAAATAAGTCGTTATGCTTATTTATACCATTAACGTCGCAATAACTTACTAAAAAATTGATAAATAAAATATTTAACCGTTTCCACCCTTGTTCATTAGTTTGTTATATGACTTTAAAATGAAGACCCTGGTTGTTTTAAAAACGCAATTTCTTCAACTGTTGACGCACGACCTAATATCAAATTTCGATGAGGATACCGGCCAAACTTTACAATAATATCTCTATGCTTTATTTCAAAATCTACATTAGATTGGATGCCATTCTCTTTATATAACTCTAAAGCAATATCATGAATACGCAAAGACTCACTGTGCATATATGGCATATAAAGAAAGCTTCGCTCTACTTCATTTAGTTCATCATCCTTACCAAGAGCGTTAGCTTCTTGTGACAAAGCTAACGCTAACGAGTCAGATGAGAATGCTTTAGGTAAACCTCTAAAAATGTTTCGCGAAAATTGATCTAACACGATTATTTCAGCTAAACGTCCTCTAGCTGAATTCCTCCACTGAAATAATTCACAGTTATTAGCTTGCTCATGTAAAGCTAAAAACCTATCAGTAATAAGGGCATCAAAATGAATATCTTTAATCCACCACTTAGAGGGCGGTATTTCATTGAACCAAAAAGATAAAACATCATCGTAATTCACTATAGACTCCTTAAAATACAACCTGTCTTTTCAATCAGGGTTATACAGCTGGCTAAAATTTTGAACGCATTATAAAAGACCAAATAAATTTCACCTTTGAAGCTCTTGTTATAGACTGTTTTTCTCATATAGTTCTAACGGAAGGCCATCAGGGTCATTGAAAAATGTAAACTTTTTCCCCGTAAATTCGTCAATTCTAATAGCTTCGACCGCGACTCCTTTTGAGACTAGATAATCACAGGTATTTTCTACCGAATCTACATTAAAGGCTAAATGCCTTAAACCTAAAGCTTCAGGCATACTTGGCCGCTTCGCCGGCTGAGGGAAAGAAAATAATTCTAACTGATCGCCATTGGGTAATTTAAGATCAAGCTTATAAGATTTTCGTTTTTCTCTATAATTTTCAGCAATGACAGTAAAACCTAAAATTGTAGTATAAAAATATTTAGACTTTTTATAATCTGAACAAATTATTGCGACATGATGGATCGAGTTAAACAAGATATTCTCCTAGCCATATAATATCTAAAAAACTGGCAGTACAGCCACTCCATTTTTCAGTGCCTTTATTTATTAGTGTTTATATATTTCGCGCATCGTAAGCCCAGTGAAACAATGCTTGTCTTTGCTTTTTTCTGCATTGGTAGTCATAGGGTTCGCAAAACTTCTTCACTGCACCCGCGTGACGAGTAAAAGCTCTCCAGCGTTTTATTTGTCTTTGATCTTCAATAGCTGTTCTTCTGCCGATAAAATAACGACAATACCACTGAAACCAACCCCGTGGGTCTTGTGGATGAATCCAGCCCTTTTTTATCCATTCACTTAGTGGCTGAGAAGCATCAACTGAAAAATAATTGAGACTCGCGTCTTTAACTTTACTTAGCTTGGCATTTAAAAACCAATCTGCTGGAAACTCATTTTTACAGTCATTCAAATATTTCCCACCAAATACCCCTAGCTCAAGCATTTCTTTAGGTGTTAATTCTGGTCTGAATAACGGGTCAAACGCTTCGCCAACAGATGCAACACACTCATAAAAGTAATCACGTTGCATCTTGTCATTTACACTGTTCTTCTGCATAAGCATCTACTTCATTTGGGTGAGTCGTAAAATAATGCCCCTTTAAAGGCGATAATATAATTGACTAAAATAGCTGGAGATTTTCCCGTACCATTTATTTGTTTATACGTAACACACCAATTATCAATACCCCATATCTACTACTGAGGAATTTTACTGTATAGATTGGTTAATGCAAAGCAGAATGGGTCAAGCATTTCTCATCTTTGCCTAACCTACTATAAATTCGAGTTTATCTGTAGCCAGCATCACCACAATATTTTGAATATCATACACACTCAAAATAATGGTTTGGGGTTTTCTTCGCAATCACAGTCAATGAATATTAATCACTGGTTCGATAACTTGCTAGCTCGGTAGACAAGCTCACACCTTGGAGTTTTAGTTGATTAACGCGCTGTAAATAAGCCGCACCTTTCAGCAAATGCAACGCTATATCAACCGCGCCACGACGGCGGTAATCTTCTAGGTAGGAGCCTTTTACCCAGCTATTAAAAGCACCTAAACTAGGTCCTGCCCAAATTTGATAATCCATTTCACGGCCTTTTTCGCCAATATTTGACCAACGTGAACTTAGCCCTAGATACCAACGAAAAATCAAGGCCATTTTACGTTTTGGACTACTTTGCGCACGGGCTAACATTTCAGGATCACGCTCATGGAAAAAGGCTTCAGTACTGGCCCAAACTTCATCAAGATTTGCACGAAAGATTTGTTTCTCTATTTTCAAACGCTCATCTGCTGGAATATCTTCGATGGCATTATAAGTAACGTATAGCTCGTAAAGCTTCTTAGCACGCATAGCAAACATTGAACCACGTTTAACCACTTGCAGTTTCACGCCCATTTCAAACATATCGGCTGCGGGCGCCATTGTCACATCGGCCATTTCAATGTCAGCTAAAAGTTTACGGGTATATTCAGATGCACCCGCTTCGACACAAGCTTGGTTAACGGAGCCCAACACAATGTAAGCCGCACCCATATTAAAGGCGGCAACAACAGCCTCCGGTGTTCCAATGCCGCCACCAGCACCTACCCTAAGCGCAGGTGAGAAGTTATATTGAGCTTGCACTTCATCACGCAGAGCTATAATCGTTGGCAGTAAGGTTAAAAAAGGACGGTTGTCGGTGTGCCCTCCTGAGTCGGCCTCGGCAGTAATGTCATCGGCCATAGGCACACGTTTTGAAAGCTCGGCTTGCTCTTGAGTTATTTTGCCTTGGGCTAATAATTTGTCAATTAATTTTTGTGGCGCGGGTTCCATAAAACGCCGACCCACTTCTGTTCGAGAAACTTTAGCAATGACTTTATTACCGATATGTACACTGCCATCGGTATTTTTTGACAGACCGGCCAAGCGATACCAAACAATGTGCTCCGTTAACGCTAAATAAGCAGAGGCTTCTACCGTTGTTACTCCTAACTTGATAAACCGTTCAACCGCTCCTCGCTCTAACGCCTCCTCAGCAGGTGCGTGTATTAGATTAACGGCATAGGGTCCGTTAGGCAGTTCTGCTTGAATACGTTTTATCGCATCTTCAACGGCATCAGGTACTAAACCTGCTGCACCGAATGAACATAAAAGTCCAGCTTTGCCAAGGGCAACAACTAATTCAACTGAGGCAATACCGTTGGCCATTGCTCCGCCATGATAAGCATATTGAACACCGTGTTGTTTTTTATAAGCAGGGTCACCTAAGTCCTCAGGCCTTAACTTCTGTGCGAAAGCTAAGACGTCATTATTGCCAGATGCTGATACCCCATTTGCCAGACCAAATTCATGGTTTACTTTTGCTAAATAAACCGCTTGGTTTAAGTCCATTAAACTGGCTTTAATTGAACTGCTATCTATTTTAATATTCTGGCTATCAACTTTCCACGCCCAGTCAATCGCATTGGCATAACTAAAATTTAAATTTGACATCTTTGTTCCTATTATTCGCCACTAAAATTAAATTTAGCCGCTTTATTATTCTTATTTGGCACTATTTACTGTCAATAATTGACAGTACAATATCTTTGACTTCATATATGCGTAAGCCATCTTTTGATAGATTGGCATCACCTACTAAACGCACTTCACGACTACCGTCAAGTAAGGTGGTTTTGATGATATCGGTAAGATGAACATCTAACGACATTTGTTTATTCAACGGTGTTATTTGTCCACGGTATTTCCATTTAACCACTGTCGCTGGCGCAATAAAGCGGGGGTTGGTAAAGTCAGCGCCTAAGTCGTTACTCAATGCGTAGGTTTGCATTATTTCGATAATCGCTTCTAACCCTAAAGAGCCAGGCATTACAGGATCTTGATGGAAGTGATAACGGAAAAACCAATCAGAGGCGTCAATGGTACGTTCACCATGGATATAAGCAATGCCTGCTTTCCCACCGCCCTCAACAATCGAAACAGTATCAATAAAGTTCAATTGGCCACCCGCTAACTTATAGTGAGGTTTATCACTGGGTGCTTGATAGAGCGCGAGTGACTGATTACGTAAATCAATGACCTCAATGTTGGACTTCGGCGTGGGATTATCAATAAACCAAGGGTGAGTAATTCTGCCATTATCAATACCTAATTGGTTAGTTAGCGCGTCAGCACCAAAATAACCAAATACCGCAGTCCCTTTATAAAACAAGTCGTTCTGACCACCTGTTTCATTTTTCAGGTAAAGCTCAAAGGTAAAGCTTTGCACTATCATGCCGCCTGCCATAGTAGTGCTCAACAGGACAGACTTATTGACAATAGTTTTACCTCGTAAATCCATCTGTTTAATTAAATTACCACTACCGTCTAAATTACGGAAAAACAAATCCTTCTCAGGGTACTTAAGCGTAGTCCCCATGTAGCCAGAAATAAAACCATTGGGTTGCAGGGCAATTTCCATAATAAGTGAATAAGGCATCCAGCTTTCATGGCTATTTTTAGTGAAGTACCAAGCATCCACTGGCACAAAATATTCAGCGATACAGCTTGATGGTTTTTTAAGATCTAATCGCTCACCTTGTACCTCAATCACTTGGGTGACTACTTGTAAATCACCACAGGGTGTTCGAGGTGGAATACGACCGTTCCCTACTGTATCTGAATAAATATCAAAGTCCGGACCAAAACATTTTGAGATATTACCCGTAGCAAACTCAAATAGGTGCCATGGGGTAAAAGGCACTTGGTTAGGTACTCGGTTTTGCCCTACGACGAGGGGGGCTTCAAAATGCTGAATGGGCGTAACCCCTTTTTCTTTTGGCGCTGTTAAGTCTGAAATAACTTTCATTAATGGCCGATGAGGATTTTTAAAAGGGGCTATGCCACGTTCATCTAGCTCACCGATATTAATATTAACATCAGTTGAATTAATAGCGTCTTTATTGACTTTGCTCAAGTCGACTTCAGTGTTAGGTTTTATCAAGTCAACATTACTAGGTAAGGTTACTGGGTAAGGTGAATGACCATCTTGCTCAGTGATCATCACACATAAGTTGTGAAAATCTACCACCACTTTTCCATCAAGAATAATATCAATATTCGCTTTTAAAAACGGTTGCGGCAACATACCCATTGCCGTGACTTCCATGCGATAAGTCAGTGTGTTGTGTTGTGGTAGCACTTGGCCGCGACAACGTACTGTTTGTGACTCACCCGGCATCGGTTGAAAACGGGCATTATTGACATTGCTGTGCATACCTAATGACAACATAAAGAACATCGCCATTTGACCACAACCTTCACTCATCAGTGAGCCTGCCATCACTTGATCACCTTTAAAGTGGCAAGGAAAATACCAATGAGTTGGGTCTAAGTCTTTTTGACCTTCCAATAAACCCAAGCCCCAATGACCCCCTGCAGCTTCAACCTTAGTAATGCGTTCAATCATTAAAAACTTTATTGATGAAAATTTAAGTGACGGATTACGACCTTTCTGATCGTAAGCTGGGCCAAAACATCCAGCAAGATCCCCATTAACTAATTTTAACATGTCATCATAATCGTATTGATCACGACTGCGCTGCATTAATGGTGTAAATAAAGTCTTTTTAGCATTAGTAAGTTGCGCTTTATCTTTATCATTAAGAATAACGCCTTTACCATCGGCAAGCTCTTCGTCAGTAAAAAAGCCAGCACAACCATTTCTCATGATCAGTACTTTTTTATCACCAACAAAGCAGTCGTAATGAAAGAAAAATAATAACTGTTCGCCATTTCTAGCATAGGCATCGATATGAATTTCATAACGCAGGGTTTCACCACCAAAAGCCATTTCTTCTAAAAAGGTTAACTCGCAATCGAGTAATCGGTAGACCCGCTCACCTTTGGTTTGAAAATCAATACCAATGTATGAAATTAATAATAAATCACATTGGCCAGACTCAACAGATACCGACCATGGAATTTGACCATCAATTAAAAATGGCGCATCAACAGGTATGTCATATTCAGTGCACATGTACGATTTTTTATATTCATTAACTGTTGCTTCAAGTTCGGTCACGCGAGAAACCAATAAGTAGTCAGTCGAGGGTAATCGAACGCGACGAGCGTAACTATCGATAATACGAAACTCTTCACCAAAAACATTGCCAATATCGCCTTCGGCAAATTCTACTAAATCAGCAGTGTCCCAAATAATGCTTTCAGGCTGATTAAAACGATTCTCTAATTGCAGTGCTGGATAGTGATATCCTTTGGGTCCTCTGATCTTAAAGCCTTTATCCTTGGCCGATTGTTCATCATTAACTGCAGCTTTGGCCATCTGAGTTCTTTTCTGTGTTGATGAGTATACTGGCAGGCCTGCACTGACCTGAACTTGCAGTTTGATGAGCTTAGCAATTTGTTGTTGCGCACTTTGACGATTGGTTAGAAATGCTTGGTGAGTCGCTGACGCTTGATAAATTTCTTTACTAGCTTTAGAGGTAACTTTAACTCTATTGAGCTGTTGTTGATTAGTTTTCACTTGTGCTCCAATAGCAATAGTTGCGTGAACTTGAGTAGGAGTGTTAATTAAGTTGACTGGTTTTTCCTGAGAGACGGCAACCATTTTAGGTTGAATGTTATTTAACCTAACTGGCTTATTAACCGGAGGTAATGTCTTAGCATAAAAGGCTTTTTTAATTACGGTCATCTCTGAACTCATTACTGAGCTATTACCTTTTTCTACAATAGCATCAACGATTGATTCTCCCCCCAGGGTGATATTTTTTATCAGCTGCGGGCGCTGCTTACCTGTTGATGGCGGTGCTGTTTGATGGGCTATTTTACTTGAAGAAAGTATAAGGTGGGCGCAACTTTCATCTTTACCTAGACCATTAACGGCTACGTAGGAAGAGATATGAGCTTGACTTTTTTTATCTAGAACCAAAGCCGACTTTATAATACTAGCAACGCCTGAAGCATTAAAGGTATGGCCAACATTACTTTTAACTGTGCTAATCGCTGTGTTTGGATAAACAGTTTGTAATGCTTGGCTCTCAGCGAGGTTTTCACTCGGAAAACCACTGCCATGAGCTTCTATGCTATTAATAGCTGCGGCGTCAATTCCAGCAAGCGCTAGTGACTGAGCTACCGCTTTTTTGATGGCCTGTTCATCCTTACCACTGGCAAAACTTACCGCATCAATAGTGGCATATATATGTTCTTCACTAGCCTTCGACTCAGGTTTAACAACAAAGGCAGCGGCCCCTTCACCGACTAACCAGTTTTTTTGATCTAAAACGTTTTGCAAAGGTCTGGCATCCATTGATACCTTGCCATAATGCTGACGCAGGGTAATATTTTCAACAGAACCGGCTAAATCAACCGCTGCAATAATAACGGCATCAATATCTGATGTTTGAAATAAATTTTCAGCAAGCTCTACGCAACGATATACCGAGTTTTCTTCAGCAGATAAAGTGATCGCCGGACCTGAAAAGTCCCATAATGCCGAAATACGTGAGGCCATAATGTTACCAATAAAGCTAGTGTATTGGTTCAGCTGTGCGGCAAAAGCCACACCATCTTTGGCGATATTGGTTAAGGTTAAACGCTGCTCATCGCTCAAGGTGATACCTTGTTGCAATAAGCTGTCCTCAATTTGTGTGGTTAGGTTAACACGGCCACGGTATTGATGAAGCTCCAATTCAATACCCATTGCGACTAAGACGGCAACATTAGTGCCCTCTTTCAGACCAGCATCTTTAGCCGCATTATCAGCGACTTTCATCATCATTAATTGCTGAGGAATTAAGCAGTCTTGTTCGTTAGGCGGTACTTTAAAACGTAAGAAATCAATATCAAAGTTTTCAACATAGCCACCACGAGGTGCTTTATTTAATGATAAAGCATCCATTACTTGCACATTTTGTTCTATACCTTTCCAACGCTTTGTCGGCAACTCTCTAAAGGTGTTGGCATTATCAATAATTAAACGGTCAAAGCTTGCTAAGTTCTCTGCACCACCAAAGTGTGCATCCATACCAATAATGGCTAAGGGTTCTCTGGGTTTAACTTGTTTGACCGTACTTTCTAATTGCTCTGTTGGTTGCTGCAAAACCAAATGCGCATTTGAACCACCAAAGCCAAAAACACTGATCCCTGCAATTCTGGGTTTAGCGCTCTTTAGCTGAGTTGTTGACGTTGGCCAAGCAATGGTCTCAGTGGGCATTTGCTCGCCACCTAAATAGCCTTTTTTTGAGCTAAGGGGTTCATTTAAATTAATAGTTGCTGGAATTTTAGCTTGGTTAAGTGCCCAAATAGTTTTCGTCATGCCAGGCATACCTGCCGCGGTTAATAAGTGCCCCAAGTTAGACTTTACTGAACCGAGTAACGGTTTATTGTTTTGCTTTCGAGGAAATCGACTAAAGAATGTATCCATCGAAGTAAGCTCTACATTATCTCCTTTTGGCGTACCTGTTGCGTGACATTCAATGTAATCAACATCGCGGGGGTCAACGTTAGCATCATCATAAGCACGTTCATAAACCAGTACCTGACCTTTGGTATTTGGGCTTAAAACAAACTCACCTTTACCGTCGTTAGATAATGCCCCTCCTTTAATAATCGCATGAATTTTATCACCATCTCTCACGGCATCACTATGACGTTTTAATACCATCATACCGGCGCCTTCACCGGCAAATAAACCTTCTGATTTTTTATCAAAGGGCGCATGAATATTATTTGCTGGATACGCTTGGAAAATAGAGAAACCCATATTAACAAACATTGGATCTGAGCCAGAAACCGCACCAGCTAACATCATGTCAGCTTTGCCGGTATGAAGATAATCACAGGCTAATTTTACCGAATAACAACTCGACGCACAGGCAGCATCAATGGCAAAATGCGTGCCACCTAAACCCGCTGCTTTAGCGAGTAATGCAGCAGGGTAACCGGCAACTAAGCCATTATCAGCATGGATATTAGTCTCGGCTATCGCCGTCAATGAAAAGTGACTTAATTGAAAGTCTGTATTGAGCAATTGCTTTAACGCGCTATCAACGACTTGATGATATAAGGGCATGAATAAGTGGTTGGATGATTTTGTTGGAAACGATAAGTTACCTAAAATTACGCCACACTTTTCAAGTTGTTTACTGCCCCAATAACCTGCATCTGTTAATGCTTGTTGAGTCACATAAAGTGCCCATTGATTGAGTTCATCTAGTTGATTTAAATAATTGGCAGTTAAGCCGTTTTCTTTTTGGGTAAAAGGGCTGGTATCAAAATGAAAATCACGAATATAGCCACCATGTACACAATAAAACTTATCGGTGTCACCTTTTTTCCCCTTATATTTTGCAGGGTCAACACCCATTTGTTCACTGGTGGCTTTGCTCCGACAATCTTGTTTTTTAAGTAATTGTTGCCAAAATTCCTCAGGGCCACTTGAGCCCGGGAATAAATTAGCAATACCTACTACAGCAATATTTTCCATATTTTCCTCTAAAGAGAGTTCTTAGTTGTCATGGTCAAACGTTTGTTCAATCGACAGTTTTATTAGTTTGTTACGATAATAGAGCCATTAAATAAGGTATAAAGATCAAGCGTTACCCCGTGGCTAATCAGTTTGGCAATAGCTCTAAAGTAAGTTAGTTCGTCATTGCTACCCTTAGCATTAACGGGCACTGATAGGTGTTTTTTTTGCGTTTTACCGTAATCAATAATCTGTTTGTCAACATCGAGAATTTTATCAACCCAACTACACAATGAACGTCCAGGCCCCATTTCAATGAAAACTCGCGCACCTTGATCATGCATGGTATTGACTAACCTTGGAAAGTCGACCCGCTCGCACAAACATTTAGCCACACTGTGCGCGATAGCTTTACTTAATTGTGGTACCGGTAAATAGCAGGAACTTGAATACATTTTGGTTTTTATCCGAGGTGTGACTTCCATCGTATAAAGTTCAACCATGTCAGCGTATTCTTTATTGGCTGGCTCGCTGTGAATAGCATTTGCCATATTAAGTGGCATGGCTCTTACGCCCATTTTTTTAATCACTCTAAGACAATCTTTGGGAAAGCCTGCCAGTAATAAACTGTCGGGGGTATTAATAATGGTGCAATACACCCGATCTTCACCTTTACTAGCGGCTATGACTTCATCAAGTGTTGCTTTTATGGTGTACGTTTCCCAGATAAGTTCGTCATTATTTCCTGAGTCTAAGCCCCAATGTTCTCGTAAAGTGAGTAAGTCACCAGCTAAACGGCGGTTAAAAGTATCCGACTGGATTAAACGTTCACTCATTAATCCCGGCTGTTGCCATGCACTAAGTGCAGCATACATGCTGATCTCTCCCATCGAATATCCAGTGGCGTAATCAGCTTTTACTTTAAATACCTTTTCAAATACTTTGGTAAAGGCACAAGCAAAACCAACACCGGCCTCAGCAATACCCGCTAAGTTGCCACGCAGATCCAAATCAAGTTGCTTAAGAGCGTTAAAGTTTGGTCGAATGATGGTGCGGGGATTGAGTAAGGTATCTTTTAAACTGGCGCCAATATCGTCGGCTAAATTAGCGACATCTTGATAAATCTCAGGAAATAGATGAAATAAATCTCGCCCTAAACCCACGTAAGTTGCACCAATGCCTGGGTATAAAAATGCAATATTTTGATCATCATCTAATGATTTGTTTAACGGCACTGGCGTGAAATAACTGCCTTTGGGCGTTCGCCATTCTTTTTTGCTTACAAACGCTGAGTCAATGCCCAACTTTGCTAATTGAAGCTCTTTAAGCAATTCTTCTTTTGAGTCAGCTAACAGAGCAATGGTGTAACGGCCCATACATGCTTGGGCTTGGTTATAATATTTTAAAGCAATGGTATTGAGCTGTTGATGATCATGCTCAAGCTCAAGCTCAATTAATTTTGCCAATAAATCTTGTTGATAATTAGCAGTCACTAACACCATTTTTAGCTCACTACAGGCGATAAAACCATTATAACGAATATCGTGAGTGGGGTGTTTTTCATCTGCGCTAGTTGGCTCATTCTCTTGAACAGCTTCTTGAAGAACCACGTGGCAATAATCATCATTTGCCGCCAAACAACTATAAGCAGCACAATGCCCGCTTCCATCTTGCTTTGGAAACCAAGGTCGAGACTCAGAAGGTAAATAAAAATTTGAGCCTTGCCATAAGGCAAGTTTACTTATTTGAGGTTGTTGCCAGTCACTAACTGCCGGAATATAACGCTGCTGTAAGGCAATAACACTCCGTAATAAACCCAATACTTGGGAACAACCAGCGCCCTCGCCACTAACGCTTCGAGCGCATGAAATTGCCGTAGTTAATGGTTGATCTTTATAGCTTAAAAGTAAACCTGATGATTCAATTAATGATTGGTTAGCATTGGCTAAAGCAGAGACCTCAAGCAAACCAATATCCTTGGCAGTCACTGCCGAATTTTTTAAAGCAGATTTTGTTGTTGAAGTGACATCATCACCAACAGCAAAACCTTTTAACCATGAGTAAACATAACTATTATTTGTTTTGGCAAAATTTGTTGATGCAAATAACAAGGCCGCCATCCCTTTACAGACTTGGTAATTACTAAAATTTTGGTCAAAACTCATCGTTGACTTAACTTCTTCACCTGATTGTTTATCTGCCAGACTCGTTGAACTAAGCCCAACAAGCGCAACAATATGATTAAGCTTAATTAAGTGTTCAAGTTGCTCTAATGCTTTGGCTAAAGAGTTAACCACAATAGCTTGGTTGAAATCACTAGTATGTTCAGCGTTGTTTTCCAAAACAAAAATAACGGTGATATCAGCGCTATTGAGTTTGTTGGCGATTGCCATACGGTCAATGGCTTGTTGACCGCTTTCAAAAATATAGTGACTATCTTTATCTGATGCTTTGCCTATTAACTTTCCCGTACCTTTACCAAGGTAGAGCGCGCGTTCCACACGATCAATGTTATCTTGAATACCTGTTTGGTTGGCAAATTGAGCATCTAAACCGATAATAGCGCTAATGTAGCGTCGATTATAGTTTACTCTCGGCATTAAACCGTTGCTCCACTGACTTTCTTTTTAGTGTTAGCTACTGCTTTAGGGGTTACTTTTGGTAAAAACAACTTATTTAAGTTAGCACTGGCAGTAACTTTTGCTGAGGTTAATTCACTCAATACTTCGTTGTTAAGGCTGATTAACTGAATATCAGCGACTAATGAACCTCGTTGTTTACCTTTACCCACGCTTTTAACAACAGTAAGTTGTAAATAAAAGCGTTCACCAACAGCAACTTCCCGATAAACTGTCCACGCCTGTGTACTTGAGGGTAAGCTCCCTAAGCCCAGTTGTTTTTTTACCCAAACTAACATTGCCTGATAAGCGATGTCGTTAGCAAAGATGTTACTGACACCAATAGAAAATTGACCTTGCTTAACGCTAGCCACTTCAGGTACTTGGCAACTGAGTAATAAACCCTGATCATTACAACTAATAATTTCATTAATTCCTTGCAAGCTAGGTCCATGGAACAGGGTGCCATTGGTATAAAGTTGAGCCGCACTTTCACCTGTCGTCGGTATATTTATCTCAGGATGGACCTTCGGCATAGGTTTAGGATCGGTCACCAAGGTTAATTGTGCACCATAATGGAAGACTAATTTACCCTGATCATTAACGCTTGAAATTTTAGTATCAACCAATAAATTATCGCCAACGAACGCTGCCATCATATCAATGATATAATCAGCAGGTTTTAAACCATCATTATCACTTTCAAAAATCACCCCTTTGAATAGTTTGTAATTAGCCAGCCCTTGGTAAGTAAAGCCATCAAAAGCGGCTTGAGCAGCATCTTTCATCCAAGCAATAGCACAGACAGTTGGCAAAACTTGATCATCACCAATAATGTGGTCCGCCAAAAAGGCATTGTTAGCCGCTTCTAGTGTTTTGCTCACACAGACGTTTAAACGATTAACTAATGGTTTTTTAACCGTGTTTACTCCTAATGGATCTTGGCTTTTATCCTTAGATAAGTTATTACCAACAAGTATTTGTGGGCAACGGTTATTGTCAGCCGCCAGTTCACTCACCAATAACTTAGCGCCAGCATCAAGTGGGATAATATAAACACCACGGTCGTCAAACATACGTTTAAGCTCCGGTGTTACCATGCCGCCATCCCAAGGACCCCAGTTAAAACTCAATACTTGAGCATTAAAATTTAAGGCTTTAAAGCGATAGGCGGTTTTATTTAAAATTTCGTTAGCAATAGAATAATCAGACTGACCAGGGTTACCGTAGAAACCGGCTGCTGATGAAAACAAGACTAAGTGTTTAATTTTGTTAGCGGTTGTTGCTGCTAACAAAGATAGTAAACCATCAACTTTAGTACGGTAAACCGCATTAAATTCTTCCAATGATTTTTGCTCAATAAACTTATCAGCCAAAATACCTGCACCATGGATAATGCCAGTCACGTCTCCTAGCTCTTTAGTCAAAGGAATTACCGCAGAAATAACACTGGTTGGATTAGTCACATCAGCAGCAACATAATGGGCTTGACCACCGGCCGATTTAATCGCATTGAGTGTTTGTGCAATTTCGCGATTAGCGAGTACTGGACGAACACATTGGCTAACTTTCATTGGTGTTGGTTTTTCGCCTGAGGAGATGATTATTTGCATCGCCGCTTTTTTCAAGGCAACTTCATCACGAATACCTTTTGCCCAATTTGGCTCGTGAGTCTCAAAGGATGAGCGACCAAGTAAAATAAACCTAGACTGGTATTGTTTAGCAATTTCGATAACACAGTGTGCCGTAACACCTTTTGCGCCACCACTAACTAAAAACACCGATTGGTTATCAATAGTATTACCCGCGCTAAGCGAATAACTGTTGGTAGTAACAGCCGTTAATGTTAAACGTGCGCCAATAATATTACTCAACTTATCAGTATCATGAGCGACTTCGAGTGTTGCTGTATCAATATCAAGTAACTCGTCACTGATGATAGTAGCTGCTTTATCTGTGGCTAATTTAGCTGATAAATCAACGATACGACAAAAGACGTTGGTGTTGCCAGCATTCCATTCGTGATTAATGGTTTTAACTAAGCCCGCTAAACCGGCTTGTACTAGATCGGCCTTAACATCGGCTTTAACTGGTTGCGAACCTTCTGCAGTCGCAAAACCTAATGCGCCACCTTGACGTGTAACTACCATGAATGCAGCACGGGCTTTAGTTGCTAGTTTAACGTTACAAAGCTTAGCTAAAACAAAGGCTAACATTAAGCCTTGTTTTGCTGCTTCTGGGTATTGAATCGCATTAATGGTTTGCCTGGCTTGTAAATAAATAACGCTATCAAGCTGTTCATTAATCTCGATAATTTGTTTTATTTGAGCTTCATCAAGGGTTTTATCATTGGCACCGATTTCAATTACATTGACCGCTTCGGTGAACGTAATTTTAGAATTTGACACCACCCAGTTAGGTTTTAAAGCGGTAACATTCCAACCCGCTTTAAGTAATTTCCCACTTAAAGCAACCGCTGCGCCACTTCCGTCGTCAACAATTAAGGCATTAGCGCCTTTAGCATCTTCACTAATTTTATTGACTGATGATAATGCCGTTAATTCAACTGTAGCACTTGGTGCGCCTTTAAAGTTTACCGCAACCTCAACTGTTTGCTCTGCAACGGGTACCGCTGATTTAGCGCCAGGAGGTGTTGGTTCAGTTGGCGACACTTTAGCTTGCATGTAGCTAACAATTTCACCTAACGTGCGTAGCTCGGCTAAATCTTCAGGGTTAAGCTCTGGCAGGTCTGGAATAGTTTCTTGAACCG
>Ga0307489_10000514_pt1 | contig 23611 bp, 42 predicted proteins | sample SB12metaG_FD_202247 | JGI IMG/M metagenome (GOLD analysis project Ga0307489, IMG submission 202247) | Sea-ice brine microbial communities from Beaufort Sea near Barrow, Alaska, United States - SB 1.2 | ecosystem: Environmental > Aquatic > Marine > Coastal | place: USA: Alaska | collected... | reverse complement strand
ATGATGGTATTTTGCACAGTCAAAGCATTTGGTAAAGAGATGACTGCACAATTACCTGTATTAGATTTTAAGAATCAAGCCATTAAGAATCCTAATACAATGCAATTAAATACGGCTATGCAAAGATGTTTAGCAAAAGGCATTGCCCTTTTTGGAATTTCGCTTCACCTGTATTATGGAGAAGACCTCCCCCCACATGATGTTTTAGAACATATAGAGAACATTCATAAAGAGCAAGGAATTAATAAAGCTAGACAATACTTCAACGGACTAGATGAAGCTGATAGAAAGTTATGCACTCCATTTATACAGAAGTTACAGGAGACTAAATAATGGAACAACGGACAGATGAATGGTTCAAAGCTCGTTTAGGTAAGGTCACTGCTAGTAAGATACATGACATTATGATTAAGACTAAAGTAGGAGAGTCTACCTATAAAACAAAGTATCGTATGCAGTTAGTGACAGAAAGATTAACAGGTAAAGTTGTACCTATATTTATGAATAACGCTATGGCTCATGGTGTAGAGTATGAAGATGAAGCCAAGACTTGTTATGCTAATCATAGGAAGTTGCTAGTAGGTACTGATGTAAGAGATGTTGGCATGATAGACCACCCTAGCATAGATATGTGTGGTGCAAGTCCTGATGGATTGGTAGGAGATGATGGGTTAATAGAAATTAAATGCCCACAACCTATGACACATACCACAACATTAGAAACAGGAGAGATACATAAGAGATATATGCACCAGATGATGTGGCAAATGGCTTGTGTGGGAGAACATATTAAGTGGTGTGACTTTGTATCTTACCACCCAGATTTTCCTGATGACCTAAAATTATTCATCAAGAGAGTGCCAAGAGATAATGAGCTGATAGCTCGTTTGGAAGAAGAAGTAAGCACATTCGTGCAAGAAGTAGAATATAAAATTAAAACCATAAAGGAGAATCAACATGGCTGAACAATATGATAACACTAACAGGTTTGCGTTATTTAAAAATAACAAAACTAAAGATTCACAACCTGATTACACAGGGACAATTACTTTAGAAGGCGGTAAAGAAATGTCATTAAGTGCATGGGTAAGAGAATCTAAAGCAGGGGCAACATATATGAGTGGACAAATGCAAGAACCATATGTGCCTGATAATAGTAACGCACCTAAAGAAACAGTAGCACCTAAAAGTTTTGACGAAATAGCTTCAGATGTTCCTTTCTAGCATGAAATATTTATTGCTAGGAATGATGTTTAACTTACCTGTTCTAGCAGATAGTGTGTGGGAGAGCGATGGTTCATTAACTATTATTGAATCATCAGAACCCTCTTATCTATTTATTGATAGTTCAGGAGATGTTCAAGTAGAAACACAAGTCTCAAGTGATGAGCCAACATTTGTTTATGGCAGTGATGAATTAACAGTTTGTCAGCCAACAGGACAAGGCTCTATATGCTATTAACTAGGGGGGAGAGATAGGGGAGGAAACTCCCCTTATCTTTATCACTAATTATTATAAGGAGTTAGAATGAGTGACACAATAAATCCTGACCATTACAAAAAAGGTGGGATAGAAACAATAGAGTATATGGAAGCCAAGATGAGTAAAGAAGAGTTCTATGGCTACATAAAAGGTAATGCTCTCAAGTATATTAGCAGAGAGGGTTTGAAATCAGACAAACTTACTGACAAAATAGATGACTGTAAAAAAGCAATATGGTATCTTGAACAAATGATTACAGTTCATCAGAAAGATATAGCTGTATTAGAAGCTCAAGTGAAGCAAGACAAATGGATAGATGATGAATTACATGACGAAGATTAAAGAAGTTTACGGAGAAAAATTTGTTTGTCATAGTTGTGGTCATGATGCTATGTTTATGGATAGCGATAAGAAATGGTATTGCTCTTTCAATATGTTTGATTTAAAGGAACATCATGGCATCTGCAAAAACGATAAAAATAAATAATCCTATTTGTAATGTTTGTAAAAAACCAGCCAAGATATATTCTGATGGCAAGTGGTGGTGCAGCGTTAGTGTAGAGATAGGAGAGTTTAATTCATCAGGATTTTGTAAGGAGAAGAAATGATTAATTGTCCTAAATGTAAAGATGTAGAAATGATATGGGGAAATGATTGGGATAATGATGATGACATGGATAGTCAATATTTAATATGGAGTCAGTATAGTTGCCCAAAATGTGAAACAATACTAAATGTATATTGGAGTGAGAATAATGGCAAAGGGCAAGGAAGCACTAAAAAAGAATAAAGATGAATGGAAAGAACATCAGTTTATATATGATGGATATAAGTATGTAATGACATACAACAAAAAAGATTTTAATATTGCACACGAACTAACAGGAAAGATTATAACTAAAGGAAACTTTAAGGAGTAAATCATGATTGAGTTTGCATTTGTAATGGTAATTAATTTAGCACCAGACCCTTTGCAAGATTGGGAGTATATTGGAAACTTTCGCAGTTGCCAAGAAGGCTCTATCTTTTTAAGCCTACATTATCCAGACCCAAATAAAGTTGAAATGGCATATAGATGTTTGCCAAAAGAATATATTGCATTACCAAAAGATATACAAATTAAAAACATAGACATGAAAACCAATAGCATTAGATATTATGATAAACATAAGGCTTGTAAAGCAAGGAGAGACTGTAATGAGTAAAGGGTCAGGTCGTAGAAAGCAAGACATCAGTGAAGAAGAATTAGAAGAAGCATGGAATAGAATATTTAAAGGCAATGTGGTCAGAGAGGAGGATAAAAAAGATGGCAATAAGCCCAACACAAAGGACTCTGAAGAAGCTACGGGATAGTGGTGATTACCCTTTAGTTGCTATTGTAGAAAGGTGGAACGCATTTGCCAAGATACGACAAGACTTATTTGGGATAATAGATTTACTAGCAATAGATATTAAAGGCAACACAGTTGGAATCCAAGTCACGAGTTATAGTAATGTTTCTGCTAGGCTAAAGAAGATGGAAGATAGTGATGCTATTAAACATTTAAGAGATGCAAATTGGGTGCTACTTGTTCAAGGGTGGCATAAGAAGAATAACAAATGGGTATGTAGGGAGGTAGATATATCATGAGTAAATACACAGCCGAAAGATATTTAGAATTTGCAACAAGAGCTAAAGAGTTTATAGAAAAAAATCCTGATGCTAGTAGAAAAAGAATAGCAGATTATGCAGGAGTTCATGCAGGAGCACTAGATAGATTAAGTAAAGATTATGGATTTGCAATGCCAAAAGCTATGACACCACAACAAACAAGGAGAGCAAGTAACTGGGGAACAATACTGGGTGGATTAAGTAAGAAATGAGGATAGCTAGGCTCATGGACATACTAGATGATTGGGCAAGGTGGATGAAGCAAGATAGTCACAGGCTTGGTTACCCTAGCAAAACATCTTACTTCTCAACGGGAGGTGAGTCTACTTCAGAAGTGTTTGAAGATATGGTATCTAAATCTGATATGGAAAATATTAAGATTGTTGATGCAGTTATAGATGGATTATCCAATCCACAAAAGATTGCTATTAACTATCGGTTTCTTGGTGGTAAGAAGCCTATGTATTATGAAAGAGATTTAGGATTAGCAATAGATAACTTATTAACTATTGTAGGGAGAAGGATATATGCCTAATGTTGTATTAAGAATTAATCCTGAACAAGTTGATATTGCAAAGCGTGAACAAGAAAAGTTTGATTTACAAAAAACTCACAATAAATTTAAATGTAAAACAAATTATATAGGGTATCTTGGAGAATTAATTTTTAATGAATACTTAAAGGCTATTGGTATAGAGTATGAGTGGATATGTTTTACAAAAAAGGGATGGGATAGTCCTGACTTTATAATTAAAGGTAAGGAGGTAGATTTAAAAACTACCTTTAGTGATAGTATGTGGATTCAAGATGAGAAATTTGATACTTATATATACGCTCAAATAAATAAAAATGAAACACAGATGGCAGTAATAGGGTGGCTATCTAAAAAAGATATAACTGAAATGAAAGAAAAAGATTTGTGTGATGTTGTTAAAAGAGGGAATAGAAAAGATTATGTGTTTAGCCAATCTTTAATGAAAGAATTTAAGCATCATATTGGGTAGGATTGAGATGTATAGAGTCTACAATCATTTCAACACTAGAGCCATCACTTAAAAATATAGTCATTGTATTTTCACCATAAACAATATCAACATCATCTATCGTTTTGTCCATCATGTGTTCAGCTATAAGCAGTATATCCATCATTGTGAATAAATCATTGTTCCTTTTTTATTAATGATTAACGCTTTTTTCCTAGCACTTTCTCCATCCGCTGGAAAAGCAATATGAACCCATTTATCAAATTCCAAAATAATCTGGTCATAAAGAATATCAGACCTAAAAATAGCATCCACAATGTCATGAGGGTCACCATACTTTGGGCAAGTAAAGTCGCAAGCCAGTCCTCTAGTGTGTGCCGAAGTTGGCTTACTACCGAGTAATGTATTAAGCTCCAGACAACGATAGCCACTGCTAATAAGTATAGGGTTATTATCCAATAGTTCTCTAACATTTTCCATCTCCATTGCTGTTATGTATAGGTTATCTAACACCTCGTCAGATGGTGTGTTATCTATTCCCTTTCTTGTTGCTGTCTCGCTAAAGGTTAATTCATCTATAGTAAAATGAGGTGATGCTTTCATTAAGTAGCTATACCTTTTAGTTTTTCAAAGGTACGCAATCCAGACATTCCTAAAAGTGCGAAAGTTAATTCTAATAAAATCTCATTGTCAATAGTAGGGATAGGAGTTGTTACACCATCTAGTCCATCTATATAAACTGCAAAAGGATGCCCTACAAAAAGCCAAAACACACCAAAGGCACATGACCAACCTATCATGGGTCGCCATCCAGCAACAAACAATGACCTATGTCCAGCTTCTACTTTATTAATTTCCGTTTGTGCTAGTAGTAATTCATTAGCATTTTCAACAAGAGACTTTTCTATTTCTCTTTTTGCTTTAGCGTTAGCGTTCTTGTCAGGAACAACTCTATCTATAACATTTCCAATTAGTGGTAACAGTGCTTGTAACATTATTCAACCCATCCATATAATAAACAAAGTGCTACTGGTGTAACAGGTAATACAGCTATTAAACTTACCACAATAACAAGTGGTTTAAACAGTACATTTTTTAACTTATCCATTGCTTTATAAATATAGTGACTAATGAAGATACAAAGGCAGCAATAGCCATACCTGCCCAGAATCCACCTTTACTTTGGTTTGCTAGAGCAAGCATTGCCTTCATATCTTTAGCAAGTTCATCTTGGCTTTTTTGTAGATGCTCTATTTGTTCTTTCATTCTTCCAAACTCTTCAGGATTAATATCAGGCATTATAAACTTAACTCCTTCATTAATTCTTGAAATTCTTTTTTTCGTCTTTTTGGTTTTTTAACTGTTTGTTCGCTATAAACTCTTCCTCCAATGGGTATGTATTGCCTACTTTTTTCAAATGGAATTTTAGGATTAATAGCTTCATTCATAATCTCATCTATAGTTTCAGGCTTATCAAAATAGTTGGCAGTATCTTGAAGTATATTAGAAATAGGTCCAATAGGTGGGGCAATAGTATCATAAATAAAGTCTTCTATATTTTTCTCTTCTGCTAATTTATTCATACTATATTTATTCATAAAGATTATTTTCATTAAGTTTTCAGTAAATTCATCTGGCATATCTTCTAGTACTATTTCTTCTGGAGAGCCAACTAATAATTTTTGCAATTGTTTTGTTGTTGTTTGTGCTCCACCTAAATACGCTGACAACACAAGTGTATTTTTAAATGCTGACTTAAATTCTCCCCTACCAATTTCTCTTAATATTTTTCTTCTTGCAAAATCAAACTGTTTTAATGCAAAGGATTTTAAAGTATAAAAAATCTTACCATTTTTAGATGTTAAATATTTGACAGGCATTTGAGATAGACTAATTGGTTGAACTTCAGATAGCTCACTAAATAGATAATATCCTACATCATCAGTTTTTCTACCTGTTCTTATAGCCGCTACCATATTAACAAAATTATCTTTTCCTAATACACCTTCCCATTTATTTTTAAATTGCTGAAATTCTTTAGGGTTAGCTAACCCACCTTTGTTATTAAGTTTAACAACTCTGGTAGCCTTATCTAAAGCAGAATTAATAGTTGTAGTCTTACCTACTCTATCAACCCTTGTAAATTGAGAAAGGTCAAATACTTTTTCTACAGCTTTATCTAATCCCTTTCCTGTGTTTGCTATTTCTGCTGACACAGTTTTACCAAGACCTATTTCTTCTATATTATATTTTAATTTATCTCCAAATTTTTGACGAGTCATTTGTTTTAATAAATTTTTAGTAGAAGAAAACATACCATTTTGTACAGCAGAAAATCCTATGTCTCCTGCTTGAACAATAGCAGAAGAAGGATTACCTAAAAGAGTAAGATAAGATATATTTTTTAAAGGTTGTGCTATTCCAGACCCTTGTTCTCCATCAATCAATCTAGCTCTTAATACTTTTTGAACAGCAGCTAACCTAGAATCACTTAATCCAGCAATGTTGCCCATATTACCTATAGAATCTTCTAGTATGCGTTTATTCCCAGTATCAAATATTTTTACATCATCTTTATTTTTACCTAGTCTTGCATATTTCCCCATAAATTTTGACTTTTCTGCTTTACTTACACTATTTATTATATATTTTTCTAAAGATTCTAATGGGTCTAAATATTCATCTATCATATCTTTATCAATTTGTTTCATAATTCTTGATGGATATAACCCTCCTCCACTTGCATCTTTTAAACCACCTGATAAAAATTTATTATACGCATCTGCTATCTCTTCTGCATCAGGGTCTCTTCCATAATCCTTTTGTGTTTGTTTTGTTAATTTATCTTTAACCTTGCTTAACTGTGTAACTTCATAAGTTCCACCTTGTCTTTCAATTTTTGCTGTTAATTTTTCATTATATTTGTTGTAATCTTTAATAAATCTTGGGAAATAATTTTCTATTTTATTTATTTTAATTCCAGCATCAGCAGATTCAAGCCTTAATCTTTCTAATGTTTTTCTAACACCAACTAAAGGAATTTCAAATTGAGGAAACATTCCTTTATTAGAAAATTGTTCAAACTTTCCATCAGATAAAAATTCTTTAGCTTTAATTTTATCTTGTTTGTTTAGGGTATTCCATTTTTCAAAAAAACTTTTAATGTCATTAGCATTTCTATTATTTTTTGTTAAAATATTGTAGTCCATTTTTTCTAATCTACTTGCTATTTCAGGGGCTGAATCTTCTAATAACTTTGCTGCTGGGCGAATGTAACTATCAATTCCTCTTTGAGTTTTAACTAACCCACTAGAAATATTTTGTAAAACTTTATACTTAAAAGGATTTGTTTCTTCATTAGTATATTTACTGTAAGTTTTTTTAGCAATATATTCACTAGCTTCAGTTTGATTTTTTGGTAAATTAAATTTAGTTGGTGAGTTTTTTTCTATATCATTAAGTTGTTTTTTTGTTAGTCCTGATTTTTTAATCAAATCTTCTTTAATAACTTTAGTTAATTTTTGTTCATTTAAAGCACCAGATTTAGTAAAAAGATTTCCGTATTCTTTAGTGTTGTTTAAATATTTTGTAGCACCATTGTTACGGATAATTTCAGCAGCTTGAAGATTTAATTCTTTTATAAAATCATCAGCAGTTGCTTCTGTTTTATTTTTTAATATTAATTTATTTACTTCTTGAGATGTTTTATTAGCAGTAGCTTTTACTCCCTTATAAACAATAGGAGCTCCACCTCTTAATACAAACCCTCCACCAGCTGCTAAAGCTGTATCTGTTGCTAATTGTTTTGGGTCAATCTCTCCCTCTTCTGCTAGTTGTTTTGCAGTAGAATATTCAGCTCCCCATAGTCCAGAATATAAACCAAATTTTGTTGCTGCTTTAAATAACTTATCTCCTTTTGTATATAAAGCTGCTGGACCAGCTAACAATGTAGTAGGACTTAATAAACTTCCTCCTATTTCACCAGTTAAAGCATAGCCGCTATCTTTCATTTCTGGAGTTAAATTAGGATAAGCTTCTTCTGCATCTGTAATATTTTTATTTTTTAAATACTCTCGTCTTAAATCATAGGTTGGAAGATTTTTAAAATCATCTATTTCTTGATTATGTTTTAAAGCAGTTTCTTCTGGAACAGTTGTTAGCCCATCTGTCCAAACTTTTTTTCCTAATTTATTTACTTGTTTATATTTTGATTTACCAATAACATTAGGGAATTTTGCTTTTGCCATATTTGCTAAATAGCCTAAATCAGATGTTCCAACTTTTGCACCATATCCTAAAGCATCAGACTTCCATCCTTCATATTTTCCAGTCATAGGAGCATTTGTAGAATTTATACCTAACTCTTCAGCAGTAAAAATATCTTGATTTGAATTAGCTTGAGCTTTAGGTGATTGGATAGGCGGAACAATGCCTAACTCTTCAGCAGTAAAAATATCTTCTTCAGGTAATGCCATATTTAGTTTCTAACCTTTTTATAAGTTCCATTAGGAAGTATTTGATACTCACCATCCCTATCACCTTTACCTCTTATTGATACATTTCCATTAGGTAAAGTAGTTATTCCTGTACTTTCTTTTGTTTCCCCTGTTAATTGACCATTAACATAACTTGTAAATTTATTACTATCATATGATTCATTATTACCCATAAAGCTACCTTCAATTAAAGCTCCGCTCTTTTTAAATAATTCTATTGCTTGATTTGTTTTTGCAGCGTCGTTTATTGGAGTTCCTTTAAGCTGATTAATTCTTCCTATTTCTTCTGCAACGGATGCAATATCATTTGCTATATTAAATTTATTTATAGTACCTTCGGGAATAAATCCTAATTCTTTATTTTCTATCCTACCTACAACAGCTCTAATATTAGTCATAGATGCAGAGCCAATGTCTCTTGTATCTGTAGAACTATATGGGTCACCTACTGGTTTCCAATTGTCAGGAATACCATCACCATTTTCATCAGCTCCAAGAGCCCCTCTAGGGACTTGGTATTTTTGCGTTTTTTTAGTAACTTCATTATATACATTTTGAAATGATGGTGATTGTGGGTCTTTTATTTTTGGGTCAGCTATTTGTTTTACACTTAAAATATTTTTATTTTCATCTAAAATTAAATGTTTTCCATCTATAGTTGTACTGGTCCTTTCAGGATTTTGTAACTTATTTATACTTTCTGCTAATCCTAAATTTGCTGTAAGAGCATTGTAAGATTGGTTACCTGCCAATCTATTTAATTTATCTATATTTATTTCTTGTGATACTGTAGGAGATTGAGGCGTTGTTCCAAACATAGGTCTAACAGATTGTTCTCCGCTAGGTAATGTAAGTTGTTTTGGTCCTATAGGTAGATTGGGTCTGTTAGTTAATGTAGTTTTAAATAAAGGCATTTTTGATATTTCATTTTCTATTGCTAATTTTTCAGCAGCTAATACTCTTTGGTCATCTTGATATTTTCTTTCTCCTCTTTGATACTCAACTTCTTTTAATTTTTGATTCATCAAAGCATCTTGTGTTAATTGTTCATAAGGAGCTTTACTAGCCTGTAATCCTTGCATACCAGCTTTTGCTAAATAAGGAGCTATTGAACCATACCCTTGATTCTTTGGTTGAGCTAGATAGCCTAGACCTGCACCTAACAGACCTTGAAAAATAGATTGTTTTCTAGCAGCTTTTAAATCACCTTCTCCAAGCAATCCTAAATCTTCTAATTTTCCTGCATATCTAGGTTCTGGATTTATATAGTTTAATATTTCATCTAAATTAAGCGTAGCCATATCTTTCCTCGTATAATTTTCTTGGGTCTACAAAAGTTGTGTTTGGTTCTGACATTGTTATTTTTACAGGTGAACCAATTGTAGGTTCACTACTAGGTTTAACTTGTGGTTCACGGACTTGTAATAATTGTGGTGGGGGTGGGTTAGTTGCATCTATAACTTGACCACCCATTTGAGCTGTACCTACTTTATCCATAAACGACATATTTTCATAGCCATCATTAATAGTTCCTGTCAGAGAATTAAATCCATCTCCAATCATAGTATTTTCTAAACCATAGCCAAGTAGTCCTTTCTCACCTGTAAGTGCAGAGTTCCTAACTTGATTAGATATAGGTTGACCTAAAAATCCTACATTACCTCCAACACCTGCTCCACCTAATGGTGTAAATGGAGATATGCTTTCACTAAATCCACCTGTGGTTAAGGGATTAACAGAGCCAAATTGAGTGGCATTAGATAAACCCATAGGGGTATTTGCACCTATAGAGGTCATACCTGCTCCACCAATACCTGTTGCTCCTGTGGTAAGGGTAGGTGTCGCTAAAGTTTGCATCATAGAAGTAGACCCTGCTGCTGCTCCTGTACCAGCTGCTCCAGTACCTAACGCTCCTGAAAAAGCACCTGTTCCAAAGCCACCTACACCAGTACCTACAGCTAATCCTGTCATTCCATTACCACCCATTGCCCTGTCAGCAACATAACCTGCTGCCATGTAAGGTATCATTGCACCCATTATTTACCTCCTCCGCCTGAACTTTGAGTAGTAGAGTTCATAGGAGTAGGAGCACCATAAGCAGCTGATAAGTAAGACTCTAGTTTACTGTAAGGTTTATTTTGTTCAAACTCAAATCTACTAATATCAGACTGTAACTCTTGTCTTGAATAATCTTCTTGTTGTTGTCCTATATTCATAAGCTGTTGTATGTCTGTATAATCTGCCATAGCCATTTGTGGAGCTTGTGCAATAGCGGCATCTTGTCTTGTTCTTTCTGCACCAAAGTTACTGTAAGCTAATTCTGCTGCCCTGTTAGTTAAAGAGTTTGCTAGGTTTTCTGATGCTGTGCCTTCTAACTCACCCATAGCACCTGAACCATATCTTCCAGAAGCTGCTGTTCGTGAGCCTATATCTCTAATAGCTGTATTAAATTCATTTACTGCTGGTTTAGCTGCACTTGCCATCATTGCAGAAAAATATGGATTACCTGCTGATAGTCTATCTCCACTAATTGTGCTTAACTGTTGTGCTTGAGCTGCTGGTACTAATGGATTACCAGCCCTTGCTCTGTCACCTGCTAAACCTAATGCTTCTGTCGTTGTTGCTGATGCTGGCACATAAGTTGCATCAGGGTAATATTCTGGACCATCAGCTCCATACAAACTTTTTGCTTTATCTAAACCATAGGTTATGTATGGCAAAATAGCAGGGTCAATAGATTGTGTAGTAGTTTGTGTTTGACCACCACCACCACCACCTTTATACTGTATCAACCCTGTTTTGATATTAATAGAGCCTTCTGCTCCTACAGCTTTAAGAAGCTTATCTTCAAATTTATTAATGTGAGCAAGTCTGGTGTCTCCTTCAACCCCATATCCTGCTACATTTTTTAATAGCTTTTTAAGTAGCCATACTTTAAGTTTTAATATCATTGTTAGTCCTTTTGATTAATTGTTTTATTTCTTTTAAAAGCTGTTGGTAATTAAGTTTAGTTATATCTTCTAAAAATTCTAGCGTTAGCAAATACCTTACTCCTGAAAAGTTATACACTGAATGAGCTTCTTGTACATTAAATAAGTAATAAGTGTTAGGCTTATATTTTAATTCACTAAATTTGCTTGTAACACGAAACTCATCTAACGAATCATGTTCTGCTATTGCATCCTTACTTAATTGTTTTTTGTTTCTGGTGTTTGGGTTGCCATCAAATAAACAATAACTTGATTTCCAATTGTTTAATAAAAGATTTAACCCTGCAACCCTGTTAGTATCAACGTGCCAATCGTAATAAGAATTTTCTTCCATTTTTAATATACCTGCTTTAAATGGATGCAACTTATAAAGATGTTCCCACCAAGTATCTACAACCCAATCACTTTTTGCTGCTAATGCTTTAAAATTATAATAATCAATCCACTCATTTTCAGGAGCATTAATAGCACGATGATACATATCTTTTGCAATTTGAGATAAAAAAGGTATTTCAAAATAAAAATTTTCTTTATTCATTTACTTTTAATTCTAGCAATTGATATTTTTTTTGATAACCATGTAACTTAACTAACAACCTAGCAATACTTTCGTGTTTAGTAGAACATTGAATTGAAGTACCACCATTTTGTTTAACCCATTCTTTAAACTCATTAGCAACTTTTTTAATATCTTTGCCACCTAAATAAGTTATGTAAGCAACCCTGTCGTTAGGATAGTTAATCCATTGAACAGTAACAGCTACATAACACTTATCTTCTTTCATTGCTAATAGTAACTGTTGCTGACCTTGCGTTACTAGCAGTTTTAACTGCCCTGCTGTAAATTCGTTGTTACCTTTGTCTAAAGCTTTTTGTAATAAAGGCTCTGCAAGATACCAAAATCTTTGCACTTGATTCGTAGGCACTACATATAGTTTCATAAAATTTATCCAACAATGATATAATCATATGTTACATCAGTATGAGATGTATTTCTATGCCCTATAATAAAACTACCTTTGGCTTTTGTTTTAATGTATGTATGGTCTGACTCTGTTGCTGCATTTTCTGTTCTTGGTGATAATACAATAATTGAATCAAAACCTGCTCTTTCATTACTAACTGTAGTTTCTGTTACTGATGTTGCTAAAGTAAAAGTACCACTGTTATTCGTCTTGCCATTCATAGCGTTATTAACTACTTCTGCAACTGCTCTAGGGTCACCACCTTGATACGGAAGTGTACGATACATTCTAGGCATTATCTATTGCCTTGCGGTTTTAAGTCTACATCTACAGCCATTGCTGTTGTCCAACTTCCTGTGGGTTGTACATTAAACCGATGATACCTACCTGCACTTCTTAAACTGCACCTACCCTCTGTAGTTGCTGGTACAAATGCACTAAAATCAATGTTGTCATCTAATTCTTTACGACTAGCCACAGAGACTTGTGCTGTTCCGTTATCTATTTGTGGTCTTGCTAGTGTTGCGACAGAGTTAAAACCAACCTCCACATCTGTTGTAATTAATTGGGGAGTTATAGATGCTCCTGTAAAGGTAACAATTTTGCCTAATTTTGCTCCTGCAAATAAAAACTTACCCCCAATAAACAATCTTGAATCTAGTGATGCAGGCATAGTGTCTATATCTGTGTAACCTAATGAAGAGTCTAAAGTTTCTAATGTCTCGCCTAATGTAGCAATAGTGCCTACGACATCAGATAATGTTTCAGCTCTTGACCATTTTTGTAATTGCCAGTTGTAAATAAGTATTCTTCTGTTGCCATCTACATCCGCATAGTTCCAAACCACTAGGTTTTTAACTGGGTCTACAGCAGCACTTATTGTATTAATTTGAGTTAAATCAACTCTACCAAAAAACCATCTATCTATTTTTTCTAATCCTATGTTTGTTACTGTTTGTCCATCTGTAGAATACCACCCATCATCTGACAGGAAGAAACTAATGTTTCCGTACCTAGCAACAGAGTTACCCTCTAAACAACCTAATCCACTAGAGATGGTATCAAATTGAAAGAACAATGGCGAACCAACATATGAAGCTCTAACCACAGATTTTTCTAAAAATATAACACCAAACTCACCACCTGTTATTGCTTGTACATTACCACCATCAGCAATAATTTGATAATCACTTTGGCTTGTAGCACCAGAAACCCAATCGGTCTCGTCATTAATATCTGACCACTGCACCTTATCTGGTTCTGAACCACCTAATAAATTTCCTGAAAAAACAAAGTCACGAACTACAGCAATATCTTTAGCTATAGGAGCTGCGGCTGCTACATCTGCAAATGTAGCAGATACACCTATAGTCCATGCTTGTATTTTTTGCGTATCGTTACAAGCTAACACGACATTACCAAACTGCTCAAATCTCCATGTGCCATTACCACCATAACCACCTGCTTTAGATACATCATTTAGGTTAAGTGTTGCAATGTCTAATTTAAATAATTTTGTAGCACCTCCTGCAAATACTTCTACATTAGCTCCAAACTTTGCTACAAATATATTGTTAATGTTTTCACTGGCAGTGTTAGAAAACTCTTCTGCACTAGGAAAAGCTCCATAACCAATACCGACAGGAAATACATTTTTAGCATCGTTTAAACTACCTGCGTTTGCTGGTTGGTCTGGCAACCAATCTGTAAATTGTATTCTTTTTGTTGTCATATTATAGTTTCATTATGTATGCAAGTGCATAGTAAGGAGGTAAGTTAGCATTGGTTGCACTTGTTCCTGAAGAATTAACAGAGGTAGAAGCAGAGTGATTGTGGTTTAATGTGAATGTTGCACGAGAAGAATTACTTCCTCCCTCTCCTTGCCATCCAGCACCAAAACTACCTGTGCTGTTGTTTCTAACAATACTACCTGAACTAGCTGCCATTAATGATGATGCCCCAGAACTACCTCCTCTATTGAGTAAAGTTAATGTGCCGTTTAATCCTGATTTAGTAGCCACACTTGTAGATGCTGTGTGGTTGTGTGCTGGTAAGGTAGCATTAGCACTACCACCTGTTGCATTTACTGCATAAGTGCCTCCTGCTCCAACAATAAATCTACTTGTTAAGTTAGGAGTACCAGAACCACCATTACATAATGCCCAACCACTAGGTATAGAACCTGTAGAGCCTGACCATAAAATAATACCACCTGTAGGAAAGCCACTGCCCCATGTAGGCGTAGATGATGTACCAGTAGAAACTAAAACTTGTCCAAATGTTCCTGTTGAACCATCTAATGTAAGGCTTCCAGTAACATCTAATGTACCTGCTGATGTAATTGTCCCATTACTAGTCCAACCATCTCCACTAGACCCATCTTGCCAATCTTTAATTTGTGCCATTGTTTCACGAATAGCATTGTTGATTGTGCTAGGGGGACACCCCTCATTTATGTTAATAGAGTTAATGTCAGTGTTATTAGCTGCAACACTATCCCACTGCGATACTTTAATTTTTGCCATGTTTTATCCTTGTCGTTTCCAATCGTTAGTTCCTGCTGTTGAGTCTGTCCATATGTCACTACCTGCTGATACTGCTGACCATGTGTTTGTTTCTACTGGTACATCAGTCCATTCTTCACCAAGTATTGTTCCTAATGCTGTTAATGTTCCTACACCTGTTACAGAAGCATTTGCGTGTCTAACTACTGTTGAAAGTATTTCTAATGTAGCAACACCTTCTACATTTGCCTGACCAGCTATTAATAATCCACCTAGAGCAGTTAAAGTAGCAGTGCCAGTAATACTTGCATCACCAAATGTTATTCTTAAACCATCAGCAGTTAATGTTGCTGTGCCACTAATACTAGCATCAGCATAAATAATAGAACCTGATAAAGCGACTGTTAGTGTTGCACGACCACTAATATCACCACTACCAAATGCGACATAAATACCATCAGCTGTAACAGTAGCAGCACCTGTAATAGAACCTGTTGCATTATTAACAAGACCACCTAATGCTGTTAATGTGGCTGTCCCTGTAACACTTGCACTACCAAATCTAACTAATATTCCATCTGCTGTTAGTGTTGCAGTTGCACTGATAGATGCAGCAGAAGTTCTTTCTCTTAATGCACTCGCTGTAAGAGTTCCTATACCCTCTATCTGTGCAGCACCTGTTTTTACTATAGTGCCTAGTGTAGAGTATGGACTCTGTGAAAATGCAGAAAATCCGTACATTTACTCTGCTTCTTCTGGTGTATTACCTTCTTCTAACCATTCTAAATACTTTTGGTAGTCTGTGTTGTCAGGCTCTAGTGGGATAAATGCCCCATCACTTATTCGTTGCACTTGTGTTGTATTTATAATTCCATCTATATTTTTTGTTAATTTATATGTCATAATTATAGCTCCGAAACTGCAACCCAAGTAGCCGAACCTACCGAGTTTATTGTAGTGATGTTATAAAAGGTTGAACTATCTATGGTAACTCCATTGGCTGCTGGTGTACCACCAGAAACAGCTGTATATGTCATTGTTGGATTGGCTCTTTTTGTTACTTTAAAAGCTGCTTGCATAATTGCAAAATTATCTGAATGTCTACTTCCACCCCACGCTAAACCAGTCTCATAATACCTCTGACACAAAGATAACTGTTGTCCATATTGTAGGTGTTCAAATGGAGTTGCAACTGTGCCTGCTTCTAGTTGTAGCCCTGTTATTTGCCATGTTGCTCCTGATGTTGCTACTACATTTGTTGAGCCTGTTGGTTGCATAGGAACATTATCAGTTCCCCATGAACCTGCTGTTGCCTCTGCACCTGTACCTGCACCTACACTAAAGTTTATAGCAAGTCCTACACCAGTAGTTGTAAGCCAAGTACCCGTAGTATCACCTGTAATAGTTATGGTTTTCTTTTCCCATGTGTTAGCAGAAGAAATAGTGTAGCTAAATATATAGATTCTGTTCTGTGCTGAATTTTGAAGTTTACCACCAAACGTACCAGTTAATGTACTGCGTACCCAGAAAGACATAGTTACTGTTTGAGCATCTGAAGTCCCCCAGTTTAAATCTGCTACATTGTAGCCTTCAACTCTTTGAAAAAAACTATAGTTATCTGTTGAACCAGGAGTAGTTGCTGCTGATGAAGTAACTTGTAAATAGTTAGTAAACCCTGCTGGAGGAGTTGTTGTTCCTGGTGCTATACTGAATTTGCTTGCTATGCTTGCACCTCCTCTGTATCGGTCTAATGTATACACCGCACCAGTTATATCATAACTAGCACTACCTCTTTGGTTAATAGCCATATTACCATTGATAATTCTGTTCTTCATACCGATACTAGCTTGGGCTGTTGTTGCTAATGTACCGCTAGTTGCCTGTAGCTCTAATGTATTAGTCCCTGCAACACTAGGAGACGATATGGTAATCTCACCAGAGGTATCGCCTTTTAGTTTAATACTAGCCATTATGCTAATTCCTCGTCTGTTGGTTTAGCTAATGTAGGATGATTCCATTCTTTGATGTAGTCACCTCTGTCATCATTATCGTTTTGTAATGCAATTGTACCTTCTGGTAAAAATGCTTCATCTGTTAGCTCTGGGTATAGTGTTATTATTTTTTGATATAGTGTCATTATTTTTACCTATGTTATTAGTCTATGTCCACAAAAAGTTGAATCAGCCCCTTGAAGTACTTGACCACCAGTATTATCAGCTGCATTTATATAGCCATACAGTTCTATATAGTCGCCTACTGCTAAATCCATTATTGATGTTATACAGATACCAGCTGACCTAATATAATTAGCACTATAATATTGATAGCTGCGTTTATGGTTAGAACCATTTTTGAGAATAGAAAATATAGATATTACTAAATTAGTATTTACCTGTGAGTCTATTCTCGCAAGACCACTAATAGAATATAGACCTGCTTTTCCTGCAGGCACAGTAAACCTATTGGTAGATGTATCAAAAGCACTATCAGTATCAAAATCTTCAGTGTCAAATGCAAGTTTTGTATTAGTAGTTTCAGATAAACTTTGTGAACTTGCTATTTTTGCACTAAATGCTGGTGTGTTAGTTACAACATCTCCGCTAGCATTTTGTATTGTTTTACCACTAGCCATTGCTATACCCGTACTATCTACAGTAAATATATCACTGCCATTGTTTTGTATGGTAGTTTCTGATGCTGTGGGTTTGAGTGTTATAGTCATTATACAGTTGCCTTTTTTAATTCCTCAACAGTTGTCAGGCTGTCTACTTGTTTAGTTATGTCTCGTAGTCTTTTTTTTTCTTTTACGATAGCTGTTGTATCTGCACTTGATTCTAATGCTCGTTGGAACAATACATCTTGTGCTTCAAGCAATGGCTTACGCTCTTCACGAAGTCTATCCTTTGTGATGTCTTTAGCTTTGTCTATGTTGACTGTTATTCCCATATCCACGCATCCCTAAAAGTTCTGTCAGTTGGTATTTCTGAATCTTCTACAATGTGATACTCTTTGCCTGTCGGTACATCTTTATCTGCAATTTCTTCTACTGTCATTGTCTCTAATCCTTCTGGGGTAGGAATAACTACTGCAACTGTTTCATCGTCTTGTGTATATACTATTACTTTATTCATAATTTGTCCTATCTAAAAATTGCTACAGAAATAATAGCCGCATTGGCAGCAGTGGCATTAGTTACTACTCTTACGTTGGTTGTTGCATGTAAATCAAGTCTAATAGTGCTATCATTTGATGTTCCAGCGACAGCAGCGTAATTACTGTCAGACATTACAGTGGCATAATTAACCCTATAGTTTCCTGTTCCAGTGTCTGTCATACTACTCACATTTCCACTACCTCTAATCATACTTGCTGCTGCTAGAGTTCCATCAAAGTTTACCCATGCTCTTGCAGAGTAACTTGGAGCTGAACCAGATGCTGTTGTAAGAGATGTAGCTCCGCTAACCATTCCTGCTGATGTAAACTGTGCTACCTCTGTAGGACTATCAGCATTACCGACACCAATCCTTAATGTGCCATCAGGTGTAGATGGTTGATAGATAGTAAAGTTGTTAGTAGCTGTCGCATCTGTACCTACCTGTAGATTTTTACTTTTTACTGTGCTCACGCTGCCACCTCCATTGCTGTCATTGAACCCATAACATTAGCACTAGTATTGCCATTATTTCTGTTGTTTATGTAAAGTGTTCCAGCACTAGAAAACGCTTGAAGTTGATAAGTGACTGCCGATGTTGTACTTGGTGAGTCTAGGTATGAAAAGCTAAAACTTCCAAATCCTTGAGTTGTACTTCCATGACCTACATAAACATTTGATAAATTGTTATCACCCCCAAGCGATATTGAAACTGCATCTCTTAACAAGGAGGCTTTAACACTTCCCGAACTACTGTTCCCATACCTAAAATCAACAAATACCAAAATTTTTGAAGTGCTTGAAGCTGGAGTAAGAGTGACATTAAAGTCTGTTACATTCGTCAATGACCGAACAGTTGTTGAAAATGTTGTAGTAGTATTATAGTTAACTACTTGTAGTATTCCAGAACCTACATTACTGGCAGATATAGCTCCACCAAATGTACTGGTGCTATTTCCGTTTACTTTAGTTACCATTAGACCACACTCCATGTAGAGCCATCACCTACTGTTATTGTTATGCCATCGGCTACTGTAACAGGACCAGCAGTCATCGCATTACGATTGTCTACTAATGTGTAGTTTTCATCTAGTGTTGTGCTGTTTTCTACAAAGCCTATGCCGTTTATTGTTACGCTCATTCTGTCTCCTCATCTGCTTCTTCTGGTTCGTTACCTTCTTCTAACCATTCTAGGTATTCTTGATAGTCTGTATTAGCTGGGTCAAATGGAATTGTAGCCATAGCATCATTTGTTGTTTTTAAAACTGCTACAGCTATATTATCTTCATCATTTATTAATTTGAATGTCATAATTATAGCTCCGCTGAAAAGTTAATAGCTGTGGCAGAAGTACCATTTGAACTCAAATAGCCTGAATTACCAATCGTACTAGCCGAACTAGTTGCATTAAAATATAGTTGTCCATTTTTATCAGACATTACTCCTGATATTGAAGTACAAGCTCTGGTAGCACTAGACAATATTCTATAATTACTTGCAGTTCCTTGAAAAGTTATTGTGGGAATAGCTCTGAAATTAACTTTTGAACTTACAAGGACACCTCTACATTGAGTGCTAGATATATAAGTACCCGTAGCAAAAAAAGCATAACTAGAACCTGCTCCAGTTATAAACTGATAATACCTCTGACACAAAGCTAATTGTTGCCCATATTGTAAGTGTTCAAAAGGTGTTGCAGTAGTTGTTTCTAGTTGTACTCCAGTTACATAAAAAGTTGCACCGCTTGTAGCAATTACATTTGTTTGTCCTGTTACACCTTCTTTTACCGCAGACCCCCATGAACCAGCAGATGTTAAAATAGAACTTCCTGCACCTAAACTAAAGTTTAATCTTAAGCCTAAATTTTGATTTGTTGCCCATGTTCCTGATGTATCACCTGCAATGGTAACTGTTTTGTATTCCCATGTGTTGGCTACTGATATAGTATAAGAAAATACATTAAATCTATTATAATCGCCATTACCAACTGAACCACCAAATGTTCCTGTTTGACTTGAACGAACCCAAAATGATAAAGATACTGACTGTGCATCTGAAGTACCCCAATTAAGGTTTGCTATATTATAACCTTCAACCATTTGTTGAACTCTATAAGAAGACCCACTAGCAATAGAACTATCTGCTGTTGTAACAGTAGCTTTTAATGAATTTGTAAAATTGGCTGGTGAAGTTGTATCTTGTGCTAATGTAAATACTCCAGCAGAAGCAACCCCTCTACCTAACCATCTATCAACATTATAAGTAACTCCCGTTGCATTAATAGTAGCTGTGCCCCCTCTTTGGTCAATAGCCATATTGCCATTGATGATAAGGTTTCTACCTGCTTGTGAAGTAATAGCACTACCACTTGCATTTTGTAATCCGCTAGAAGTAATTTTAGCTTGAGTTGTCCCTGCTGATTGTAGCTCTATCTCACCACTTGTATCAGAGGTTAGCTTTAGTCCGTTACTTGTGTCTGCATTAATTATTGTACTCATATTATAATATCACCCATCGTTGTCCCGCAGGAATAGTAACAGTAAATCCTGAGTCTATTGTCATAGGTCCTACTGACATACCATTCGATCCTGCTGTTATTGTATAATTTTCTGAAACATTGTCAACGTTCTCATAGATAGCACCACCTGCCGAAGCACCTCCGCCAATTGATCCCCATTCTCCATCTGCATACCCTTCAAACTCAGCTTCAGTTGAATTATATCTAATCATTCCTGCCGCGGGAGTGGGTCGTTGTCCTGTAGTACCATTAGGTAGTGTAACTGTTCCTGTACCAGAGTATATAAGGTTATTAGGGATATTTACTGTCCCTGCATTATGAGTGACTTCATCTCCAACCGCATCACCTAGAGTTACATTACCTGTTGCCCCTAGAGTTGTAAAATTACCTGTGCTAGCAACAGTGTTACCAATAGGTCCTGGTGTAGCAAAGCGCGCTGTAAAGCCTGCGCCTGAAACTGTGCTTGAAGCTGCGAGTGTTGTAAAAGCGCCTGTATTTGGAGTAGTATTACCTATCTGAGTATTATTAATAGTGCCGCCAGTGATAGTTACATCGCCTGAAACAATTGACCCACTAATATAATCAATAGAAGCAACAACATTGGTACCGTCTGCATATACAAAAGATGCTTTACCTGCTGGAACTAACACCCCTGAACCTGAAGCAGTTTTAACTGTTATAGCTGTATCAGAGCTATTTTTAATTAAGAATTGTTTTTGGAAAGTGCCAGCACCACCTGCAGCGGCAGTAGGTATAATTAAATTTCCTGATCCGCCTGCACTTCCTGTAAGGTTAAGGCGTAAGTGACGGGCTACTTGAGTAGCATTTGAAGCAGTAGCCCAAGGTAATGTAGTATCCCCTGTACCAACAGCTTGATCGACTGTACCAACAATGGCTTCTTCCATTGCTGTACCTAAATTGGTATTAGTCGTTGTTCCCCATGTGCCCGACTGTTCTCCGGTTCCTATTAACTCTACCGATAAATTTGAATACGTTGACATATTATTTCCTTATCCTGTAACTATCTCTGTCCAATCAGGAACTTGAGTAGTATCTATTATAACCCATTCTGGGTCTTGAGTAGTATCTATTATAACCCAATCAGGACTGTTAATTAAAGGTGCAAATCCCTGTAAATTTAAACTAGTCCCACTAGGGGTTATAATTCTTCCTATTACTTCCGAAGGGGCAAACCCTTGTAATGCTAATGCACCTACATTTGGAGTAATAACTCTGCCTTCAGTTCTACCAGGAATTATTCCTGTTATAGTTAATGCGCCTACACTAGGCGTTATAACGGTGCTACCAAATACGTGTGGTGCTTCACTTGCTATACTTACTGCTCCAACCAGTGGAGTTTTAAATACATTCAGTTGCTGTACAACTTGAGGAGCTATTCCTTGTAATACAAGTGCTCCTGCTGGTGCCGCTGCTACATCTCCATAAACTAAACTTGGTGCTAATCCAGCTAGTGTTACTGCGCCTACACTAGGTGTTATTACTTTACCTTGGACTACACCGGGTGTTAATCCGTTTAACACCGCTGCCCCTACACTAGGGGTTATTACGCTACTTTCAAATATACTTGGTGCTATTCCAGCTAATACTAAATCTTTTACACCTGGAGTTATTACTGCTCCAGTTAATACTGTTGGTGCAAATCCAGCTAATACTAAATCTTTTACACCCGGAGTTATTACTTTACCTTGAACTACACTAGGTGCTACACCGGATATAGCGACAGATCCTGTAATTAACGATATTACATCCCCTTCGCCCCATGGGCCAGAGCTCCAGGTATTTCGTCCCCAGCCGGTAGCCATTACTAGCTCCTTATGTTAAGGTAAATATGCCAGTAGCAGCAGGTAAAACAGTTAATGTGTTAGGGCTTGTTACAGTAAATTGTGAGCTAGATAGCTGACAGAAACATAAAAGTTTACCTGCAGTTGCTCCTGTAGAGTTACGTAAAATCGCATATCTAATATTTACTAGACTAGCTCCCGAAGCTGTAAACGCTAAACCCACTGCAGACATAGAAAACTTCTGCTGTTTAGCCGATGCACCTACTGTCCATTGAGCTGTAGCGGGTACTAAGTCTCTACCACCGGTAGTATATCCACCTGCGGCTGCAACTTCATTTGTCACAGATGCGTATGTACTCAAAGTAAATGTAGAAGCATTACTAGCTGTTTGAGCTAAAACCATTTTAAACACGCCGGCACCTAACGTTATGGTACCATTGCCTATATATTTTTTGGCACTGTTGTATAGTTGCCATGCTGTTGCTGCCATGTTAAATCTCCTTAATATCGGCGTATGACGCGCCGGATTCTAAAATATGATGTAATAACCCACCATAGATTGCTAACTCAATTTCATCACCTAACATTTTAATTAGGTCAATAAACTCTTGGGCTTGCGATACCATCCAAGGGTTACAGTTAAATACTTTTCCGCTCACGTTTACGGGCATAACTAACTGTCCATCATTTTCTTCTTGTTCGTATGCGTGATGCATATCATCTTCACTTAAACAGGAGTCACACCCAAATAAATGAAATCTTTTAAATCCTAACATTCTAAACAATGGTATAGCTCTTAACAATACAGTCGATCCTCCTGGAACTGACCACCATGTTTTATATTGCTCATCTAGTATATCTTTTAATAAGTCTGCTTGCGTATGCCACAGATAAGTTCTATCTTTTGGCAATCCCTCAAATACACTAGGGTTACATTGTGAAGCTATAAAGTATTTACATTCCTCTACTACAGGTTTTGTAAACCTCGCATTAAACTTTCTTGCATCTACCATGACCATAGCAGAAGGAGTTAAACCATTATCTAAACACCAATTATAAGCGTTATTA
>Ga0307489_10000512_pt1 | contig 23658 bp, 44 predicted proteins | sample SB12metaG_FD_202247 | JGI IMG/M metagenome (GOLD analysis project Ga0307489, IMG submission 202247) | Sea-ice brine microbial communities from Beaufort Sea near Barrow, Alaska, United States - SB 1.2 | ecosystem: Environmental > Aquatic > Marine > Coastal | place: USA: Alaska | collected... | reverse complement strand
GACGAGTGAAAGAGCGTGGACTGGACGGGCGGCGCGTGGTCTCGCACTGGAGAAGCTTGCGGCGACCGGTGCGACGGGCGTGTGCGGCGGGGGCGCGGGCGCGTGCGGGCGTCGCGGGCGCGTGCGGCCGTTGTTAGTCGGGTCAGCGGAAGGGATATTTGTGCCACGTCAGCTTCTATGCCAGCTGTCCGATGTCCGTCAGCCACGGTTCTGTCCCGACCGACCAAACGCACTGTGTTTTGACAAAGCAACATCGGGTTCGGCACACTGCAACGACGCGCGCGGGAGCCGTCTCTCGTGGCTAGCGACAGCCGCGGGTTCGGCCTCTTTGCGTCAACCGCCCCGCTCTGCCCCGCTTCTCCCTGGCCCATCCACTACCCGATAAGCGGGGGAGCATCGCGGCGCTTCGCGCTCGAAAGAGCCGGCCATTTATTTATTCGCCCCAAAAAGGAACGGCTAAACGGCACCCACGCCCACAACAAACACCATCTCCGCTGCTCGGCTCGTGCAACGCCCACGGGCTAACATCAAGGCCGTGCCGCCCACCGACCTCGTCGTGCGGCTCAAAGCGGTGGGCCTCAAGAAGGCTTCAAGCGTGGTCGTTGAGGTGTCGGACACCACCGTCTCCACAGCGCCCGAGGACGTCGAGTCGCTGGCCTCGCCCCAGCTCCCGCTTCAGTGCCCACCCTTCCGGCGCGATGTCTGCGGAGGCGGACGAGGACTCGCTGCGCAGCGGGTTCTCGCTGGAGTGTCACTTCAAGAAGCACCGCGCCGCCGTCCGCGCCGTGACCTACAACGCGCGGCGCCGGCACTTCGCCAGTTTAGATGAGAAGGTATGGCCTGGCGGACATTGCTCGTGCGCGTGCTCGCCGTGTCATAGGGTGCCAGTTAACTCAAGAGACGGGGGTTCAAAGTGCGTTTGTCGACGTGGCGAGCAATATTCTGGGTACCTCATAATGTCCCTCGTAGTGTCCCCTAGTGGGTTCCGCTCATAGTGTACCCTCTGCACTCTGCACCTCTTGTTTCCCTCAGTAAAATGTTCCTGTCCGCACTCGCTGCATCCTCCTCCCTGGCCTGGCCACTCGTTCCCTCTCCACCCGTACACACTCGCCGCCTCCGCTTCCTCCCGGGCCCTATGAATAGGGCGTGAAGCTGTGGAGCCTGGCGCCGCAGCCCGAGGAGGCATCCGCGCTGCACTTCCCGGCAGGGGCTTTCACCCGTCCATTTCTCAGCTCAACCTGAGCCGCTTTTATCTACAGAAGCCATACTCGTAGCAGGTGTCAACTTCTCGGCTCAACCTGAGACGTTTTTGCCTATGATTCCTCTCACCATAGCCCACAAAACGAGCTCATGTCAAGCCGAAAAGTGGACGTGTGTAGCCGACAGAAAATGCTCACGTTGAGCTGAGAAGTGGACGAGTGTAAGCCCCTGCTCTCCGGGCACCTCGCTCTGCTTCCTCACGGCGTGCATCTACGTCCCGTCGCACAAGGTGTATCTGGCCAGCGCGCTGGACTCCTCCCTCAAGGCACGGCCTCACCACACTAGTCCCCGTCTCGGAGGTATAATGTTGGGAGGCGAGTTACAGCCACGCTCTTTGCTCATAGCAGCTGCGTCAATAATGTCAGTACTTTCACGACCGTAATACTTGTCAATGCTGTTCGATACGTCCTGTGGGCCCACGCGTGTCATTTTTTCAACCCAGATTTAACGTGTACAGACTTCGATGGTTTCAGGGAAGAGTCGTAGTCGGCTCATGTTTAGCTGAAGAGGGGACTGGCGTCAGGCCCCAACCCCAGGTGTACGATGAGAAGTTCGAGTTGCTGTCGAGCATGCAGTGGGACCAGGGCCCCGCGCTGGCGATGGTTTTCAACCCTGTGCGGGACGAAGCCATCTGCGCGGGCAAGGCCGGCGAGACATCGCCCGCCACGTCATCGACACGAATTTGAGTTGAATCACATCTTGTGTGATGGTGAGCGATATGCCAGGCCCATCTTTTGACTTGGCGAGCAATATATGGCAAGCAATATATGCCAAGCCCATCCTTTGACGTGGCTAGCAATATCTGCCAGGCCCATCCCGTGATGTGGCGAGCAATATTTATCCGGCCCATCCTACAACTCGGCGAGCAATATCTTTCAGGTCCATGTTATGATGTGGCGAGCAATATGTTTCCGACCCTGTGCGCGGGCGCGGACGGCGTGGCCATTTACCGCTGCGTCAGCAAAGGCGCCGACGATGAATCCAACAAGTACGGGCGCCTCCCCAATGGCATGAAGCTGCTGCCGGCGGCCATGCCGGATAAGAAGGGCCTCAGCGACGCGTCCAACGCCGCGATTCAACAGCTGGTGGTTGACGAGGAGAAGGCACGGCGCGCACGCAAGCTGGCAAATAGCACAGCGTGGACCCGCGGCGCGTACAGCGAGTTGAAGAAACGCTTGGTGCTGCACCTGCCGTTCCTCCGTGGCGCCCGCCGCCTCAAGGACCACAACGCCCCCGCCCCCGCCCACAATGACCTCTATGGTACCAACGCTCGACGCTTAAACCTCCAAGCTCACCTCTTCGGAACCGGCGCCGGTCATGGCGGCGGCCGCGGCGGTGGCGGCGGGGGCTTACATTCGTCCTCTATTCTGCTCAACCTGAGCCGTTTTTGTCACTGAAACTCAACAACTAGTCTCAAAAAGTGCTGACGTTGAGCTGGACAGTGCACGAGTGTAAGCCCCTGGGTGGCGGTGGCGGTAGCGAGGCAGACCATGGGAGCAAGCCCTCAACCGCGAGCGAGCTAGGGGGTGGTGGAAAGGGGGGTGGTGGGGGTGGTGGGGGGGGCGGGGGAAGCAAGCCTTCGACCGCGAGCGAACTAGGGGGTGGGGGTGGTGCCCCCGGGGGTGGGGGTGGGGGGCCTGGGTCGTACCAGGGCAGCGATGGGTTCTGGGTAGGGCCTGACAGATAACGCTCGCCACGTCATGTGATTCGATGTTTCTCAAAAAACGAGGGTCTACAATGTAGATAATGACGCAGCAGGCATTAAACAATGCTTGCCATGTCATTTGATTCCATTTGACTCAAGAAACGACGGTCTACGATGTGTAGGATGACGTGACAGTCATGATTTATCAGACCCTGGTTTTGGGACCCGCCTGGGCGCGAGGCGGCGGCGGGGGCGGGAGTGAAGCGGTCCGCCATCGGCGAGGGCGGTGCATATTGACACCCGTGTTGAAAACGCCTGCAGTTTGAGCGCTTGAATCTCTACTATCATAAACTGCTTTCAACGTTTGCTTTCGATCTCAACATGCGCCGCTATGCCTCGGCGAGGGGGAGTGGGTGACGCGCCTGCTGCTGGATGCCAAGTCCCAGGTGCTGTTTGTGCAGCACGAGGCGTCGGTGTACGGGTACGACGCGGCGACTGGCGAGGCAGGGGGGCTACTGATAACACGAACACGCACTCGACCGACGATGACTCTTCTCCTCCTCCTCTGCGCGTCTGTATGAGCATTCATCCTGAAGGCAAGTGGTGCGGGCTCGGGGCTTGTTCGATCTGGAGTCGAGTGCTTGTTGTTGATGACCCTGATGCGAGAAGCTGTTCAACTGGCAGCTGCTGCACGCGGCACCCATCACCGCCATGGTGTTCTGCGCGTACCGGCGCCTGTTCATCACGGCGGGGCGCGACGGCGCGGTGAAGGTGTGGCGCGTGCGGGGCGCCACCGCCAAGGATTGGAACACGCAGCTGACCATCACACTCGGCGACGGCAACGCGGACCGCCCCGTGGTAGCCATGGCGGCGATGATGGCTGAGGCAGGGGTGTTATTGTGAGCGAGCGCCCGACCAACGTTGGATTTCCTCCTCCTTTTCCGCGCGTCTGTATGAGGGGGTTCTTGAGAACAAGCACCCGACCGACGTTGATCTCCTCCTCCTCCTCCTCCTACTTTGCGCGTTTGTAAGAGCATTCATCCAGGTGGCAGGGCATGCTCCGATGTCGGCTCGAGTGCTTGTGCTCTATGGCCCTCCTTCGAGGCTAACCTGCTGACGGCGACGGCGGAGGGGGTGGTGCTGCTGTACAGCCTGGAGACCTTCGAGGTCATTCACAAAATGAAGGTCAAGCTGCCTACGCCGCTGCGCCATCTCGCGGCGGCGGATAACACCCGGTTCTATCTTTATGACGAGCACGACATCAAGGTGTTCCGGCTCAACCATTTCCACGAGACGCTGGCAGGGGCTTACACTCTTCCACTTCTCAGCTCAGCGTTAGCACTATGTGTGGGACACATTTGGTACCTTCAGCACATACGTGGGTCATAACTCGTCACAAACTGGACACAAAACGGCTCACTGAGGTTGAGCTGAAAGGAGGGTGAGCGTAAGCCCCTGGACGCTGGTGTCGTTCCACTCCCCGCTCACGCGCCTGGAACGCCTGGGGCGCTCGCTCAAACATGGCGCCGGCCTCGTGCTAGCGGTAGGGCCAGGCGGTGGTCGCTCGCCACGTCATGAGGTGCCCCTCAACTCAAGAAATGAGGATTCAAAGTGCTCGTCGGTGAAGCGGCGGGCAATGGACCTGCAGGTATTGCCCGCCATGTCATAGGATGGCATGTACCTCAAGACACGAGGGTTCAACATGCGATTGATGACGTACCGGGCGATGTCAGCCAGGCCTTAGCCGGCGGTGACAGAGGACAGCGCGGCGCGCCTTGTGTCTCCGCGCACGGGCGTGGCGGCGGCGACGGCGGTGCCGGCCCTCAGCGCGCGCGCGCTGCTCGACGCGCGTTACACGCCAGCGTTCCGCGGGCGGCTGTACTGCTTGCTGGCGGACGGCGCGCTGCACGTGCACGACACACGGTAGGGTCTACGCAGATCGGATGGGGGGGGTCGAATGGGGATTTTAATTTCCTTGACTTAATGGACGGCCTCTCATACAAACTACAGTGTAGATCAGACTGTCTTACACGGCAGGCTGACAAATGTACAAGCGAGGGTCTATTGACTCAAACACCGTGACCATAACGCGCCACGCGCCATCCCATTTCCTCCTCCCCACCCGATCTGCGTAGACATTTTGGTTTTGGGCATCCTGTGACATGGCGAACAATGTCTGCCAGACCCTAACATGCGGGCGGAGAACGGAGCCTCGAGGGTGGTTGAGAAGTGGGCGCCGCGGTCGGGCAGCGCGCGGGATCGGCCGACCTGCATCGCCATCTGCAGCGGCCACCATGTGGTGCGGCCTCACATATATGGGATGTTGCTCGCCACGACTACATCCAACGCATTTTGAAGATTGGAACCCTGATTTCATCAGTCAAGTTTCATCTTATGACTTGGCGAGCAAACAGGACGCTTCAATTGGGCTCCCTCCGGGGGTCTAAATGGGGGTTTTACTTGATTGTTTTTTATCATTAGACTTGAAATATAAGACGGTCACATATATGATGTGGTGAGCAACATCTGTCTGGCCCTACCACGCGGCGCCGGGCTGGGGCGACAAAGACTACAAGGCCGGCCCCGCGGCGCCCACCTCGCCTCCGTCGCCGAGCCATTCGCCTGTACCAGGCGGCGCCCCGGCCCCAGCGCCGCGCGCCCCGAGCCCCGCCCCAAGCCCCAAGTCCCGCACCGCACCGCCTCAAGCCCTGAGCCCCACCAGCCCGCGCGCGACGGCGCTGCCGCCCGCGTCGCCGCGCCGCGCGGCCCGCGCGCCGCTGGGTGTGGCGGTACTCACGGGCACGGCAGACGGCGACGTGGTGGTGATGGATGCCGGCGCGGGTAGGGCCCGCCAGATATTGCCCGCCACGTCATCCAACATTCTTCAACCTCGTTTCTTAAACCCAGTCTCTGGCACGGATCCGTGCCTGAAGACCCTCATGTGATTGGTCCACGTGGCGGCTCGGAGAGCTGTGATTGATTGGATCTCCTTGACCAAATCTCACCAAATCTGATCGTCATGGTTTGTGGTCTCTAATTGGTCAATGGACATTGCATCATCTCTCTTCGTCCCTCATTGGTCGAGAGTCTAGATTCGGGGGAATCAGGGGGTTAGTCATAGCGGAGACTGGGTTTAAATTCAGTGGCATTGTATGTCGTGTCGAGCAATATCTGCCAGGCCCACTGCCCTTTGCTCGCCACCTCATCCACCGTTGTTACACCGTCATTTCTTGTTTTCCGTAGCATCACATGACGTGGCGGGCGATGTGTGTGAGGCCCCAGGCGCGGGCGGGCGCGTGGTGGGGCGGTTCGGCGCGCACCGCAACACGCGCATCGACTTCCTGCTGGTGGACCCGAGGATTGGTCTGTTGGTCACCGTGGTAGGGCGGCGTAGGTTGACCCAATTAAACATACCTTGGCAGCGCCTGTATCTTAGCGCTTGAAACTACAATGTGACAGGCTGCTTTCCAGATTTGCTTTAAATTTCAACATGCGACGCTACACTGTGGCGGGCAATCACATGAAATTCTGGGTGATGCACAGCAAGTTCTCGCAGACGGACGAGATTAAGTTTCCGGATGTGGTAGGGCCGGCCAGATATTGCTGGCTACGTCATGGATGCCATGAAATTTTTCAAGCGAGATGTCAAAATGCGTTGGTTGACGTGACGTGCAATATCTGCCAGGCCTGGCAGATATTGCAGGTCACGTCATAGAATGCCGTGTACCTCCTGGACCGAGGGCTCATAATGCGTCGGGTGACATGGCGGGCGATATATGCCAGGCGTGGTACATGGCGTTCTATGACGTGACGGGCAACATCTGCCAGGCCCTACGACGTGGTGACGTGCGTGGCGATGATGGGCCACACGCTGATCGCCGGGTTCCGCAGCGGCGGGATTCGGCTGGTGCGCCTGTACGGGCCCGGCGAGCGCGAGGCAGGGCCTGGCAGATAGCGCCTGCCATAAAGTCGACCGCCGACACGCATGAACCCTCGTTGCTCGATTTGCATGGCATCCAACGAGGTGTTGAGCGATATCGGCCAGGCCCTAGCGCACTTGATTTGCATGGCATCCATTGACGCGTCAAGCAGTTTCTGCCAGGTCTTACCGCGAGGCGGAGCGCGAGGCAGCGGCTCCGGCAGAGGCGGCACAGGAAGCCCTGGCCGATGCGCTTCGCCATCACGGAGTGCGGCCCAGCGGCGGTGGCACGGCGGCGGAGGAGGAGGAAGCCGCATGCAGGGGCGAACGCTCGTCCACTTACCCGCTCATCCTAAGCCGTTTTGGTCAATGAGCCGTTTTGTGTCCAGTTTGTGACGAGCCATGCATGACCCATTAATTGTTACACGAGACTGAAACCGCCCAACATATCCCACAAAAACGGTTTACATTTAGCCGCAAAGTGGACGATTGTAAGCCCCTGGCGGCTGTGTGGGCGCGCACCCCCCGCGCCAGTCTCGTCATCGGCGGCGACGGCGAGTTGGACAAAGACGGGTACTCTGCCGTGTCGCTGCCCATCTCTCTCGTCGGCGACCATTCGGGCCCCGTGGCAGCGGTAGGGCTGGGCATGTATTGCCGCCCACGTCTTCTTGTTACGTTCATCGAGCCTCAAGGCACTTACATGTTGAGCATTAATCAACCCCCTCCGCCATCATGTCATGCAACGCAATTTGAACCCTCGTTTCTCGAACGGAATAGCGTCCTGTCTGTGACGTGGCGAGCAATCATTGCCAGGCCTCTACGCGGCGGTGTCGGCGCACGCGCGCCTCGCGCACTTCGTCACGTGCGGCGCCGACGGCACCATCAAGGTAGGGCGGTGCAGGTTGACCCGATGAAACGTGAGTTGAAAGCACCTGGAGCTGCCTCTTGACACTAGGATCTGATAAACTGCTTTCAAATTTTGCTTTCAAATTCAACTTGCGCCTCTAAATCAAGGTGTTCGACGCCAAGAAGAGGTTGGAGAAGGCGTTGGTGATGGGTAGACCACTATCGTGCGTGTCCTACATGAACGACCAGGGTGACCTGCTATGCGGCATGGGGGAGGAGGTGGTGGTGATCCGCGCGGGGACCTACGCTGCGGAAGTTATCGAGGAGAATCAGGCAGCGGCGGCGGCGGCGGTGGAGGCGTGGGGCGACGCCGTGGCGGCGGCGGGAAAGCGGGGTAGGGTCTGACAGATGTTGTCGGCAACGTCATCCTCGTGCGCGAAGCGTCAGCATACTGTGTGGCGAGCACCGGCATACCATGCGGTGGATGGAGCGGTGAGCACCGGTACACACGTCACATGTTGCACCCTCGTGTGTTGAATTCAATAGGCTCCTATGATGACGCGGGCAATATCCACCTGGCTCTAGAGCGGGGCGCGCGGTCGGTCGACCCTGAGCTCGCCAAGGGGGCGGCCAGGGTCCTGGCGCGATGGGAGGAGGAGGTGGTGAGTACGGCGACGTCCGCAGGTGTGCTAGCGGCGCACGACGCGGCTGCGGCGGCAGGCTGGGTCGACGCCAAAGGTAGGGCCTGGCAGATATCATCCACTACGTTTTCCTCTATTGTTTATACCCTCGCTTCTCGAGTTGAACGGCATCATGGGCTGGGACGATGCCAGGGATATCACCCGGTAGATATCACCCGCCACGTGATACTCTGTTTCTAGTCTCTCGTATCTTGAGTCATATGGCATTCCACGTGGTGGAAGCACATGACGTGGCAGCATTATCCGCCTGGCCTCGTTTCTCAGTTTCTTGAGTTGAATGGCATCACATGACGCGGCGAGCATTAGCTGCCTGACCAGAGATAGAGGGAACAAGCTTGGCGCCGTGCAGGCGCCGCCGCTTGACCCGGCGGAGGACGAGGACGCGCGGCTGGCGCGGTACAAGTACCCGGGGCACGAAGTGGCGTCGCCGAGAAGCGCCGGCGGGGAATCTGGCGCTGACAACGAGGACGGCTCAGGCTCTTCCGACTCTGAGGAGGACGAGGGCGAGCACGAGGAGGACGAGGGCGGCGATGCCGGCGCTCGCAAAGCGGCGCTCCTCGAGAAATTGCAAGAAGTCGACGGTGGGGTCATATCCATATACCTTCACGTCGCAACGTCATCCACCGCACTCACGTCATCCATCGCACTATCGTCATCCACGGCACTATCGTCAGCCACCGCACAAATGTCAGCCACCGCACTACGAACCCTCGAAGCTCGACTTACGCGGTATTCCTTGACGTGGCGAGCGTAATTTACATCTGGCCCTGGCGGTGGGTTTGGACGACCTGGCTTCGGAGCTGGAGAACCTAGACCTAGATCAACTCAAGGTCGGGCGGACTGCACGATGCCTTTCACTGGAACGCCATCATCGTGAGAATGATGCCCGTCGTGCATCCGCCACGTTGCAGAGCCTCGTTTACTGTATTACATGGCGTTCTGTGACGTGGCTAGCGTTGTCAAACCGGCCCTAGCACCCCCGTTTGCTGAGTCAAATGGCATTGTGACATGGCGAGCGATATTGACCCGGCCGTGGCTGCAGGCGCTCATCGGGGAGTCGGCAGGGGGGTTGGCGGCGGTGGGGATGCTGGCCGGGGGCAAGGCGCGGGACTCGGTGGGTGGGAAGAAGAAGAAGCGGCGGCGGCGAAAGGCGGTGCGGGCCACGGGGGAGCGCGCGCTGGCGGGCGCCACGGACGACACCATCATTGTAGGGCCGGGAAGATATTCCGCGCCACACAATCCAACATCCCTCGTTTCTTGAGTTACATGGCATCCTTTGACGTGGCATCCTTGGAGTTACATGGCATGTTGAATTATCGTTTATCGAGTTACTTCCTATGACGTGGCGAGCATCATCTGCCCGGCCCTACATTGCGGTGGGGCTGCAGGAGTACCACACCAGCGAGACCATGTCCTTCAAGCTCGAGGGCGCCATGCGGCCCAGGAAAATCTAAATAATCCAATCGCCGTCGCGTGGCACTCGTAGTCTGTCTATTGGCATTAGTCGTTCGGGTAATATTAACTTATATTAGTCGTTGTCGATGGCGCAGAGTGCTGATGAGCGTCCCTATTGCCTTGTTGTATCTAGTCAAAGCGACGCACCACAGAGGTGCTATCAGCGCGTGCTATCGGGGCTCATAGCTGACCGGCACGGTCGGTGTGGTACTGGTCGGTGTTGGTCGGACAGTCGTATATTCTCAGCAGCCCTGCGTGGGTACACGATGAGCAAACGGTCAGAGGAGGCAGCGAGTGCGAGCGAGCGACGGCGGTACACAGTGAGCTTCGTAAAGGTTGCCCTCGATGGTGCTGGCGTTGCTTATAGGGTGGTCGCGAGCAGGCGGCGAGGAGACGCGCGGTGGTGTGCGAGGGCGAGGGAGGACCGGGTGTGTGTGGAAGTCTTTCAAATATTTGGAATATGTTGGTGGTTGTTCAGGCGGCGGTCATGTTGGCAATATGCACGCATCAATGAACGTCTTTCGCACGGGGAGCAGGGCCAAAGCCTGGTGCCTACGTATACACGCGGAAGCATCTCTCAGTCTCTCTCTCTCTGAAAGTGTTTCGCGCTGCTCGGACGCATTGCTCTGATGGTTGGCTGCGCATTTACTCGGCAGCGGTGAGCGCGGCGAGCTGCCGCAGCGCCGCGGCCATCGCCGGCTCCGCATCGTCCAGCCCGTGCACGGCAGTCACACGCATGTCGGGAACGTCCACCCAGGGGTCCTCTTCGGTTCCGCCGGCGGATGTGTACTGCGGTCCCAGCGTCGCAGTCTCGTCACTCTGCCATTTGTTCGAGCGCAACTGGGTGGGCGCCAGAACATCCGGGCTCGGCCAAATGCTGTACAAGCATACCGCAGCTTCGTCCGCGGCACAGTTTGCTTCGTCACTGATCATCGTCATGCCGTCTGCGTAACGCCACATGCAGCTCTTGCCGTCCTCAGTCGCCCACACCGGCGCGCTGTTGACCACGTGGTCGGTGATGACGTACCGAAGGTCCTGAAACTCGGCGGTGAGCCACGGTGTGGTGCTCCCCATTTCAAACACGAGCGCGCGCGCCATCGCCACCCTCGTCTGCAGCGCACGCTTGGTGCCGATGACGCACGCACTCTCCAGAAGCGCGACTCCGATCTGCTCCTGCGCGTAGTAGGGCACTTCGGTTGGCATCATGAGGCGGAGCAGGCCGTAGAACTGCACCTCCACCGCGAGCTCGCCCCTCTCCGCGTCCGTCAGATCCGGGTTCAGTGTAAAGCTCACCAGGACGAGGGTCGTGTGAAATGTGCTCGCACGTCATCCACGACAAAGAACTCGTCGTGTAGCCTACTAAGTGACACCAAGCCTGTGTGTGTGTGGCGTGGCTAGTCTGTGCTGACGTGGCGAGTGGCGAGCAGTATAGAGTCTGCCTTACCCGGGTCGCGCAGGTAACTGAGGATGTGGCGGAAGTGGTCCCCATTGCGGTCGATGAAGTACGCACCCTCGGCGTTGGGTGCGAGCGGGAATCGGCCAGAGAAGATCGACGCGAGGTAGGTGTCGGCCACCGAGGTGAGGGTTGGCAGGGAGGTGGTGAACTTGTGGCCGCCCACGGTAAGGGGCTTACACTCGTCCACTTTTCAGCTCAACTTGAGCGCTTTGTATGGAACAGGGGATGCGGAATAGGGGTCATGTAGCCCGTGTTAAGGGGTATTAAGGGGCGTACATGGTGTGGAGGGTGGTTTCTCGTGTCAGACACGGCTCAAGTTAAGCTGAAAAGTGAACGAGTGTAAGCCCCTGCCCACGTTAAGCTTTATCATGCTCGTCTGAAACGCGTACGTCTTCTCCATCGCGGCCTTCTCCGCGTCCAGCGTCGCTAGTTCCGCCGCGGCCGCGCGTCGGATCTCCGCGGCCTCTGTCTCGGCGTCCTCCTTCACCTTCGCTGCCGCCTCTGCCGCGTCCGCGCGGACCTTATCCACCTCCAACCTGGGGCTTACACTCGTCCACTTCTCAGCTTAACTTGAGCGTTTTTTATGGGATAGGAGGTGCGCGTAGGGATTGTGTAGCCCATGTTAAGGGTATGCTTATGGTGTGTAGGGTGTTTTTGTGTGTCAGACACGGCTCAAGTTGAGCTGAAAAGTGAACGCGTGTAAGCCCCTGCCTCCAACGCAAACTCACGCTTTTGCCCCTCCAAGTTCTCCTCGTCTCTCTTCCGCTTGGCGCTTAAAACGTTGCACGCGGCCTCGACGCCGGCGGTCACGGCGTCGCGCGTGGCCCGCTCATCATCCACCGGTGCGCCGTCACCCGACATACCGTCGCAGGTTGAGAAGTGGAGGGGGGTCGGCGGGGGTGGGGGTGGCTCGAGTGCTGTTTGTTGTGGGCTGGGAACAGCAAATAAATACACTGTTGTTGTTAACGAAGGTTTTGGAAGAGCCAAGAAAACACAAACCAAATCTGGCCAAGTGTCAGACCTATTGGCAGACTGGCCGCGAAGAGCACTCGCTACCCTGCACATGCACGCGGCGAGGCGGCGGAGGTGAGTAAGCAGCAGCAGCCGGCACAGCGCGCCGCGTCGCGTGTGTGCGGCGGCCCTTCGGCGGGCACCCCCGGCGGAGCAGGCGCGGGTTGGGGCCGGGGAACCAAGGTGGCTCGTCGGGATACGTACCTGGGCACCTCTTTCCTCCAAATACCTCTCCTTCAACCACCCACCCCTCAAGTCTGTGAGCTCTCTTCCCCGCCTTCGAAGCAGCCGCCGCCGCCGCCTCTGCCTGGGGTATCTTTGGGTGCGGGTAGCGGGCTGTCGGAGCGGCAAGACATGGACAACCGCCAGGGCACCGCGATGAGCGATCCGGCGACCGAGGCGATGTCGCAGGCCTTCGTCGAGAAAGCCGAGCGAGGCGACGTGAAGGCGCAGGCGTGCCTTGGGCGTTTCTTCGTCGAGATGGCGGAGGGTAGGGAGGGCGATGGCGAGGATGAGGGCGGCACGGCTCGGAACTGGGCGCGCGCGGCGTTGTGGTACCGCCACGCCACCGACGGCGGGGACGCGGGCGGTAGGGTCTTACACAGCGGTCCGCTCAACACGAGCTGGTTTGTCCGCCCAAAAGTAAGCACAGTTGCTTAACTTGAGCTGATTCCAGCTTCTGTCCCTGAAACCCGTCGACTGATGAAACCGCCCTCGCTAGTCATCAAAGCAGCCTAGCAGTTCACCGCGCGATGTGTTGCCCCTGAAACCGCCCAGTAGCCCGACTTGAGTCGCTTAGTCCCTGAAGCCGGCGCAAGTCGCGCTCGGCATGTTATACATAGACGGCACAGGCGTCGAGCACAGCTGGCCGCGCGCTGCGGCGTGCTTCCAAAAGGCGGCGGCCCAAGGCCGGGGGGGTTATTCAGAACAAGCACTTCATCGAAGTCGAATCGATGAACCGAGTGTGCGCGTCTGTATGAGCATGCACTCTGAAGGTATATCATGCTCCGATCACGCTCCGAGTGCGTGTTCTCAACGATCCTGCTGCTAGGCCACGCAGGCGGCCAGTACCACCTCGCCGGCTGTTTCAGCGAGGGTAACGCCGTGCCCAAAGACGCAACGCAGGCAAGGGGCTGGCAGATATTGCCCCTGTGGAACATCACTCGCCACGTCATATGATGCCATGTAAGCCAAGAGACGAGGGTGCTAGAGCCGAGCAAACAACGCTCGCCACGACATAGAATGGCTTTTCACTGGATACACGAGGGTTCAAAACGGATGTCGATGACGTGGCAGGCAACTTTTCCGAGTCAGGCCCTTACGCAGGCGGCGACGCTGTGGCGGTTGGCTGCCGAGCAGGGGCACGCCTTGTCGCAGTTCAACCTGGGCACCAGCTGCTTCCGCGGCATTGGCATCAACATAGACATTCCGTAGGCGGAGACGTGGTTCCGCAAGGCTGCGGCGCAGGGTAGGACCTGGCAGATACCGCTCGCCACGTTTAATAATGTTTCGATACGCAGGCTAGATGGATTGCTCGGCACGTCAAAGAATGGCATGTACTCATCACTCGAGGGTGCATAATGCACACCGATGACTGGAGGGCAATTGGTGCTTGTCACTTGCACAAGGATCCGTGGACGCGCAACAAACTCTCCACGCCTTTTTCCGCCCGGGGCAACCGGACTCTACGTCGAGCAGTCAGTTCGCTATGGTTTTACAGACACTCATGCCCAAAGTGGTGCATCTGAGCACGGTAAGGAGTTGCTTTTCTGACATATGCACGCAGTTTCAACCCTCGTTTCTTGAATTAAACGGCATCCTTTGACGTGGCAAGCAATATCTGCGAGGCTTATTGCCCGCAACGACATCAACACGAATTTTGAATTACTCGTTTCTTGAGTTGAACGGCACCCCATGATTTGGCGAGTAATATCTGCCAGGCCCTCGAGCACGGCGCCTGCCGCAACAGACCTGTCACTCGCCGGCCGATCACGGCAACGGTTGAGACGGCGTTCAGGAGGACCCGTGATAATTTCAACGGTTTGATGGACGATATGGGCAGGACCTGGCAGATTGTTCGCCACGTCATAGCGTTAAGATACGAGGGTCATACTGCGTTGGATGACGTGGCGAACAAGCATTGCCCGACCCTTTCTTGAATGAAATGTCACTCTATGGGCATGGCAAACAATTTTTGTTAGGCCCTCAGCATTGGGTTTCGAGTCATCCTCAACAAGGACGCTACCCGGCAGGACTGGGAACACTTTCGGGCTGGGGCTTACACTCGTCCACTTCTCAGCTCAAGCTGAGCCATTTCAAACACAAAAATACGCCCTAAACACCCCCTACTACCCCCTGACACCCCCTAACCGCCGCCAAAACATCCCCTAAACGACCTCCAAACACACCCACTATCCCACAGAAACAGCGTATGTTGAGCTGAGAAGTGAACGAGTGCAAGCCCCTGCTTTCGGATTCTCACGCGCATCTCGGCCGAGCAGCTCGAGGCCTTCAAGCGCGCGTGGGCCATGATCACGTGGTCGGGACTGGCAGATATTGCTAGCCTGATTTATGCAGATTTCTTACTTTCAGGCTTAGGCGGAAGTAAACGTCTGCGCATAGTAGTAGGTCCCCGCTATGAGTAACCACTCCCTTTGCATTTGCTCGCCATCTCACACAATCTCAGTTTACGCAAGAAACGAGGTTGCTGATGGGTGTGGATGACGTGGCAGACAACATCTGCATGCATGTGAGTGACTTGGCGGCAAACATATGCCAAGGCCCTATGACGTGGAACCTGGCGCCGCTGTGCACGTTCTGCGGCGAGCGGAAGCCGCGCAAGACATGCTCGCTCTGCCGTCAGGCGGTGTATTGCGGCACCCAATGCCAGCGGCGGCACTGGTACGAGGGCACCAAGGCGTCCGAGTCACCTTCGGAGGTGGGGACGCCGCACAAGAAGCTATGCCGCCGCGTGTTCGTCCCGGGCAGGAAGGGCACGGCGCGGGTGTGAGTCGCCCACCACGGTGTGAGCTGGGCCGATAATCCAACGTGCCGATGAATGGGCTGAAGGAGAACGTACAAGGTCGAGGGGGGGGGAACCCCACTGAACCAGGACTCGGGAGTCACTCCTGCACCCGAATCACACGAAAGCACGTAGAAGCAACACACGCAAATAGGAAGGGTGGGTGGGCCACCACCCTCCACCCTCATTCACAGCGATTACCGCGTTGCTCCGTGTCGCGTCACATTACGTCAGCAGACGATATCGTTTGATGATGACACTTTCACGACTAAGACGAACATAGCTGAGTAACTCACACCTCATCACATGATATGGACATGGAGACATGATTTGATAGAGCTAGCATAATATTGACATGACGCAGGTTGTGGAGATGCTGGCACACGCTGTAGTAATAATTTTGAACGCGGCCGACTCACTACAGCGTGAGACGCTGTGTATTAAACGCCTGCGCTGCATCGAGCAGGGGGGGGGTATTAGTAGCGCCCGTCGCAGTCTACGTAGTCGCAGTGCTGCGTCACGCGGCGGGCGTATTATCAGCGCCTGTTGCTATGCTGTCGGGTTGTATTCTTCTTCATCACGCCCGTCGCACTCATCACAGTCGACACACTCGTAGTCCTCCGCGCATTAGGGTCCGACAGATATTGCCCGCTGGGTCATAAGATGACATGTATGATAGAGGAAATTTCCGGTTAGGTGAGGGCCGGACTATGGAACACTCGACACCTTAGAGTCATTCATTGTATGCGGCTGTGAACTCGGGGTCATGGGGGTTGGGAGAGTTCAAAGACCCAAATCCTCGAGCCACGCGGTGGCCATCAGATTTTCATGAAATGAGGGTTCGTATGAGTTGGATGACGTGGCGAGCAATGCCTGTCAGGCCGTACCAGGCACTCCTCGCACAGCACCACAGCATTCCCGCACGGCGTGCTCGTCTCGCACCCAGCGCACAGGTTCTTGCAGCACTGTTCGCACTCGGCGCGCTCGCAATCGCCGCACACTAGAGTCCCGCAAATATTGCTCATCACGTGAGCAGATTCTAATGCCTCAATTGCTTGGCAGAGGCGGTCGCCAAGCAGGTCGACGTCTACGCATCTTTGTAGGTCCTGGGGAATCTACCTATGATAGTAACCACACCTGTCGCCTGTCATAGAGAAACATTGCTCGTCACGTCATAGGATGCCATTTCAGTCAACAGATGAGGATAGTACCCACACCTGTCGCCTGTCATAAAGCAGATATTGCTCGCCACGGCATAGGATGCCATTTAAGGCAACAGATGAGGATTTCACATCGTGTTGGGTGACGTGGTGAGCAATATCTGCCACGCCCTGCCGCACACCAGCTCCTCGCACGTACAGCACACGTACACGTCGATTTCGCCCGGGCATAGGGCCTGGTAGCATCATAGGTTCTTCCACTTTCGTTTCCTCGGTCGTCTATTGCTGAGCAGTCGTGCGACTGCGGAGCTGGGCTATGTGATCCAGGGTTCGACCCCCCTGCTCGATGCGTCACAGGATGCCGTGTGACTCAAGAGGTGAGGGTGCAAAAACGCGAGTCGATGACGTGGCGAACACGAGCAACATCTCGTACGGCCGTACCAAGGTCGTCTTCGTCGTCACACGGGCCGCACACGCCGAACGCGCCGCACTGACATCGCTTGCACTCCGCATCCACCAGCACCTAGGGCCCGGCAGATATTGCTTGCCATTTGAACTCGTAGGACACCAACTAGCTCAAGAAAACGAGGGTTCAGACGCGTGCCGACGACGTGGCGGTCAATGTCTGTATGAGCAGCCGTGCCAGCTCCTCATCGTCGTCGACCTCGTCACCATCATCGTCCTCCTCGCGCGGCTCCCTGCACTCACAGTCGACGCCCAGCAGTAGGGCCTTGCAGGTTTGATATTTGCTCTTCCTCGCCAGTCGCCACGACATATGTTGTCACTCACTTCAGAGACGAGGGTTCTACGTTGCATGTCGATGACGTGGGGCACAGTCAACCAGGCCGTACCGAGTATGCTGCACTTGCCGGAGCTCCGCAGCGCCGATGCCACCGCTTTCTCCAGCTCCGCGGCGAACACGCGCAGTTCCAAAAGAGTCGCGACGCAGCCGTCGCTGGAGGCTACCAGCGCATCCGCGCCGGTGTCCAGCAGGGATTCCGCGCAGACGCCAATGTCCTTCCTCTTAGGAGCTGCCATGACGGCCAGCATGCTCGCCACCTGCACGTAACCTGCACGAGATAGATGCCGTCCGATTCCCCGAAGGTGTCGCGCGAGGTGTGCCGCCGTGTTGTGGGGAAGGCTTGGGTGAACGTGATGCTGAAGAAAAAAACGCTCACCTGGGATGTCTGCGCATATCCGATGGGGGGTCAAACGACCGCCGGTATACGAGTAGTACTAGCCAGCAGGCCTCTGCCATTGTTGGCAGGGGATGGCGGAGCATCCGTGCGCGGTGGGCGCGAGCGGCGGCGGCGGTTTCGGCGACGTACGTGGACGCGGGATGAGCGGGGACCACGACCGCGTCAGCGCACTCGCTTGCCATCACAGACGCGCCGAGGTGAGAAGTAAGTCTGGTACTCGTGGTACAATGCGTTGCAGAGACGGTTGTATGGTGCCCACTCTTTTCGCACTGGTGAAGGGACCTAACATGCCTGGGCCGGGGCGGCGCCGGGGTCTAGGAACGGTCCAGGGGTGGGGGTGGGGCCGGGTCCGGGGACGGGTATGGGTACGGGATGGGTACGGAGATGGCGGCGTGGGCGGGGGCGGGGTTGGGCAATACTGCGATGGCAACAAGAGAAAAAGAGAGGTGCTCTCGCTGAAAGTCTCGTCCTGTGTTTCCATCAACAACCGCAGGCTCGCGAGGTGGTGAGCTTGGCGGAGCTGGAGGAGGCGCGCGGGGACAAGGCGGCGGCCGCGGCACACTGGCGCAGCGCGCTCGACCAGGTGACAACCGACGCTGCCGTGTTCGGCGATAGCAGCGCCGACCCGCTCCCCCTGACTGAGGCAGGCCTGCCAGACATTGCCCGCCACGTCATCGACACGCATGTTGAACCTCCAGTTCTTGAGTTACATATGTCCGTCTTAGTTTTCAAAGTCTAACGAATAACAAATTCAACGGCAACTGCAGCGACCCGGCCCCCCTGTCGGAGGCAAGACCTGGCAGATATTGCCCGCCACGTCATCGACACGCAGGTCCAACCCCCGCTTCTTGAGTTACGATTAGATGGAATCCTATGAGATGACATGGCGGTAAGCATTTACTGCCGGGCCCTAGAAGGAGGACTACGAAGTCGGCGCGGAGCAATGCGCGGGCCCGGCCCATCCCCATCCGAGCCAGGTGCCGTTCCACCGGGTGTTGCAGCGCCAATGCTGCACCGCACTGGGAGCACTGAGCTACGGCGAAGGTACGGCCTGGAATGTATTGCACGCATCCCTACGTCATCAGCGCCACGGACGCAGCTCGTGTCCAGGTTGTAATGCGGCGCCGCGTGCCGCCGCTCGGCAACCAAGCGCCGCAGGGTCGCCGCCTGCGACGGGGACGCTCATTCTGAAGCCTCGTTTCTTGAGTTATGCGGCATCCTATGACGTGTCGAGCAATGCCTACCAGTCCCTCGGGAAAGGGGATGTGGGGGAGGCGCGCGGGTACTACGCTGCGGCCGCCGCGGTGACGTGGGCGGGCGATGCTGAGCCGCATGCGATGCTGGCGCACCTGAAGCTGCGCGCGGCGCCGGCGACACGCTCGGGGGGGGGCTGGCGAGCGGCAGCGCCGCACCTCAGGGCGGCGGCCGCGCACGGCGCGGCTACCCAGGGGCGAGGGTTGTGTAAGGTGTGTCGAGCCAACGCCGCACACGCTACTACGGCGCGATACCTCATCGCTCTCATGGAGCTGCAGAGCGGCGGCGGCAGCGGCTCCAGCGGATCAGATGGTTTGGACGATGAGGCAGCGACCGCCGCCGACGCAGAGCTACATGACCTTGGGTACCAGGTGCGCCTGTCAACGGCCATCCTGCGGGCCCGGCCCCCACCCTCACCGCCGCCGCCTGTGTTCACCTCCGCCGCCGCCCCCGCCACCACCGCCGCCGCCGCCGCCGCCGCCGCCGAAGCCAGCGCCGCTAAAGCCGCTGCATACAACGATACTCAGGACACCGACGGCGTGGCCGCCGCCGCCGCCACCACTACCGCCGCCACCACTTCCACGGCAGCCGCCGCCGCCGCCGCCGCCGCCGCCGCCGCCGCGACCTACAACGACGTGGACGACGCGCTGGTGAAGGTGCACGAGCGGCTTGTGCCCCCCCGCGCCGCCGCCGCCATCGCCGCCGCGCTGCACCCCGCCCGCCACTTCTGGTCTGGCCTGACAGATAATGCTCGCCCCGTGATGTGATTGATCGTACATTTAACTCAAAAACGAGGGTCTACAATATGGAGCATGACATGGCGGGCATTACCTGTCAGCCCCTAACTTATGGCGCCACCACCGCTACCACGACCCGGCCACGCCCTACTTCTCCTACCGCTACAACCTTCCACCCTATCGCCCCTCTGACGGCTTTCAGCAGCAGAAACAGCAGCATAGTGCACCGGTACACGATGGAACCTTTGCCTCCGCCTCCGCCTCCACCTCCGCCGCCGCCGCTGCCGCTGACGACGCTGCCGCCTCCACCTCTGCCTCTGCCGCCGCCTCCCCAGCCTCACCGCCGTTTCGGAATATCATTGAGCAGCTGGTGCTGGTCCTGCGCGCCCGTCTGATGGCGTCGTGGCCACGATTAGCGAAGGCCACGGTGGCTGAGTGGTGGGTGCACTCGCGTGCGGCACCCGAGGGGCACCACTTGCACTGGGATATGAACGAGGCGGGGTTTGCCGGCGGCGCAGTCGGTGGCGGCGGGGGTGACGGCGGCGGGGGTGGCAACGACGACGGCGGCAGCGGCGAGGACAGCGGCAGCGGGGACGGTTACGAAGGAGGTGGCGGCAGGGGCGGCGGCAGTGAAACTCGTGGCGGTCAGGGCGGGACTTGCGGCGGGGCCGGCGATGGCGGTGACGGGAATGGCGGCTGCGGCAACGGCGGCGGCGGGGCGACCGGCGGGGGCGACGGCGGGGCAGTGCCGCATCCGCTGGTGAGCATGGTGGTCTTCTTGTCCGGCCGGGCGGACCCCCAATACGCGGCAGCGGGGTGGTGCGTGGACGAGGAAGAGCAGGAGCCGGCAGCGGGCGCAGGCGCGGGGGGCGGCGCCACACTGGTGACGGACATCAGGCTTCGCAACGACCAACACCGGGGCAGGTATTGGCGGATATTACCCGCCACGTCCTCTTGCGCATTTCGAACTCTCGTTGCTTGAGTCAAAAGGCATCATATGACGTGGCAGGCGTTGTCTGACAGACTGTACACCGAGGCAGCTCGGGGAACGAGATGAAACGGAAGAGAAGTGGAGCCGGTGATGTGGTTGGGGAGCCGGGGACGGGGAAGGGGACGGGGACGGGGCCGGGCCCAGGGCGTGGGTGGCTGGTGTTCCCGGTGCCCGGGCGGGTGCTCTCCTTCGACGGCGGGCTGCTGCACGGCGTGCTCCCGGAGCCGCCGCCGCCGTTGACATCTCGGAGAAGAAGGGAGGAGCAGAAAGGGGTTACGGTGGAGGAGAAGGAGGTAGACGAGGAGGAGGAGGAGGAGGAGGAGGATGCGGCTGGCGCGGAGGATGCGAGGAAGGAGGAGGAGCATGGGGAAGGGGAGGGTGTGGAGGAGGATGGGACGCTTCGCCCGCCGCAGCGGCTGACGCTGATGATCGGCTGGCACGGGCCGGCAAGCGCGCCGCCACCGCTGAGCGCAGGCGAGCCCCAGGTGCTGGGGCCGCTGATGGAGGCGCCAGACCCCATCGCAGCGGCTGTTGCGGCGGAGGCGGGGGGCGGCTGCTCCGCCGATGTACCAGAGTGGGCGCGGGTGGACCTACGGCCGCAGGTGGGGGAGTCCGGGTTCTGGAGCGGCAGCGACGGGGCCAGGGAGGGCGGAAGCAGCGGCGGCAGGGACATGGGCGGGGGCGATGCCGGCGGCATGAGGGTGAGGTCGGGGACGCCCGGATCGGGGTTCCTTGGACCGTTCTCGCCGGTGTGGGAACCAGTGCAGCCGCGAAGCGGGGGCGGAGGTGGTGCCTTCCCCTCCTTCCCCTCGTTTGCACCGCCTGCTCTTCATCTTCCTCCTCCCCTCGGCCTGCGGTACTTTCTGACCCACGAAGAGCAGCTCGCGGACTTGTACATCCGTGGGGGAGCGCCGTGTGACGACTAGCGCCGTTTGCCCAGACGAGGATGAAGCGCCCAGACCGAACGTCGTGGTAAAGGAAAATCAAGGCGTGCGTCGTATTACAACGTTTAGGGTCATAGCTCGAATTAGATATACCTTCGAACACACTCGAGGTAGCAACTCTAGAGAAACTTGTCAATGGAAAGAAAGGAAAGCGAGTCGCAACAATTTGCTGCGTTGCGTCGTTGATAGCTCTATGTACAACAGGTGGTTGGCGCGGGTAAGCGGGGGACAGCGCCGTCCATCGCGTCACCACACGTGTTTTTCGATGTGCGTGCTGCGAGTTTACATGACGTGGTGCTGGGGCAGCTTGGCGTGCATTGCGTGCACCACGTCGGCGGTGGTGTCGCGGATGCCGTGCCCGTTGGCGCCCAGCACGGTGTGCGCCGCGGCGGCGTCGGGGTTGTAAACACCGTGGCCGTCGGCTAGGGCCAGATGAATATCGCTTCGTCATCAGGATGCCATTTGGCAAAATGAATGTGACCGCAAATGTGTGCGATGACGTGGCGGGCAAAGGGCCTGGCACATCGAGCGATTGCGAGGAACACGTCATAGGATGCCAGTTGACACAATCAATCTGAGTTCAAATGTGTCACAATGACGTGGCGTGCATTATCTGCCAGGCCCCACCGTCGGCGCCGAGAACGGCGTGCGAAGCGGTGGCGTCGGCGGGCGCGGCGCACATGCCGATGGCGGCGCACACCTTGATGTAGCGGCGCAACTTGAACTTGAAAGCAAAGTTTGAAAGTCGTTCAACATATCTTAGTTTCAAGAGCATGGAGCTAGATCCAGGCGGTTTCACCGTGGGTTTGATAAGGTCAACCTGCAACTCCCAACCTTGACGGGGGGCGTCAGGTACGCCACCAACTTGTCGACGAGCTTGGGGCCCAGCTCACAGATGGCGAGCTCGCACTCAGGCAAGGCAGCCTTAGCGTACTTGGTGCACAGCTTGTCCGCCCCGGCCAAGAGCCACGCCACCAGTGAGCTCCCGGTTGGTGTGAGTGTGTGTGTATATCCAGAGGCGGACAAGGCTGATCAGCAATCCACCAAACCACCTCGACCACAGAAGAGCATTTAAACCCAGTCTCCGGTTTGAATACCCCGTGACCCCCTCGAATACAGCCTCTCAACCAATCAAGGACGTAGGTGAACGATGCAATGTCCATTGACCAATCAGGGGCCATACGCGGTTACGTTCAGAATTGGCGCGAACGTGCGAGAAAATCCAGCCAATCAAATGTCAGTATATCTCTTTCTCGACCAATCACATGAGGGCCTTCAGCGTCACCGGTGACGCGGAGACTGGGTCAAAAAAGAGAGAAAGATGTATATTTGTAGGCCGTGCCTCGGCGTAGATCTTGGTGAGCGTCTCGTTGGCGGTGAACGCGCTGAGCATGGCCTCGACGCCGAACTTGCACTTGAGGCAGTTGGGCGCGGGGCCCGTCTCCCAGGGGCTTACACTCGTGCACTACCCGGCTCAACGTAAGCGCTTTCTGTGGGATAGGGGTTGCATTTAGGGGTTAGGGGGTGTTTAGGAGATGTACCAGGGGGTCTTTAGGGGAAGTAACAGGGGAGTACCCGGGGGTGTTCAGGGGGAGTATCAGGGGAGTACCAGGGGGTGTTTGGGGTGATTAGAGGGGGTCTTAGGGGGTGTGACAGGGGGTGTTTGGGGACTAATAGGGCGTGTTTAGGGTGTATTTTGTGTCAGGAACAGCTCAGGTTAAGCTGAGAAGTGGGCGAGTGTAAGTCCCTGCCAGCTCCGACGTGCCCGCGGTGATGAGTGCGACCGCGGTGGGCGAGAGCTTGTGCGTGATGGCGGCGGAGGGCGCGGTCTTGCACGCGCCGGTCTCCGTGCACGCTTCCTCGGGATACGGCCGGGCGTATGTGGCAAGGAGCACGTCAAGCCAACATGACACCCAAGAAACGAGGGTTCTAAGCGCGTTGGATGACGAGGCGGGCAATGTGTGGCCACGACGGATATTGCTCGCCACCTCGCAAGATGCCAATGAACTCACGATACGCGGGATCTAAACGCAGTGGATGACGCGGCGGGCAATCGGC
>Ga0307489_10000510_pt1 | contig 23685 bp, 22 predicted proteins | sample SB12metaG_FD_202247 | JGI IMG/M metagenome (GOLD analysis project Ga0307489, IMG submission 202247) | Sea-ice brine microbial communities from Beaufort Sea near Barrow, Alaska, United States - SB 1.2 | ecosystem: Environmental > Aquatic > Marine > Coastal | place: USA: Alaska | collected... | reverse complement strand
TCAGGGCTAAAGTACAGTAGAATTCGGCTATTAATTGAAAATACAATTGTTATTTGAGAAGTGGAGCCAGGTCAATGACCGATGTTAATCAAGCGTTTGCCGAAATAAAACGTGGTGCAGATGAAATCTTAGTGGAAGATGAGTTATTAGAAAAACTTAAAACAGGTAAACCTTTAAAGATTAAGGCTGGCTTTGATCCAACAGCACCCGATTTACATTTAGGTCACACCGTTTTAATTAACAAACTGCGTCAGTTTCAACAGCTCGGTCATGAAGTTATTTTTTTGATTGGCGACTTCACTGGCATGATTGGTGATCCCACGGGTAAAAACGTTACACGTAAAGCACTGACCAAAGAAGATGTCTTAGCTAATGCCGAAACTTATAAGGATCAAGTCTTTAAAATTCTTGATCCGGCAAAAACTACGGTTGCTTTTAACTCTACCTGGATGGAAAAACTAGGCGCTGCGGGCATGTTAAAACTTGCTTCACGCCAAACAGTGGCTCGTATGATGGAGCGTGATGATTTTAAAAAACGTTATGCGGGCGGTCAATCAATCGCGATTCATGAGTTTATGTACCCATTAGTGCAAGGTTGGGATTCCGTTGCCCTTGAGGCTGATGTTGAACTAGGTGGCACAGATCAAAAATTTAATTTGTTAATGGGTCGTGAGCTACAAAAATCAGAAGGACAACGTCCTCAAACTGTATTGATGATGCCATTACTTGAGGGCTTAGACGGTGTACAAAAGATGTCTAAGTCGTTAAATAATTATATTGGTATCACCGATAGTCCAACAGAAATGTTTGGTAAAATCATGTCTATTTCTGATGATTTAATGTGGCGTTATTACGAGTTATTAAGTTTTAAACCGATTGAAGAAATTGACGGTTATAAAATGAAAATAGCGGAAGGCATGAATCCTCGTGATGTTAAAATTGACTTAGCTAAAGAGCTAATTGCTCGTTTTCATGACGACGCTTTGGCGCAAGGTGCTCATGATGAATTTATTAACCGTTTCCAAAAAGGCGCGATGCCCGATGATATGCCGGAGGTAGACATTACTGCCGAAGGGGGGGGAATAGCGATTGCTAATTTACTCAAGGAAGCGAGTTTAGTACTGAGTACCTCTGACGCTTTTCGTCTGATCAAGCAAGGTGCGGTGAAAATTGACGGCGACAAAATAATCGATAAATCTTTAGTGATCACCAGTGGTTCTCAAGCAGTCTATCAAGTGGGTAAACGTAAATTTGCTAAAGTGACGGTGCAGTAATAATAAGCGACTGCGGTAATCACTTTTAAAACTTATAAAGTAGGTATTTAATGGGATATAACCACAACAGCTTCTGTTATGCCTTATATTTGGCAATGCGTGTGATAATTTTAGGTAAAACTAAAAGATATTATCCTCATTACTTTTGTTGTTCGTAATCGAAATCTAGTGTAGGTGAAACCGGTATCGACACGTTGTTGTATCATTCCAGTCATGAGTGACAAAATAGGCATAAGCAATTGAGTAAGCTGAGTACCGAAGAATTAAGGCAACAAAAACCACCACGAGAAGACTTTATTAAACGAGAAAAAAATAAAGTCATTCTTATCTTAGATGGCATTGAAAGCAGCCATAACATCGGCGCTATGATTCGCTTATCGGATGCCTTTTTTTTAGAAAAGCTAGTGATATGTGGTGAGTTAACAATCAACGCTAAAAAATTAAAAAAAACCTCTATAGGCACCCAAAAATGGGTCACTATAGAAGAAGAAATTTCGACTGTAGAGGTGGTTACTAAGCTAAAAAAACAAGGCTATCAAATTGCCGCTATTGAGCTTTGTCAGACATCCATTAATTATTTAGCCGCCGATTATACACTGCCGATAGCGTTTGTTTTAGGCTCAGAAAAAAAAGGCGTAAACGATCACGTTATTGCTTTAGCAGATATACTTATTCATATTCCTATGTTTGGTATGGGTAACTCGATGAACGTTTCTTCTGCTGGCGCTATTGTTGTCGCTGATTGCATTGCAAAATTGAGCCATTCAGTCAATAAAAAATAACTAGGGCAAGGAGTTAAGATTAACAAACAGGTTCCTAGGCCTTTGCTAACAATTCAACAGCAATAGCCTTTTTTAAGTGATCAGCTTGGTTATTTTGATGTAGCTATGCTCAGTGCCATTTGTTACGCTAAAGCTCCTTTAAATACCTTGTGAATATAATGCAACAGTTAGCCTTTTGCTTATTATTAATAGTCCTTTCAGCTTGTTCTTCTAACAAACAAGCTGGCGTGGTTTATCAAACGCGTTTTGATTTTAGCCAAGTAAAAAATTACAGTCTACATGAAAGAAACTCTGATTTTGTTGTGTTCCAATCCATTAATGACGTGACCCGTAATGCGATTGAAATAGCTATCGAGAAATCAATGGAAAAACAAGGTTTTTCATATAGCAATCTTGGCGAAGCGGATATCATTGTCAGTTATCACTTGATCAGTCAAAAAGGTGAGTACCTTTCAAAATATAATAAAAGTGTGCTTTATTGCGCCTTCTGCTTGAGAGCTAGTAATTGGCAATCCGATAAAAAAAACTGGGATTCAACCGCTGGAAATCTAATTATTGATTTAATTGATGTTGAAACTAAGCGTTCAGTTTGGCGAAGTGTTTATCCACTTGATCTCGATATTCAAGATAATTCTCGAATGCAAAATGATAAAATAAAGTCAGCAATATCTTTGATGCTAACTTTATATCCTCAATTTGATTTAACCGCTACATAATTATGATCAAGTGGCTTGGTATTGCATTGATTGTGCTCATCAGTTTAGCGCTAGTATTATTGGGTTTAGGTTATGTATTAAAAGAGAACAAAGCTGAAATAACGACATTAAAGTATAAACTTGATCAACAATCCCACCAAAGAAAAATTGAGCAGCAAAAGATACTTAATAGAAAAACTCGACCTTTGAGCCAATCATTAAGTAGTGTTGAGCAATCACTACAACAAGTTATTTCAGCTAACTTAATTTGTCAAACGAATAAACAATGTGTAGTTTTTGAAACAGGCAGTAAAGCACTTGGGTGTAATGTGGCAGTAAATACCACAGGCGCCATAATTTTGATTAAAGTGGCTAGTCACTTTAAAAATAATTTATCAGTACAGGGATGTACCGACAGAGACTTACCCCAGTCGACTGCTTGTATCAAAGACAATTGCTTAATTGAATAGCCTAAATTTAATAATGTAATTATAGGCTCTGGTCAAAAGGTTATCTTCGTATTGTCATATTTGGTTAACGCTTTACCCGTTAAGTTATATTTAGATTTATTGATTGGACCTATTGTGTATTTTCAAATTAATAGTGGTTATAATGCCAACCAATTTAGTGGGTAATTATATTATTAGAGATAAGGTTTTATGAACTTTCCTAACGACGAAACAGGCCAAGTATTGTCAGAAATGCAGCAGGCTGGCATTGATTTAACACAACAACATGAGGTGGTGTTTTTTCATTTATTTGAACAGCAAGCACAAGCACAAGCAATGGCTGACTTTATTAATAAGACCTTGCCAGATGTTAAAGTTGAGCTCCATGCAGATGAAACGCCCAATGTTTGGGATGTCGATTGTACCCTTTTGATGATTCCTCACTATGACAAGGTTATCGAGGAAGAAATCGCATTTGAAAAAATGGCGGTAAAATTTTCTGGTTATAGTGATGGTTGGGGAATTGAGGCTTAACGTTAAGTCTTCTACTATATATTTGAAGTCACAATTAAACCCTGCGGATCATAATTTCCTTTAAGCTCTGAATTCGCAGAGTCATGGGGTAACTATCAGCTCTTTGTTTGAATTTTTACCACCCGTGTTCATTTAAGGTGGCTGGTATGAGAAAATGTATACTGAGATGATCCAGTTTTTTCACGTTAACCTAGTTGTTTATTACCTAGTATTATCCCAGCATTAACTAGGCGAAAAAATCTAATCAATAAAGTTATCTAACCACAGTGCTTTTTTTAATTATTTATGTGAAAGACTATATTATTGACTTTGTAAAATAAACGTACAAATTGAAATGGTTAAAAGTATGACACTACTAGCCATTAAGGTATATTTTAACTGGGTACTGGTATGAATAATATCTGTCGGTTCAGGCTGCCTTGCCCGATCATTAAAACTGAGTTTTCTTAATTCAACGCCATGGTAAATAGCGACACCACCGAGCCTAACTTGTAAATTTAGTGCTAAACAATGAAGCGCAATATCATTGTTTAATTGAAAAGTTTTTCCCTTAATTAATCGCCAAGATAACAATAAGTTTTGTTTTGAATGCATTAATAACATAAGGACAGTAAATAAACGTACGGGTAACCACTGCAGTACGTTAATCAATATATTGACTTGTTTACCAAAAAAACTAAAAGTGGTTTGCTTGACGTTCCAACTATAATGCATCTCAAGTAATAATCGGTAAGCGATCGCTAGTAGTGGACCAAAGACTAAAAAGTAACAAATAACGACAAAATTTTGTTGCATTGTTTTGAGTAACTGCATTTCTATGCAACCTTTACTTAAGCCAATTTTCGAGAGCTGTTGGGTATCTCTCAGTAATAAAGGTTGTAGTGTTTGTTTAGCCAAATAGTTTTGATTGGCGACTAATGCTAGTGCAACTGATTTACTACTCGTTATTAAGTTAAATGGGCCAATAGCAAGATAAAGTAAAAAAGCCTGCCAAAGCCAAGGCACTTCAATAAACATCTCAAATAACCATAATATAATAATTAAGGGTAATAGCGTGATCACGACGGCAATAAAGCCAGCCGTGGTTTGTTGTTTTACTGAATTTTGAGTCTTGTTGACTTTATTACTGAGTTTTTGGCAATAGAAATTAAAAAAATTGAATGGTTGATGAATAACCAGGAGGGTGACTAAACCTTTTATTAAAATAACAGCAAAAAGCAGTAACACTTTACTGCTAAACGGATTAATTGCTGAAAAATTTATTATGCCAGTCGCTATCATTTTAAGATAATAAGGGTTGTTCCTGTAAAACGTCAAGCATGTTCATGACCAATTGTGATGAATTTACTGATGCCGTTTCTAAATAAGCTTCAAAGGAGGTTGGCGACTCTTTACCGGCAATGTCTGACATTGAGCGAATAATTACAAAGGGCACGTTGAATTGATAACAGGTATGAGCAATAGCCGCCCCTTCCATTTCTACTGCCACCATCGTTGGAAAGTTAGCGCGCGCTTTGGCAATATCGTCATCTTTAGTCATAAAGGTATCACCTGTGGTGATTAAACCAATCAAGGTTTGAATACTATTTCCATCGGTGTCTTTGAGTTTCAGTATCGCTGTTTTAGCAGCTTCAACTAAGCTAGGGTGAGGAGTATAAGCAGCGGGGTTAGCGGGAAGTTGACCAATTTCATAGCCAAAAGCGGTCACATCAACATCGTGATATCTTACTTCAGAACTTATCACCATATCACCTACTTTAAGTGATTGTTCAAAACCACCGGCAGAGCCAGTGTTAACTACATAATCAGGCTGAAATTTATCAATTAACATTGCAGTTGCTAGTGCGGCCGCGACTTTACCAATACCTGATTGGACGATAATGACATCATTGCCATTTAATTGGCCTTGATAAAAAGTGTAACCCGCGTGGGTGACTGCTTCACTGTTTTCAAGTTTAGCTTTTAAAATAGCCACTTCTGGCTCCATTGCGCCAATTATACCTGCTTTCATATGTTTTCCTGTGGTATGTACTTTTGATGAAGAGGGAATTATAGCCTGAGACGTTTTAAAAATCTTGTGGCATTATTAATTGATTTGATTCTTTAACTCAGCGCAGTTTGAGCATTATCGAGAACTTTTTACTTTTATTGTTGAACCACTCAAAAGAATAACAAGCTGTTATCTTGTTGAGTGGGATCAATTAACTGTCGGTTTAGTTAGGCAGTGCAACAGCTTGTGGCGCAGGTGTTTGTCTAGCCATTTGAGATGCCACTTGGGCTTTAGCTGAAGCAGTTGCCATTGCGCCAACGTTACGAGGTCTGGCTTTCACCATAGGTGCGGGTATCACTTTGCCTTTTACTTTTGGTAATGCTGTGTTGTTACCGAGTAGGCGATTATTGATACATGCTCTAATTTCATCAATTGTGTAGTTAGCTTTTACTTTTATACGAATATGAGGAATGGCTGCAGCCTCCAATGCGCCACTGACAAACCAATCTTTTTTTATTTTATAACCTTTACCTTGGGTGTCTACCAAATCTATGGCCCCTAATAATTTCATGCTAGTGCGGTCACAGATAACAAAATCGAGATATTTAGCATTAGCATTAGTAGCGGCAACTTGGCTAGCACGAGTGGATACGCCATTACGAATAGTGACAACATCGCTTAGTTTTACTCTGTTGAGAATACGGTATTTTGGCCCCATGGCTTGCTCAACTAAGTTTTGAAAGTTTTTTTCAGCAGGGGTAAATATTGCCTTTTTACTGTCAAAAGGGAAAGGGAAGCTATTATCACTTAAGCGAGTCGCTAAGACTGTGACAATAACAATTAAGCTTATTAAGGCAAATAATATAAGTTCCATAAAAATCTCCGGTGATACAAATTTTTGACATTATTCTTTAGTAAAAAATAAAATGCATAATTTGTGCCAGAGATAGTGAAAATGGCGATATGGCGTGTGTGCTGAGTTAATGTTCCGATGAACGGGTTTCGCTAATCGAAACAACACCTAGGGACTGCTTTACATTATTATTTTGGGTATTTTGCTTTTAACGCTTGATATAACTGATGTTGGAAGTCATCAGCACTGGCATCAAGCGAATTAACTAACATCGCTAAGACTTCATTATCTTCTTCGCCATGCCAAATTTTAAGATAAGTGCCCTCTTTGTAACCATGGTCTTGGCGGAAAAAGTTCAAGGTATTTTTACCAACATATTGACGAAATAATTCATCTAAATCCATATTCATTAGCTTCATACAATCAGCTAGGGCAATAGCATCAAAAGTTTGACGACTAACTGCAGCAGAAGCCAAGTTTTCTAAGGCAATTTTAAAATCGGTTTCCTGAGTATTTTGTGTCAACTCTTTTACTAATTCTTTATTAATAGTTTCAACACTTGCCCCTGTCATTAGACGAAGTGATAAACCAAAATGAAAAATATCAACCAATTCTAGTTGAACTTGAGCAACGTCAATTTCTTGATGTTTCCACCACTTCCAACCATGGTGATCTAACATTTCAGCGCACTCTACCCAAATGGCGCGATACCATTGGTAACCATTAGTGCGCCATGTTTCACTCACCCTTGAATTCATTGCATCTTGCATGGTTAACATTTGACTAATTTGACTGGTAGCTGCTGATTTTTCGCTCATGGCGTTCTCTAGAGTTAATTGGTAAATATTTTATCCCTGTAGTTTGCCGCAGGGGGAGAGAAGTAACAAGAGATGGATAAAAAAAAGTCGAAAATGGCAGTGAACGGACTATTTTAATGGCCTTATTTTGAGCTTTATGTAAAACCCATGCTCGAAAGCTATACAAGATAAATATTACATTAAGGTATTAGCCATATCATTAACTAACAATACTCTCGGTAAAAAGTGTTTGTATTTTATTTTCACTATAACCTAACGTTTTAGATAAAATATTTTGACTATCCTGTCCTAAATTTGGTGCACTGCGGCGATATTGCAGTGGTGTCTCAGAGAAGTGAATGGGAGAGACAATCGTCTTAATAACTTCTCCGTCATTGTTTGGTATATTTTGGACCATTTTACGGTGTTTAATTTGAGGATGATTAATTGCTTGCTCTACAGTATTTACCGAACCACAAGGAACTGCCACTTTTTCTAATGTGTCGAGCCACCATGAGGTCGAAAACCGTGCTAATTTTTCAGCAAGTATAGGTATAAGCTCATTTCTGTTCATCACTCTTTGTTCGTTGGTGCTAAAGCGTTTATCGGTACTCAACTCATTAAGATTGGCGACATGGCAAAAACGTTGAAACTGTTTATTGTTACCAACAGCTAAAATCACATTGCCATCTTGAGTGGCAAAACATTGATAAGGTACGATGGTTGGATGACCATTACCTTGACGTTTTGGATTTTCTTTCGTGGTTAAATAATTCATTCCTTGATTCGCTAGCATTGCCAATTGAACATCGAGCAGAGCAATATCAATCTGCTGGCCTTGATGGGTATGGTGTCGGGCCATTAATGCGGCTAAAATTGCATTACTACTATATAAACCGGTCATCACATCAACAACGGCAACACCTACTTTCATTGGCTCACCCTCAGGTTCACCTGTGATGCTCATCAAGCCACCTTCACCTTGAATCATGGCATCATAACCTGCTTTGTTAGCGCTTGGACCTGTTTGACCAAAACCGGTAATAGAGCAGTAAACCAATAGGGGGTTGATTTTATGCAAGCTTTGATAGTCTAAGCCGTATTTTGCTAAACCACCCACTTTAAAATTTTCAAGAAACACATCGGCTTTGGCAACAAGATCCTTAATAATTTGTTGCCCTTTACTTTGAGTAATATCAATCGCAATTGATTGTTTATTGCGATTGGCGCAATGAAAATAAGCGGCTTGTGGCGGCTGATCTTTTGTTGCCGCTTTAATAAACGGAGGTCCCCAAAACCGGGTGTCATCTCCTTTGTTCGGTTGTTCAACTTTAATCACTTCAGCGCCCATATCAGCCAATAATTGTGATGCCCAAGGACCGGCTAAAATTCGGCTTAAGTCGATAACTTTAATATTGTGTAGTGCGCTGCTCATTTTTTAATTTCCTAGATTTTACTATTATCCGTTGAGATTAATTAAAGGTTAAGACTAACATTGTCTTTTGTATTTGTTATGATTAAATGATTCTTTGTTTCAATTACCTTGATTTATTGGGATGAAAACCTTAGAAAATAATAATGAGTTGAACTCAAAATAAGCATTAACTGCTTAACATTTCCCTATGGAGACTGCTAAATGAAGCTAGCCAAATTTTTTATTTTACCCCTTTATCTTCTGTTACCAACCATGCCAGATTTGGCCTTAGCGAGTGAAGAAGAGCCAATCAGTTACAACCGAACGATCGATGTTGATGCTAAGGTAGTCACAAAACATAAAACAACAATCAAGGGTAATAAAATTGCATACACAGCGACAGTTGGTACTCAGCCTGTTTGGAATGATGACGGTGATGCTATAGCCACACTTCATTATACTTACTATAAACGCAGTGATGTCAAAGACTCTTCTAATCGTCCCTTGTTAATTTCATTCAATGGCGGTCCCGGATCTGCCTCAGTATGGATGCACGTTGCTTATACGGGACCCAAGGTGTTAAATGTTAATGATGAGGGGTATCCATTGCAACCTTATGGGGTGAAAACTAATCACTATTCGGTATTAGATGCTGCTGATATTGTCTTTGTTAATCCGGTTAACACCGGTTATTCACGAATGTTAAAAAACAAAAAAGGTGACTATCTTAGTAAAGAAGAACAGAAAAAAACTTTCTTTGGTGTGAATGCCGATATCAAGTATTTAGCTGAATGGCTCAATACTTTTGTCAGTCGCAATGAGCGTTGGCGCTCACCAAAATTTTTAATTGGTGAAAGTTATGGCACAACACGTGTTTCAGGCTTGGCCTTAGAACTGCAAGCTCGTCAGTGGATGTATCTTAATGGTGTTATTTTAGTTTCACCAACTGATATAGGATTAAAACGAGATGGAGCGATAAAATCTGCGAACCGATTACCTTATTTTTCCGCTGCAGCATGGCATCATAATATGTTAGGTAAAGATTTACAGAATAAAGATCTAGAAGAGTTATTACCTGAAGTTGAACAATTTACGTTAAATGAATATTTACCTGCTTTGGCGCAGGGTGGTTTTATTTCTCAAGCTAAGAAGCAGGCAATAGCTGAAACAGTTTCGGCTTACGCCGGCATTAGTATTGAAGCAGTAATACAAAATAATTTAGATATTGCTAATGATTTTTTCTGGAAAGAGTTATTGCGTGATAAGGGGCAAACGATCGGTCGACTAGACTCTAGATATTTAGGAATAGATGAAAAGGACACAGGAAGTTCACCTGATTATAATGCAGAACTCACGTCTTGGTTACACTCCTTTACGCCAGCCATTAATGATTATATGCGTAGAGAGTTAAACTATAAAACAGACATAAAATATAATATGTTTGGTAATGTTCATCCTTGGGATAGAGCGAACAATCACACGGGTGAAAATTTACGCTTAGCAATGGCACAAAATCCTTATTTAAATGTTGTTATTCAATCCGGTTACTATGATGGTGCAACCAATTACTTTGATGCGAAATACACTCTTTGGCAACTTGACCCTAGTGGAAAAATGAGCAATAGATTAAGTTTTAAAGGGTATCGTAGCGGTCATATGATGTATTTGCGTTCGGAAGATTTAAAACAAGCCAATGAGGATCTACGTCAGTTTATTAAAAACTCATTACCAGCAAAAAATGAAGCAGCCAAATATGAGATCAATAATGAATAGGATTAGCTAAACAGCTTTTTTCTTACCATGGCACGGTAATCTTTTGGCGTTAAGTTTAAGTACTTTTTAAACAACCGAGTTAAATGACCATGATCTTGATAGCCAACATAGTAAGCAATCTCTTGAATAGAGAGATTGCTGGAGGATAATAGATCTTTCGCCGCTTCGATCCGTAATTGCTGCCAGTGCTGAGTCGCACTGATACTTGTTGCGGTTTTAAATCGCCGGGTTAACGAGCGTGAACTGATATTAAATTGTTCAGCAATATCTGTTAAAGAACTGGTTGAATTAAGGTTATTACTCATCCAAAACTGAATTTGAGCGACCAGTTCATCGGGGTGTCTGTCGACACTACCTTCAAGATACCTTTGTTCCTTATAAGGTTTACGTATTTCATGCGAAAAGTGCATTTGAACTTGTTGAGCAATAGATTTACCATAAATTTGTTCAATTAAGTGCACTATTATATCAGCCAGTGCATTAAGGCTGGCTGCACAATAAATTCTATCCGATTGGGTGATGAAAAAATCAGGTTTGAGATCTACTAAGGGATAATCACGTTTAAATTGTTGTTCGTAATGCCAGTGTGTCGTAGCTGGGTGGTGATCTAACAAACCTGATTCCGCCATAAAGCAAACTCCCGTTCCACCACCAATTAACGTTGTACCTTGTTGCCAAATGTTATTCAACCAAGCAATCATTTGAGGGTGTTTTCTCAGTATAGGCCTAGGGTTTCGCCATAAGCTTGGAATAAAAGCAAAGTCAGGTAATCTTGCCTCCGTTACTGTGATGTCAGGCGTTAATTGTATAACGGCTCTGGTTGTCACTGCCTTTTTATTTTCTGCGACCATTTGAATAGAGAGTTTAGGGTTGCTTTTATTTTTTGTTAGTGCCAAAGCTTCACCAGCGCGCAGCATTTCAACAGGCAAACTGACACTGGTTGCTAGCATTTCATCATAAAGTACTAGAGCAATCTTCACCATTTTTGGCTGTTTAATTTTTATAGGCATTATTTATCAGTATAAATCGCAAGAAGTGTCCTTTATAGCATGTTATATGGCTGAAATAGCCGTTTATTTTTATTTTTATACGATAAAATAGAGTTAATAAGTTTTATTTTTATTTTCACATATTGTTTAAAGGTTTTTATGACTTCATTACCTCTTATTGTTGGTATGGGTGGCGTTAATGCTGCAGGCCGTACTTCTTTTCATCAAGGCTTTCGCCGTATTGTTATCGACAGCCTTAATAATGAAGCACGTCAAGAAACCTTTTTAGGGTTAGCTTCTTTGATGAAATTAGTCAGTTTTGAAGCGGGTCAGTTAATTGACAAAGAGGGTAATGTGGTGGCCAAAGGAGATATTGAATCACGTTTTGGCCAACAAATTCTTGAGGGTACGTTAATTCGTAAAATTGAAAAAAATCATTTTGATGTCGATGCTACACCTTGGCATCAAAAAATGACCTTATCGCCAAGTGACACTAATGGCGAGCAAAACATCACCTTTGAAACCAAACGCAGGGAGTTACCTTCTCCATTACCACGAACTTGGGTAGTTACTGACTTAGAGGCGGGTCGAGTAAAAGTTGAAATTCCTGGTGAGATTGAAATTAAACATAATGCTTATCGTGATAATCCGATAAAAGCTGCAGGCCAACTTCCGACCGGATTTGAACCCGCTAAACTTTATAACAGTCGCTATCAACCACGCGGGTTGCAAACGACAATATTTGGTGCCTCTGATGCTATTCATTCAACTGGTTTTGCTTGGTCTGAGATTATGGCAAAAATCAGCCCTGATCAAGTGGGGACTTATTCCGCATCGGTTATTGGTCAAATGCAAAGTGAAGGTTTGGGTGGTTTGGTGCGTAGTCGTTTAAAAGGCGATAGAGTGTCAACCAAAAACCTCGCCCTAGGTTTAAATACTATGTCGACAGATTTTATCAATGCTTATGTCACTGGAAGTGTTGGCACAACCTTCACTTCTTCGGGGGCTTGTGCCACTTTTTTATATAACTTAAAAGCTGCGGTGCAAGATATGCAAGCCGGTAGAATTCGTGTCGCTATTGTCGGTAGTGCCGAGTCGCCAATTACTCCTGAGGTCGTTGAAGGCTTTGGTAATATGAGTGCATTAGCTAATGAAGAGGGACTGAAAAAATTAGATGGTAGTGATAAGGCTGATCATCGCCGTACCAGTCGCCCGTTTGGCAATAATTGTGGTTTTACTATTGGTGAAGGTGCACAATTTATTGTCTTAATGGATGATGAATTAGTCTTAGAACTTGGCGCTAAAGTTTTAGGGTCAGTCCCTGATGTTTTTATTAATGCCGATGGTATTAAAAAGTCGATCACCGCACCAGGCCCAGGTAACTATATTACTATGGCAAAATCAGTGGCATTAGCCAAAAATATTTTAGGTGAACAGGCACTAAAAGAACGTAGTTTTATTTTGGCTCATGGTTCATCTACACCACAAAACCGGGTGACAGAGTCACACATTTATCATCGTATCGCTGAAACTTTCGCTATTGATGCTTGGCCTGTCGTTGCACCTAAAGCATTTGTCGGTCACACCATAGGTCCTGCAAGTGGTGACCAAATGGCAATGGCGTTAGGTGTTTTTGCTCATAATATTATGCCCGGTATTACTACTATTAATGAAGTGGCTGCGGATGTTTTTGATGAACACTTAAATATCGCCACTCAACATTGGCAGTGTGCCGCTATGGACATCGCTTTTATTAACTCAAAAGGTTTTGGTGGTAACAATGCAACCGCTACCGTTTTATCGCCATCAGTGAGCCTAGCTATGTTAGCTAAACGTCATGGCAAACAGGCAATGGATGAGTATCGTGAAAAACTAATTAATGTTGAGCTTGCTCAGAAAAATTATCAAGAAAGTGCCGACTTAGGACAATTTAATATTATTTATAAATTTGGTGAGGGTTTAATTGATGATAGTCAGTTAGAGCTGACAGCTGACAGCATTAATATGCCGGGCTTTGAACGCTTAATTGACTTACCAAAAACGAATCCGTTTGATGATATGTGTTAGCACATCAGATTGGTCTAGCGACTAAAATAGCCATTAACGCTTTAGTTTGGCCGCTGATGAATCATCGCACATTAATATATTGACTAAAGCCCTGTTAACTCATTAACATGGCTTTTTTTGATTGACGATGATAATTTGCTAAAGGAAAGTCTAAAGCACTTAATATGCCTATACAAACAATCACTTCCTATGAATAAGTTGACATCGGATTCCGTGCATTTCTTTATGATTAGTCACTGAACTGCAGTAGCTTATTTCTTGCCTAGTAGTTTGAAAATGTTGTTTGCGATATCGGTATTATCTAGTTGACCAGCAAACATTTCACTATTCTTTCCTAGTGCATGAACAGGGACATCAATTGCTGTATGACCTCCAGATGTCCAGCCAGTATTAGTCTTTAGATCAATCAACTTGGTAATAGCGGTTGATATAATTTTATTTTTACTCGGCTTTTTGACCTTTACTCTGTCATCATCATCAAGTTGATTGTAATTTGCTAATTGTTCAATGGCATAGGTTTTTGCCTGTTGAATCTGTGTTACTTCACTTTCAGTGACCGAAAAGTTGAGTAATTTTGAAACATGTTGTTGAGTGACTTTACTTTTTCCTAGTAGTGTTGCTATTGCTGATGGCGATTGGTTCATCGTACGTAAAATTTCAGGGTTCCATTCATATTTTCCATTGGCACCAACAGTTAAGCCACCCGTGCTGTGATCAGCCGTTAGGATAACTAAGGTGTCAGGGTGTTTATAGCTATATTTTTCTAAGTATTTCATTGTTATTGCCAAATCAGTCATTTCTGCCATTGCTGCAGAGATATCATTAGCATGTCCTGCCCAATCGACTTGGCTAGCTTCAATTAACATGAAGTAACCTTGATCATTTTCAAGTTGTTTAATCGCTGCTTTTGTCATTGTTGATAAACGATGCGGTTCATTATCGTCTAACGCCCATGGTAAGCCAACATTACTGAATAATCCTATAACAGGTTTGTCTGCATCAAGATTGGCTAATAAATTATAGTTATCGATATATTGAAAGCCAGCAGCTTTAAATTCATCAACTAAGTTGCGGTTTTCGCGAAGAAAATACTGCCAACCACCACCAAAATAGACATCGGCTTTTATCCCTTCATCGATATAGCTATCGGCAATAGCATTATAGTTTTGTCGACTTTCATTGTGCGCTAAATACGCAGCGGGTGTTGCATGATTTATTTGTGAGGTAACGACAATGCCAGTTTTCTTGCCTTGTGTTTTTGCAAATTCTAAGACTGTTTCAGCACTCTTTTTATTAACGTCTAAGCCAATGGCACCATTATAGGTTTTAACACCACTGGCAAGGGCGGTGGCTGCTGCTGCAGAGTCGGTTACTAACCCCGAAATACTCGCGGGGTATGTGCTCGAAGTGCCAATAACAAGACGATCAAAGATGGTTTCTTCAATCAACTGTGTTGCCGGGTCATCATTAAAATATCGATAAGCGCTGGTATAAGCAGGGCCCATACCATCAGCGATCACCATAATAATATTTTTAGGTTCGCTAACTTCGGTAACGCCTTTTGTTGAAGGGTTTTCAATGGCATTACCAGCCATTGACGCCAGAATAATACCTACAGCACAAAGAACTTTTTTCATTAGTTATTTCTTATAGTTAGTTGTTTTTTAGTGAAAGCTTAAGCCAAACCATACCATGCGATGATCAAAAGACGCCTTTTTATCTTTAATTAAACGAAACGTATTCTCTGTTTTGATAGGCCAAAACACCCTTGAGTCAATAATATCAAAGCCGGTAACTGGCGGTAAAACGTAATCCCTTTATTTATCGCATCACCGTCAATATTAGAGGCATTTAAATCACCTAGAATTACAAAAGGTATAAATGGCTTTAAGCCCCCCTTTTTTACTTTTTCATCATCATTAATGTAAACCGCAACCGCGTAAAATAATGTCAGTTAAAAAAGAGATTACTTGCTCTACATCTTCTTCTTCATAATATGCGCGGTTCATAATGGTTAATATTTGCGTTTCAAACTCGCCATAATGTTGAGTAGCCGACCAAATAAGAAAAATTAAGTGCACAGGATCAACACTTAGCATTTCTCCACTATCTATCCATTGTTGAAATACTTGAGCCTTTTCTCTGACCCATTTTCTTTGATAAGTACGGGCAAAGTCTTTTAGGTGCTGAGCACCTTGAATAATTTCCATCGCATAAATTTTAGAGGCTTCAGGGTGTTTGAATGACATTCTCACTTTAGCATCAATAAATTTTTCAATGGCTACTTTAGGCCCATCCTCAGTGTTAATATCACCAATACCCTCATCCCACATTTGTAAGGTATGCTCTAATACTGCATGGTAAATATTTTCTTTATTTTTAAAGTAATACAGTATATTGGCTTTGGGTAAATTTGCTCTATCTGCAATAGACTGAACCGTAGCCCCTTTGTAACCTTGTAAAACAAACTCAGTGCTCGCAGCGATTAAAATTTTATGCTGACTCTGCACACGAATGTGGCCTTTTTTTTTAATTCTTTCGTGTTTTTCATGCGTTTTTCTCAATATTTACCATATGCGAGTAAAGGTTTCTTATCTAAAATAGCGTTTATTACTTTAAATGACTTTTGTTAGAATACTTTTTGTTTTATGAGTACCAGCTAGTTAACTTTCAATGAAAAAATTCAACAAATAATCCCCCAGTCATTAGGTGCCTGTGTAGCCATACATATTACGCACTTAGTGTTATCTAAAAAATTATCAGCAATATATTTTGCTCTCAGTGAATCACTCGGTATTAAGACAATTTTGCAAAGTCACCTAATTTGGCTTTCATATGAGGTGCTGGCATAAAAATTAACCTTTTGTAGTGATACCAATAAAATTATTTAATTTATTGGTTATTAAGTATAACTCAGTCAGTTTCTAGCCAGAACTATTCTATGAAACGGCTATAAAGGGTTTTTACTGAAATCCTTTACTCTGTTATTTAGTCGCTATTGGCTCGAATTTATACTAATAGCGGTTAATCCTATTACGTGAAGAATCGATCAATTATCCATTGGTAACCAAAGCCACCCGCATAAATTCCAAATATCCCAACAATACCTGAAAGAACAGGGGGGGCAGGCAATGGCAGTTTGAATAAAGAAAATATAACGCCAACTAAAATACCGGTGGCAAGTGATGCGAGTATTTCCATTAATGAAGCTCCTTTTATTAAATGATTATGCTTGATGATTGTTTTATATTTTTGAATCACGCAGAATTGTCTTTTCTTTTGTTGATAAAAAACTCATCGTTATCGCGTTATTTTGCAGTTGAGATATTTGCTTTTTGTTGAGCTTAAGTAAGTGGGTGGCAAGGTTGAATTCGTCCATCAGTTCGATATTTTGAACAGCTGGGTCATCCGTATTTAGGCAAACATTAAGTCCATTTGCTAAAAAGGTTTTAACGGGGTGCTTTGTTAACTCTTTTATTGTCCCTGTTTGATAATTTGAGGTGAGGCAAGATTCGATGCTAATATCCTTGCTTTTCATATAAGCCATTAACTTTGGATCTTGCGCACAAGCAACACCATGGCCAATACGTGTTGCACCCAGTTTTTCAATGGCATGCCAAACACTTTCAGGGCCAGCAGCTTCTCCTGCGTGAATGTTGACTTGTAAACCCGCATCTCGTACTTTTTTAAAATGGTTTTCGAACAGTTGCCCTGGAAAGTTATATTCATCTCCGGCAAGGTCTACAGCAACTAAATCGTCTTTGAATTTCAGTAACGCATCACACTCTATCTGACAATTTTCCACACCAAATGTACGACTAAGAATTCCAATAAGATTCACTTTAGTTGCAAAGGTATTTCGGCCAATATTGACGCCTTCAATGATCGCTTCAACAACACCTTCAATGGGAAGTTGATGGGCCATCGCCATATAAAAAGGAGACAACCTTAGTTCGGCATAATCAATATTAGCAAGATAAGCATCTTCGACATTTTCATAGGCAATACGCCTCACATCATCTAATGATGAAATAACGTTAACCCCCCAATCTAACTTTTTCAAAAAGGCAAGAAAATCAGCCACATTATCAGTGATTTGAATATGAGGAAGAAAATCTTCAAAGGTGTGTGCGGGTAACGTTATATTGTTAAGATCTGCTAATTGCCAAACAGTTTTCGGCCGAATGTTGCCATCTAAGTGTCGGTGAAGGTCTATGAGAGGAAGTTGCTGGTTGAACATAAAAAAAGTATCCTGATAATAGAAATCGTTGCTTGAGTTACTTGCTCTTATTAGCGGGCAACAATTAAGAGTTATAATGTATTTTAATGCAAATATTACCGTATATTATTAAAGCATTAATTTTACTGAAATAGGGCAATGATCACTCAACGAACGTGATATTTCTTTGGTGTACTTTCCTTTAAAGACTAATTGATTAAATGAATTGGCCTGGTACATATTTTTAGCCTGTGGGTTAAAAATAATATGGTCAATATAATCTTTATAATAGCCGCCCCAACAATCAGATTTAACAGCAAGGGTTGGTGCCCATAGTGGCTTTTGTTCTTCGTCATCTAGCGCTTGCCATAACCCTTGTTCTTCTGAATATTTAAGTGAGATATCGTTGATAAACCGACGGTTAAAATCGCCCAATACAATGTAAGCTTTATTTTCTTTCGCTTGTTGGTCTAGCCAATTATCAAGTGGTTCAATTTGTTTACTTAAAATAGAGCAGGCTACTTTTCGCCTTATTTCTTTTGTCGAGGTATTAGCCATTAACGCAATACTTTTATCATCCAGAGGCTCATTAAAACAGCCTGACTTTAAATGCACCGCCAACAATGTTAATTCTTTACCATTTCTTGAGAGCGTTATGTCCATGCCATGTCTAACGCTATTAACATCTAATGCTTTATATTCTTGGGCTATAACGGTCAAGCCCGCTGATTTTTTAACCGCAAAGCCAACGCGTTGTACCCATTTTTTTGTTGAAAAATAATAATCATAATTATCACCAAAAACTTTACGAGCCCATTCAGAGCTTTCAACTTCTTGTAACGCGATAACATCAGCATTGAGTTGTTTGGCGTAATTTGCAAGTTGCTGATAATCATTAGTATTACGTTTGTTGTATTCGTGAGAACCTAACCATGCAATGTTCCAAGAAGCGATTTTTAAATCTTGCGAGTAACTTGTGCAAGCACTGAGTAAGCCAAATAGTAATGTCGTGGTTGTTAATAATGGTTTTTGCATTAATACTTGTCTTTGTTACGTTGATTAGAATGAGTGAATACAGATATATTTGTATTTTGTTGACTATGATCAAACTTAAAAATTTAATTCATTGATTAATTTACTTAACCATTCGGTCAGGAATTAAGGTGATTTGCAATCATTACACTACTTTTACAGTAAGAAACAACCACTATGAATAAAAAGTTTATCACTGCACAAGAATTATTAGAGGATTCTTTTAGGCTCGCTGCTAAAGTGTTTGAAGAAGGATTCATCCCACAATTTATTATTGGTATTTGGCGTGGGGGCGCACCTGTAGGGATTGCAGTACAAGAATATTTTGATTTTAAGAATATCGAGACAGATCATATCGCGGTGCGAACTTCATCTTATTATGGTATTAACCAACAGAGCAAAGAAATTAAAGTGCATGGTTTACACTATATAATTGAAAATGCTAATGCTGGAGATGGTTTACTGATCGTCGATGATGTCTTTGATTCTGGCCGCAGTATTGAAGCACTGATCAAGCAACTTAAAAAGCTTAGCCGTAATAATATGCCAACAGATGTTCGTATTGCATGCCTGTGGTATAAGCCAAATAATAATATGGTTGATATTGTGCCTGACTATTATGTTCATGAGTCGGATGAATGGTTAGTTTTTCCCCATGAACTTTCTGGTTTAACTCAAAAAGAGATTGCTGAAGGAAAGTCTGACTTAGCCAATATTTTAGCCTTGTTAAAATAGTATGACGGAATATTAGCCAATGAAACTGATATTAATATTACTTACTTTTACTGTTATCACAAATGTACTTGCTGCTGATGATCAGTCATTTACTTTAAAAGGTAAATGGCTAGTTGAAACCAATGGCCGTGAAATAACCCACCCACAAACGTCAGCGTTCAAGTTGTGGCGCGGCAAGTTACTATCGATTTCAGACCGTTCAGCGGTTCAGTCTCAACAAAAGTAGTTACATATTATTGACGATTTTACAGGGATGGTGGTAGAAAAATCATTAACTATACATTTAGCTGATAATGTTAAAAACAGCTATTTTTCAGAATGTCTTGCTGGAAAACCAGATTTTGAAGCCTTAGTGGTTGCGCCCAATAATGACAGCGTTTTTTCGTTGTGACCGAAGATGCTCGTCCAACGGTACTTTCATCTTCTTGCCAAAACGTTTTGATCATAGCGGCTCTAAGGATTACCCCTCACATTTAGTCCGTTTAGAACTCACTAAAAACAATGTGTTGTTAATAACCCATGTTCGTCCTATTCAATTTGACACCGATTTTAACATTGGTAATTTTCCTAATGATGGTATTGAGGGTATGGCTTTTGGTCAAAATAACACCTTATCTCTTGGATTAGAAAAAGACAGTAAGGGGAGTGCTCGAATTTTTTCGTTCCCATAACAACAGATTTCTGGCCATCCCTTTATTCTTCTGTTCACGCACTTAAAATCTCACTTGCTAAATTATTTTAATTAAACCGCGTTTAAAAAAATTTTTAATTCGGGTATACAAGAACCACAGTTAGTTCCACATTTTAACAATTGTCCTAATGATTGAACAGAGTCACATTGACCTGTATTAATAGCCTCTTTAATTGGTTTTTCCCCAACTTGAAAACATGAGCAAATCATTGGGCCGACCTCTCCACGGCCATCATGACTTAAACCGGACATCAAGGTAAAACGTCTTGCTAATGAGTGTTCCTCAGTCAACTGTTGTTCAAGGTAATGTGAACTGAGCGTTGTGGTTAAATCAGTGCTCGCTGCCAAAAAACATTCAAGGGTATTGTTAACAAAACCAGCAATACGCAAGGTGTTTTTTTTATCATCTTTAAGCACTAACCATTCATCAATTTGCGGAAATAAATGACTGATCATCGACTCATCTGCTACTAAAGGGTTAGTATCAGCCAATAGATATTTATACCCTTGAGCTAATTTGATTTTAGTCCAATAGTGTTGAGTACATTTTATCGCTTGATTTGATAGCAGATAACCCGCCCAATGCGTTGCTAAAGCTTTTATCTTGACCGGGCTATGTTTAAATTCAGGTTGGCCTGAAAGTTGGTCAGTAATAGGGTGAACTAATGCCGATACAACGGCTGAAGCTGAAAAAGTATCGGTCCAATTTATCGGAACGAATATTTCGCCAATACGCTGATCCGTTGTGATATTTACACGGCCAATATACTGCGCATCTAAATTACTTAAAACGGCTAATTGGTTAGCGGCTAAAGTAAAGCGCTTTGCATCTTTTGGGTTAACATCAATATAAGGCTCATCAGTATGAGTCATCAATTTTGCTACTCTACCAGTGCGTGTCATGGTATGCCATTGGTCACGAATACGGCCGGTATTCATGATAACTTGGTGTTCTGTTGGTGCATAAAAAGGCAGTCGTGGTGTTATTGCAATAAAATTAGCTTTTGTACTTTTATGGGTAAAGATATTATCACTGTATAAACGTTGAGTGCCGTATGGGTTATTAACATTTATTGGCCATTTTGTTGGCGTAAAGTTATCGTAGGATTCGACACTAATCTGAGCTAAAGCTGAAATATCAAAGACACGATAAATGTCATTATCACTTCTATTTAGTGTATTTGGATGGGAGTTTTCAAAACCTGATAATGCCGCATGTTCTCTAAATATTTCTACTGAGTACTTGTAATCAAAGGCGTTTTTAAAGCCCATTTTTTTGGCAACGTCACACACTATTTCCCAGTCATTTCTGGCTTCACCCGGGGCTTTGACCATACCTCGTTGTATTGATATCGTTCGGTCACTATTAGTCACTGAACCGTGTTTTTCTCCCCAAGTAGTTGCAGGTAAGATGACGTCTGCATATTTAATCGTATCAGAACCCTCATAACATTCGTTAAGAACAACCATGGGGCATTTTTTTAAAGCACGTTTTATTAAATTGGCATTAGGCATACTCACGACAGGGCTTGTTGCTATAATCCAAATCGCTTTAATTTTTCCTTCGTCAACAGCATTAAACATATCAACCGCTTTTAAGCCTTGTTGAGTTGCCATATTGGGTGCTTGCCAAAAGCGTTTAACCAGGTCAATTTCTTTGTCATCTTCAAAATACAAGTGTGCAGCAAGTTGATTAGCTAAGCCACCCACTTCACGCCCCCCCATGGCGTTAGGTTGGCCGGTAATTGAAAATGGCCCCATGCCTTCTTTACTAATCTTACCGGTAGCTAAATGGCAGTTAATAATGGCATTACCTTTATCTACGCCACTTGACGACTGATTAATGCCTTGCGAAAAAACAGTGATAACTTTTTCATTATTAGCAAATAATTTATAGCTCGCGAGTAAGTCATCTTCGGGTAAATCGCAAGCGGTGGCGACGTCGGCCAAGCTGCTAAATTGTTGTTGAGCCGCAGTTAATGCTTGCTCAAAACCTTGGCTATGGTGAGTAATAAAGTGGTGATCAAGTTTATTGTTTTTAGCGAGGTATATTAATAAGCCATTATAAAAATAAGCATCGCTGCCTGGTTTTAACGGTAAATGTAAGTCAGCGTCTTTTGCTGTTGCTGTTTTTCTTGGGTCGATAACAACGAGTTTCAACTCAGGATTATTTTCGCGCGCTTTAATAATGCGTTGATGAATAATAGGATGGGCGTAAGCGGGGTTAGCACCAATAATAAAAATAATTTCAGCGCTGTCAAAGTCTTCATAACAGCCTGGCATGGCATCTTCGCCATATGCTCTTTTATGAGCGGCACTGCCTGATGCCATACATAATCGAGAGTTTGTATCAATGTTGGCACTGCCAATAAAGCCTTTCATTAACTTATTTACAATATAATAATCTTCAGTAAGTATCTGCCCCGACACATAAAAAGCGACAGAGTCAGGCCCATATTTTTCAATAGTGTCTGTGAAGTGCTTTGCTATTGCCGAGGTTGCCTCTGGCCATGAGGTTTCTTGGCCATATAATCTGGGCGTTAATATTCGCTGATGGTCACCTTGGGTGTCATGCAAGGACGAACCTTTAACACACAAGCGCCCTAAATTAGCCGGATGATCGGCAATACCTTTAACAGCAACAATTTTATCGTTCTCAATGGTTGCTTCAACACCGCAACCGACACCGCAATATGGACAGGTAGTATTTTTTGTATGTGATGAAGTCGGTTGTTTGTCAGTAAAAATAATTTCTGTGGTCATGAAATACTCAAACAGTAAATAAGTTAAGCGGGATTTTTTTGTTAGCTTCTCTGTTAACAAATGCGGGTTCGTCAACAAAATATTCATCGCTAATTAAGAGTTCTGGCATCATTTGATTAACGCTGATTTGTTGCTGCATCATCTCAAAATAGCTCATACCTGAACTCACATCACCTAGTAGTACTATCCCGACTATTTTATCGTTTTTAATAATGATTTTACGGTAGATAAGCGATTTTTTGTCTAATAAGGTAAAGCTGGTTGTCTTGTCTGAGGACTCAACCAAACCGGCTGAAAAGAGCTGGACACCTGATACTTTTAATTTAGTGGGCACCGGGGCATTTTTAAATGCTGCCTTATTGTTATGGCAGATACGTTCAGCTAGCGTTATACACTGGGCCCAAATAGGGTCTACTAAACCAAAGGTGGCATTTTCATGCTCGCAACATTCGCCTAATGCACTGATGGCTGGATCACTTGTTTGCATATAATCATTAACCAGTATTGCGCGATTAACGTCGATATTAGCTGTTTGGGCTAATTCTTTATTAGGGGTAATGCCGGTGGCAATAACCGCTATTTGTGCACGAATAACTTGGCCGTTTGTCAATCGTGCCCCGGTTAGTAT
>Ga0307489_10000507_pt1 | contig 23786 bp, 27 predicted proteins | sample SB12metaG_FD_202247 | JGI IMG/M metagenome (GOLD analysis project Ga0307489, IMG submission 202247) | Sea-ice brine microbial communities from Beaufort Sea near Barrow, Alaska, United States - SB 1.2 | ecosystem: Environmental > Aquatic > Marine > Coastal | place: USA: Alaska | collected... | reverse complement strand
GCGGGTCCGCAAAGCACCTGCGATGGTCGTCCACCGCCTTTTGTCCCCGCGCGGACCGTCAGCGTCAGCAGGCTCCCTCTGGTCCGGAAAACGACAGATCGTCCGGAAACGCGACCAAACGGGAGCTTTCCACGGTCTGCGCCAGACCAAAGACGGTGGACGACCATCGCAGGTGCTTTGCGGTCCCGCCGAGCCAATCGCGACGGAGATCCATCAACCATGGGCCCCACGCCACCCCATCCCCAAACCCTCGCCATGGTGCAGGGCGTGACGCAACAAAACCAGCGCAGGAGGCGGGCACCCCTGCCACGGGCGCCATTTACCCTCTTTACCCCTCACCTACCCCTCATTAGTGTAAATAGGGGGTGATTTCGTACCACTCTTCGTCAAGTGATTTCGTTCCACTTTGGGAGATTTTGTTCCACTTTAGTGATTTCGTTCCACCTGTTCAGATCCTCATTCCGCATACCCCCCTTCGTCTACCCTGAAATGTGCCCTCCCTTCTAGAACTGGCGCTGGCCCTCCCAGCAGCCGATACCACCGGATATCAAAACTGTAAACGCTGCCAAAGCGCGGCCAAATGGAGCACGACACTAGTCGTGCGCCACTCGACCGCCACGGAAACGGATTTAAGCCCATTCCGCCGACTAAGTGCCGGCATCGACGGCCGGCGACGCGTTCACGTGCGGGCGCAGGTGTGTCCAGTCGTTCGCGCCGGAGTGCAACAGTCCGAGGGCTCTGAAATTATCCTCGAGGAGGGGGTTGACCCACCCCGACATTGTTAGTGTTATTACCCGTGCCGTAGCGCAGCTATTATAAACTCAGTGCGGGTCTGATATCGAAGTTCTGGTATCGAAGGCCGTTCGACCAATCAGAATGGTCCAAGGCGAAAACACCGCTGACCGACTCGCCGAAGGTCCGACCGGGTCGCGATCCTTGAATAAGTAGTCCGTCGATTTCAAGGAGGTAAGGGTGACCGGTCGCGGTCACCGTAGACTCTACACTGAGTTGAACTCAATGTCGGCTTGATCCCGACCGCGAACTCGAACTTGGGGGTATATTCGATCTGTACTGCATCCCGTTCGAACAATCAGAATTGTTCATTTCAGAGATTCTACCGGCCGACTCGACGATGGTCCGATCGGGTCGCAATCCTTGAGTAATTAGACCTTCAATTTCCAGAAGTTAAGGGAGACTATTCGTATGACTTGATGTTTCGATCCTAGCAACCACACGCCGATTTCGTGGGAGGGGTTCAGCACTGCCTGACACTGTCAAATTACGGCCAAAACACTTCCTCGCTTGATGTGGAACTGCGTCCTCTTTTCCTGCCTCCTGATTGGTCGACAGGCAGTGCTCGCGCTGCCGAAACTTTGCCCCGCCGGGCGCCGCAGGCAGTGTTCGGCACTGCCTCATTGGCGACGGCAACACTGCCTCGCGCGGCGACGAGGCTGAGAAGCACTGCTCATCGGTCGTCGACCCAGATCTCCTCCCTCGACGGTGTTGACGCTGGCGTCTACGGCAATGCTCGGACGCAACATTTATCATTGAAACGTCTGGCTGCAGCCACACGGGGAAAATCATCGCCCCGAACACACTGCCGAAACTTCGCGCGACGACGTCGCGCGCGGGAGCGACGACGCGCGACGGCGAGCGCTCTTTATGACGCCGATGCTTGCGCGCGCGCCGGCGCCCTCAGTTCTGAATCCGATGTCCGTGCCGACAGCATGCACCGTGGCAGCGCGTCAACGGGCGCGGGGGCGTGAGTGCACCCCCCACAAGCCAAAAGATGTCACTGTGATTTAAGGTGGCGGACAACAGTTTGGGTGAGCCACTTTTTCGTCTGGTGTTCGCCGCTTGATCTCTGCCACATGCGCGCGACTAGGCGACGGCGGCGCCAAGGGGTTGGTGGCGGGCGCCCGCCAACCCGCTGATAGTGTCACGTTCTCAAGAGTTTGCCGGCGCGGCGGGCGGGTTAGCGTCGTACGCCGCGGCGGCTGGCGCGCAATCGTGGTTGCCCGTCAACCGAATCTCGGACTTTCCAGAGCCGCGATCCTACGGGAATGGCGACGCAGTCACGCGAAATCGGCCTCACCAATGCGCGTCAAACTTGGGGAGATGCCTGATCCATATATAGGGGTCCTTGAACCGCAGAGCTTGCGCTCAGAATGAGTTTTGGCGGCGCGCAATTGCGCCGTACCCCGGCAGCAGAAATAGATCGTGCAAATGCTGTTGTAAAAACGGCCAAACCAGCAGAACGCGCTCTTTAAACTGATTTAGCGTGCAAGCTCAGCGGTTCCCGCACGTCTATGGTACCTAGGACACCGCCAAAGTTTGACGCGCAGCGGTGAGGCGGATGTTTCGCAACCGCGTCGCGATGTCGATGGGCATTCGCGCCATTTTTCTTCTTGAGCGACGCCGTTTCCCCCGAAACCCTGACTAATTGCCCACTGGTGCATCTTTATCCAATAAACATTAGATTTTCGGATCGAAACTGTTGACCGCCACCTTGTGGAATCACTAAATCAGATTTAGGTTGTACGTGAATCACAGGTAGACAATTCAATATTTTGAGTGAGAAACTGCGCGGTCAGCTGGCAAAATGGAAACAAAATAATAGTGCGCCGCTAACGTAACGAATGGTACTGTCGCCACGATGCCGCGACAGCTCCGTACGTCTCTTCGATTCGCGCGCTTCCTAGTAGACAGCCCCGTTCAACACGTTGATCCCAACACTATTGATCACTCACGCACTATGAACAAACGTCGCACAATGGCGCCATGGCTGCATCAACTCTGGTGTGCTTGCAGGTCTCCAAACCAGAGCAGGGTACCATCGCCGCGATGCCGCGACAGCGGTCCGTACTTCTTGCCGAAGCGCACGCTCCGAACATGTTCCAACCGCCAACCGCCAAGCCCTAAGCCTGCGCGCTTTGCGCACACTTGTGATCCGCGCGTTTCTTGGTGTGCTGTATATTGCGATGTGCGTGTGCACTCGTTTGTTGGCGGCGGCGTCACTTCCAAGGATTGCAAAAACGTGTGGCGACCGCGATCAATCACATCACGGCAAATCAGCTCAGATCAAACTTAATTTGGGCTCCTGCGGATCGGACCGCAACATCGAGTTAATAAGTGATAAAACGAGAAAAACGCTCTTCCACTCTTTGCCCGGCTCTGTGCTTTTCTTGCCAAATGCGCACTTCCGTCGACGAAGCGCGATGTCTCTATCGGGCACGGCGGCTGCACGAGGATCTATGGCCGCTGGCGACGGCGGACCGCGCTGTATGGCAACGTAACACATCGAAGATCCCCTTCATGTGGAGCGTCGCCGCATTTCCCCCGCGCTTGAACATTTCGCGTCTTGAAAGGCAAAACTTGGCTTGCAATCAGCGGCTGTCCGACCGATCAACGACGGCCACTTCGGCTTCAAAGATGCGTTCGTCGACTACACTGGACCAAACGAAGCTGGCGCGCAATAGCTGCGGCGGCACGGACGGCAGCGCCAGCAGAAGTGGTGGCCGCCAGTTTCGACTTGTACATCATCGACGGAAGGTGCCGCCGCTTGGAAGCGTGCCGTACGCTTCATCGCGAAGCCGGCTTGCGGCGTTCACTGTGTGAACTCACGACTAGAGTTCTGACGCGTTCTGCATGTTTTTGTTCCAAGTTCGGAAACACGATAATCCATTTGGTCATCTGACCAGAGGACAAAATGTCGGGAAAGATCTTAGGAAAAGTTGGTGGTTTGTGGTTCTTCCAATTTTCTTGCGTCTTTTTGGTTTCTTCATCTTGGTAATTCGCCGTTTTGGGCGAAACACAATTGGTGACACGATCGATCGCCGAAACGTGAATGAGAAATCATGCATTTTACACGCTGAACACGCGTTTACTTTTAGTTCGTTCGGAGTTCTGCGGTTTCAAGAAAACGATCCCATTTCAACATTTCAGTCGGGCGCTCAGGGGTTTCGCATTCTCCCTGCAAATGGACATTTTGATCCGGCAATTTACTAGGGGAATCTGATGACTATGGACAGATGGGTACATTTTCCGACATAAATGCCATAAGTGGGCATTGATGGAGGACAGCTGATCGCGCGTCTAAACTAGTTCACTGGGAACGGGAACGTTTTCTTAGAAACGCAGAGATTCGAACAAACCGAAAGTAAACGCGCGTTCAGCCGGTAGAAATGCCTGGTTCAGCATTCATGTTTCGGCCTTACAGTGGTGTCCGATCCAGACACCCAACTGGCACGATGTGAGGCCTTCAAATCAAACTGTAACAGCACCTATGCATGTTAAACCTTGTGTCAGGTCTGGTATCGAAGGTCTGGTATCGGTTCCCGTTCAACCAAGCATCATTGTGCATTTCGGAAATCCCACCGACCGACTCGCCGGTGGTCCGACCGGGTCGCAATCCTTTAGTAAATAGACCTTGAAATCGAGAAGTTGAGCGAGACTAGTCTCCCTTACACTGAGTCGGGAGCAAACATCTCCAATATACATAACCTCTGTCATACAATAAAAAATAGCCTTATTCCGACAGGACTTAATGGCAAGCGGCTGCATATGACCGGAACCTCGAGTCGATACAATGATTAGATTCACAATGGGTTTGATTTTGATGATGTTTGAGATCAGCCGTTCAAAACCCGGAATCAATTAACGAATCAGACTGTCCGATTCTTCACCACGTCGCCACACGAATATTCGTTTACGCTCCGCCGCGCTGCAAATTGTCGCAAAACTCCGGCACCGGCGGCGATGGCATACCTCACAGTGAGGAAAAGGGGGGAAGCAAGAGGTGGAATTTTGCGACAATTTGCGAGGAAGTTGAGGCGTTTACGCGGTTTGTATGGGCATTCAGGGTCAACGTGTGTTTATGGAATTCCGCCGTCGCGACATTGGACCGGCCAAATCAATTGTCTCGCGGTTTCTGTCATCCGATAAACAGCAACAGTTTTTCTGATCTAAAAGCTAGGAGACCCATCAAATAAGTCGAAGAAGTCCCCGAGGGGGCAAACATAACAAAATCGAAGATAGTTTACAAACAATCAACTACTCCCAAATCGAGAGATCGAAAAGTATAAAGCGAGAATAATCGCAGCAGGCTTCACGCAAGAATACGGGGTAGATGACACCGAACACTATTTGCCAAACCCACCAGTCTTTTGAATACGTTTCGTGCTGAGTTTCGATTTGCAACATCAACACGAAAGAGTGAGTGGAGATGTAACAGGAGTATTTTTGAACGCATAACTTACAAGAAATTGTAGACCTGGTATTTGAAGTGATTTGGCTATAGCCACTAGGCTACCTCAAAAGAGTGTTCGAACACTTGTCCGGCTACAGCGATTCGGGGACACATGTGTGAGTGCGAACTCAATTCACAACACGCCCCTTCTCCCAATATTGCTGAATCACCGGACACTCCCAGTCTTTGAGGTTGAAAGGTAGACTTTTAGCCACCACCTTGAACGGTGGTTTCGATAATTCACGGTCACTCGGTGAGCCGATGCTGTTTTTTATATTCAGTTTCTTTTGAACTGTTACCGATGTCGATGACACTTTTTGAAAAATCTCGGGTGGGGTTCGATCCCGCGACCTCAGGCCTTTTTCGATCCAGGATCGTAGCGCGAAGCGTGTGTGGGCACACAACATGAAATGATTTGGCTATAGCCACTTGGCTACCTCAAAAGAGTGTTCGAACACTTGTCCGGCTACAGCGATTCGGGGACACATGTGTGAGTGCGAACTCAATTCACAACAGTATTACCAGAAGATGTTTTATTTCAATGCCTATATGGGCTGAAGCAAGCTGGACGCGATTGGAATGTTCTTCAGGATCAGATAATCCGAAGCTAAGATCCAGATTTCAAATTTCATCAAACAGAGCCTTGCATCTATACAGAATAACAAAATAATGCACAATCGACATATCAGTTCATGTTGTCGACTACATCGTTGGTCACAGCGATGACAGCTATATGGACGGGTTTCTTCGAACACCATGAAAACCATGTGAAGATCATGATATCAAACCAATGTGGGCTCGTAAACACCGGTTGGCGTATATCGAAACAGGCCTTCCCGCGCAAAGCGCCAACATTTAGGCCCTCCAAAACTCCCGGGAGCTCTGTTTTGAGTGGTGAATCGGCGATAATGACACGCAAACATTGACGTACGAAGTTGCGGCGGCGGCAAAATCGCCGCTGACAAACCCCTCTTATTCAGGCACGCGCAATAGCACGTGGGGGTCAAACGCCGAGTATCGCCGCCGCCGCGCCGCGGGGCAATGCAAACATTTAGACCGTAGTTTCCCACTCAAATGACTCAAGAAACAGGGAAGCGCCCCAACCGAGCGGCGGCAGCGATACTCGCCGTTCGACATCCACGGAGTCCACGGCATGACTACTGCGAAGGGATTCCGCGCCTCGGCGCGGCCGCCGCCGCAACTTTGTACGTCAATGTTAGCGCGTCATTCTCGTCGATTCTCCACTGAAAACAGAGCTCCCGGGCGTTTTGGAGGGCCTATATTTCGGCGCCCTCGCGCGTCAGGACCGCCTGCAAATTCTCGAGTCATAGACGGTCAAAATTTCCGTCTCGTAAACGCCAATTGATCTATTTAAATGTCACTTGAATGGAAAGATAACGAATTGCATTTAGGATTCTGCCCGACCCAAATTCAACTTGGCCCCTCCTAGAATCCTCGATCTGGCCCCGGTCCTGCCGACCGGATCCACCATCGCCTAGAATCTGTGGTCCCCAGGCGCCCGCGAAAGACATATCGCCACCGAGACTGTCGCAGCGAGTCCCTGATAGACCTGTGGTCCTCGTCCACCGCCGGTTCCCCGGCGCATGTCGTCAGAAGCGGCATTCAGGGCGCGTTTCCGGACCCTCTGGCGTTGTCGGCAAACATGTTTTCAACAATGCCGACCGGATTTCGGAGTTTCAGACACGCCGACCGGGCTGTTCACAGTGTGTTCCGGTCGGCAGGACCGGGGCCAGATCGACGATCCCAAGTTGAATTTGGGTCGGGCAGAATCCTTATCCCAAAACAGATAAATCGAATGGCTACAGTACGAGTAATCGAAAAATAACACACAGGACCCCCCTCTCATACATTTTTGACACGCGGTCGGTCGGATTTCTTGACAGTCGGCCAAAAACCAAATGTGTACCGGTACGCGCTTTTTCTGACCACAAACTCATACGTTTTCTGGATTGCCAAGTTTCGCAAAAAATTGTCCGAGAACAGCTCGGAGCGAGCGCGCTTCGCGCAACTTGCGGCGTTATGCGTGACGAGTTTCGGGCGGGTGGTCGGTCGGCTCCCTCCCCTGGGTTATCGAGAGGAGGTGTCGGGAGTTCCAGCCGGCTCCAGTACCAGCGGCTAGCCGTAGCTGCGGCACTGCGTACATTGCTCGTGGTCCCCACTTCCCGCAATTCCCCACTCAAAATGGGCCCACGGGGTACCCAAGAAGCCCTCGCCGTGCGGCGGTGGTGATATCACGCAGGCAGACGCCGGCACTTACCTCGAGGGGCACCAACCAACGCATACGCGCCGCGCGGGAGGGGCTTGCTGCCCGATGCCGGCTTCCAAGCCCATTCCCCCCGTGCACAATTCAAGATTCGCGTACCCCACAGGCAAACAGTCGGCCCGTTTCCCGCTTTACGGGCCTGATGCCATTACGGCAAACTTTTTCTGTGCTTTCCAAAGAGTTTGCACCGCTTCGCAGAGCTTACCCGTGACGACCTGAACTAGGTGACCCTCGAAGCGCGCGCCTCGCCGTTTGCGATTTCGGGCGCACCGTGCCCGCGTGCATGGCCCATCTCGAGACCGACGCCACAGGCAAACAGTCAGGTTTTCAGCTTCTCGGAATCCTGCTTTTGCTCCGAGAAAACACAGCGAAACTTGTCCGTCCACGGGCTCGATTTAACCCAAGCATCCATGGTCTAAAATTTACGAAAGCAAGACAATCTGGGACTTTTTTGGGACTCGTAGACCGTGGGGGGGGGTCCTGTGGCAAGCTGAAGGCGTGTAAGCAAAATATCGAAATACCAGTTGAAGCAAAGCTGAACGTCATGATTGGACCAAAAGACGATGTCACATGACGTGACATACGCTCAATTGTTATCTGCTCTTCTATGCATTGCAAGATGCACAAGACCGGAAATTATAGTATCAGTCACACTGCTATGCAGATATCTCACAAACTAACAGGCTCTCATGTGGCTTGTTCCAAGCTCAAATGCCATTTTTGTATTGGTCCGACAAAAGTGCCGAATATTTTCACGTAGCGCACGAGTCGACGTGCGTCTGCAGCCACGGAACAGCGACGACGCGAAGCTGATACGGCGCGACTCACTCGTTTTGACATCATGACACCAGTACGTGCCCTATGAGCGCTTGTCAGCCCTTCTCCGGCCGAATGGCCTGCAGATGCGCCCCCGCGGTCCAGAAATGAAGTGTGGCCATGATCTGTTAGGCTGCCCACTCTCACGCGCGCGCCCCCCACAGTGTGAGGCGCCGTGGATACGTCGAAGTCTGAAAAAACGGACGACAACGTCCGATTCGCCATGACCGTGCGATAAATCACACTGTAGAGATTCTCTCGACGCGCCTGCTCGTGGCCGCGGCGCCCATCGACGCATGCCTATTGAATGGCCCGTCAATTTTGGCGTACGCATGACAAGGCGTGGCGGGGTGGTGCCCCCGCAGCGTGAATCGCTTAGCATACACGCGTTCGAGCCTGGCGTAGCTCTTGTAGGTTCACTACAGCTTGAGCGCCGCAGCTCCCGCATAAACCTCTGGCGCAGCGCCCAGCGCGGTGAATTATTCTCGATGCACACGCAGTCAATATTTCCTCGCCCGCCAAAGCCGAGTGGTGGGGAGTTGCCGCTCGGTAGGAGCCCAAGGTAATTGCACTGCGACGTGTCCTACGCGACCGGGAGCACGATCTGACCGCGCGGTTTGTGAAATTCCCTCCTGTTTCTCACTCACCGCTCGGTCCCGGGCACGCGCCACACCGCGCTCCCGTCGCAGGCGCCGTTCGACGGTGTCGCCGCGTGGTTGACGGCGCGTTGAGCGCTGAAAAGCGTGGCATAACGGCAAAACACACGATTATATGTCGTCTCGACTTTAAATGGAATACAGTCGAAGACACCCTGAATTCACACAACCCCCTTCCCCCCCTCAGAAGTAACTACGTACTATGCAGTTCTGCGGTCTGTCTGAAAGGAAAATCTCAACAGCCTCACAAAGTGAGAGCCTGACCGCGCAAGATGAGTCGGAATATCCCTCAGTCGTAGACGGTCATAAATCATATGTGGAGCGAATTCTCGGCAGTTCTCGCGTATATTCAACCCACTCCACCATGCTGCCCCGTCATCAGCTCCTGCCAGCCTGCTTCATTGTAGTCGGCGACTTCCAAAGGAGGCCGGTTAGATGGGCTTGGAAACACACGCCGCGCGGCGACACCGCGGCCGAAGGCGTGTCTTCTTTGGCACTCCTGCACTCCTGGAGGGGCACCCTGACTGTTTACCCGGTCGGTCTGGGTTGGGCGCGGTCTTACTCGGATCGCATCGCGTCCCAGCTGGGGGGGGGGTGATGGAGCGCAGTAGTCCCTTTTCTGAGCAAATTGCGGAGAATCTGCGCCCACTCATCGCTCGTATATGGGAGTTATGATCGTAGTGGAGAACGCGAACGCACCAGGCCGACCGCCGGACTGTTAGGGTACCCCTCAGGGTGTGCAGAAATGTGAATTAAAACGCGGCGCGCCCGGCGCATTTGCTGGACAGCAGAATGGCTCTGACGGCTCTTTTGAACAGCTCGGAGTGACCATCAACTTCGCGATGCTGCAAAACACGCGCGAAAACGGAAAACGCCGTCTCTTAGCGTCCGCAGGTCATTCGACGGTCCGTTTCGAACTAACTCAAGAATGTGGTATGAAACTGAGATGTTCCTTTGAACAGTTCTCAGATTGCATGTATGTACGCGGTTCGACCCCCTCTACTTTATTCAACTGAGGGGTAATCACTTGAAACTCAATTGACCAAACTCTGGGGTTTGATAACTCAAAAGGCACTGGAAATATCCGGCCGCGGTCGATCGAATAGTCCGGGTTTCAGGTACCTTCACACTCAAACCCCCAGTTCCTCAAAGTAGACGGGGTCGCACCGCGTACACAGTATTTCATATCTAAAATCGAACTACTTAATTCTAAAACTGTCACGGTAAGGTGACGAGCCGGCAAAGTTGTAGAGAAGTTAGACTCCTCTGACCCCGTAAATCCCCCGAGAATCAGAATACAATGTGAATCATCACAAAGCTTCCGCAAGCCTTAGCACACTCTCCCGAATTGCATTCTCTATCTTCCACCACAGCTTCCTCACAGTTTAAACGAATCACAACGCTCCTCACATGGTTGAGCAGGGGATGGGAGGCAAAGTTTACATAAGATGGCAGGGTAGCAGCACTGGCGAGCACTATCGATTTGGGAGGCGCCGGAAGTCCGATGCGTGGCAGGCAAGGCGGCCTTCCGATTGGCTGCCGATATCAGTGCCAAACCGCCGCACAGTGCTCGCAAACTCGGTCGGTCGCTGATCGACAGTGCCAAATCCTGCCCCCGGTGGCATTCGACAGTGCTCGCTCGCCGCCGCGTCCCGGCGCGCCTCGCGCAGCCCGCCCACGCCGCACGCTGACGCCTCTCCTCGCCCGCGGCAAGGCGCGCTGCAAGGCGCTGTATCCCCCTCTTCTGGAGGGCTGAATGGTGGCTCTGGATTTTGTGCATTGATCGAGGGTTTCCTCGATGCCAACCCGGGTGCCGTGGCACAGGCGGCGCTGTGGTGCGCGGATGATGCGCCAGAAGCAGGTGAGCCGCCGGTCTCGGCTGGCCTCGTGGCGTTGCTGCCGGCGCTCCCGGTCTCCGACTTTATGTGCCGCACCGGTCAGTCCGCTGATGGCTGCCCCGCGCAGTCCAGGTGCGACGTCGCGACCAGATCAACGACAGTGCCCGAAAACGAAGTCCGGTCGGGAATGACAGTGCCAAAAGGCTAATCGGGGGGCCCAGCGGACATCCTTATTATTTAACTGTAATTCAAAGGAAATTCTTTCTGTCATGTAGTGATTTGGCGTTTTCCAGCGGAATGTCCGATCTGTCTCTCTGTGGTTTAGTGACGGACGGACATTAAGCACGACATTTCGACCACGGGAGAGAACGAATCGCTCATTCTGGTCCCGCGTAAACCCGGCGCGCCCTCTGCCGTGTCCCACAGCGCTCGCCGTGTCCCGCAGCGCTCGCCGCGACGCGTAGCTCGCGTACCAACGTCGCTCTGCGCTCGGGTTTAGGGTTACTTGCGGGACGCGTTACGAGCAAGGTTTCCTAGAACAGTGAACAGGTGATAGGAATTGTGTTACAATAATAGACTGTCCATCAAGAAACGCGCGGAGCGCGGTTGCGCGCGAAGCGCGCAGGCTTAGGGCTTCGCAGTTGGCGGATGGAACGCGTTCGAAGCGTGCGCTTCGGGAAGAGGTACAGACCGCTGTCGCGGCTTTGCAGCGATGGTGTCCCTCTCTGGTTTTGAGACCTGTGCTCTTGGCAAAATAAATCAGGCACACCTAGTGCTCAGTTGGCGCAGCCATAGCGCCATTGTGCGACGTCTGTTCATAGTGCGTCAGTGGGCAATAGTGGTGTGAGTGTCGAAGTGAACGATGCTGTCTGCTATGAAACGCGAGTGTTGCAGAGAACTGCGGAGCTGTCGCGGCATCGCGGCGATGGTACCATTCGGTCAGGAAGCGCATATCTTTCCATTTTGCCGGCCGCGTTTCTCAGTCATAAATCTGAAATGTCTTTCTGTGATTTAGAGGCACTTTACGAACTATCGCAATATAGTTTAGTAGTTCCTTAAACCCAGTCTCCGAATCTTGTAAGACCCTCAAGGCACTCATGTGATTGGTCGAGAGACTGTATCACTTGGATTTGATTGGTTGGACTATTCTTTGCTCTTTCGCGCCAATTCTGATCGTAATCGTTTTTAGTACCTGATTGGTCCACGGACAGTCCATCATCTCCCCGCGTCCCTGATTGCTTAGTATACCTAGTCCGCTATATCAGTCTCCAACTTCCCTGGTCTGATAACTCAAGAACGGAAATCATTGTTACTCTGCGCGCTCTGCGCCAACGACTTCGGTCGCCTGACTCCAAGAAAACGCTTTGTTTTGAGTGGTGAGTTGGCGAGAATGATGAGCGAACAATGGCGTACGAAGTGTCGATGGCTGCCGCGCCGAGGCGCGGAATCCCTTCGTGGTAGTCATGTAGTGGAGTCCGTGCGGGTCGAACGGCGAGTATCGCCGCCGCCGCGCCGTTCGGGCGCTTCCCAGTTTCTTGAGTCTTTCGATCGGGAAGTGACGGTCTGAATGTGAGCATCGCCCCGCGGCGCGGCGGCGGCGATACTCGCCGTTCGACCCCAACGGAGTCCACGGCATGACTACTACGAAGGGGTTCCGCACCACGGCGCGGCCGCCATCGGCACATCGTACGCCATTGTTCGCGTGTCATTAACGCCAAATCACCACTAAAGAGAGCATTTTCTCGGAGTCAGGCAATCGAAGTCATTGGCGCTGGCGCGTCAGTGATATAGCGGAATAGGTCTATTGGCTGCATCCTGGGGATTCAGGCAGGGGGGTAAGGCTGAACCACGTCTTTTTGACTGGCTAGTTGGGTGAAGTAAGAGCTAGTTGGGTGCCCGACTAGCTATACAGACTGACCGGAATAGCTAAACGGATCAGGGTAAATGCCCACTAGCGCTGTGAGAGTGTGTGTACCGGTACGCGAACCGCTCAGGCGCTCGATCACGATCCGGCAGGTTGAGACATGAGATGATGAGAGGTGCCCATCTCCCCCCCGTCGCGTCGGGCCGCCCGGACCGCTCTCCCCGGTATGTATGTCGCCGACCCCGCCGCCTCCGCCGCCGCCGCCGCCCCCGCCCTTGCCTCCGCCGCCTATCACGGCAGCGGCAGCGTCGGCGGCGGCGCCGCGGCGCAGGCGGAGAACTCTTCGCCGGAGCAGACGACGATCGCGATCGTGACTCGCCCATTTATTTTTTTCGGTGCGTCAGACGGCTGCCACCACACGCCCCGCGCCATGAGAGGGGGCTCGGGGAATACACCACGCGCACGAGAATATACACGGACACCGGGCGGCGAGAGGGTGGCACCGAAAGCGCGTCGGCGGATCCCCCAACAGGGCCGGTCGCGGTTGGTGACGAAGTAAAAAGGCGGGACACAACACGAAAAACACGTAAACTGAAATGAACGGCGCGGAAGAGTCGCCCAGGCTCGGGCGCGCACAGTGGAAACGCCCGAGGTGGCGGCGAATCTTCACGGTGGTACGGCAGCCGTCCCCAGGCCGACCCGCATGCACGAAGGGTGGCGTCAGTGGCGATCACCCGCGCAGCAGATGGAGCACAGCCCATCTACTATTCTTTATTCATTTTAGCTATTCCATTGTACCGGTACACGAATACCGAGCACCCGCACTGGCATACACCCTCATCCGACTAGCCATACTACACGGCCAACTAGCTATTCTGGTGATCGATTTTAACCAAACGGGACGTGATTAGGCCTAACCCCCCTGTCAGGGGGTATCTAACCGGAGACTGGGTTTAAATCAGGGGATCTTTTGGGGCGGACATCACCCAACAGCCAATCAGAAGGCCGCGTTGCCTGCCAAGCATCGGGCTTATATGGCGAAACCAAAATCTACACCTAATCGACAGTCAGGTCCGCACCCGTGGTCCGCACCTTAGCCGATTTTCAGGCAACCCGGCGAGAGTTGACCCATACGTATGGTCGACCCCGCGTTTCGCCGGTCGGAAAAAATGGGAACCGGCTTACGTATGGGTCAACCCGCGGGTCGGGCTAATGGGAGAACCCGGCGAAACGGGGGTTTGGCCTTAGCTCCTTAATATCTCAGCCCTGTCCAATGGCAGGAGGTCCGCGCGCTCCCAACAGGCGCGCCCCGGCGCGGCACCACCGCAGTACCGTCGTCACTCGCGGGACCCTCTCGGCGCTCCGCGCGCGCACTTCCAATATGGGGAAGGCATCCAAGGGCCGCGGCAAGGGTGGAACCAAAAATAAGTTCTTCGCGACGCCGATGGTGATGGACTCTGTCGACTAGTCGGAGGGGCCGGCGCCCTCGGCGGCGGCAGCGGCGGAAGCCGAGGAGGACGCGGCGGCGGCGTTGGCGGCCGAGGAGGAGGTGGCGGAGGCGGCGGCGGCGGCGGCGGCGGTGGCGACAGCAGGGGAGATTGGCACCACCGAGGAGTTCAGCATGTCCCCGGCGGAGCGTGTCATCGCCCCTGTCGCCCGGCAGGCGGCGGCGGCAGCGGGGGGTGTGGGGGTGGCGGATGCGGAGAGGGCGGGGGCAGCAGGGGGCGGGGGCGGCGGGGGCGGGGGTGGGGTTGGGGGCGGTTGGGGACGCGGCGGTGGCCGCGGCGGGAGAGGGGTCGGACCAGAAGAAGAGGAAGCGCAAGTCCGCCGCCGACGGCGTAAACGCATCGCCTAACAGCCAGCGGGCGGGGGAGGCGCCGGGACTGGGTGCGGGGGCGGAGCCGGAGGATGGGGAGGAGGTGCAGGCCGCGGGCGAACGCTTGAAGAAGCGCCGGTGCGCTCGCCTCCGTACGGCGTACTATTCAGCGGTGTAAGGGATGCTTGCCGCTGTATAACCCCTGTTGAGTCTTCCCGAACAGTGCGGCGACGGCGGGGAGCTGACCAAGAGGCACGTGCCACAGCACGTCGGCGCGGGCGTCGTCTGAGACGGCAATTGGTGCATGTGAAACAGCGGGGTCCGGGGGACCGGCGGGAGGCGCACCGCCGGCCCCGCCCGCGCCAGCGCCATCATCGACACTCTCAGCCTCGTCGCGCCCACGCTTTCCAAGGCCCGCTGACTTTGCGTCCTCCTGCGCGCGCGTCGAGCCGATGCGATGTGTTGGGGGAGTTCAGCGAGACGAAGCTACGGGGTGGAGGTTCTCCCAAAGCACTGGCGCGGTGCGGCCAACGCCGCAGCCGCGCAGCGCGTTGGATAGAAAAATGAGCAGTGACAGGCGCGTGGGCGGCGGACCCGGCGGGGGCGTACCATTGGGGCAACACGCGCGGCGGGGAGCGGCAACGACACCTGGTGCCGGTGGGACGACGCGTCCGCGCCACTTCGCCTCCCGCCGTCGTTCCGGCCCCGCGCGCCTCCCCCAGCGCCCGGGCTGCGGCAGACGGCGGCGGCGGCGTCCGGGATGTGAATACAGGGGGACACTCAGGCGTTAGCGAGGCCAGCCCAGTGTACCCCGGCGCTCTCGCGTAGCGCGGGGGGTGCGGTGCCGGCCATTCAATGGTTAACACTCAACCCGCGTCTCCGCTCGGGGAAAGCGGCGAACCAGCTTACGTAGGCTCACACCTCCGTTTCACCGGTCGCCAAAATGGAGGGAACCCGCATACGTATGGGTAGTCAACCTTCCGTCTCGCCGGGTTGCCCGAGCGGACCTGACAGTGCTCGCTAGTGCTGCACCCATACCAAAAAAAAAAACTCCTCCCATGAAAATCCTCGATAAACCAATCAACAACCGCTTCTCAACCCTCCAGCGTGTAGCAAGATCACTGATTATTTTATCGGGACAAACTGGACGTTTTTTTCTGGCTCGGCTCCGGGGTGAGCACTTCGAGGCTGCGCGCGCAGATGCAGCTGCGCCAACCGGTTTTCCCCGGTGAAGATTTGCGAGGATAACAACTATCTCTGCGGGCGCGCGCGCATCACCAACGGGAAACGCGACGCAAATAGCGATGGTCCTGGCTCAGAATGTGTCCCACGTGAGTGTGAAAGTTGTCCCACTCTTGCTGAGCCAGCGGCATCGCGAGTTGCGCCGCCTTCCCGCGCGCTGCAGCCCGCGCGCCGGCGAGAGAGTTGGTCTTCCGACATATCTTGAGACGTTTCTGCAAGCGAGACTCGCTGGGACCGCGCGGAAGCCATCGCAGTCGGTGACAGATTCGAACGGGCGAGCAGAATGCCCCATCGCGCATATCTTCGCCGTCCCTTCGACGTTTCGGACGCGGTTCGTGCCCTACGCTCGGGCTCGACGGTCCGTAGCGCCATACGCGCTCGCCGAGTGTCCGAGATGCGTTTCGGTGCGCGCAAAAACCTCAACGCGATATACTGTGGCAAAATAGGTCGGTCGGTCTTGTCCAGTAGAATAATCAGTGATCTTGCTACACGCTTCCGCAAACCGATACACACTCTCCCGAACCCCCGCATGTATCGGACACCCACCAAGGCCCACATCGCCCTGTGCGATGTGCCGCGTCGACTGTTTGCTGGTTTGCCACGTCGACCACGTTTGCTGCCAGTCGACTTTCATAGCACACAAGTTCATCTGTAACTTTTCGCACCCTGAGATATTCTCTGTGGTGTTTTTGTCCGCATTCGTGTCGCGCTTCCTTCGTCGCGCATGCCCCCGACCCAGCCTCGGCGCGATCATGGAAGGAGGACGACGACCTGTAATAGACCTGTTCCGCTATATAACTGACGCGCCAGCGCCAATGACTTCGGTCGCCTGACTCCAAGAACACGCTCTTTTGAGTGGTGATTTGGCGAGAATGACGCGCGAACAATGGCGTACGAAGTGCCGACGGCGGCCGCCCGAGGCGCGGAATCCCTTCGTAGTAGTCATGCCGTGGACTCCGTTGGGGTCGAACGGCTCGCCGCGGGGCGATGCTCACATTCAGACCGTCACTTCCCGATCGGATGACTCAAGAAACTGGGAAGCGCCCGAACGGCGCGGCGGCGGCGATACTCGCCGTTCGACCCGCACGGACTCCACGACATTTCGACCACGAAGGGATTCCGCGCCTCGGCGCGGCCGCCATCGACACTTCGTACGCCAATGTTCGCGCATCATTCTCGCCAAATCACCACTCAAAACAGCGTTTTCTTGGAGTCAGGCGACCGAAGTCGTTGGCGCAGAGCGCGCAGCGTAATGGTAACTTCCGTTCTTGATTGATTAGCCACGGAAGTTGGAGACTGATATACTATGACAAAGTGTCCGAAAGTCTGTGACGAAACGAAACGAAAACGAAACGAAAACCAAACGAAGACGACAGTTGAGTTGTCGACCAATCACAGCAGGGTATATCGTTTTCGTTTTCGTTTCGATTTCGTTTCGTCGCAGACTTTATGTCACTTTGTCATAGTAGTGGAATAGGTCTATATTGAATAGCATCCTGCACAGCTAGAACCAGACTCCGAGAGCGACGATGGAGCCCCGGTGCCCGCGGTGCGTCACGTGATTGAGTGATGCGTGAACCAGCATAGGATTCAGTCCGAACCAAATCAGGCTTTGGGGTAGGCGATCCGTGTACATCAGTCTATTTGCCTGTGAAAACAGTCACCATTTGTGTACCGGTACAACGCGCCAGGCCGAAATAACTCGCAATCGTCTCCGCCATTTGTGCCGACTGCTCCGCGCGGCGAGCGATCTTCTCGCGTTGGACGGCACGCTTGCGTTGCGTTGCGTGCCCTGCCGACGTCGTGCACTCGCTTACGACCCATACATCAAGTCGCGCGCCGAGTCATGCCGCCTGTGACGTGCGGCATTTCTACCGGGAAAACGCGAGCCGGCCCGAATGCGCGCTCTGGAGGGCGGTCGCGACGTTCTGAACTGGATATGCGTGCGCGAGATACGACCGAACATGGTGTGTTCTCACCGGGACGATCCCGGTTGAGAGGCGTCTCCGCGTGGGCCGTGCTGAGGGACGATGTCTCGCCGCCTGGCGCAAACGCGGGGTTATTTGTCTTGTTAAACCGGGTGCGGTGTGTCATTTGCGCGACCCGCGCCTCCTCAGTCACTCCCTCCCTTTGCCACCACATTCCCCCCCTTCAATTAACCCATTTCCCCGCTGCCCGGCGCTGCTGTTTCGGTCGTCATACGCCTCGCCGACGGTCCGCACCCAGCCGCCTGTCGTCGCAGCCCCGCGGGAGCCGGAGCGTCATGTACCGTGTTTTTACACCGCGCTATGCTCACGTCCCCTCTGTGAACGCCCCTCATCGCCCCAATTCCCGCAGGTCGTTTGCCGCGCCCCCATGCCAGCTGAACCCGCCGAGCTCACCGCCGCGCTCAACGCGCAAATCTTCAGCGTCGCCTCCGCGCCAGTCTCTCAGGACCCCCGTCGCGTCGGCAAGTGCTCTCGTATAGCCTCCCCGGGCTTACCTGCTCCACCGGCGTCGGCACCGAGCAGCGCTTTCAGACAATGGATGGGCAAGACCACTATCGCCTTCCGACACAAGGGACACGAGGGTCACGGACCGGGACCAACACCACCAGCCGAATTGCCGGACCACCAGCCGGACCACCAGCCGGACCACCAGCCGGACCACGGATGTCGACAACACACGCAAACGGGCTCTCGGCAACCCGCCCCGCGGCCATGGCAACCCCGACGTGAACAACAACCCAACGGTGTCCAAGTCCAGCAAGAACACCCGTAGCATAAGCAACTCCGGCTGTAACACGAGTACAACCTCGAGGCGCAAACGCTCCGGCTCCGAAACGAGTGAAACGTCGAGGAGCAGACGCATCAGCACGAGCTCGCTGCCGAGCTCCAAGAACAACAACAGCAATGACAGAACAACCCTCCAACGCCGTCGACGACTGCCAACCCCAAGAAGCGTAGGAGGGGGAACGGGGGGCGAAACGCTTAGAACCGCGCGTGCGAGGCGGCGAAGGCTGCGGCGGACATTCCTCCATTGTAGCGATTGCAAATATTAAGATTGGAATGCTGTTCCACCCCACTTCAGAATCCAGAGTTAAAAAAAGCATCGTATGACATGACAAGCTCCTTTTAAGGGGGAAAGATAGTGAATTGATCGTCTAATTGACGAGTTATCTGTTCAACTCATGGCACAGGCAAACAGTTAGGGAATGATCACTTCCAAGAAAAGTGCAGGCTCCGAGGCGAGGCCGCTGTTCGCTCTTAATCCCCCGCGAATGCGCGGCGGTGGGACGGCGTGGCGGCGCATCCCACGCGACTCCACCGCCTCAACGATATATATCGACACCCGAGGAGCGTAATCAGGGCTCGTTGGTGGGTAATTTCCGCGGCGACCGTGCATGAGCTCCCCCCCGTGCCAAGATTTGCCCAATTCTTGGCATTTCATTCGGCCCGAAGTACGGCGTACCTCTCAGCGCCCAATCGGCTAGGCCACTTTGTCCAGCTGTCATGGGTTCCAAGTTAGTGTGTACTTTACTCGGGCGCCAGGGTGTCGCCACTCAAAACTCATAAGCCGATAACGCGCAATTGTGCCATCCCCGTACATTGGCCAAACGTACGGGGGTAGCACAATTGCGCGCTATCGGCTGATGAGTTTTGAGCGGCGACACCCTGGCGCCCGAGTAGAACACCTCGTTATATGAACCCGCGAAGGGCGCGTGCGACTGCCTCGCCGTTTGGGCGCTGTTGCACGCCGTGCATCGGACCCGTCCTAGAGGGAGCCTTTCAGGGCACGGGGAGGGGGATAACGCGCGGTCGCCGGCGTTAAAACGCACCAACGTGCGCTCGTAGCGTTCCTTGGGTGTCGCAAAGTATCGTAGAAGCGGTGGCGTCACGTGAGCAACGTTTCTGCGCCGTGACCCCGCCGTAAATTCGGGGAGGTTAGGGGCGGAATCGGGCTGCCGCGTCAGCTCAGTTTCGGCCCCCTGCCTGTTTGCCTGTGTAGACAGAGATATCGGTGACTCGCCAATTAGACCGTCGATTTACGATCTTTCCCCCTGAACTCAAGATCAATGTATGTTCGAACGAGGCCTTGTCATAAATATCCACACAGTACGATCCCCTCTACTTCCATGAACTGGGGGGTAAATCACATTGACTTACACTTGGGGGTTCAATAATTCGAAAAGGCACTGAAACCGGTCGGCTGGGTGTTGGCCGGGATCCTGGAATCCAGTGTAAACACACTGACCCCCTCAGTTTCTTAAAGTAGAGGGGCGCGGACCGCGTAGGTTATTGGCAGAAACTCGTAATTTCGAGTAATTACAGATTCATGACCTTAAGATCGAAGAAATGGGTGGTGCGAACGCCCTGCAGAGACTACTTTCCGTCACACCGTGAAGGTCTCATCATTGATTCTTGAGTCAAATCATCGAGCGAAAACACTCTCGTCGGACCTTCCCGCATATTAAATCAGAACGTGTGAGCACAGTGTACCGCGCGGGTACAACTTGATGAGAATGGGTTCTGTCATATTTGACACGTATCCATAAAGTGGCGTTTTGTTTTTTGTTTTCTTTATGTACCATTTTTATATAATTTTAGGATGAAGGGTGTCTGGACGTGGTGCACCGGTACGACGATGGCTGTTTTTTGTGAGAAGATTAGGTGCGACGAGAATGCGTACAACTTCTCGACATCCTACCTACTTTTCAAGATGCGATCTCCGGGATATCAGTTTTCGCTCGATGCTTTGACGCAAGTATGACAAAGTAAGTGAAGCTATGACTGAACTCATGTGTGTTGCATTGAGTTTACTAATCTGTGATTGGTCGAGAGGAACATTTATAAACTCAATGTCCTCTCGACCAATCACATTTCAGTAAACTCAAAGAAACTCAATGTGACTCACATGAGTTCAGTCATAGCTTCACTTTCTTTGTCATAGAATGAATCAGACCTTTGCGGTCTGATCAAAAATAGTCTCTCACAGCGTGCCATTTTGGTCCGTCCAACGGACCTCAGAAAACGAGTCAAAAAGTGAGAAAGACGAAAAAAACGCTACTCACTTTTTGCCCAGCTCGGGGCTTTTCTGGGTAAATTGATCAACGACGGCCACACCGGCTTCGATGACGCGTTTGCCGACTACGCGGGACCAAACGAACCTGGCGCGAGATGGCGGCGGTGGCACAGATGACGGCGGCAGCGAAAGCGGCGGCCGCCCTTCTCGACTTAAACATGGTCGACGGAAGGTCTCGCCGCTGGGAAGCTCGCGATACACGTCGTCGCGCCGCCGCCCGGCGGCGTTTGCGGCGACATCTCACACGGAGAGTTCCGACGGCTTCTGCCTGTTTAGGTCCAAAAGCGTGGAAACACGAGAATCCATTCGGTCGTCTGACCATAGGACAAAACGATGGGAAAGGGCTTTAGGAAAAGTGGGTGGTTTTTTGGTTCTTCCGACGTTCTTGCTTTGTCTTGGTTTCTTGATTCTGGTAATCCGCCGTTTTTGGATAGTTCTGTTTGGTAAAACGACCAATCACCCGTCCTGATGAAAGTGGAGTCCGTTTTCGACCCCCAAATGGCACGCTGTGCTGGAGGGCGTCTCGGCGATGAAACCCGGATCGACAAACGGATATCGCGGACTATTGCCGGACAAAGGTGTCGGATATTTCGGATAAGAGTCGGACGTAGAGCTATGCCGAACTTTGGCTCATATTGAAACGTCCTGAAAACGCAACAAGCGCGGCGGAAAGTTCCCTGGGGTTTGTTTTACGCCAGAACGCCCATCCTTACAGCAAACCTGGAGTCAGCAGTGAATACGAGGACGCGGGAGGCCTTGACGAACACGGGCGCGCCTCGGGGACGGCACCCGCACTCTCTGTGAGGGCCCTCTCCGGCGGTCCAGACAACGAACTTGGAAGGCAGTGCGTGACGGCGTGACCGGGGCCTGCCCCTTGCGCGGCGAGCGGCGACTCAATGGTAAAATAATGACCTGCGGATCGGGACGGATCGCAAGGAGTGACTCAGGAATGGCACAAGTGGCGCTACGGGGATGCACACGGGATGGCGAGTACACGAATTTACCCACCGTGTACTATCCGGCGCCCAGGTTCAGCGTCAAAGGCGCGTCGCAGCGATTCCCACGTATGCTAGGGTACCGGCGCCGCGAGCGCCATCGACGAGAACGACTCGAGAATAAAACCCTTGAACCCAGAATCCATCACGAACCCCAAATTGCCTTTGTCGGACGTGCTGGCCGGTCGGAGTGCCGGTCGATTATTCGCACAGTGCGTTCCCATATTTCGAAACTGAGACCATTATTTTGTTAAATGATACGTTCGTGGGCCTCACAGAAGGATGCTCAAGTTGAGCTGATTCCAACTGATGAGATTGAATCTCTGATCGACCGGCCGGGCAGCGCTCTGCTGGGTTCGCGCTTACCGTTTTTGTTCGTTTCGACATAGAATGGCGCTGGACCCCACATCGCGCAACCTAGTCCCGTTGGTTGCGCCGCCGGACGCCCATCAGGCAGCATACCAAGTACGAGCACCTGATCCGCGGCGTCGGACCAGTCGCCGGACGTCCGACTCACCGGATCGTCGCGAATTTCCGCACTCAGAAATTGGGGTTTCATAGGACGTTTCCAGCGAACGATCGTGATACTTTGAGCGTGACATCATATCGGAAGGCGCGCCCACTGTGTGACTCCATCACGAAGCTTGCAACTTGCCCAATCAGCAGTTGAGCGGATAATGAGCGAAAACTCTTGTTGCCAGACTATCCACTCCTCATATTCCACTGGAGTATTCATTGGGAGGGGCTCACCACTGCCTGTCACGGCCAAAACACGGCGAAATCACTGCCTCCCTCGGTCTGGAGCCAAAGGTATTTATCCGGCCTCCTGATTGATTGACGGGCAGTGCTCAACACTGCCTAAACACTGCCGTGCGGGGCGCCGCGGGCAGTGACGTGCACTGCCTCTAGGCGACGCGCGCGGCCGCAGGATCACTGCCTCGCGCGGCGACGCCGCACTGCCCGTTCCGAGTCCCGGCGTCCACGGGGGCTTCCTGGCGCGCATCGGTACGAAGTCGGAAACGCGAGCCAGATGCCTGAATATTTTCACAAACGAACAAGTGAGCGACACGGCCCGCGCGGCGACCCGTGGCGACGCGTGCGCTGGCGCGAGCACATTTGCGGCGTTGCAGACAGGTGTACTAGTGGCGACGCGGGTGGAGATCGGGGGTGGGGTCTGGCGCGGGGCGGCGGGGCGTGCTCCTCCTTGCTCAGCTCCGTCAGCCGTGCGAGGCGTGTGTGGCATCTGCTAGGCAACCCCCGATACTTGATGCCGGCGCACCGGTGGTCGGTGCCGGTGATCTCCCTGCACCACGCCCCGAGCCCGCCCGCATCCCCGCTCCCGGACCCTGCGCGCCCGCGCCCGCGTCCGCGTTCGCCACCGGCCCCGCCGAAACGCATCCAACCAGTGACACCTTACGCCATTACTACACAAATCCAAAAAGACCTTCAGAGCCAAACTTCCGTTTCCATCACTGCCCCTCTAACGGCGCAGACACTGCCCAGCACGGCCCCCGAGGTGTATTACGACACTGCCTGCCAGCTCGTCCCGGAACGCTCTCGACCAATCAGGAGGCCGGATAAATACCTGCGGCCCGAGATGGAGAGAGGCAGTGATTTCGCCGTGATGTGGCCGTGACAGGCAGTGCTGAGCCCCTCCCAATTCATTTTCACTCAACAGCGGCCAGTCAGAAATTGCAAAGGCTTAGGGCTGAGGGTTCAGGGTGTTAGGGTTTCAATCAGTCACTGAAATCAGAGGTTTGTGGTGCGCTTTTAATGAGCGCTCCGTGGCTCCACACAGGCGCCAGTACATCTGCATGTTAGGTCGAAACACCGAGGAGAAGCGATTCGTAGGATGACCATATTCAGTGATACCCCCGCTGGGCACCTAGGCAAGACTGCGTACGAACAAACACAGTCATAATCAAAAGAAAAGGGGGGGGAAAGTGGTAATATCATATGGAATCCT
>Ga0307489_10000506_pt1 | contig 23790 bp, 38 predicted proteins | sample SB12metaG_FD_202247 | JGI IMG/M metagenome (GOLD analysis project Ga0307489, IMG submission 202247) | Sea-ice brine microbial communities from Beaufort Sea near Barrow, Alaska, United States - SB 1.2 | ecosystem: Environmental > Aquatic > Marine > Coastal | place: USA: Alaska | collected... | reverse complement strand
GCAGGCTCGTTGCGGTTGGTCCACAACATAGGGCCTGGTAGGTATTGCTCGCCACGTCAAAGAATGGCATGTGAATCAAGAAACCAGGGCAAAATGCGTTGGATGACGTGGCCAGCAATATCTGTCAGGCTCCAGACCAAGGACATGGCTCCGCCCAAGGCCATACCACAACACGCCGAGCAGGTTGTTGGTGTCGAGGAGCGCCACACGGCACGACGGGCCCGCGGCATCGCGTGACAGCTGTGCGCGGGCGTCCATCAGCAGCCGCTCGCCCGCGGCCCAGTCCTCCGTGTCCACCGCGACGCAGGGCCAAACCACACACCATAGTTCCCTTGGTTCCCTTCCGCAGCTAAACAAATACACACTCAAGTGCACTTCTCGTAAGCATCCTACACTAAACGTTCTCCCTCAGGGAACATGAAGTGGGGGTGACTTGAAGGTGTCTATTGACACAGGGACACAACCACAGCCTCAATCCCTTGCCGGCTAGCAGCTCAGCTGGAAAAGCGGACGCCGGTTCCCTAGTCAGCTCAACTTGAGCATCCCCCAGAACGAACCCTTGAGATAAACATGAAGTGGGGATGACTTGATTGGTTCAAGGGACACCAACGTCACCACAGTCTAACGACCAACAGCCGCGACGGCGTAACGTTGAGCTGCAAGGGGAACGCCGCGGGCATTTCCCTACCGCAATGGCGCCGCGGCGGCGCGTGACGTCGGCGCGCACGTCCAGCAGCGCCGCGCGCTGCTCGTGGTGGATGGGCAGCAGCTTGTGGCTGTCGGCACCATCGGACGCCTCCTGCAAACATGGCCAGAAACTACTCCCCACGCCATAGGATATGGAATGCGCATTCCACTCAAGAAACGAAGGTTCACATGCGTTGGATGACAGGGCCTCGGGGCAGACGCTGTCCGCCAAGTCATAGGATGCGTGTCGATGTGGTGGCGGGCAACGTCTGCCGGGCCTCACCAGCAAAGGCAGAAGCTGCCCATCTAACTCCTCGAGTAAGGCCGCCGCCGCGTACTTGGACTTGAACGGCTCCGCGTCCGGGTCGTCGATCGCGGACAGCCGCCCCACCTCCGCGATGGTGTCCGGGTACACCGTCGATATCAGGTCCTGCGCCGACGCCATCGCGCCCGTCGCGTGTGTAGTTGTGAGGGCGCAGGTGCGACGCCGGCGAACCGATGTTGCCCGGGATACTTTATGTGGTCAGAATTACTCTCCGGTCTGCCGGTTCTCGCCCATCCAGTCAATGAGTCAAAATAACGTCGCCCAGTCAAACTAAAGTTCAAACCTAATTCTCGCGCTGCGCCACTCGTCACTCGGTCCGCGCACCCCGGCTTTGTCAAGGGGCCAGGGGAACTCGAGCCAGCAAGGGGCGACGAAGCTGGGCGGCCGTGCGTAGCGGGACGGGCGTTGGCGGGAGCGATGGCGGCGGGTGGGGGTGGGCATCCCCCTGAGGGGCCGCCGGATGATGCCGACGCGGACGCCCCCAGTGAGCTGCTCGCCCCCCTGCTGGAGGAGTGGCGCGACGTGCTGGTGAAGCACGTGCTGTCACGGCTGGACCCCACGGGCTGCACCCTGCTCGCGCGGGTGGCTAAGCCGTGGCTGGCGGTGGTGCTGGCCAACAACCTGCCGCGCGCGGGGCAGGGGGGGTCGGTGAAGCTGAAAACCGAAAATTTCGTGGGATCCGTCGAGATGTTGGCTTGGGCGAAGGACAACGGGTGCGAGTGGGAGAGCATTACGTGCGCGCTGATCGCCGCGCACGGGCACCTGGACGTGCTTCAGTGGGCGCGCGCGCAGGATCTACCCTGCCCACGGGGCGCCATGACGTGTGCACGGGCCGCCCAGGCCGGGCACTTGGATGTGTTGAGGTGGGCGCGGGAGCACAATTGCCGGTGGAACGAGAAGACGTGTGCAGCCGCCGCTAAGGGCGGGCACCTGGAGGTGCTGCAGTGGGCGCGGGAGCAAGACTGTCCGTGGGATGAGTCGACCTGCCAATGCGCCGCTCTTGGCGGGCATCTGGAGGTGTTGCAGTGGGCGCGGGCGCAGGACTGCCCTTGGGATGAGTCGAAGTTGCATTAACGCCGCTGAGGGCGGGTACCTGGAGGTGCTGCAGTGGGCGCGGGAGCACGGCTGCGCGTGGCACGAAGATGTCTGCACGTTCGCTGCTGTGGGCGGACACCTGCAGGTGCAGAAGTGGGCAGCGGAGCACGGCTGCCGGTGGAGTGCGCCACGGTGTGCACGAATGGCGCATCGAAATGGGCACCTGGAGGTGGCGCAGTGGGCGAGTGCTCAATACCCGCTGTGACCCACAGGCACCCGCCGGCCGGATCAAACGCGGGACGGATAACAACGATGCGTCGCCAGCAGGACCTTGAATTTAACCCTACATTGCATCCATCCATCGAGACAAGCCGCCGACCACAACCACAACGCCGTACCAGTCCTTGGGAATGGGGCTGGTTAGTGCTCACCATGTGAGTGCCTTGGAGCTCAATGCACGTCAGTAGACAAAGATAACCAATTATCCCAACGAACCGTCCGTTGGCTGTTCGATTGACGATGTGGAAGAGCGTGTTTAATGCTGGCAAACACCACGTGAGTGCCTTGGGGGAGGGGGCTCGGTCTGCGCTACTAGGACAAAGTATGGTGACTGTAAAGTAGATGTGAAGGCAAAAGAATCACATCGTTGTAAGGCGATACTCGTAGTACATCATGACTCCTGCCCAGCGTCCGCGGCCGCGGCTCCGCACGACAACAACACGGCGACCTGAATGAGCACCGAATGCATCGCGTGCAACCGCCCGACCACCGCCAAGCAACCCATCGGTTGCACAGGGCTGATGTTTTCACGCAGGCTGTCAGGCCGGCCGGTCGGCGCCCTGCAAAAATGTTCCTGTAGAACCCTAAAATGTCGCGCTTTCCCCACCACACTACCGCGCCGCGGCGCAAACGTGCCACAACTCGCGGCGCCCGGCGTCGGCGGGGGGTCGCATGGCGGCGCGATCCACGCGGCGCAGAGGGGCTGGCGGCGGCGGGGGTGCGGCCGGGGCGGGCGGAAGCAGTGGCGCGACGGCGGTGGGTGGGCACCCATCCGAGGAGGTGCTGGGGCAGCCCGAGAATGACGGCGACGATGCCGACGCCGCCCCCAGCGAGCTGCTCGCCCCCCTGCTTGAGGAGTGGCGCGACGTGCTGGCGAAGCACGTGCTGTCGCAGCTGGACGCCACGGACTGCGCCCTACTCGCGCGGGTGGCGAAGCCGTGGCTGGCGGTGGTGCTGGCCAACAACCTGCCGCGCGCGGGGAAGGATGGGGCGGTGGTTCTGAAGGTCAAAGATTTCGTGGGGTCAGCCGAGATGTTGGCTTGGGCGAAGGACAACGGGTGCCCGTGGGAGGAGGAGACGTGTGCGCAGATCGCCGCGGGTGGACGCCTGGAGGTGTTGCAGTGGGCGGTGGAGAGCGACTGCCAGTGGAATATGGAAACGTGTGCACGTCAAGCCGCTCGGGGCGGGCACCTGGAGGTGCTGCAATGGGCTCGGGAGCAGGGCTGTCTGTGGGGTTGGAGGCACAGGCTTACACTCGTCCACTTCTCGGCTCATCGTAAGTGTTTTCTATGGGATAGGGGATGCATGCAGGGGGTGTTCAGGAGGTCTTCTGGGGCACGAGGGGAGTTTAGGGTGTACACTTTCCCAGAAACGGCTCAGGTTGAACTGAAAAGTAGCCGAGTGTAAGCCCCTGGTTGGAGGACGTGTGCATTCGCCGCTGAGGGTGGGCACCTGGAGGTGTTGAGATGGGCGGTGGAGCACGGCTGCCCGTGGAATTCGAACGATTGTGCACAAATCGCAGATATAAATGGGCACGTGGAGGTGGTGCAGTGGGTGAGGGCTCGACTAGCGCTCTGACCCACACGTACCCGCCGTTTGCGTCAACAGTAGTAAGGACAACCGCGATGTGTTTCCAGCAGGACCTACACTCCACCGTACAGTTGCCAACCTCAATGCCAGACCAATTATGGGGGACGGGTTGGTTTGATGTCCTCTGTGTGAGTGCCTCGGGGTTCGATGCACGTCCGCAGAAGAGAACCATGCAGCTCGACAGATCGTTGGCTGTCCGCTTGAAATTGTGGTTGTGTGCGAACGTCAAAGGTGTCTAATGCTTACCGTGTCACCGCCTTGCGTTGGGGGCTGGGGCTCGATGAACGTTACTGAAACCATATGACATAGAGCTAGCTAGGCTCTAGAGCCACTCGTATAAATGTAAACTATCGCATCGTTGTAACGAGACTTAGTACATCAAGACTACTGCCCGGGGTCCGCAGCCCCGGCCCTGCACGACAACACGGCGGTTCGCTGAATGAGCGACGAAGGCATCGCCTGCATCCACCCGCAGCCACCGCCGCAACGCAACCACTTCAAGTGGCTGGTGTCACCCAGGGGTCAGACCGGCCGGTCGGCGCCCTGCAAAATACGTTCCTAGTGCCTAGTCGTAAAGCGTACTACATACAGTATCTCGTACTACCCGTAGTAAGCAGGCGTTTGGTGTCATTCACCAAAAGTCATTTGACTTTCGACCAAATCACCAAACTCCAGCTTACTCGGAGGTACTAGCCCATAGACTAGGCACTAGATCCGCGGCTGCCGTTCATGCCGACGCCTCCCGCCCGCCACGGACGACGACGGCGACTGGGTGTTTCAGAGGCCGCAGAGCGGAACACTGAGTGCTACAAAGGCCCTCAGACAGAGCGGCTCCATTATAATAATACATGATAATCTTTGCACGCTATCTAATTCTCTGTACATGACCATAAAAGCGAGCCTTGCGCCGAGCCTGGAAGCCTGCAATGTGGGGGTTGGGCGTTCATGTCAAAAGGTGTGCATACTGCTCGCCGCCCGGACCTGTTCTCGATCAGCCACTTCAGCACCTCCAGTTTCCTTGGGCTCTTGCTATTCGCGGCAGACGCACACGTCGCCTCATCCCACGGGCAGTCTTTCTCCCGCGCCCACTTCAATATCTCCAGGTGACCGCCCTCAACGGCGTATCGACACACCCGATCATCCCAAGGGCAATCGTGCTCCCGCGCCCACTGCAACACCTCCAGATGACCGTGGCGAGCGGCTTTACACGTGCATTGATCCCACGGATAGCCGTGCTCCCGCGCCCATTGTAACATCTCCAGGTGACCGCCCTCAGCCGCGGATTGACACGTAGTTTCATCCCACGCGCAACCGTGCTCCCACGCCCACTTCAACACATCCAGGTGCCCGCCCTCGGCGGCGTATGCACACGTGAACGAATCCCACGGGCAGTCATGCTCCCAAAGCCACATCAACACCTCCAGGTGCCCGCCAAAAGCAGCGAGTGCACAACAGTCTGTATGGTTGTCATCAGTTGCCCCCTCCCACGGGCAGTGGTGCTCACGCGCCGCGCCCACTTCAACACCTCCAAGTGCCCGCCCCCAGCGGCCCTGGCACACGTGTGGAGGTCCCACGGGCAACCGTGCTCCCGCACCCACCTCAACACCTCCAGCTGCCCGGCGTCAGCGGCAGATGCACACGTGTCTTCGTCCCACTCGCACCCGTGCTCCCGCGCCCACCGCAGCACCTCCAGGTGCCCGCCCCGGGCGAGAGTTTCGCAGGTTTCCGCAAACTGCCACGGGCAGCCATTCGCCACGGCCCAAACGAACGTCGTGAGGGACTCGCAAAACGCCCCGATGCCGACCCGCGGCGCCTCCGCGCTGCCGCCAACGCGCGGCAGGTCCGAGACCTTCACTGCGGTGCGGACCACGCTCCCCGTGCGTCCGAGCATCCCGCGATCGACGGGATCCAGGCGCTCGAGCACCTCCTTCCGGAAGAGGTCGGGGAAGTCCTCGGCCAGCGCGAGCAGCGGCGGGCGCGCCCCTCCGACGGCGCCCCCCTCGGCTGCCACCGGCCCCGGCGGTGGCGGCGCGCCGCCCTGCGCCGCGGCGAGGAGTCCGGCGAGGAACCCGGCGTCGTACTCCGCGCCGTACCCGGGCGACTGATGCCCGGGCGGCTCATCGCTGGGCGGCGCAATTTGCCCGCCACCCCCATCCCCACCCAGCGAGACCGCAGCAGTGCTTCCCCCCGCCCCCCAAGCCACCGCGCCCGTGCCGCCGCTTGCGCTTTCCCCGCCTCGCCGCTTGCTGGCTCGCGTATCCATGGCTGCCGCACCGCCGAGCGAGCGAGCGGGAGAGAGAGTGACCCCAGCGCGCACGTCGTGTGTAGAATCCGATATGTTAGGGTTGGTGCTGACTGGTGTCGAAGCCAAATTTCCCCCAAAACTGCCACATTCACACGGAGAAAGAAGGTGAAGGCTGCTACCTCTGCTACTCGTGCGAGTAGCGGTACTGTACTCGTAGGCTGAGTAATGTCCCGGGAGAAGCAGTTTACAAGTATGTGTATGCACGAGGCAGAGGACAAGGTATAGAAGGTGAGGCCCAGGCACTCAGGCGTGGGCGGGGGTTGTGGATGCCATCCATGTCACCGCCCCCCCCCGGCCACGGACGACAAAAACGTCGACTGGGTGTTTCGGAGGCAGCAGCTAGGAACATCGAGTGCTACAGAAGCCGCCCATTCAGCACACATTTATTATCTTTATGCAGGATAGGCTTTGCACGCTATCTCATTCCATGTATATGTTCACACCAGCGAGCCTCGCGCCTCGCGCCTCGCGCCTCGCCCCGAGGCCTGCAATGTGGGCGTTGGGCTTTCATGTCAAACGGTGCGCATATCGCTCGCCGCCCGGACACCCGTGCTCTATCGCCCACCTCAGCACCTCCAGTTCCCCGTTATCAGCGGCGCCTGTGCACGTCGCCTCGTCCCACGGGCAATCGTGCTCCCGCGCCCACCGCAAAACTTCCAGGTGTCCGTTCGAAGCGGCGTATGCACACGTTTCCTCATCCCAATCGCAGCCGTGCTCCACCGCCCACTGCAACACTTCTAGGTGCCCGCCCTCAGCGGCGATGAACACGTGAAAGAATCCCACGGGCAATCATGCGCCCAAAGCCACTTCAACACCTCCAGGTGCCCGCCAACAGCAGCGCGTGCACAACAGTCTGTCTCGATTGTCTCCGTTGCCCCCTCCCATGGGCAGTGGTGCTCCCGCGCCCACTTCAACACCTCCAGATGCCCGCCCCCAGCAGCCTTAGCACAGGTGAGGACAACCCACCTCAACACCTCCATGTGCCCGGCATCAGCGGCGCAGGCACACGTGTCCTCGTCCCACGGACACCCGTGCTCCCGCGCCCATCGCAGCACGTCGAGGTGCCCGCCCTCGGCCAGAGTTTCACAGGTTTTCGTGAACTGCCACTGGCAGCCATTCGCCGCGGCCCAGACGAACGTCGGGAGGGACTGGCAGAACGCCGCGATGCCGACCCGCGCCTCCTCCGCGCTGCCGCCGACGCGCGCCAGGTCCGAATGCTTCACCGCGGTGCGGACTGCGCTTCCCGTACGTGCGAGCAGCGCGCGATCGACGGGGTACAGGCGCTCCAGCACCTCCTTCTGGAAGAGGTCGGGGAAGTCCTCGACCAGCGCGAGCAGCGGTGGGCGCGCGCCCCTCCCAGCGCAGGCAGGCCCCTCGGCTGCAGCCGGGGGCGGCGGCGGCGGCGCACGGCTCTGCGACGCGGCGTGCAGTCCGGCGAGGAACCCGGCGTCGTACCCCGCGCCGTAGCCGGGCGACTGATGCTCGGGCGACCCATCGCTGGAAAGCGTCGCAAAATGGCCCTGGCCCCCACCCCCTTTCCCACCCAGCGAGACCGCGGCAGCGGCAGCGCTTCCCCCCGCCCCCTCCGCCCTCGCACCGCCGTCCGCGCCTCCGCCTCCGCGCCGCTTGCTGGCTCGGGTATCCATGGCTGCTGCGCCGTCGAGCGGGCGAGCGGGCGGAAGTGAACCGCCCGCACGGTGTCTTTGATTAGGGTTGGCGTTGACTGGTGTCGAAGCCAGATTTTCCCCAAAATTGCCACAATCACAAGGAGAAAGCAGGTGAAGGCTCCTTCCTACCTCTGCTACACGTGCGCGTACCGGTACAGCAGGCTAAGTAAGGCCTCGGGGAGAAGAAGTGTACATGTATGCGTATGTATGAGGCAGAGAGCAAGGTATAGGCAGGTGAGGGGAAGGCACTCCGGCACGGGCGGGGGCTGCGGCGGCCAACCATGCCACCGCCCCCCGGCCGCCGCAAACGATGACAACGGCGACCGGGTGTTTCAGAGGCCTTAGAGCGAAACGTTGAGTGCTACAGAAGGCGCTCAAGCAGAGCGATTCCATCTTGATAATGAAGGATACAACTCTTTCACTCTATCTCATTCCTTGCACATGTTCATAACATCGAGCCTCGCGCCTCGCGCCCCGCCTCGAAGCCTGCAAGGTGGGGGTTGGGCTTTCATGTCAAACGGTGCACATATTGCTCGCTGCCCGGACACCCGTGCTCTATTGCCCACCTCAGCACCTCCATGTGCCCATTATCAGCGGCGTATTCACACGTCCCAACATCCCACGGGCAGTCGTGCTCCCGCGCCCAGCGCAAAACGTCCAGGTGTCCGCCAAAAGCCGCGCTCTCACACGTTTCCTCGTCCCAAGCACAGTTATGCACACGCGCCCATTGCAACACCGCAAGGTGCCCGCCACCGGCGGCCGAGCAACATGTCCCCACATCCCACGGGCATTCGTGCTCCCGCGCCCACTGCAACATCTCCAAATACCCGCCCGAAGCGGCGAACATACACACACCTGTATTCCACGGGCAGCCATGCTCCCGCGCCCACCGCAACACCTCTAGATGTCCGCCTTCAGCGGCGAATGCACAAACGTCTACGTCCCACGGGCAGTGGTGCTCCCGAAGCCACTTCAACACCTCCAGGTGCCCGCCCTGAGCGGCAGCTGTGCAGACATCTTCATTCCACGGACAGCCATGCTCTCGCGCCCACTTCAGCACCTCCAGGTATCCGCCCGAAGCGGCATATTCACACGTTGCGTAATCCAACGGGCAGCCGTGCTCCCGCGCCCACCGCAACACCTCTAGTTGCCCGCAGGAAGCGGCACACACACATGTTCTCTCGTCCCACGGACAGCCATGCTCCCGCGCCCACTGCAACACCTCCAGGTGCCCACCCGCGGCGGCCAACTCACACGTCCTCCGATCCCACGGGCATCCTAGTCCGTACTCCCGCGCCCACTTCAACACTTCCAAGTGACCGCCATCAGCGGCCCATGCACAGGTGTCCTCGTCCCACGGGCACCCGTGCTCCCGCGCCCATCGCAGCACCTCCAGGTGCCCGCCCTCGGCGAGAATACGGCATGTTGCCTCACTCTGCCACGGGCAGCCGTTCGCCACGGCCCACACGAATGTCGAGAGGGACGTGCAAAACGGTGCGATGCCGACCTGGGTCTCCTCCGCGCTGTCGCCGACGCGCGGCAGGTCCGAGCGCTTCACCGCGGTGCGGACCGGGCTCCCTGTGCGCCCGAGCATCGCGAGGCCGACGGTCCAGGCGCTCGAGCACCTCCTTCTGGAAGAGGTCGGGGAAGTCCTCGACCAGCGCGAGCAGCGGCGGGCGCGCGGGTTCGGGCGCGCCTGCACCGGCGCCCCCCTCGGCCGCCACCGGCTGCGGTGGCTGCGTGCGTCCCTGCGACGCGGCGAGGAGCCCAGCGAGGAACCCGGCGTCGTACCCCGCGCCGTCCCCGGGCGACTGATGCTCGGGCGGCCCTTCGCTGGCTCGCGTAATTTGCCCGCCTTCCCCACTCCCACCACCCAGCGAGACCGCGGCAGCGCTTCCACCCCCTGCCGCCGCCGCGCCGCCGCCGCTGCCTCCCGCGCTCTCCCCGCCTCGCCGCTTGCTGGCTCGCGTATCCATGGCTGCTGCCGCGTGGGTGGGAGAGTGGTCGCGCGCGTGTATTTACACTGAGATTTAGGTTTGGCACTGACTGGTAACGAAGCCAATTTTCCCGGTTTTGTGCCAGCGCAGGGCTACGTGCTGCGCGCGGGGTGAATATCGGCGTGCCTTGCCATCCACCGCTCGCACCGCGTATTCCACATCGCGCCACGCCTCCGCGAGGCTCGCGGCTGAGCGAGTAGCAGGACAACGCAGGCACCGGGGGCAGCGCAGGGTTTTAAGTTCATACGATCAGTATATAGGCGCAGTCATTCGCGCCGTCCGATATGGCATCGCGGGGGCACGGCGGCGGAAAGGTAGGCGCGGCGGGTGGGGCGGCCGCGGGTGGGGCGGTGGCGGGTGGGGCGGCGGCGGGTGGGGCGTCGGCGGATGGGGCGGCGGCGGGTGGGGCGGCGGCGGTGCCGGTGGGTGAGCACCCCATTGCCCCAGGCGATGCCCCCAGCGAGCTGCTCGGCGGTGGAGGCGCGGGCGGCGGCGGCGGGGGCGGCGGCGGGGGCACGGCGAGCGTGGGTGGACGCAGCGGGGTGGTGTCGTCGGAAGCGCATCGGGGGTCGCGCGCAGATGTCTCTCAGTCCATCATCCCCCCGCTCGCCTCCGCCTTCTCCCCCTCCTCCGCCTCCATCCCCGCCATCGCCGAGCCATCCCCCGCCGCCGTCGCCGCCGCCTCGGCCCTCGCCTCTGCAGCCACCGCCACCGCCCCCTCCGACGCTTCCCCCCTCGATACCGCCTCCGCCGAGCCCAATACCTCTACGGACGACGACGACGACGCCCCCAGCGAGCTGCTGGTCCCACTTCTCGAGGAGTGGCCTGACCTCATGGAACTGGTGCTCGCGCAGCTGGTAGGGCCTGGCAGATACTGCCGTGCCTGTAACTCCGTCCTCCACATTTCAGACCCGCGTTTCTTGAGTTGAACGGCATCACATGACACGGCGAGCATTGTTCTACCACGTCCTCCTCCACATTGTAGACCCTTGTTTCCTGAGTTGACGTGGCAGCAAGTTTCTGCCAGGCCCTCGCGGCTGGACCCCACGGACTGCGCCCTGCTCGCGTGGGTGGCGAAGCCGTGGCTGGCGGTGGTGCTGGCCAATAACCTTCCGCGCGCGGGGAAGAGCGCGGGGGTGCAGCTGAAACTCGGGGGGTTTGTGGGGTCCGTCGCGCGGCTGGCTTGGGCGAAGGACAACGGATGCCGGTGGGAGTGCGACTATGTAACGTGTGCGCTAATCGCCACGGGTGGGCACCTGGAGGTGCTGAAGCTGGCGCGGGCGCACGACTGCCCGTGGAATGAAGATGTATGCACACGTGCCGCTGAGGGCGGGCACCTGGAGGTGCTGCAGTGGGTGCGGGAGCAAGGTTGCGAGTGGAACGCGAAGACGTGTACGGCCGCTGCTCAGGGCGGGCACCTGGAGGTGCTGCAGTGGGCGCGGAAGCACGGCTGCGAGTGGGACGAGGAAACGTGTAATGAGGCCGCTTATGGCGGGCACTTGTCGGTGTTGCGGTGGGCGCGGGAGCAAGATTGCCCGTGGGGAGTTAACACGTGTGAAGCTGCCGGCGAGGGCGGGCACCTGGAGGTGTTGCAGTGGGTGCGGGAGCAAGGTTGCGAGTGGGACGCGATGACGTGTACGCTCGCTGCTGCGGGCGGCCACATGGCGGTACTGCAGTGGGCGCGGGCGCACGATTGCCAGTGGGGCGTTAAGACGTGTTGGATGGCCGCGGAGGGCGGGCACCTTCAGGTGCTGAAGTGGGCAAGGGAGCACTACTGCCCGTGGGATGCGGATACTTGTGCATACGCCACTGCGGGAGGGCACCTGGCGGTGCTGAGGTGGGCGCGGGAGCACGGTTGCCCGTGGGATAAGTGGGCGTGTATATTCGCCGCTGAGAGCGGGCACCTGGAGGTGTTGCAGTGGGCGGTGGAGCACGGCAGGGGCTTACACTCGTCCACTTTTCAGCTCAACTTGAGCCGAAGCTGACACAAAATACACCGTAAGTACCCCCTACTACCCCCTAACACCTCCTAAACACCTCTTAAGCAACCCCTAAATGCACCCCCTGTCCCACAGAAAGCGCTTACGTTGAGCCGAAAAGTGGACGAGTGTAAGCCCCTAGAGCACGGCAGCCCGTGGAATGCGGACGATTGTGCACAAGCCGCAGATGAACAAGGGGAGGTAGAGGTGGCGCAGTGGGTGAGGGCTCAACCTGTGCTCTGAATGACACGCATCCTCCGGCCGCGTCGAAAACTGGAAGAATTGTTCAAGTACATCATGACCGCACGTAATGGATAGAGCACAGAGCTTTGCAAGACAGCCGTAGCTTTTCGCAGACCGCAGAGTAGCTCTCGAGCTACTCGATTGTCACAGATTCATGAAATAGTAAACCCGCTTCGAATGATCTGGCGCAAAGGTCGCTCGCCTTGCTCGTTTGCTCTGCCCACTTGATATGGCGGATGATGCGCAGCATGTGAGCGTTTGGGGGCCCGATAAACGTTGATTGAAAATCACGTTTTGAAATATGGGGGCCAGGGCGAATGCTTGGTGCCTCCTTATACAAGCGGCAGCGTCTCTCTCTCTTCATCGGTTGATCAAGTATTCTGACATGCTCTCTTCCTGAAGGGCCGAGGGCGAATGCCTGGTAACTTACAGTGACACACGGAAGCGCCTCCACCGTTCTACCGAGGAAGTGACTTGCGTTTGAAATATATCTGGCAGGCGTGTGTTATGTGGAGCCTGCGCGGCGCGAGTGACCGCGTGCCTGGAGTGCCGCAGTGTCATCATCGCCCCGTGTTCTTCTAGTCCGCGCGCACGTAGGTTCGAAGTCCTTGGCGCCGCCACCTTTGCCGTTGAAGCTGGCTATGTCGTGGGCCATGAGGAGAGAAGCATGCATCCCTCACTCCAGGGATTCGATTCGGGTGTCGGCTGGTGCAATATGTGTTATGTGATGACTGCCCCCCCCGCGCCCCGCATGTCGCTCGGCGCGTCATAGCTAGGTGACGGAGGGGAGATAATTACTATGATAAAATGCGCGTAAAGCTTAAGAATACGATGCCTGCCAGTCTCTTGGCACCCGGAATAATTAGAACCGGGGCGCTGCATCAACCAGCCGTCTACGCGTTGTCTAGTGGTGAATTGTAGTGATAGTTGCATCAAAAGAGGGGGCGCCCCCCACATGTCATGTATCATCACTGCCTCATGGCATGCCCTCGACCCCACCGACACACCCTCACGCCACACCCCCGACCTGTGCGCATCGCCCTATAGATACGGCGCGCACTCGACCCACCCTCACGACACCCCCTCACGGCACGCTCCCCACCTCACGGATCGCCCCCCACCTGCGCACACTGCCCCATGGAGATCTCAGGGCATCCCCTGGCCGCCCCCATACGGCATCCTCACGACACCCACTCACGGCATCCCCCCGACTCCACCTCACGGCACCCCCCCGACCTGCGCACACAGCCCCATGGACAGCTTGGCCTCCTCCACCGCGCGGTCCCGCTCCGTCTTCAAAATCGAGTTCAGCCGCCGCGCACCAGGGTCGGATTCAAGTTCTGTCACCGAGTGAGCAAACAGTCAGGGACACTGTATCAGGCCAGAGAGGAGGACGCGTTGAGGGTGTGGCGGTACACTACGAGCAAACAGTCAGGCCCCGCCGCTCCACAGGACCGTAATCAAGTTCTGTCACCGTGTGAGCTAATGGTGAGGGATGCCCTGTCGGGTACACGATGAGCACACTGTCAGGGATGCCGTGTCAGGCCAAGCAGGAGGAGGCGTTAAGTGCGTGGCGGTATACAATGAGCAAACAGTGAGGGACGCTGTGTCAGGTACACTATGAGCACACTGTTTATAGGGAGGCCGTGTGAGGCCGGGAAGGAGGAGTGTGTACGGGTACACTGGTACACTATGAGCACACAGTCATGGACGCCGTGTCAGGCCAGGGAGGATGACGCATTGAGTGCGCACAGGTACACTATGAGCAAGCAGCGAGGGACGCTGTGTCGGGTACACGATGCGTACACAGTTAAGGAGGCCGTGTGAGGCCGGACAGGAGTGTGTACCTGTACACTGGTACACGATGAGCACACAGTCAGGGACGCCGTCTCAGGCCAGGGAGGAGGACGCGGCAAATGTGTGGCGGTACACTATGAGCAAACAGTGAGGAACGCCGTGTCAGGTACACGATGAGCACACAATTAGAAAGGCCGTGTGAGACTGGGCAGGAGGAGTGTGTACGGGTATACTGGTACACTATGAGTATTCAGTCAGGGACGCCGTCTCAGGCCAGGGAGGAGGACGAGGCGAGTGTGCACAGGGCACATGGAAGAAGAAGTGAGGGAACGTCGAGTCAGGAGTCAGGCCAGGGAGGAAGCCGAGTTGAGTGTGTGGCGGTACACTACGAGCAAACAGTCAGGCCCGGTGTGTGGCGGCACACTATGAGCAAACAGTCAGGCCCCGCCGCTCCAGCTCCAATTCCTGCTGCAGCACCACAGTGTATGGGCGCAAGTTGACGTTGAAACCAACATTTCAGAGCAGTTTGCCGGAATTTTGTTTCAAGCGCTGAAACCAGGCGCTTTCAACACGGGTTTCGACTTGCACCACCCCCCACCACCGACGACTGCTCCTGCCGCAGCAGCGCCTGCTCCATATGCTAAGGCCTAGCGAATATCGCAGCGCCACATCATACGGGGCCGTTTCACACAAGACGAGGGTGCAAAGTGCGTTCGATGACATGGCGGGCCCAGCGGATATTGCAGCGCCACATCATATGGGGCAGTTTAACTCAAGACGAGGGTGCAAAGTGCGTTCGATGGCCTGGCGGGCCTGGCGGATATTGCTCGCCACGTCATAGGGTGCCATAAATCTCAAGAGACCAGGGTTCAAACTGCGTTGGATGACGTGGCGTGGCGTTCATTATCCACAAAGCCCCACCTGCTGCCGCATGGAGATCTCCTTTTCGTCGAGCTCGTCCCGCAGTCTGTTAAGCTCCTCCAACCGGAGAGCTCTTTTCTCGCTCTTGCTTTTCGGGGCGTCGCTTTGGGCAGCGGCGGCGGCGAGGGCTCTCTCTGCCTCGCGCATCTCGGACGGCAGCGGGTCGGATGCGGAGCGCGGTTTTGACGGCGGCGGAGTGGTAGCGGGTGGCGTCGCGGCGGCGGGCGGTAGAATGGCGGCTAGCTCTGGCGCGGCGGCGGGTAGTGGCGCCTCCACTGAGGGACAAGCAAACATATCGCGTGCCTTGTCATCCACCGCGTGAAATGTCGTCTTATGACGGGGCGAGTATCGTTTGTCTGTCTCCGCGACTCGACAGGCGTTTCGGACCCTCGTGTATTGAGTTGGATGGCATCCTATGACGTGGAGTGGCGAGCAATATCTGCCAGGCTCTACCTCCTCCTCGTCGTCGTCGGCGGCGTCAGCGGCGGGCACTGATGGGATCGCATCGTCTGCCACCCGCCACAGTTCGTTGGCGAGCGCGGGCGCCGGCGCGCATACCATCAGTCCCGCGGTGAGCGCGGACAGCACCCCGCCCTTAAACGCCTGCCCCACCCATCCCCTTGCTCCCGTCACCTCCATCTCCTCCCCGTCCCCGTGACCCCGCTGCTGCTGCTGCTGCTGCTGCTGCTGCTGACGCCTCCCATTCACTCCCATGTTTTTCCCCCCAGCGCCCGCCAAGCATCGCGCCGAACGCGGCCTGCGTGCCCCTCCCACGTCCGCCGCAGCTCCCCGCCCACCGCTCACGTCAGCAACCCGCCGTCCCGCGCGCGACCCCACCGCCGCTGCACCTCCCGCGCACCCCGCCGCCCCGGCCACCGCACGCGAGCCCATCATCCCGATTGCCACGAACACTCCTCGCCACAATCCAAGACTCCCGCTGGATGTCTTTCGCGACGCAGGGCCGCCTGGCGCTACTGACGCCCACGGTTTTTGGCCGAGGCCCAGTCAACGCGACGAGGAGGTCGATGGCCAGGCGTGGTGGCGTGGCGTGCGTCGCTGTGTGAGGGAGGTGGTGGTGGAATGGGCAGGCAGGTTCTGATAATCAGATAAGAACGTGGCCAAAGCCCATTCGCGAGACAGCCAGACACCGCTTCCAAGTCCAGTCATCGTTCGCCGGTTGGGTGAGGGTTCTGAACCCAGAAACAAAAGTGAAGAGTAAAGTAATCGCGTCTTCGCGTGCGAGCAAACAGTTGCAAGATATTAAAACAGAATCGGCTCGTAGCTAATGAGCGCGTTCAGATTACCAGCTACCTCAGAACCACCTGCGGCCTGACGCATCCAACGACTTCATATCCGCGGCGCACACACCTCTCGCGGGCACGACCCGGGTACGATGTCGCAACGCATCGGCACGATGATGGGCAGCCGCAACGACAACGTGGGGACCTCCCCACTCCGAGTCCCCGCCGGCGCTCGAACGCACCCCCGCAGAATTCAGCGCGATGGTCGATCACGCAAACCCCCTCGTGATTTGCAAACCCTCTTGATCCTTCCTAACCTGCGCGCGTGTGTCGGCGGGACCCTCGTAACGGATCCCGATGTACTCCAACCAGTACGACAACGCCAAGGGCCGGAAGCTCCCCAAGTGAGTCGCCGCGCCGCCCTTTTCCCCTCTCCGCACCACCAGCCACCGCCTCGTGAGGCATCCGGATAACCACATCCGAGAGTCTTTCGAGTGCCGTTGGTGACCTCGCCTCGTGCAATATGAGCCGCACAAACTTCTGGTGGCTCGAGTCGACCTTTGCGTTTCTGCGCCTCGCGACGAGGACATCCCCGCTTGCCTTCCGAGCGCTGTTGCCCTTCGCGTGGTGACTGACCTGATGATCCCGCGCACAGGGTCGGCAGCGTCTCCGGCCTCTGCACTATGGTCAACATGCTGCTCGCCGCGCTCGTCTTCGCAGTCATCGGTAGGCACCCCTTTTGACCTCATCCTGGCCCTTTAACCCTGGACCCTCGACCTTTAACCCTTGACCCTCGACCCTTGCCCGCCGCGCCTGCCGCGGTGATCCCGTCGCCGCGCCGCACCTGACACGTTTACACCCCCCCCGCCGCGCCGCACCTGACGTGTCGACCCCCCGCCATCGACTGACCCCCACGCGGCGCCGTAGCTGACGTGTTGAACACCATTCCCGCCTTCGCGTGACCCGCCCGGCCGCCACGCCGCGGCTGACGCGTTGATTCGTCCGCCACGCAGGGGCTTACACTCGTCCACTTTTCGGCTCAACGCAAGCGCTTTGTGCGGGATAGGGGGTGCATTCAGGGGTTGTTTAGGGGGTGTCAGAGGGTATTAGGGCGGGTGTAAGGTGTTTTCTGTGTCAGAAACGGCTCAGGTTGAGCTGAAAAGTGGACGAGTGTAAGCCCCTGCCGCCACGCCGCGTCCTGCCGTGCCGCGCCTGACACTTATGCCTACCGCCCCCGCCGCCGCAGGGTGCACGAAGCTGTACATCGACAAGAGTGCGTCGGACGCCAAGATGGTCTCCATGGTGTCCACGCTGCAGACCACGGGGCAAGGCCCTGACCTAAGTATCGTTTTCAGCTGTCACTTACGATTGCGCATCTTTGCGGTATGAAGTGATTAACTCAAGTGGTTTCAGGGACAAACGGCTGAGGGCATCGCCTCAGTATGTTTGCAGGCAAGCGTTTCTGTGAGGTGTTAAGTGGGATCAAGTAAGGCTTACAGAGTCAAAGTTAAGCCGAATAAAACAGTTATGTCAGGCTCTGCGCAGGGGCAGAACACGCAGGCGCAGCTGCGCGCGAAGGAGCATGCGCACCAAGACTTGGAACACAAGGTGACGAGCCTGAAGGAGGAGGCGGCGCGACACAAGCGATCAGTGGACCACCTTGAGCAGGAGCTGCGCGAGGCCAAGGTGGGGCCTGGTGGACACCACCCGCCACGTCATCAGACGCGCTTTCAATCTCTTTTTCTTGAGTTGAATGGCATCCTATGACCTGGCGAGCACTATATGCCAGGCCCTATGCAAAGGCGTCCGTGGCGGCGGAGGCGGGTGCGGCTCGGACGTCGAGGGAGGCACTGGATGCCGCAAACAACTCGGCGCGGGAGGCTCGGGAGGCGCTGGAGGATGCCAACAAGCTGGTGGGGGACATCACCGAGCAGCAGCACCGCCACACCAAGGTGGGGCCCAGTATCTCAACCGAACACGTGGTGAGTGACGGCGAAGGGGCACAGCTACACTATGATGTCCCCTGGAAATTCCGGAGGAGTAGGAGGTGAATGCGTTATCATAAACTGTGTGCAAACTATTAGACAATGCCGCCGCCGGGCCTTGCACTTAGGAACTGGAGGAGGTTAAGGTGGCGCTGCACGCCCGGGCCCGGGGGGAGGCGGATGCGCTGGTGGATCTGGACTTCTACAGGAAGGCGGCCGCGGATGACAAGCATCTGGCGGAGACGTGCGCGGCGGAGTTGGCGCGGTATAAGGCAGGGCTCGCCACGTCATCCACTCATAGTGTACCGGTCCGCACCACGTCATCCACCGCGTTGTCAACCCTCGTGTATTGAGTGAAACGTCACGGGCTCGACGGATGGTGCTCGCCACACCCGACATCATCCACCGCGCCGTGAATTCTCGTTGATTGAGTTAAACGTCACGGGATCGACGGATGGTGCTTGCCACACCCCACGTCATCCACCGCGCTGCGAACCCTCGTTTATTGAGTCAGATGTCATCTTATTTAAACGTGGCAAGCTTTTTTCGTGTGACCTGAGCATAAGGAGCGGGAGGGTGCGCATGGGGAGGACCACGCCACGCATAACCGCGCAGCGGCGGTGGCGACCCCGGTGCACCACGAGACGCCCCACACCATCGACGATCACGATCGCGACCACCAGAAGGAGGCGGCGGCGGCGCTGGAGGAGCTGCACGCGGCGGGGGCGGCTATGGGTGTGGAGCACGCGGCGGAGGCGGCTATGGGTGTGGAGGCGGCGGCGCTGGAGGCGGAGGAGGCGGTAGGGTTGGATTGTCACACACCTCCCTCTATGACAAAGTGCGTGAAACCACTCAGACACTTATTAACAGGTTGTACTAAGTCGTGCAAATGGAGCGTTCTGATTGGTCGAGCAGGCACTAAGTCAGACTAAGTAGCACTAAGTGAGTCTCAGTGTCTAAGTGGTTTGGCGCACTTTGTCACATTTGCCCTGGTCTTGTAATCGACCAGATCCGTATGGATATGGCCATGTGACCAACAAACAGTTGAGATATGTGTGAGGCGGTGTCGTGACTCTACCAAGCGGCGACGGCGGCGGCGGCGGCAACGGCGGCGGCAGCGGCGGCGGAGGCGACGGCGGTGGCGGCTGCGGAGGCGTCGGCAACAGCTGTGGCGGCGGCAGCAGCGGCTGAGGCAGGGGTTTTCACTCGTCCACTTCTCAGCGCAACCTGAGCCATTTTGTCGCTGAAACCACCCAAGGCATCCCACCAGAAGCACTCATTTCAAGCTGAAAAGTGAACGAGTGTAAACCCCTGGTCTCAGGGTGGGAAGCACGAGCACGGCAGCTCAATGGGGTCCGCTGAGGAGTCTGGGCATGAAATGGGTGCGCTGTCGGTAGGTTCTGGCAGATATTGCTCGCCAAGTCATCAACACGCATCTTGAATCCTCGTTTATTGAATTGAATAACATCCCATGACGTGGCAAGCAATATCTGCCAGGCCCGAGGTGTCGGGGGGGCACGCGAGAGCCGTCATCAGCGGCGGGGGCAACGGCCACGAAGGCGGAACGCACCATGACGACGCGCGGGCGCACGGAGGTCACCTGAACCCGGCGGCGGCGAAGGCGTATGACGAAGCGCAACATGCGGAGGCGGATGGGGGTCACGCGGTGGCGGGGGATCATGCGGGGGAGGCGGGGAAGCACGACGCTGCGCCGCTGCCGGAGGGGGAGAAGCACCCAACCGTCGGCACCGTGAGCGACGAGGATGCCGTGCTCGACATCGTCAGCAGCCATCACGCGCACCACGAGGGAGGCGAGGATATGTGATGAGTGTTCTGAGGAAAGGAGAGAGGGAGAGCGGGAGAGGGAGGGACGCTACCGCGTGTATACGGAGGCACCAGGCTTTCGCCCTGCCCCCCGTTGCGAGTGTTCTCTGTTTAGAGAGAGCGAGAGAGAGGGAGACACTTCTGCGTGTTTGAGGAGGCACCAGGCTTTCGCCCTGGCCCCCGTCGGAGTGTTCACAATTCATATTATCGGCTCAGTGCGCACAGTGGGCTGTCTCTTTGCACACGGGCTCGTTTCGCTGATGCTATGTATCAAAACCAGGTCTGGAGGATGGGTTATTGGGGTGGGGGTATCATGGTGCAGAGCGACTCGATTAACATGAGTTGACCATAATAAACAAACCATCGAAGTACAGCAAAAATAGCAAAAGAAGGGTTGCCGTCGCCCGTCCCCGCCCACACGCGCACGCGCAACACTCTCGCCGTTAACACGCCCGCCGTTACATACGCCGCCACCTGATTATGCCATGCAGTCCTCCGCCGTCACCGCCGCCGCCACGCCTTCCCTCCCCCGCCACGTCGTGCGCCTATCGGGCGCGCTCGCTGCGCTGCTGAGCCGAGCCGAGGGCGCCGAGGTTCCCGAGGACGAGTTGCTCGACTGGCTCAAGGCGGCTAGGCTGGTAACTCACCCGTCGCCCCTAACGGCCCAGCACCGCGCCCCCGCCGCTCACTCCGCTACCGCTGCCGCGCAGCCTGCCGCCGCGAGCTCTGCGGATCGCCGCGTCGTGCGCTTGAGGGCCGCGCTCGCCTTGTTGATGGGTCGCACCGCTGGAGCCGAGATCAGCGAGGCCGAGATCTTGAACGGGCTGAGGGAGGCGGGGCTGATAACCTACCCGTCGCCGCTGCTCGGGCGGGTGCTGGAGGAGCTACCCGAGGTCCTCGCGGCGGAGGTCCTGCCGTGGGTGGAGCCTTCGGCGCGCACCGTGCTCGCGCAGGTTGGGCGGCAATGGCGGGCGGCGGTGGTGGCCTCCGGCCTGCCGCGGGCGGGAAAGACCGTGGGGGTGCCGCTCAAGATCACGGACTTCATCCGGTCCGTCGAGCTGCTGACTTGGGCCAAGGAGAATGGCTGCCCGTGGATCGCGAAGACGGTTGCTCGATGATCGCGCGGCAAGGGCAGCTGCAAATGCTGCGGCGGGCGCGGGAGCTTGACTGTCCGTGGGATGAATGGACGTGCGGCATCGCCGCCCGGTACGGACACCTGGAGATATTGGTGTGGGCGCGGGAGCATGGCTGCCCGTGGAGTGAGGACCTCGAGGACGACTGCTGGGACTGTTGCGCACTCGCCGCTGAGGGCGGGCACCTGGAAGTGCTGAGGTGGTTGCGGGAGCATGGCTGCCCGTGGGATCTGTGGACATGCGCAGCTGCCGCCGAGGGCGGGCACCTGGAGGTGTTGGTTTGGGCGCGGGAGCACGGCTGCCCGTGGAGCGAGGACCTGGAGGACCGGAGCCTGGACTGTTGCGCAGTCGCCGCTGAAGGCGGGTACCTGGAGGTGCTGAGGTGGTTGTGGGAGCACGAGTGCCCGTGGGATGAATCGACTTGCGCGACCGCCGCTTTGGGCGGGCACATGGAGGTGTTGATGTGGGCGCGGGAGCACCACTGCCCGTGGGATGGGAGGACGTCTGCATACGCGGCATGGGGCGGCCATCTAGAGGTGTTGAAGTGGGCAAGGGAGAACCACTGCCCGTGGGATGCGGGCAACGCGGGCTTCACTCTACAACACGCCATCGAGGGAGGGCACCAGGAGGTTCTGCAGTGGTTGGATGAGCAAGGCGTTCAAGGCGCCTAGACGCCGCTCGCTGCTTCTGATGGATTCCCATCACATACGGGACACATCACGAGTGCTTTGCATTCGTTTGAGGGCTACCTAGTACTAGGCCTAATACTGCTATGTTGTGCTGCGTTGCGTCACTTCCGGTCCAACACGTCCGCGCCCTCCGGAAAGTATTCATTCGATGCAGCCACTGACTCGAACCTGATCAGGGACGAGTACTCGCCGAGCATGGGCTTGATTACGGCCCATACGGGACGGAACACAAACGGCGCGCCTACGAAGAGCACCTGGCATGAGGGTCATTGCAACAAGCACTGGAACCGAGATCGGAGCATGACTTACCTTCGAGGTGAATGCTCATACAATCATACAGACGTGCGGAGCAGGAGGAGGAGAAGGAAATGCAACGTCGGTCGAGTGCTTGTCTCACTACCCCCCCTGCCTGGCTAAGGCGGTTCGGGAAATACAAAAATATACACGTAGCGAAAAACTTGACGAATTCGATGTCCGCGTTGGCGGCGGAAAATCCGCGGAGGTCGAATAACAAGAGCACCGTCTCCGGCACGCCCTCGGGGTAGTGGCGCAAGGTAGTACAAGCAAGACATAAAAGCACCTCATCAAACAGCCTGATTTCGGTATATCGACAGGTGAAATGCCCATATGGCGATGCAGGCAAAGCGTCAGCGCTCAGCGCGGGAAAGCGAAACAGGTTGAATGCCCATACAGAGTTTCAGACAAAGTGTCGGCGCTCGGCGCGGAAAATGATATACCAAAATCGGCCTGTGGAGGTGTGAAGCGCTGAAACCAAGCGCGGTCAACCCAGGGTCAACCTGCACCGCCCCCACCTCGGCGGCACCCGCATGGATCCTGTCTATGCCCTTGTCGAGCAGGTACACCGTGAGGCGCTTGGTGTCCTCCAGGTCGAACTCGGCGATCCGATGCTTCGTCAGCGTCACCAACACCACTTCCCTGCCCAGCAGTATGGCCTGGCGAATATAGGTCACCACGTCACCCAACTCACTTTGTACCCTCGTCTGTTGAGTGGAGTTGAGTGGCACCCTATGACGTGGCAAGCAATACCCACCAGGTCGTACATCCAAGTCACTTCGGTACCCTGAGACGTGGCGAGCAACGTCCGTCGGGCCCTGCCAAGTAGATCACGTTGATCCAGCAAGAGCGCCTTGCCTGTGTTGAATTCTGACTCCACCGACTCAAACGACACGTTGTCGTAGCCGTTCTCCACCCTCCAAGCGTTATACCTGCGTATTTGTAGGGCGGCTTCGGTCACGTTGAGGGAGCGGTCTTTGAGGAACCATAACATGTTGTAGGGCCTGACATGTATTGCTCGCCACGTCAACCAACGTATTCGTGACCTTGGTTTTTTCTTCTAAGGCCATTCCGTGACGCGGTCAGCAATCTCTGTTAGGCCCGATGCCCGCTGCGTCACTGACACGCATTTTTAGCCCTGGTTTCTCAGTTACATGTTATCCTACGACGTGGCGAGCAAGATCTGCCAGACCCTGCCATGGTGTTGTCGTCGGTGGGTCCGCCGGCGACTAGGGCCGGGCGGATATTTCTCGCCACGTCATCCACCGCACTTTGAACCTTCGTCTCTTGAGTCAAACGGCACCTTATGACCACGGTAGGGCCTGGCGGATATTGCTCGCCTCGTCATCCAACGCACTATGAATCCTCGTCTCTTGAGTGAAGCGACGACCTATGCCTCAAAGCGGGACGAGCTGTATCCGCCAGGACCTACCAGCGACTCCCTCCATGGCTTTGAGCTGGTCGAGGCCGGCTTGCAGGTCGGCGTCGGCGTAGGACGGCAGCTGCAGCCCGCGCTCCCGCAGCTCCCGGCACTTGGCCTCCAGCTGTGGGTCATCGGATCCCACGGATGCACCGGTGGTCGCCTCCCCCTCCACCTCCATCGCCTCCCCCGTCGCCCTCCCCGCCTCATCCGCTCCCCCCGCTGCAACCTTCACCGCCGCCCCCTCCCCCTCCGCGCCGGCGCCGCAGCAGATGTGTCGGGGACAGCCGATGGCGGTAGAGGAGCGGACGGGGTGGCGATGGCGTGCCGTGAATGCGGGCGCCTTCGCAGGCGCAGACGCTGCGCCACGACCTGTAAG
>Ga0307489_10000505_pt1 | contig 23815 bp, 34 predicted proteins | sample SB12metaG_FD_202247 | JGI IMG/M metagenome (GOLD analysis project Ga0307489, IMG submission 202247) | Sea-ice brine microbial communities from Beaufort Sea near Barrow, Alaska, United States - SB 1.2 | ecosystem: Environmental > Aquatic > Marine > Coastal | place: USA: Alaska | collected... | reverse complement strand
TGTTCGGTAACCCCTTCGGCTTTCTGTACGACAACCCATTGGAGAAAGCATTCGAGGGCACCGACGGCAGGCCTCACACACGTACGACACCCCTATGACACCCCTGTAAAGTACGACACCCCTATGCCACCCCTATGCCACCCCACCGACACCCGAATGACGCCCCTCCGACACCCCCACGACACCCCCACGACACCCCTACGACACCCTATCACACCCCTCCAACGCCCTTGACCTTGTGACACCCTTGTGACACCTTTGTGACCCTCGTGTGACACCCCCACCCGATCACACCCCTATGGGTGGACTGACCCCAAACATTGACATGTACCTGGGTGGATCGGTGAAAGGCCCTGCGCGACGGCAGCCTGCCGCCGTGGTTCCTCCCCGTCTCCTTCGTCGCCTATTTCGCCATCACCACCAAAGTGAACGAGTTCCGCCGCGAGCAGGAGAGCAAGGTGGCGGCCAAGGTAGGGTGGTGCAGGTTCAGGGGACAGGGCAAACGCCTGGTGCCTCCTTGTACACACAGAAGCGTCTCTCACACACAGAAGCCAGGGTGAAATCCTGGTGCCTGCTTATACACGCTGAAGCGTCTTTCTCATCCTCTCCTCAGTGCCTGCAGGTCGACCCTATGGAGCTTCATTGAAAGCGCTTGGAACTAAGCGCTTGGAACTCAGATATGATAAACCGCTTTCAAATCTTGCTTTCAGATACAACGTGCGGCGCTACAGCAAGGCGACGGAAGCGGTGTCGAAAGCAGCGCAGGACAAGTACAACTCCATCTCCAAAGAGACCTGGGGCAAGCTGGTGGTGTGCCTCGTCATCGACGGGTTGGGCGACTCCTCGTTCCTGCTCCCTGGCCTGGGTGAAGCGGTGCAGCTTGACCCCAGTTGAACCTGGGTAGACCCCGGGTTGACCCCAGACTGACCCCAGACTGAACCCCGATTGACCACAGGTTGATTTCAGGTTGACCCTAGACTGACCCCAGGTTGTCCCCAGGTTGTCTGCGATTGATGGCAGCGCTTGAAAGTACAATATGATGAGCCGCTTTCACATTTTGCTTTCAATCACAACTTGCGACGCTTCCCCTGGGCGAGTTGTCGGACGGCGTGTACGCTCCGTTGGAGGCGTACCTGCTGGGGCAGCTGTTTAAGTCAAACGCCGTCAGCTCCATCGGGTAGGGGTAGGCCCCCGAAGATATTGGCCGCCACGTCATCGACGCGCTTTTGCAACCCTCGTCTCTTGAGTTGAATGCCATCCTACGACGAGACGAGCGGTATCTGCCAGGCTACGTCATCGACAGCTGTTCGACGCGCATTTTGAACCCTCGTTCCTTGACTCGAACGCCGTCCTATGACGTGGCGAGCAATATCTGCCAGGACTCGTCGTCGACAGCTCAACTTGCATTTCGAACCCTCCGAACCTCGAACCCTCGTTCCTTGACTTGAATGCCGTCCTTTGACGTGGCGAGCAATATCTGCCAGACCAGGTCATCGACAGCTAAACGCGCGTTTCGAATCCTCGAACCCACGTTCCTTGAGTTGATTGCCGTCCTATGACGTGGCGAGCGGGTTCTGCCAGGCCGTAGCCTGAGGTTTGTGGAGGAGGCACTGCCGTTCACTGACGTCGTCCCGACCGCCACGCTGGCCTGGGTGCTCGAGACGTTCTTCGCGGACACCGGGCTCGCCAAGATATTGGGGCTCAACAAGGACAAGGAGGACGGCGCACCCGCGGAGAAGTGAAGGAACAAGGAACGGAACACACCAGAATGGTTGCTGTATGTGATAGAGTGAACCGTGTGGGAGGGCGCACCCGCCGAGAAGTGAAGGAAGCAGCCTGACTGTGTGCTCGTAGTGTACCAGTGCACCCCTTATTACCTCGTGATTACTCTGCATGTGCCCACGCTCCGCTTTGCCTGTCTTGTTTTGTAGGTCGTAGACAAGTTGCTAGGCTAGGCTAGCCCGTGTTGTACTCCGTAAACTCCGCAAAGTCCAGGGGTTTTCATAAAATTAACTCAAGAGATTAACTCGATAAATACATCAGGTAATAACTCAAGAATTTAACTCAATCTAAATGAAGCAGTGCATAACTCCGATGCGCCGGCCGACCGTGCATGGCCTCCCGCTCCGCCCGTGCCGCCCGACCCGCTCCGGCGTGTGTCGTGCACCGGCGCTGGCACGGCAGCCGCCGGGATACATATATATAGCACGCGCGGGGAGCGAGCAAGGGACAAGGCGATGTACACATTCTAAAAGCTAGTTAGTCATCTAGATATATTCGTGCGCCTTTTTCAACGCTCTTCGAGCCCCAAGGCGCTTCACATGGCGAGCTTAGCCAACTCTCTCCGCAAGTTCAAGCGGACAGACACCAGTCTGTCAAGGTTTACGGCGGTATCGAGGGGCATGCTAATCTAATGCTAATTCAGTCCGTGCGTATTTCGTTGCGGCTCGTGCCGTGTCACACGGCTCGCGCCGCCGTGCGCTCGGCCTCCGCCGCCTCCTCCTCCGCCCCGTGCACCGCGAGCTGCGCTTTCGCTAGAGCGGTGTTGACCTCCGCAGCCTTGGCGTGTAGCTTCGCCACCGCAGCCTTTGCCTTCTTCACCTTGGTGCGAGCCTGCAATGCGGCCTTTTGCGCAGCCGTCGCCGTGGCATCGCTCGCGCCCGCGCCCGCAGCCGCGCCCGTCGAGGTTTCAAGCCGCCTCGTCTTCGTTTGCACTGGTGCCGGTGTTTTCGATGCGGCGCGTTTGGAGCCCGCGCCGGTGTGTGCCTGTGCGGGTGCGGCCAGGCGAGGAAGCGCGAGGGCTGCAGGGGCGGCGGTGTTGCTGCCGTCGTCAGCGTCGCCGGCGGGTGGGATGACGTTGAGGGGAAGGCCGAGGCGCGCAGCTTCTACGTTGTACGCCGATGCCGCGGCCTCATCTGTTGCGTGGTAACCGAGGGTCCTATTCTTGCACCGCGCCATCCATGTCCCGCGGCTCTTGACCCAGCTGACACCCTTGAACCAGGGGCTTACACTCGTCCACTTTTCAGCTCAACTTGAGCGCTTCGTACGGGATGGGAATTGCGCGTAGGGGTTGCGTAGCCCGTGTTCAGGGGGTGCTGAGGGGTGTTTAGGGTGTGTAGGGTGGTTTCTTGTGACAGAAACGGCTCAAGTTGAGCTGAGAAGTGGACGAGTGTAAGCCTCTGCCTTGAACTGAGAGGAGGAGCCTTCTCGGCGCTGTACATGATCAACGCCGTCCTCGACATAGTTGACGTACGCCTGCGCCGCAGCCTCCTCCGTGACGTGGTATCCAAGACCTTTCCCCTTGTATTGCACCGCCCATTTCCCTGTCCCCTTGGCCCAGGTAACACCTTTGAACCAAGGGCTTACACTCGTTCACTTCTCAGCTCAACATGAGCGCTTTGTATGGGATAGGGGGTTCGCGTAGAGGTTGCTCAGCCCGTGTTAGGGGGTGTTTAAGGTGTGTACGGTGTGTTTGTGTGTCAGACACGGCTTAAGTTGAGCTGAAAAGTGAACGAGTGTAAGCCCATGCCTTGAACTGAGAGGAGGTGCGCTGCTGGAACTTCACAGGAGCAATGCCGTCCTTGGTGCAGGGGCTTACAATCGTTCACTTCTCAGCTCAACTTGGGCCGATTCTGACACAGAAACACACCCCAGACACCACCCTAATACCCCCTAGCACCCCCTAAACTACTCCTGAACAGCCCCCAAACGCACCCCCTATCCCTCAGAAAGCGCTTAAGTTGAGCCGAGTAGTGGACGAGTGTGAGCCCCTGCCTTGGTGTAGCTCTTGTACGCCTGCGCCGCCGCCTTCTCCGTGGCGTGGGTTCCAAGCCATGTCCCCTTCCATTTTGCCAACCACTTCCCCTTGCCCTTGTGCCAGTAGACACCCTTGAACTGAGAGGTGAACTTCAGAGGAGCAACGCCATCCTTGGTGTAGCTCTTGTACGCCTGCGCCGCGGCCTCCTCCGCGGTGAAGCGGCGCAAGTTCAATTTGAAAGCAAAGTTTGAAAGCAAAGTTTGAAAGCAGTTTATCATATTGTAGTTTCAGGTGTTTAGTTCCAGACGTTTTCAACGTCGGTTTGATAGGGTCAACCTGCACCGCCTTACCGTGGCGTGGGTTCCAAGTTCTGTCCCCTTGCGTTCCGCCTTCCAGTTCCCCTTGCCCTTGTGCCAGTAGACACCCTTGAATTGAGAGGTGCCTCGGCGCTTTACGGGATCGACGGCATCCTCGACGCAGTGGCGCAATTTGAAATTGAAAGCAAAGTTTGAAAGCGGTATATCATAACTCACTCAACAACACCGTGACCAGGCAGTTTCAATATTGGTCTCACTGTGCGTCAACCTGCACCGCCTCTACCTCCTCTTCCTCCTCCACATTGAAGGGGGGTGAGACATCCTCGTGCTCGGACTGTGTCACCTGGGTGAAGTCACTGTCTCGGAGAAGCTTGTGGAACTCTTTTTTGTAGGTCTCCGTGGTGTGGGTCTCGTCGTCGCCATCGTCGAAGGACACAGTGATGGGGTACTCCTCGCCTACCGCGACTTCGCTCACGGTGCCACCGTACCATGCCCTAGGCCCCACCATTCGCCGTCATCGAACAGCTTGCGCACGCGGGTTCCGACAGCGGGGGGCGGAAGTTGGGGGTCGCCCGCCTCCGCCGCCTCCTCAACCACCACCTCCGCCTCCGCCTCAGCCGCCAGCCGCGCCTTGACGTGCACCTGCGCAGTGCCGTCGCCGAAGTTGCCGCCCGTAGAAGAGTCGCCGTGGTTTCCGGAGGTCATCTGACTCTCCCGAGCGGTGGTGGTGCGCGCCGCACCCGCTCGCAGAGATGATGGGGGCGCCTCGACGCGCCGCCGAGTTCACGGTTGAGGCCGCCGCGACGGGCGATATCCCGCGCGGCGCTGTATGGTGGGCTGTGCGCCTCGCTCTCCTGGCGCCTGTGAGCCTGCCTGTGTTCAACGCCTCGCTCCCACGCATTCAAAATTTCCGGACATCCGACCGCGGGCCGTCGCTTGTTAACTTTCCGGACATTCCGATTCGCCACCAGCCCGCCCTTGCGTGTAAGTTGCTGCGTCGCCGGCACGGCAGGGTGGCGGCGGCGGAAGCGAAGGCGGATTGCACGTGTAGAGCGCGCGCGGGAAGCCAGCAAGGGACAGGAGGATGTACACATTCTAAAAGCTAGCTAGTCTAGTTACATATCCGTGCATGTTTCGATGAGGCTCGTGCCAGCTCATCATCTATCTAAGTGTTTGCGCGTCAATAATCAGTGAATGAGCGACGACCAACATTAGAAATGAGTTATGATGTCATCGACAAAGCAAGCGAGCCACGACACGCGGCTCGCGCCGCCGTGCGCTCAGCCGCCGCCGCCTCCTGCTCCGCCGCGTGCACCGCAAGCTGAGCTTCCGCCAGAGCGGTGTTGACCTCCGCAGCCTTGGCATGTAACTCCACAACCTTGGCGTATAACCCTGCAACCAGGGGCTTACACTCGTACACCTGTCAGCTCAACGTAAGCGCTTGTGGTGGGACAAGGGTGTTTAGGGGGTGTTTAGGGAGTGTTCAAGGCGGGGGTGGAGGGGGGGGGGGTAGGCGTTAAGGGGTTGTGTTGAGTGTCATAAACGGCTCAGGTTGAGCTGAGAAGTGGACGAGTGTAAGCCCCTGCCTGCAACCGCAGCTTTCGCCTTTGTCACCTTGACGCGAGCCCGCAATGCGACGCCTTGCGCCGCCGCCGCAGCGGCAGCGCCTGCGTCTGCAACCGCGCCCGGGCCCGCATCTAGGCGTCCGTTGAGGATGACGACAGGCGCCGGCGCGTGCTCCTTGCGCCGCGCCTGCCCCTCCCCATCCTCCTCCCTCGTCACCGCCCCCTCCGCCTCCTCGTATGGATCCTCCTCATGTGCCTCTTCGTCGATCATGCGAGCCTCTAGTGCTGCCCCTTGCGCAGCCGTAGCCGCCGGCACCCGCGCGGCCCCCATGCCCAGCCGATCTCGCAACTGCCCCAGAGTCTCATTCTCCTCCTCCTCCTCCTCCTCCTCCTCCTCCTCCTCCAGCTTCCCTTCCTCCTCCTCCTCCTCCTCCTCCTCCTCTTCCTTCTCCTGCTCCTCCTCCTCCTCCGCGTCAGCGACTGCGCCCGCCGTGGTGTCCAGCCGCCTCAACTTTGTCTGCGGAGGCGCTGGTGTCCTTAGTGCGGCGCGTTTGGAACCCGCTCCGGCATGTGCGCGTGCTGGTGCGATTGGGTGAGGAAGCAGGGAGGCGGGGGCGGCGGGGGAGGCGGCGGCGGCGGTGTTGCTGCCGTCGGCGGCATCGCTGGCAGACGGAATGACATTGAGGGGGAGACCGAGGCGCCCAGCTTCGATGTTGTACGCCCGCGCCGCAGCCTCCTCCGTGGCGTGGTGCCCAAGCCATCTCCCCTTGCATGTCGCCTTGAATTTCCCGCGGCTCTTGTCCCAGCCGACGCCCTTGAATGTTGCGGTGAAGGTGGAGGCGCGAGCTCGGGGCGCTCGGAGCCTCTCAGGAACGACGCCCTCATTGACGTAGTCGTTGTACGCCTACACCCAGGGGCTTACACCCGTCCACTTCTCAGCTCAACCTGAGCCGTTCTTGTCACTTAAATCACTCAAGGTGTCCCTCAAAAAAAAGTGCTCACGTCAAGCTGAAAAGTGGGAACGCACACGCCCCTGCCTGCGCTGCATCCTCCTCCGTGGCATGGTATCCCAGGAATTTGCTTTTACAATCCGCCCTCCATTTCCCGCGGGCCTTGTTCCAGGTGACACCCTTGAACTGAGAGGAGGTGCGGTCTATCTCAGGAAGAACGCCGTCCCTGACGTAGTTGTCGATAGCCTGCGCCGCAGCTTCCTCGGTGTAGCGGCGCAAGTTGAAATTGAGAGCAACGTTTGAAAGCGGCTCTTCATATTTTAGCTTCAAGCGCTGAACCAGAACCTGAGCGCGGTCGGTCAACCTGGGGTCAACCTGGTTTTAACCTGCACCGCCCTACCTCGGTAAGGTGGCGTCCGAGGTATTTTGTTTTGCCGCCCTCCCGCGTGCATGCCCTCCACCTGTTACGGTCCCAGCAGACGCCAACGACCGGAGAGGAGCGACGGGCGTCCGCCTCCCTGCTGCCCCCGCCCCTGCTGACGTCGCCATCGTCCTGCTCTTCGCCCGCACCGTCGCCCCTTTCCTGCTCCTCCTGCTCCTCCTCCTCCTCCTCCTCTTCCTCTTCCGCCTCCTCCTCTTCAACCTCCTCCTCAGCGTCCTCCTGCTCTGTCGGGTTCTCAATGACGATCAACTCGCTCAGCTCCTCGTGGCTCATGTCCTCCTCATCCTCGCCCCAAGGTCCACACAAAAGTCGCTTGCCACATCATGGGACGTCATTCAACTCAAGTAACGAGGGCTTGCAATTAGTTGGAGGACGTGGCAGGCGTCATTCACTCCGCCCTACCTCGTCCTCGTACCGGACAAAGTACGGCCGCTTCAGATCTTCCTCGTCCACCTTCGTTGAGGGCCAGGTAAGCACCGCGGGCCATGTTATATGATGCGCGTGCACTGACCAAACGAGGGGCACGTGTGCGTGTGTTGTATGGCGCGGCAAGCATTATCTAACTGCTTACACACTCGGGCAACGTCATATGGTGCGAGTGAACCCACGAAACGAGTGCTCACGTGGGGTGGATGACTTGGCGAGCTCAGAGAGAGAGACGCTTCCTCGTGTATAAGAAGGCACCAGGCATCCAGGCTTTCGCCCTGGCCTCCGTGTTGTGGCGAGCACTAACGTATCTGCCCCACCTCCAACACCTCACCCGCGTAGAAGGCGCCGCCGACGTCGAACTGCTTGCGCAGGATGGTGCCGACGGGGTAGGACTGCGGGGGCGACCGCTTCGCATGCCCGCCCCTCCGCGCCATGCCTGAGGAAGCGTCGTCGTGGTTTCTGGAGGTGGTCTTCCGGGCAGTGGTAGCGCGCGCCGGACTCTGGGCGGCTCGCGGCGGTGATGGGGAGGGGGCGCCTCGGCGCGCCGGCCAGGCCGCGGTTGAGGCGGCCGCGACGGGCGATATCCCGCGCGGCGCGGTGTGCGCCTCGCTGCCTGCGCCCGCCTGTCTTCGACGCCTCGCTCCCATGCCACACATTCAATATTTCCGGACATCCGATGCGCCGACCGACCGGAGGGGTCGCTTGTTATTTTTCCGGACATCCGATTCGCCAGGCGCGTAAATTGCTGCAGCGCTGGCACAGCAGGGCGGCGGTTGCGGCGGCATAGGTGGCATACATTTCGAGAGCACGCGCGAGCAAGGGACATAGGGATTGGTACACTCTACAAGCTAGGTTCTAAAGGCTAAATTCTTTACATGTCCGTGCATATTTCGTTGCGCCTCGTGCCGCGTCACATGGCCAGAACCGCCAAGCGCTCAGCGAGCCTCCAAAGCAGTTCTGCCCTCTGCACAGCCGCCGCCGCGTTGATCGATGCCAGTTACAAAATAATCTCTCATCGCCCCCGCTTTCATCATGCCCCACCCCACTACTCGTACACGCCTCCGTTATGGGATATTGGAATGCCCTTCGTTCCCCACCCAGCCCAGGACGTAGCGGCGCAAGATGAAATCGAAAACGTAGTTTGAAGGCGTTTCATCAAATGTAAGCTTCAAGCGATGAAACCATCGGCTCTTTCAACATGGGCTTTGATACCGTCAATGTGCACTAGCCTACCAGGATGCCAGCGATCTCCACTAGCCCGATAATGATCTCCACAGTTTAGTGGAGCAAGTTGAAGTTGAAAGCAAAGTTTGATAGCAGTTGCTCATGTCCCGGTTTCAGGCGCTTGTGTCCAGGCGCTTTCAAATTGGGTTTTATAGGGTCAACCTGCACCCCCCTACCACAACGATGAGAACAATCACGATCCACTCCAGATTGTAGCGGCGCAAGATTAAGTTTAAAGCAAACGTTCAAAGCAATTTATGATAACATGGCTTCAAGCGCTGAAACCATAGGCGCTTTCAACACCGGTTTTGATACTGTGAATCTGCAGCGCCCTACCAGGTACGAGCTGTGCTCATTGTTCTGGTGGTCCTGCAGCATGTCCAGTGTGGCCTGGATCACCTCGAAGCAGGGGCTTACACTCGTCCACTTCTCAGCTCAACCTAAGCCGTTTCTGGTCACTGAAGCCACAGCAAGCGTCCACTTCTCAGCTCAACCTGAGACGTTGTTACCGGTCCGGTGATGCGCCCTGTGAACATAGTCCACAAAAAGTGCTCACGTCAACCCGAAAAGTGGTCGTCTGTGGTCCACAAAAAGTGCTGGGGACGCGCTGAAAAGTGGACAAGTGTAAGCCCCTGCCTCGAAGCGGGCGTTGAGGGTCTCGAGCCTGGAGTCCACCTCCAGGTAGTCACAGATGGCATCGTACAGATCTTGCAGCGAGTCCGGCGCATCCCAGAATGTAGTGGCGCAAATTGGAATTGAAAGCAAAATTTGACAGTTGTTCGTCATGTTGTAGCTTCAAGCACTGAAACCAGAGGCACTTTCAACACGGGTTTGGATAATGTCAACCTGCATCACCCTACCAGAAGAACTCCGGCCGGTCCAGCGCCGAGTTCTAGTGGCGCAAGTTGAGTTTGAAAGCAAAATTGAAGTAACATGAAAGCAGGCTAGCATATTGTAGTTTCAAGTGCTTAGATCCAGGCACTTTCAACGTGCATTTAAGGATTGATTGGGTCAACCTGCACCGCCCTACTGAGTACAGGAGGTTGGCGGCGCATTTTTCGAGGAAGACGCGGCCGATGAGGCGCGATATGTCCTTGCGGCCCATGGTGACCTTGCCCGTCGTGGCCAGCGTGGCCGGCATCTCAGCGCAGGGCCGGACGGCTCAGCCTCGCCACGTCACAGGGGCGCCTCTGAGCGAGAGAGACCTCGCGTGTATGAGACGGCACCATGCTTTCGCCCTGCCCCCATCAGGGAGGCCACTCAAGACCTCTAAGAATGCTTCTGATCGGTCGAACGGCTCTCCTTGATATCAAACCCGACACTGCACTGAGTTCAATTCAATAAACGACGGTCTCAATAATCTAGGGTTTCAAACGAGATGATAAGATTATCAGACCCGACACTCAGTTGACCAAAACAACGAGGGTGTCAATAAACGACGGTGTCAATGAGCGAGAGTTTCAAACAAGATTAGTAAACTGTCGTCGCCGTGGCGTCATCTGCACCGCCCGGCCTGCATGGTCTCCACCGAGCAGGGGCTTACACGCATCCACTCTTCGGCTCAACGTAAGCGCTTTGTGTGGGATAGGGGGTGTATGTAGGGGTTGTTTAGGGGGTGTTCAGGGGGTGTTATGAGGTAGGAGGGGGTGTTAAGGGTGTATTTTGTGTCAGAAACGGCTCAGGTTGAGCTGAGAAGTGGACGAGTGTAAGCCCCTGCCTCTGAGTGTTGCTGGATGCGCTCCTCGAAGAAACTGAGCTTGGTGGACTGCGCCAGCGCGTAAGAAATAGCCAGCTTGACCTGCGACGAGTCCATCATGGACGTGGACATTACGATGGTGTCGTTGTGCATCCGGGGTGCGGCGTGGACCATGTAGGAGGGTCGACATAGGGGGGTCAGGTGCCTATTACAGGGGGTTCGGGTGCCCATCAAAGGGGTATTAGGTGCCCATTACAGGGGAGTCGGGTGTCCATTATAGGGGGACTAGGTGCCCATTATGGGGGCGTCAGGTGCCCATGACAGGGGGTCAGGTGCCCAGTATAAGGGGGGCAGGTGTCCATTACAGGAGGGTCAGGTGCCCGTTACAGGGGGTTCAGGTGCCCATCATAGGGGGGTCAGGTGCCCGTTATAGGGGGATCAGGTGCCCATTATAGGGGGATCAGGTGCCCCCCTGCCATGCACTGGAACGCGTACTCGTCCATCTCAATCTCGCCTGAGTCGAATCCTCCGATGCCACAGCGCTCCACCACAGCTTTCAACACCGTGGTCTCCTCCTTCTTGGTCAAGCCCCACATGACCGTCATGCAGAGGCTTACACTCGGCGACTTCTCAGCTTAACGTAAGCAGTTTTTATGGGACACGTTGGTTACCTTCGGTAGAACTGTGGGTCATGACTGTAACAAATTGGACTCACACCGGCTCACTGACCAGAACAGCTTAGATTGAGCTAAAAAGTGGGCGAGTGTACGCCCCTGCCGTCATGCCCCACTCGAAGAAGAAGATGTCGCGCGAGGCGCCGGTGTTCACGGCCGCTCAATATGACAAGATGACGCATCGATATGGAATATGACCCTAAGATGACACTTTCGATCTGGAAGATGACAGTATCTACATGGGAGATGAACTTCAGATAGCAGTATCGATATGGGAGATGACAGCATCGATATGGGAGATGACAGTGTCGATGTGAGATATCATCTCACTCTGCCCCGCCTGTAATCGGGCAGGCTTCGAAGGGCACGTGCAGGTGCTCGCCTTGCCACTTCAGCGGATCGCCGTCACCTGACGTGGCGCCGCCGCCGGACAGTGGCTTACACTCGTTCACATTTCAGCTCAACCCAAGCGCTTTCTGTGGCATAAGGGGTACATAAAGGGGTTGTTTAGGGGGTTTTAGGGGGTATTGGAGGGTATTCAGGGTGTGTAATGTGTCAGAAACAGCTCAGGTTGAGCTGAAATGTGTACGAGTGTAAGCACCTGCCGCCGGCGCTGGTGGTCATGCGCAATCCAGCCAGCCCCGCGCCGCCGTCCACCTGCACCAGTCGTTCTTCCAACATGTCGCGATCGAACTTCTCCGCCGTGGTGCAGGGCCTTATGACGCAAATCAGTTGGGGGGGTCAAACGCGGATGGCATGAGACGCGGTCTGGTCACGATCGTTGAGTTGACAGACCCTCGCCCTCATATTTTTCAAGTTACCGTGCACGGTAACTTGATCTTGAAATCGTTATCGGCGACGGTCTTTTCACTCAAGAAACTCCCCATATAATTTTGCCTCCCCCTCCAGAACTACGTAGAGTGTGTTGCCCTGCCGTGCAAAAAATCACAACGCGGCCTCTGACTCCCTCCTCCTCCGTCTTCTCCTCGTTTTCATCAATGTCGATGATGGTCGGAAGAGGCGTACCCCCCATCTCCACCTCTTCCACCGTGGGTTGTTGCTGGGCTAAACTGTGGTGCTGCGTCAGCGTCACCGGGTTGTAGCGGCGCAAGTTGAAATTGAAACCAAACTTGAAAGCAGCTGATCCTACATTAGTTTAAGCGCTTGGTTCCAGGCGCTATCAACTTGGATTCAATGGGGTCAACCTGCACCGCCTCACCGGGTCAGACAACGTCGACGCAGGCTCGAATGTGAATGGCAACCCTTTCAGCGAGGTCGCAGGGAAGAGCCCCTGGGAGCAGGGGCTTACACTTGTCCACTTTTCGGCTCAACGTAGGCGGTTTCTGTGGGATAGGGGGTGCATTGAGGGATTGTTCAGGGATTATTTTGCGGGTGTTTAGGAGGTGTCGGGGGGTGTTGGGGGGTGTAAAGGGTGTATTTCGTGTCAGATACGGCCCAGGTTGAGCTGAAAAGTGGACGAGTGTAAGCCCCTGCCTGGGAGGGCATGGGCAGGGGCATTTCCGCGCGGGTGGTCGGGCGGCGGCGCGCAGCGGGTGTCGGGGACGCCACCCGAGATCAGGAGCTTACTACATTCGTCCACATCTCGGCTCAACGTAAGCACTTTTTGTACGATACCTTGGCTGGTTTCAGTAGCGTGTGACAAGATCAACGGGTTATAACTCGTCACAAACTGGACACACAACAGCTCGCTTGACCAAAACAGCTCAAGTTGAGCTGAGAAGTGGGCGAGCGTAAGCCTCTGCCCGAGATCCCGGAACACCGAGGCCACCGTGGAGGTGCGGGTGCTGTTTGGCGCCCCCGAGCTGTTTGGCGCCTGCCAGCTGCTGTTGGTGCCTGGCTATAGTGGCGCAAGTTGAATGTGAAGGCAAATTTGAAACGGTTTCTCAGATTTTAGTTTCACGAGCTGACACCAGGCGCTTTCAACACGGGTATCAACTGGTTTCAACCTAAACCGCCACACCTGGCGCGGGCGGACAGCGCGGCGGCGGCGGCGGCGGTCCGCGCGGCAGGGGCTGACACTCGTCCACTTCTCCGCTCAATCTGAGCCGTTTCAGAAACAAAAACACGCCCTCAACACCCCGTAACACCCCCTGCTAACACCTTCTTACACCCCCTAAACGTCTCCTACAACGCTCTAAACACCTGCCCCCCGTATCCCACAGGAAGCGCTTACGTTGAGCTGAAAAGTGGACAGAGTCTAAGCCCCTGCCCTGCGGGCACCGCTCGCGCCACCGCTCTAGACGCAGGCTTGAGGGCCGGTCCCGGCGGGCCCGCCCCCCCGCGGACGACGGCCACTCCGGGCCCTCCCGGCCGCGACACACCCGGCACCAACGGCCGCACCACTCCCGGTACCGACGGCCGTACCACTCCTGGCACCGAGCGCCAGGGGCTTACACTCGTTCACTTTTCAGCTGAACGTGAGTGCTTGTTATTGGATAGGGGTTGCATGTAGGTGTTGTTTGGGGGTGTTTAAGGGGTATTAGAGGGTAGATGGGGGGGTTTGGGGTGCAGCTTGTGTCAGGAACGGCTCAGGTTGAGCTGAAAAGTGGACCAGTGTAAGCCCCTGCCGAGCGCCGGCCGTGCTGTCCGCCGCCCTCCACGGGCACGTGCCAGCCAACCGCGGGGTGGTACACCTCGCGCGATTGCTGCGGCCCACCACTCAGGGTCTTATACTCGTCCACTTTTCGGCTCGACGTAAGCACGTTTTTTGGGATACGATGAGTCTGTGTGTGGACGTAGTGACAATGAACGGCTCAGGTCGAGCTGAACAGTGGACGAGTGAAAGTCCCCGCCACCACTCCCACCCGCGCCCGTGCCGGCACCGCCCCCGCCGCCGCCATAGCCGCCACTGCCGCCGCCGCCACCGCCACTGCTGCCGAGTCCTATCGCGTACCCGCCGCCGCCACCGTCTCCGCCGCCCAGGGGCTTACACTCGTCGACTTCTCAGCTCAACTTGAGTCGTGTCTGACACAGCATACACCCTAAGACCCCCAAATACCCCCTAACACCTCCTAAACACCCCATAAACAACCCTCAGATGCACCCCCTATCCTACAGAAAGCGCTTATGATGAGCCGGAAAGTGGACAGGTGTAAGCCCCTGCCGCCGCCGCTGCCGCCGTCAGGGGAGTCGACGCCGCGGCTGCCGCCGCCGGCCACGGGCGACACTCGACTTCTCTCCACGCTGCTCGCCCGCCACTGCTCAAACTCCACCAGATCCTCCGCGCGTTCAAACTCGCTCAGCAATTGCAGCGTCGGCCTGGGAGAAAAGTAGGCCGCGCCGTGTTCGTGTTCGCTCTCCGCCCTCCTCTCGTTGTAGCGACGCAAATTGAAATTGAAAGTGTATTTGGATAGCGGCTGTTGATGTTTTAGCTTCAAGCGCTGAAACCAAGCACGGTCAACCCAGGGTCAAGATGGGGTCAACCTGCACCGCCCTACCTCGTCGCCCCTCGCACTGGGAGAAAAGTAGGCCGTGCCGTGTTGTAGCGGCGCAAGTTGGATTTGAAAGTAGAGGTTGCAAGCAGGTTATGATATTCGAGTTTGAAGCGCTGAAACCACAGGCGCTTTCAACACCAGGTTTAATACTGTCAACCTGCACCGCCGTACTGTGTTCGCTCTCCCGCCTCCTCTCGTCGACGGCGCCGGCGCTGGGCCCCTCGCCCATGCGCCGCGGCGACGGCGACCTTTCATCGCGCAGGTTGTCGTACGAATACGCGCGCCCAAGCAGCGGCGCTCTATTACTCGTATCACCGTCGTCGTCATCCTGCGGAGAAGGAAAATGGAAAACCAAATGAAGGGCTTTGGATGGTACGGAGCTGGTGTGGGGGTTAGGGTGGCATGGCACGCACGGAGCCAGTGTGGTGCGCACTACTCGTGCCATGCTTCAGTAAGAGGGACCCCTGAGGGTGGCATGGGACACACGGAGCCAGTTTGGGACGCACTACTCGTGCCATGCTCGAGTCACAGGGACCCAGAAGGCGTATGCGACGTGAGCGTTACGAGGACATACGAAGGCGCACGCGTAGAGCCGTGGACGCCGACCTCACACGTTGGACGAAAAAACTCGAAATAAATGGAGGAAGGGCGACCGGCGCGGCGGCGGTAGCAAGCGAAGCGTTGAAGGCGACTGTCAATGGACGCGCGCTGAATAGAGGCCCTGGTATGTGTTAGCTGCCCCCCCTCATACACCGCACCTTGAACCCTCGCTTCTGGAGTTAAACGGCATCCTATGACGTGGCGAGAAATAACTACCCGGCCCCCATTTGCCGCCACGTCAGGAGATCGCGTCCACGTGTTCCGCGTTACGCTCAACGCGCGTATCGTCGCTAGCAGGGCGTCAGGAAACGGGACACATCGCGTGCCGGCTGTGCGCTGGCACGCATGCTCATAACACCGGGTCAGAAAGGCTGGAAACCAACGCGCGTATGAGTAGAGGTCTGGAGGTTGGGCCACAAATTGGGCGAGGGTGCCGTCCACTCAAAAAGATGGGCAGACTCACCGAGTTTTCGTCGTCCATGGTAGGAGCAGTGCGTCGTGCCCGGATACTGGTGGATGAGGGTGGGTGAGGGTGGGGGTGAGGGTTGATAAGGGTGGGTGATGAGGGGGTGTGGGCACGGAGAAGCGTTCTCAGGAGTGGCGGCGGGGGCGGGCGTGGGCGACACGACTGAGAACAACGAGGCGACGCGCTTTTCCATTTTTTTCAGCTGATGAAACGGCCCTAGGATAACTCACGCATAACTGCGACTTTGCGCCGGATAACATTAGCCGCATTTCTCCAGGCTGCGCAATTTGCCCCCCGAGCAGTATCGAGCGCGCGCCCCGCGTCCCCAGCCACAGCGCCCCCCTCTACGGTCTCCCCGACGGAATCCTCGACGTGGACGTAACGCTTCGCGCATCGAACCTGAGCACCGCCATTCGCTTTTATTTTTTAAGCGAAGTTTTATCAAGCTCGTCTATCTCCTCCTCTCATCCTCGCAGCACTCCTCACTCCAGACTCCAAGCAGCTCTTCTTGCTCACTCCGTCAGTCAGATGGCGTCAAGGCAGGAGCGGAGAAAAGCGGAACGCGATGCCGCCAAGCGCGCGCCGGCCGGGGCGGGCGCAGGGGGATCCGGAGCAGCGGCCGCCACCGCTCCAACAACTGTCAACGCGAATCCGCTCGGCAGGGGCTTAAACTCGTTCTCATTCAGCTCACCTTGAGCTCCTCTGTAACCGTATGACCCAAATTAACTGATGAATGTGTCCTGGAGTTGCTCAAGTTGAGCTCTAATGTGAACGAGTGTAAGCCCCTGCCGCTCGGCGACTGGAAGACACAAAATGAAAACCCCTTGATTCTGCTTCGAGACTTCAGCAGGGCCTGGCGGATAATGCTCTCGCCACGTCATAGCGTGCCGTTTAACTCAAGAGACGGGGGTTCAAAGTGCACTGGATGACAGGCCTGGCGGATTTTGCTCGCCACGTCATATGGTGTCCGTTTAACTCAAGTGACGAGGGTTAAAGTGCGTTGGATGACAGGGCCTGGCGGTTACTGCTCGCCACGTCATAGGGTGCCGTTTAACTCAACAGCAAAGTACGCTGGATAAAAGGCCTGGCGGATATTGCTCGCCACGTCATGGGGTGCCGTTTACCTCATGAGAGAGGTTGCAAAGAGCGCTGGATGACAGGGCCTGGTGGATATTGCTCGCCATGTCATAGGGTGCCGTATAACTCAAGAAGCGAGGGTTCAAAGTGCTTGGACGAAATGGCGAGCAGTATCCGCCAGGCCCTGGACATCACAGGGTGCCATTTAACTCAAGAGCCGAGGGTTCGAAGTGCGTTAGACGACGTGGAGAGCAGTGTCCGCCAAGCCCTCCACGTCATAAGATGCTGCTCACCTGAATAGACGAGGGTTCGATGTGCATTGGACGAAATGTGGAGCAATATCCGCCAGGCCCTTGGCGGATTTTATTCGCCACGTCATAAGTGTCGCTTAACTCAAGAGAAGAGGGTTCAAAGTGCTTTTGACGAAATGTCGAGCAACATCCACCGGGCCCTCTACCTCGGTCTCGAGGTCGTGGAACGGAGGGCGGCCCAGGGTAGGGCCTGCTACTGCTCGCCACGTCAGAGGTGAACGTTTAACTCAGGAAACGAGTGTACAATATGCGTTTGACAACGTGGTGAGCAGTATCCGCTGTCTATTGCTCCCCACGTCACAGGATGACGTTTTATTCAAGAAGCGAGGCTTCAAAATAGGTTTGACGACGTGGCGAGCAATGACTGACTGGTCCTACACGAGGGTGACAGGGAGGCGCAGTGGTGCATGGGCACCTGGAAAATGGAAGCAGCAGAGCGCGCGGCGGCGAGGCCGGCAGATTGCGCGGAGGGTGCGGCCGGCCGATTGGCAGCGGTAGGGTTTGGCACTTTTGGCACTTTGCACCTTTAGACCTTCCGGCCGCTCAACCAGATCGAGATTTGTCAGTGTATGTGGTCACGTGGTCACCTGACGATTAAATGAGTTGTCTGCGGGTGGCAACCCTGGGCGGAGGAGGGCATGGCGCTGATGGAGAAGGCGGCGGGGCAAGGGCACGCGTGGGCTATGCATGAGCTGGCACGGAGGTACGGCACGATGAACGAGGACGAGCAAGGCCTCGCGTGGATCACCAAGGCCGCTGAGGCTGGCTTGCCGGGCTCGATGTTTTCACTCGGTAGGGCCTGCCGTATATTGCTTGCCACGTCATCGGCGCGCACTTTGGATCCTCGTCCCCCCGTCTCTCGAGTCAAATGGCACCCTGCGACCTAGATGGGACCTGCCGGATATTGCTCGCCACATCATCGACACGTACTTTAGACCCTCGTCTCTCGAGTCAAATGGCACCCCATGACCCAGATAGGACCTGCAGGATATTGCTCGCCACGTCATTGACACGTGCTTTGAACCCTCGTCGCTTGAGTCAAATGGCACCCTATGACGTGGCGGGTAATGTCTGCAAGGCCCTAGCTCAGATACTATCTGCCATATCATCGACGCGCCGTTTTTTGCCTTCGCTCCTTGACTTCAGTGTCATCCTATGACCTGGCCAGCAATATCCGCCAGGCCGTAGCACTCGGGACCATTTACGACTCGGGCGACGGCGTGGCGGCGCCGGACTACCCGGCGGCGGCGGGCTGGTACAAGTAAGGCCTGGGCCGACATTGCTCGCTGCGTCATCCAACGCACTCTTGCCCCTCATGCCATGAGCTAAGTGGACCCAATGACGCGGCGAGCAATGCATGTGGTTTGTTGAGAATAAGCACTCGACGGCCAGATTAACGTTCGCGAGGGTGAGGGTAAATGCTCATACAGACGCGCGGACTCGATTCGTGATCGCCGACCGACCGCAGACCATCGTATGGGCGTTCACCCTGAGCTCGCGAACGTCGATCTGGCTGTTGATGGCAACCCGGCCGCCGGCCGAGTGCTTGATCTCAATGACCCCCGAGCAATGCCCGCCGGATCCTCGTTACAGGAAAGCGGCAGATGCCGGCGTGGATCAAGCGGCGGTGAACCTTGCCTCGTTCTACATGGTCGGCCGCGGCGGTAGGGCGCTGCAGCTTGACCCTATCAAACCCATGTTGAAAGCGCCTGCAACTAAGCGCTTGAAACTGGAGTATGATAAACTGGTTTCAAGTTTTACTTTCAATTGCAACTTGCGCCGCTACACGGCGTCACACGCAGCAAGCAGCGGGCCATGAAATGTATTCGTCAGGCCGCCGACGGTGGCCACCCCCAGGCGTGTGTGAAGGTCGCCTTCTCAATGTACGCTGTAGGATCTGGCGGATATTGCTCGCCACGCCATCCAACGCACGTTTAGCATTCGTCTCTTGAATCAGATGGCACCCTATGACGTGGCGAGCAATATCCGCCATGCCCTGTCATCCAACGCACGTTCAACCCTCATCTCTTGAGACAAATAGGACCCTGTGACGTGGCGGGCCATATTCGCCAGGCCCTCTTGAGATAACCAGCACCCTGTGACGTGGCGAGCAGTATCTGCCAGACCCTATTACGTGGACCGTCCCTATGCCCGCGAGATTGGGCATGTGGGGGAGGCCGCTGGGCAGGGTCTTCCACTCGTCCACCTTTCAGCTCAACTTGAGCGCTTTGTGTGGTATAGGGTGTGCCCGTAGGGGTTATTCAGCCCGTGTTAAGCGGGTGTCAGGGGGGGTTTAGGGTGTTTAGGGTGTGTTTTTGTGACAGACACGCCTCAGTTGAACTGAGAAGTGGAGGAGTGTAAGCCCCTGCCGCTGGGTCCGCCCCGGACGGGGTGTCCCCGGATCATGACGTTCCATCGGATGTTTTTGCCAGCGTGCTTTATTGGTTGCAAAAGGGGGAGATCAGTAAAATGGCAGGGTGGTGCAGGTTGACCCTGAGTTTACCCGGTTGACCGCGCTTGATGACAGCGAATGAAGCTTCAAACTTTGCTTTCAATTTCGAGTTTCGTCCCTGCAGTAAGGTGGACGTTGGCTCAGAGAGAGACCCGATACTCGAGACGCTCATGATGTTTCGCAGAGACGTACTGGAGGGGGATAGTTACTGCTGCAACGACGGGTGCGAGGTTGTGGGACATATAAAGGTAGGGCAATGCAGGTTGAACCGATGAAACCCGTGTTGAAAGCGCCTTGATCAATGCTCTTGAAAGTAAGATTACATTCCCCGCATTCAAACTTTGCTTTCAATTTCAACTTGCGGCGCTGCATGAAGGAATTCAAAGTTTGTCCGCAGTGCAAGACCTCCCGGTATTGTGGCGACGCGTGCCAGAAAGCCGACTGGACGACGGGTGGGCACAAAACCAAATGCGGCACGGTGTTTGCAGATAAAATAAAGATGTGAAGCCTCAGCTCCCGCTCCATCATATCGTAGGACGTGTCATATAGCTATAGGCCGATTTCGGTATATGATCTGCGTGAAGAGTCCATACAGAGTTGCGGGCGAAACGTCAGCGCTCCGCGCGGGGAGGCGAGCGCCAGGTTGAATGCCCATACAGAGTTGCGGGCAAAGCGTCAGCGCTCGGCGCGGGAAGCGATGTATCGAAATCGGCCTATTACACGGACGTGTTACATAGCTAATGTGCGGCGTGTTTCGTCAAGCACGTCCGGTGATAAGCACGTGATGCGTCATCATAAACATACTCACCGTCTACTATTCCGGCGCATCAGTACAAACATTGCACACTAGGCGCTGTCGCCAGTGGAGATGCCGCAAATATAATGGGTGTCCGGGGCCGATGATCTTCAGTTTCGATGATGACGTGAACATGTGTTATTCAAAACGGCATGCAAAGAGCCGGTACGCATTGGAAATGCGAGTCATTTTTTTATCTTTTGCGGTTCCCTTTACAAATGTACTAGCTGCCGCATATATGTGCTGTATCGTATGCTGCTGATGTGTACTGCGTCGTATGTGCACGGGCCCCGGGGCGAAAGCCTGGTGTCTCCTCACACACACGGAAGCGCATCTCTCTATGTCGTATGTGCTGCTGATGTGTGCTGCGTCGTATGTGCTGCTGACACAAATAGCCGCGTCGCAGCTTGGTCGTCACCTGCGTCTTCGCCCTTGCCCGCTGACTGTCCTACGCCCGGTTGATAACGAATTGAGCGTTTACCACATTAAGTGGTTTTCTGCGAATGTGGCACATGCCGCCTGGTTGTAGTGGCGCAAGTTGAGATTGAAAGCAAAGTTTGAAAGCGATCCATCACGTCTTAGTTTCAAGAGCGTAGGTCTAGGCGCTTTCAACGTGGGTTTGATAGGGACAACCTGCGCCGCCCTGCCTTGTGCCCACCCGTCGTCCAGTGTTCCTTCTGGCACGCGTCGCCGCAGTACCTGGCGGCTTTGCACTGCGGACAAACCTTGAAGTCCTTAAACTGGCCCGCCACCTCACACCCGTCGTTTAGCGGCGCAAGTTGAAATTGAAAGCAAACTTTGAAACCAGTTCATGATATTATAGTTTCAAGCGCTGAAACCGTAGGCGCTTTCAGCACGGGTTTGCCTACTGCGTACCTGCACCGCCCTGCCATCGTTGTAGCAAAGCTTTTGCCCCTCCCGCGCCATTCTGCGTAACTCGTTGAAGCGGCGCAACTCAAAACTGAAAGCAAAGTTTGAAAGCGGTTCATCATATCATGGTTTCAAGAGCATAGTTCCAGGCGCTTTCAACACGGGATTCATCGGTTCAAGCTGCACCGCCTTACCTCATTCATGACCTCGAGTGCGTTAAGCGGGGACTTGGAGACCCCCCCGATCACGACGTCCCGCCGCACCCAATGCACCACGCGGTAGCGACGCAAGTCGAAATTGACCAAATTTTTCAAACGCTTCGTCATACGTCAGGTTCAAGCGCTGACACCTGGCGTGGTTGAGCGGTCAGCGAGGGGCCAACCTGCACCGCCTACCACGCTGGTCAAGACATCCCGGGGGACGTCGTGACCCCCCATGAATCTAGCCGGCGGGGTGGCGGCATCCACCACATGGCCAAGCCCACGGGCGTACGGGCGGTCTCCGTACATGCGGTCCGCGAGTTTCAAGCACGCCTGGGGGTGGCCGGCATCGGCGGCCTTTCGCAAACACTGCATCGCTAACCGCTTACTGCGCGTGACGCCTCACCCCAGGGCCTGGCAGATGATATTCTGTACCTCATAGGAAGCTGTTTATGTCAAGAAACGAGGGTATATAATGGTGCGGATGACGTGGCAAGAATTATCTGCCAGGACCGTTGCGCGCGGGTTACTACACTGGGGCCAGGGCAAAGTCCTGGTGGTGCGTATTCATACATGTGGAAGCATCTCTCTCTCACGGGGGCCAGGGCCAAAGCTTGATGCCTCCGTATGCACGCGAAAGCGTCTCCCTATCGATCTGTCTCAGCTAGACCCTACCGCGGCCGACAGTATGCATCAGAGCGAGGTTCCAGGCCGCCATCCCGTGTCCGGCGTCGCCCGCTCGTCTTAACCACCCCGCCGCCGCCGCATAGTCCCGCGCCACGCCATCCCCTACGGCCTGACAGATGATCCTCGCCATGTCATGTGATTTCATTTCACTAAAAAAATGTGGGTCCGCAATGTGGAGGATGACGTGGCTGGCATCCTGTCAGGCCCTACCATCCCCCTGTTGGTAACAGTCTGCCAGGTTGGACATGGCTTGCGGGTAACCGGCCTCGGCGCTCTTGGTGAACCACGCCACGGAGTAGGGGCACAACATGAAATTGAAAGCACAGTTTGAGAGCGGTTCTTCATCATATGTTGTTTTCAACCTTGGTTTCAATCGTTGAAAACAGGCGGGGCACAAGTTGACATTGTAACCCATTTTTGAAAGCGGTTCATCATACGTTAGTTTCAATCGCTGAATGCACCACGAGGTTCAACTAGAGGCTTTCACATGTCCATTTCTCATCTCAATATGAGTCATTTTTATTACTGAAACTACCCAATACACTCAGCGTATCCCACAGAAGTGCTCACGTCAAGCCGGAAAGTGGATGTCGTGTAAGCCCTTGATTTCAACTGGTTTCTGCTTGCACTACCCTACCACGGCCTGCGCGTAATGCTTCCTCACTGTAGCAGCGCAAGTTGGAATTGAAAGGAACAGTTGAAGGCAGTTTATGATATTCCGGCTTCAAGCGGTGAAACCATACGCGCCTTCAACACGGGTCTTAATACTGGCAACCTGCACCGCCATACCTCACGTTGTGAACCATTCCCAGCTCATACATAGCGTACGCGTGCCCTTGCCCCGCCGCCTTCTCCATCAGCGCCATGCCCTCCTCCTCCCAGGGTTGGCACCCACAAATGAATCGTGTCTTTAGAAAAGGTCACCAGCTGGGGGATCACGTGGACAACGGAGGAGCAGTGTATGGTGGATAATGAGTTGGAAAATGGAGGATGACGTGCAAGACTTAGCTGGACCCCCCCAATAATGGGCACCTGACCCCCTATAATGGGCGCCCCCTATAATGGGCACCTGGCCCCACCATAATGGGCACCTGACCCCTGTATAATGGGCACCTGACCCCCCTTAAATGGGCTCCTGACCCCCATACATTGGGCACCTGACCCCACTGAACTGGAGCTGACCACACGGCGCCTGTGGTAGGTGAGCGACCGGAAATGGGCAATGCATGTGTGCCAAGCCTACATTCGCCTGTGGCGATCTGCCGCCCGCGCCCAGCGCCATCCCCGGAACCCGGGGCTTACACTCGTACACGCAAGAGCTCAACTTGAGCAACTCCAGGACACATTAATGAGTTAAGTTGGGTTCAACCGTGGACGGACGAGCTCAAGTTGAGCTGAAATGGCAACGAGTGTAAGCCCCTGCCTGGAACCCCCCCATCCGCATCATACAGTCAGCAGAAGCCCCAGCTGAAGTCCGCCTCCCTGTCACCCCGGCCCGCCTTCCGTCTCAAAGCCCTGGCCCCGAGCTCTTTATACATCGCCATCGGGTCGGACGCCTGCGTGGTCCAATCACCGCTTGGGTTTGTCACGTTTAGGTTTGCGAGCGCGGCGGCAGCTCCCGCGGCTGCGGCTCCTGCGGCTCCCGCGGCTCCCGCGGCTCCCGCGGCCCCCGCGGCTGCCGCGGCCCCGCGGCCCCCGCGGGTAGGGATTGGTGGATAATGCTCGCCACGTCACAGGACGTCATTTAACTCAGGCAACAAGGGTTCAAAATGCGTTTGATGACGTGGCGAGCCCTATCCAATATTGCCTACCCGCGGCTCTCGCCTGAGCCGGCGCGCGCTTGGCGG
>Ga0307489_10000504_pt1 | contig 23821 bp, 51 predicted proteins | sample SB12metaG_FD_202247 | JGI IMG/M metagenome (GOLD analysis project Ga0307489, IMG submission 202247) | Sea-ice brine microbial communities from Beaufort Sea near Barrow, Alaska, United States - SB 1.2 | ecosystem: Environmental > Aquatic > Marine > Coastal | place: USA: Alaska | collected... | reverse complement strand
CTTTCCGCCGCCTTGGTCGCCTTGTCGCCGACGATGGAAACCACGAGAGCGGCGTCGATGGTGACGTGCGCGTGCGCGTTGTGCGGCTCGCAGAACCCGTACTTGCAGGAGGGTCATTGAGAGCAAGCACTCGACCGAGATCGGAGCATGACTTACCTTGAGTGTGAATGCTTATGCAGACGCGCGGAGGAGGAGGAGCAGGAGGAGGAGGATAATGCGCATGAAACGTCTGTCAAGTGCTTGTTGACAATGACCCCCCTGCCTTGTGCAAGAGCGACGCGTTGTTCTGCTGGCCGAACGTGTTGAAGAGCTCATCGCCTTGCTTCGCGGGGGTGACGATGTTGATCATTAGGTTGCCCTCTGGGGGCGTGATGGGGCCCTTGTCCTCTTCCTCCTCCTCCTCCTCCTCCTCCTCCTCCTCCTCCTCCTTCACTTCTTCCTCCTCCTCATCATCAGCATCGCTGTCTCCCTTCCACTTCCCATTCTCCTTCTCCTCGTCCTCCCTCTTCATCTGGTGCATGACACCATCGCTATCGTCACTATCGTCGTCACCCTCCTCGTCGTCACCCTCCTCCTCGTCCTCCTCCTCCTCCTCGTCGTCACCCTCCTCCTCGTCACCCTCCTCCTCGTCATCCTCCTCCTCCTCGTCGTCCTCCTCCTCGTCATCGTCAGAGTTGTTGGTGCCCAGGACGTTGACGTGCTCGCCGTCCGTCCGATGGTTGAACATATCCGCCATCGGCACCAGCGCCTCGCCCGCCTCGTCGCTGATGAAGAATGCGCGCGACGCCGATATGGAAAGCGCCTCGAGGTACATCTCGAACGTGAAGGTGTCGGGCGGAAACTGCGCGGGGTACTGCTTGACGAGGCCGGCGGTGACATTCTCCTCGAAGTCCTCGCGCATGTTCTGCCAGTCGTCCTCCACGTTGTAGCGGCGCAAGTTGAATTTGAGAGCAGAAGTTGAAAGCAGTATATCAAGCTCTAGTTTCAATCGCTTAGTTCCAGGCGGTTTCAGCTTGGGTTTGATAGGCTCAACCTGCACCACCCTACCACGTGCTTGTACAGCTCGGTGCCGGTCAGCACCTTCCGGTCATCCTCGCTCCAAAACATGGGCAGCGTGCGCTCGCCACCCATCGGTAAGATGGCGAAGTACCCCGCCCATCGGCTCTTTTCTCCCAGCCACATCTCATACATAATAGCAATGTTGAGAGCTAAGCCGCCGCCCAGCTTCTCCGCGCGCAGAAGCTCCGCGACCTAGGGCCTGGCAGACGTTGCTCGCCACGTCACAGGATTCCATTAACTCTAGAAACGATGGTACAAAAATGCGTTGGGTGTTGTGGCGAGCAATATCTGAAGTCTGCCAGGCCCTACCGCCACCGAGCACGTCCGCGCGCTCAGGCACGCGGCCTTGGGGATGGCGGTTATGACCGCGTCGCCCTCCTTTAGGTTATGTCGCGCGTACACGGCGTAGTGGTAGCGGTTGTCCTGCCCCGTGCACGCATCCTCGAAGCAGGGGCTTACAATCGTCCACTTTTCAGCTCAACCTAAGCCCGCTTTGGTCACACCTCCCCGTGCCCCCCTGTCTAATAGACTGGGGGATAATCATGCACCCAACGTCTCCCATAAAATGTGCTTACGTTGAGCTGAAACGTGGACGAGTGTAAGCCCCTGCCTCGAAGACCCGGATCTCCAGCGCCTCGCGATCGAACGTGACCCCCTCGGCGGTGCACCACTTCTGGAAGCGCTCGAGCGCCTCCTCCCCCGGGTTCGGCATGGCGCCGCGGAAGCTCGCTCCTCAGACGACGAGCTGCGACGTGCGTGGGCGGCGGTCGGGCGGCGTCAGGGGCAGAAGCGGCGGCGGCGCGCTCGAGGAATGGAAGCGGCGTCGGCGGCGGCGGCGCTGTAAAATGCTAACACCAGCAATTGCTGTATGGCTGCTGGCGGCGGTCGCGGTAGTCGGCACCCAGTTTATAACCCTAAACCCTAACCCGAACTACCAAACCCTCAACCCAAACCCTAACCCTTCCCTGTGCGCCTGCTGCTGCGACGGGGTTGAGGGGTCGACGTCAAGCAAGCCCGGAGCCACAATTGATTGCCCTGGCGCGATGGCTCCCTGCTTGTTAAACGGCATATTCCTGGCGTGTGTAGCGGCCTTCGCTGGAACGATGGTGGCGGCGGCGCCCGAGGCGCGCGCGTTGTCCTCCAACGGCAAGCGCTTGCAAAAGAAGGCCGAGAAGGTGAGAGAAGTTCTGGGAAGGAGAATGCCTCCTCACACCTCGTCAGCCCCCGCCGCGCCCACGCTCGCAATTAGGCAATACGCGCGCGCCGAGACGCTTTATTGCCGCGTGAAAGCCAAAAGTGAAGCGTGGCTAGTGCGTGCTCCAGCGGGGTGATTTTTGCAGGTTCACGCACGATGGGGGCATTCTTAAGTTCTTTTGTAGAGGTCGCAACGTACGCTGCTCAGTACGGGTACACAACAACTTCTCGCGACCTGAAGCACAAGAGGGGGGTGTTCTCACGTTTCCCCCAAGCCCTGTCTGGACATCAGCGGTTGTGCCCCCTTCATAGCCCTGCCACGTTTCGTGCCCGCCATACGTTGCGTTACGTCGCTGTGCTGCCTCAATAATCTTACTTTTACCTGTCCCACGTCCTTCCTTATCCATTTCTCCAGGAGGCTGTGGCGGCGGCGGCGGTAGCGGCGGAGGAGGCGGCGGCGAAGAAGGGCAAGAAGGTGAGACACACACCGGATTACCGAAATCCGCCGTCTATCACTGAATCCCCTCTGTTGCGAAACAGGTAACCACCTGCCTCACAAAATGCTATTGGTTGACAATCTTCTCCTCCTTTTCCCACCCCGCTACAGGGGCGCAAGTAAACGCGGGCTTACATAGCAATACTAGGGTTGCGGCCGTCACCTTCATACATTAATGATAATGACGCCATGTAGCTGGGCCTACTGCGACACGGCACGACGCGCAGCGCCCGACGAAATGGGGTTCAGGGGCTGAAGTAGACCTGGGCTTGACGTGGCAGTGTTAGGGTTAGGGTTTTTGCGGTCTACCTGCAAGGTGACATCGCGTGCAGACATCTTTTACAGTGGTTCGCGCTGAACGAGCGTGCGATGACACAGGGGACACGTTGCATGCACATTTTGGCGTAACATGACTAACTCGCGGCGCACACGACCTCAACTACATTTACATGGTGAGGTCCATGATGGCGGAGACTATATCTCCATCGTTTGTCTTGAGCGCGCTGACAGCCTTGGAGCGCGTGACGCCCGCCTGCGTCATCACCAGCTCGATGTCCTTGGTGAAGCGGCGCAAGTTGAAATGGAATGCAAAGTTTGAAACCACCCCATCCATATTTTAGTTTCGAGCGCTTGGTTCCAGGCGGTTTCAATGTAGGTTTGATAGGGTCAACCTGCACCGCCCTACCTTGGGCTCCACGCCGGTCTCGTCGATCTCGCCCTCGTCCTCCTCCTCGATGATGGTCGCGGACGACGGGGCCTCCATCTGCGGCATCTCAGACTGCACCCACGGCCAAACACAAACACCAGTTCCCAGTTAGCGCGGATTCCCAACATCGCAGAAAGCACCTTTGAGGTGTTAAGTGGGCGTACCCGGACCTGGTAACTGCTGTAATGTTCTAAGATGCAAAAAGGGAAGGAGGTTAAGGCGGGAGTGGCGGTGCAGGCCCTGCCTTGAACTGCTCCGCCGCGGCGGCCTGCTGGCCCTGCGCGCTCAGGTCCTCGATCTTGGCCTCGCCGAAGATGACGTGCGTGTCCGAGTTGGGCGACTTGAACACGTCGGGCTTGCTGATGACGAAGAGGATGTTCTTGCTCTTCTTGATGGTGACGCGCAGCACGCCCGGCACCGGCTTCATGCCCAGCTTCTGCATCGCCTTGCGGCTCTTCTTCTCGCTGCGGCTCTGCTTGGACTTTCCATCCTCGGCCAGGGCCCCGCAATGCAGAACACCAAATACAACGTAAGAGTGATGTGGGACTTGAGACGGGTGTGACCAACACGGACGACGCCGTGCTGTGAGCTGCAGAGGACATGATAATGCGCTGGCACACAGCGCAACGCAGTTCGCATCCCCGGAGAGCCTTCCCCGGACGCTGTGGTCAAGCACAGCAACTGCCTTGGCATGTTGGAGTAACCCACCACAGCCACATCACACGCTGGCTCATCTCGCGCGCCCGGGGACAGAGCTTACACGCGGCATCATCCCCACATGAGGTTCGCACGCGTCACGTGCCCCGGGAAGCGCGAGCCATGAGATGTGAGCGAACCCCTCGTGCCCCAGCCCCAGGCCAGTTACATAACTCTCTCCCCGAGATGCCCCTGAACTTCACTCCTCTGCGCTTCCCGCCCTGAGCACAGCAAAGTACCGTAACCCTACCCTCCCCTTCCTCCTCGTCATCGTCGTCATCATCATCCTCGTCGTCGTCGTCGTCATCGACGTCGTCCTGTGACAGACACACATAAGGGGACCACAGCGAGGTCAGCGCTGCGCGTCGCGGAGGAGCCGCGCAGGGTGCGCGCCGCTACATGCAAACCCCAGGCTACGCGCTCCCGAGATGGCCAGTTTTTTTCAGCGCGAGCTCCCGGAAAAAGGACCTGGCGTGCCGCGATTGCGCTGCGCGGTACGCACCTCGACGGTGGGCTCGAACTCCTTCTTGTTCTTGTGCGACATTGTGATAGAGTGGGGTGGTGAGAGGCGGCGAGGCGTGAGGCAAAAGGGACCTTCGCCGCGCGACGCCGCGGTGGGTCGTTTCTCCATCGCGAATGTCGATCCGCCTGTGCCGATCCGATGGGGGGTCAGGTCAAATCGCGTCATCTCACGGGCTTCGTTCCTCTTCGCCAGCTCGTATACCCATCCTCACGCGCGCGTCGTGGCCACGTGCGTTTCCCCCCCTCGCGCGAGTCGTCGTCCACTCGATGAGCTTCAGCATCAAGGAGGACAACGAGCACCTCTCGGCGCTCGAGCAGGAGAAGGCGCGCCTCACCAACGCCGTCAACCACCTCCAGCGCTCCAACGGTTGGGCCTGCCGGTTATTGCCCGCGACGGCGTCGACACGCACTTTGAATACTCGTCTCTTGAGTTACACGGCAACCTATGACGTGGCAACCAATATTCTCCAAGGCTCTATCCAACGCCGAGCTGCTCGAAGCGCTCAGCGCGGACGGACCTGACGCGGAGTTCGAGAAGGCTATCAAGGCAAGGAGGCGAGAGACGAGTAATTATGAAAATGCCTCCCCATTTCCTCCGCCTTTCAGACCCTGGTTTCTGGAGTTATAACGCCACCCTATGACGTGGCCAGCGTGACTCACCCGGCCCTGCGCCGAGGAGAACAAGGTCACAGTTAGCGACTTCCAGGCAGGGCCTCGCACGGCGGCCGGCGGCTTGCCATGGGCGCCGCCCCTCTACCCATCTCTGCATATTTAGTTTTTGGATCTGATATTGGGGGTGCCGAGACAGAGTTTCGCGACGCCGTCCCCTTGGAGTATTGCAGCTCAACTTGAGCCGTCACAGCTGTGTTTGTGTCCATCTAAGACCAGATGTCCACTCGGGTTACTCTAAATCGGGGTCTCGCAGGCCCTCACGATGAGCTGAACGGGAACCCGAGGAACTGGTGTGAGGCCCTGCGAGCGGGAGAAGATCTACAAGCTGGGTGTGGAGATCGCGGGAATCCGGGGCGAGGTCGAGAGCGTCACGCCCCAGCGGTAAGGCCTCATCCCTTCCCTCTCCACCTCAACCCGTTTCGTCCCTGAACATCAGACTGTCATTAGATCCACGTTTACAAAACGTGATACCAAAGCTGAACCCCTCGAGAATGCTCACCTGAAGTCAGCGCACGAATTTGTGGGCGACCCTGCGAGGAGGACGGAGGAGAGCGGGCAGTGGATGTAAACCGAGGCACCACCGTTTAGGATAACCGGCAGCAGCAGCAGCGGTAGCGGCAGCTGCAGCACAGCAGCGGACAACGACAACAGGTGTAGACGTCGCATGAAGCTTGGAAAGGGAGCTCATCACAGTGCATGAGGGCTTGGCACACTGTGTGGAACGCGCCCGTTGTGTATTCCTCCGCATCTGCCGTGACCGCCGGGCTCGTCGCTCTCGCGCTGCTCGGGGCGCGGCAGGGAGCAGGCGCTCGCAAGGACACGCACCGCGGGTTTACAAGCGCGCTCATGACCACAGTGAGCACCGAGTCGGGTACCTCGGAGTCCGATGGCGAGTACGTGCCATCCTCCTCGGACGCGGGCGATGGAGCGTCGACTACCCGCAAGACCACCTTCTCGAGGCGCGGTGACGAAGCTGCTAAATTGACCTACGGCGAGGTCATCAGCCTCTGGCAAACCGATGCGGGGTTTCGACAGACGTTCATTCGCAGCTTAGCGCGTGAGAAGCACGTTGCATTCTTCTGGGAGACCCCGCCGCTAACCGAAGCTTCTCTCGGGCAGCCCTTTGAGCATGTGGTGGTGGACGCGCCGAGCCTGGCGACCGCGGTAGGCCCTGCCAGACATTGCTCGCCACGTCATAGAATAACATTTGAACTCGAGCACCGAGGGTTCAGAACGCGTTGGGCGACGTGGGAAGCAATGTAATATCTGCCAGGCCCTCAGGCGTGGAGCCGGAGCCCGAGGTTTTCGGGGAGCACCTGTCGCGGGCGTGCGCGGCGGGTGCATCAGTGGCAGGGGCTTACACTCGTTCACTTTTCGGCTCAACGTAAGTCCTTTCTGTGGGATAGGGGGTGCGTTCATGGGTAGTCTAGGGGGTGTCAGGGGGTGTCAGGGGGTACCAGGGGGTGTGCAGGGTGAGCATCTGTTTCAGATACGGCTCAGGTTGAGCTGAGAAGTGGACGAGTGTAAGCCCCTGGTCAGTGGCCACCTTCCCGAACCTGGGCAACAACGCCATCCTCGTCGCGCCGTGCGAGACCGCAGGACTCGACTTTGCGCACTTCGCGTCGTTCATCCGGCGCGCGCCGAGCGAGCAGGCACACGCGCTGTTGGCCGCGGTGGGGGCTGCGGTGGAGAAGCGGCTGGCGGAGAAGCGAGCGAGTGGGCAGGGGCTTACACTCGTTCCCGTTTCAGCTCAACTTGAGCTCTTCTGTCCACAGTATAAACCATGACGGTGTCCTGGAGTTGCTCAAGTTGAGCTCTAACGTGAACGAGTGTAAGCCCCTGCGAGCAGGTCGCCGCTGTGGGTGAGCACCAGCGGCGCGGGCGTCAGCTGGCTGCACGTGCGGCTGGACGATAGACCCAAGTACTACACCTTCGCACCGTACCGCTCAGTTTAAACCACCGATGTCGACACGAGACACGCGCGACGGTGACGGAGCGCGGGGGTAATAGTAGTCTAGCGTGTTGGCTATAAACAACGACTAGTAATAATAGGCCCTAGCTTTGAGGCCCCAGCTTTTTAGTACAGCTGTACACACGGGAGTTGCGTATTGCATTCACTTGGTGCGCGTGTCGTCGCGGCGGTGCTGCTTGAGCACGAAGGCGAGACACGTGGCCATCATGGCGGAGCACATGCCCAGGAAGGACGGCTCCGTGGTGTAGCGCCGCAAGCTGAATTTGAAAGCAAAGTTTGAAGGCGGGTCATGATATTATGGTTTTGAGCGCCCAGGTTCAGGCGGTTTCAACTTGGGGTTCGTATGGTCAACCTGCACCGCCCTGCCGTGGCGCTGCCCGCGAACGCCAGGCACACCATGACCAGCAGGTTCAGCGGCACGCGGTGTAGTGGCGCAAGTTGAATTCGAAACCAAAGTTTGAAAGCAGTCCATCAGATGCCAGTTTCAAGCGCTTAGTTCCAGGCGGTTTCAACTTGGGTTTCATAGGGTCAACCTGCACCACCCTACCGCGGAACACCGAGGTCATGGTGGCGCGCAGGTGGTTGGGCACCAGCTCCGCCCGCATCACCGCCATCCAGGGGCTTACACTCGTCCACTATTCAGCTCAACTTGAGCCGTTTCTGACACAAAAACACACTGTAAACACCCCTTAAGACCCCCGTACACCTGCTGAACACCCCCTACACAACCCCTACATGCACCCCCTACATCATAGAAACCGCTTAAGTTGAGCTGAAAAGTGAACGGGTGTAAGCCCCTGCCGCCATCGCCGGCCAGTACAGCCCCAGCCCGAACTCGAACAGGCAGAAGCTCGCCAGGGTCACGGCGTAGTCATCCACCAGCAGCGGCGTGAGGAACGTGAGGAGGCTGACGAGGAACACCACGCGCAGCGTCTGATTGGCCGGGATTTTCTCGCCGATGAGTAGGTACAGCTGGCTGCCCACCATCTTGCAGGACATGAACAGCGAGAACACCAGGCCGTGCGGCACCGCGCTCACCTGAATCAGGGGGTTGTCGGGGGGTTGGGCGGGTGTCAGCGAGGTGTCAGGGGGATGTTGGGGGGTGGCAGCGAGGTGTGAGGGGTTTGTACCGGATTTGTCAGGGGGAAGCCGCGGGGAGGTGAAGGGGTTGTGAGGAAGATGTAAGGGAGGTGTGAGGGGGTTGTTAGGTTGTTGTCAGGGGGTCGTTGACCTGACCACTGGCGTAGTCCACACCGCCGGCGGCGGCATCCCCGCCGACCAACACTCCCCCCTCGCTGGTCAGCTTGGGCCCCCGCCGCTCCAGCGCGGGGGTCCACACGAACACGAACACGTGCAGCGCCGCCTCGTACAAACTGTTCGTCACGCCCAAGCTCAGCAGCTCAGAATTGGCAAACACCATTTTAGCCGCCGACCAGATCCCTTTCTCCTGTCCAAGCCCCGCTGCCGCTGCAGCTCGGCCCGCCTCCTCCGCTGCCGCTGCCTCCGCCGCCGCCGCGTCGCCCCCCGCCGCACTGAGATCATCGACCTGGGACCCGAGCGCAGAGCCCGAGCGGGAATGCCCCGAGGAGGAGGAGGAGGAGGCCGGTCGGTCGTACCACAGCGCGCGGGCGCCCACCGCGCACAGTAGCAGTGCCACGGCGCCCATGTTTAGGGACATGCAAACGTTGCCCGCCACGTCATCCAACGCATTTAGAACCCCCGTTTCTTGATTCAAATGATGTGGCGGGTAATACGACCTGGCAAGCAATATGACGTGGCGGGCAATATGACCTGGCAAGCAACATGACGTGGCAGGCAGTATCTGCCAGGCCCTACCCACGTCGAACGCCGGGGTGTACATGTTGCGGGGGTTGACCAGCGTGCTCACCACCGCACCTCCACCTCCTCCTCCTGCTCCTCCTGCTGTACCACCTGCCGCCCCCGCCCCCCCCGCGCTTAGTGGGTGGCGCCCGTATCCATGCCCCCCATACCCCGCCGCTCCCCCTGCTGCCCCATCAATCGTAATATCGTCCCAACCCGATGCTAAGATTTTACGCGAGGACGAGTAGGATGTGGTAGACTCCCCCGCCATGGAGATTCCCGCGCCCGCGCCCAGAGCCTGGCCCAAGGGCCCTGTGGCGGCGCCTCCCAAGCCTGGGTCGCGCCCCCCCCACACATTGTGCCACACATTGTGCTCGGACCCAATCAAGCCATCCCCCCCGTCGCCGCCCAAGACTCCCGCGCCCGCCGCCGCCGCCGCCGCCGCCGCCGCCGCGCTCCCCCCGAAGCGGATCGGGGTCATGAGCTCCACCGCCAGGTTCCCCACCACCCCCGCCGTCACCGCCGACATGCAGTGGCTTACACTCCTCCACTTCTCAGCTCAACCTGAGCCGTTTCTTACCCCAAACACCCCCTGTCATAGCAGAATACCCCCTAACACCCCTGAAAAAAAAACCCTTAAAAATCCCTACATGTACCCCTGGTCCCAAAGAAAGCGCTGACGATGAGCTGAAAGGTGGACGAGTGTAAGCCCCTGCCGACATGGCGTTGAAGAAAGTGGCGCTGGAGAAGAGCTGAATGAGGTACCGCCGGTCCAGACGCAAGCGGTCCGCCTCGGAGATCGCCCACGACTCAAAGCTGGAGAACAATAGCGAGTATGCCACGCCGCTCATGACCTGGCACCAGGGTCATTGAGAACGAACACTCGACCGACGTAAAATGGATGAAGCATTAAGCCAGCTCACCGGTGAGAGTAAACGCCTGTACGATGGTCTGGGGATCGTTCGGCCACCGCCAACCGAGTCCGCGCGGCTGCACAAGTATGAGCATGCGACATAGAGGTAATTCGAGCGCCGCTTGCCGTTGGAGTGCTTGGTGTGGATACCCCCCCTGCCCTGCTCAGTACCAGCAGCTCCACAGCAGAGGACCGCATCAGCAGACAAGCAGCGCCGTACAGGAACCCGTACATGATCACAAAGCGCCGGTACCCGAACGAGTCGCCGAGGGAGGAGACGTACGTGCCGAGCGACGCGCTGGCGAAGTACCCGAGCACGAAGATGTACCCGATTTCCTGCATGGAGAACCCGTGCTCGCGATACAGCGCATACAGGTACGCGCCCTGGGTCCAGGGCCAACTTGTGAACTCAAAGACGCTTCAGTTGACCTTCCAGGGCCTTGCACGAGTTCCCCCCGGCGCAGCTGCCAGCCGGCACAGGTGCGGTTCTGCCCTTGAAACCGCTCGAGTTGAATGAACACCGCGAGAGTGAAGACGCTTGAAGGTTGAGCTACGAGTACTCGTACCTGCGACGGGAACGGGAAGGCTCGCGGGAAGCTCGAATGTTAAATAATCCTGCCTGGATCCAGTCCCCGAAGGTGCCGAGCGTGTACACGATGTTGTAGCGGCGGCGCAGGCGCTGGAACGTGGCGAGCTCGGCGGGGCCTCCGTCGAAGGACCGCGCGATGCGCGTGCTGGTGAGCAGCTGCAGGCATAGGCAGACGCCGAGGATGGCGCATAGCGCCACCAGCTCCCACTGCGGCGGCGGGTGCCCTCCCGCGGAGGCGGAACCGAGAAGCTGGCGGCGCGCGGCTCCCGTCCAGGACTCCCCCGCTCCTCCGCCCGCCCACATCCCGCCGCCGTCGCCATCGTGGATTGCGTGGGTGTACGAGGCCATCGGCTTCGCAGCGTTCCTAGCTACAGCCACCGCCGCCCAACTCTCTGCAGTGCCCGTTCACCCCCCTCGGATGGTGACTGGGAAAAAAATCAAAATAAGATATTCTGCCGCTCTCGACCCGGCGCGTTCGCGGCTATACGGTGGCACACCCAGGGCTTTGCGAAAACCCCGGGCGTGCTGCCGCCCTCGTCGTTCGCACTGCTCAAGGCGGCGCGCACAAACTGTCGCACCTCAAAGCACCGCGCTTCCTTCACATTTTTTATCAGGATGCCAACTAGACAACCCTAAACTGATTAATCCCGAAACCCTAAACTCATTAAGCCGTTCAACAAACGTGGTTTGCCGAGGGTCGGCAGGGCGCTAGAACGCGGCGCGCTATAGCGGGTAGGAGGTGTCCCCGCGACCGTGTATCGGGCGGTGCACGATGCCAGTGGTCACTTATAAAACCTACCACGTCGATGGTGCACCGACCGAGCGGTCGTAGTCAGCGGTCCCAACAATAACAGAGGTACCAGAAGTACCAACACCGAACCGAAATCCAACCGACCCAATTCGTCAGTGTAAGCTTGCCGGGCGGAGCGGCGTGCGGCGGGTGCTGACGTGGCCAGCGGCATGCCGCGCTCCACCAGCGGCGCCTACGCGGGATGGGAATCGGCGGACGAGCTGGTGAGCGCCACTCTCGTGTATCATGCAGCTCGCCAACTTTTTCGTTCGATTTAACCGACAACTAACGATGCCGCCTCTCCGTGTGCAGGACTCGGACGTGCCTCTGCGGGAGCGGGTGAGAGAAGGGGAGCGTGCGAGGGACGCGGACACCGCCGGGGAATCGCCGACGTTCGGCATCGGCATCGGGGACATGAGTGACAGTGCGATGTTCTCGAACCTCGGCGTGCCAATTGCGCAGGTCAACGGCAACGGAGCCGGAGGAGGAGGAGGAGGAGGAGGAGGAGGAGGAGGTCGGGGCGGGGCCAGCACGCGAGGGGGTGGGGGTCGGGCGGGCACCATCCTCACCCCTCTCTCGTCCCCGCCCCGGCATCCTCCTCCTCATCCGAGCACGCGGGGGGACGGGGGCAGGGCGGGCACCCGGATAGTGCCGCTCGACCTCGGGGCGGTGCGGGCCAGCGCGTGGGACGGCTCCGGCGTGGGCGGCGCCGGGAGCGTGGACGGCGTCGGCGGCACCTCCCTCCTGGATGACGACGAGCTACAAAGCTCCGCCTCCTCACTCTCTGTGTCAAACGGCACGGCCGAGTATTACTCACCCCCACAACATTCACACCCACATCCAACGCGTTGTACGCCTCGGTTGTTGTTGTTGTTGTTGTTGATTGAATTTGACGCCATCCTATGACGTACGATGCGGCTCGCGTTGCATGGATTACTCGTCCCTTGTCCCCGGCGTCCCCGCGCTGTGGAACCCGGCGCGTGCGTTCGACCGCGTGCAGTACGGGCGCTCCTTCCGCTTCCTCATCGACGGCTCCGAGGGCGCCCTCAACCCCGACCTGACCGTCAACGTCAAGGTGCCCGTCAAGGCGTACTCCGAGGCAGGGGCTTACACTCGTCCACTTTTCGGCTCAACTTAGCGCATTCTGTGGGATAGGGGTGCATTCAGGGGTGGTATAGGGGGTGTTTATGAGGTGTCGCGGGGTAATAAGGGGTATCAGGGGGTGTTCAGGGTGTATTTTGCGTCAGAAACGGCTCAGGTTGAGCTGAGAAGTGGACGAGTGCAAGCCCCTGCTCCGAGGTGGGCCGCAGCGCCAATTTCCTGTGGATGGTCATGACGGACGGCCGGGGCGGCGCCAGCGCCGGTGGCGTCCGCCCGCTTCCCAACACGAGCCTCGTCGGCATCCTCGAGCGGCTCGAGACGCTACGCATGGCATGGTCGTCGCCTCTCGTTCCTGGACTGTGCGCTCATTTGTACCTGTGCACCAGTGTACCAGTGTACCAGTGTACCAGTGTACCCGTACATGCTCGCCGCCTCATCCTCCCTGGCCTGGCCACTCGTTCGCTTTGCAGCTCAAGTGCCAGCTGTCTAGTCCCGAAACCCACTGGCCTCGAATGTGCTGGCACTCAAGCTGAAAAGGGAAGGAGTGGCACGGCCATGCCACAGGTACCCTTAAACCCTAAAATCTAAACCCTAAAATCTAAACCCTAAACCTTAAACCCTAAACCCTAAATCCTTGGCCCTGCCGCACGGTGTTGTCCAAGTACGGCATGCAGGCGCTGCCCGCGGCGGGCGACGACAGCGCCACCCACCTGGCGATCCTGACCACCCCCGGGGGGCGCCGCGCGAGGGGCGGCGCGGGGGCGGCACACGGCCAGTCGGCGGCGTTCATCTACGGGGTGGACGTGGCGTCGGGGCACGGCGCCGTGGCGGCAGGGCCCTAGGGTTTATAAACCCTAACCCAGAACCCTAAACCCTAAAAGCCTTTACCCTGAACTCTAGCAGATGTTGCCATCCACGCGTTCTAGGATGTCATTTAACCCAATAAACAAGGGTGTACAGCGAGTTGTATGACTTGGCGACCACCGGCACAATCTCAGTATGGCGACCACCGGCACAATCTCAGTATGACCCAATAATGCGTGTCGTTGACGTGGCGGGGGATGTCGGCACGTCCCTCGACGACGGTGTCGCCCGCGCTGGCTGCGCAGACAGTGCACGCGGCGGAGGTGGCGGTGACCGCACTCGCTCTGTCCCAGGGCGCGCCCGACACTGTTGCCATGACCTTCTCATTCTTCCCGCTCGGGTTTCTGTACTACGCGCTGCGCGGCGGAAGCAAGGAGGAGGACCGAATCGACGGCAACGCCATCCGAGGTGGGGCGGTGCACTTTGACCCTTTCAAACCCACGTTGAAAGCGCCTGGAAATCAGCGCTTGAAGCTATAATATGACGAGCCGCTTTCGAACTTTGCTTTCAATTTCAACTTGCGCCGCTACACCGAGGGGTTTTGCGAGGCGCCGTGACGGGGGCGTTGAGCGAAGCAGAGTACGAGGAGTTTGCAATCGCGCTCGTGGAGTTCATCATGGTAGGGCGGTGCAGGTTGACCCTATCAAACCCAAGTTGAAACCGCCTGGAACTAAGCGCTTGAAACTATGATATGATACACTGCTTTCAAGCTTTGGCTTCAATTTCAACTTGCGCCGCTACATCATGGTGAAGTTCGGGCAGGAGACGCTGCTGAGGTTGTGCCGGCGGAAGGTAGGGGTCATCTTGGGAAATCATCTATTGCCCGTGCCCGCCACGTCATCCCCCGCCTTGCACCTCCGCAACCTCCGCAACCTTAAACTCTCGTGCACTATTCAAAACGTCATCCTATGACGTGGCGAGCGTTGTTCACTTGGCCTCGTCACACATCTCCTTGTAATTCTCGTTTCTTGAAGAATGGAATCCTATGATGGTGCGAGGGAGAGCGTGGTTCACCTGTCCCTGACATAAGGCGGCCGGGGGGAACATGAACGACAAGAGCCGCGAGGATTTGTATAATATGTTGAAGCGATTTATAGATTCGGACCTGGCGGAGCCGGGGGTTATGGACGAGGAGGTGGAGGTGGCCGAGGGCGGGAGCGCCATGCTGCTGCGCCCGGGCATGGCGAGCATGCACATGCGCTTGCACATGCAAAAGTTGGGCAGCGGCGGCGGCGGTGGCGGCGGTAGGGACAAGCAAATATCGCCCGCCACGTCATCGACACACATTTTGAACCCTCGTTTCTTGAGCAGAATGGCATCCTATGATGTGACGAGCGATCTCTGCCAGGCCCCACATTCATCGCATATTGAATCTTCGTGTTTTGAGTTACATGGCATCTTATGACGTGGCAAGCGATGTCACCAGGCCCTCCGCGGCGGCGGCATGTCCTTTGGCGGAGCTATGGGCGCGTTCCGAGCCTACGATACGTTTAAAGGAAACTCCGGCGGCGGCATGGAGGTACGCAATCAGAGCTGGCTGCAGCGGCTCTTTGACGTCGTGCTGTGCCGGCAGCGCCGCGGCGGCGGCGGCGGCGGCGGCGGCGGCGGCGGCAGCGGCAAGAAGAAAAGACCAACGATGCAGCGAAAGACGGGGGATGACTATGATCCTTACGAGCGCATCGAGGTGTCAGTGACGGACAACATCATGTGGACCTGGAACTGGCTCATGAAGAATGAATCCATGGTGGGGTCTGACGGACACCGGTCGGACATCAGACGGACATACAGGTCACTGCAGCGCGTCATTCACCTCATCGCATTGTAGACCCTAGTTTCTTGAGTTGAGTGATACTCCGTGATGCAGCGAGCATCGTAAACCTGGCCCTCCCCGATGGCGGTCTTCGTGATCTTCTGTCTGATCCAATACCTAGCGCTGTGGGCCGCCGGCGGTAGGGGCCTACCAGATATTGCCCGCCACCTCATCCCACGCATTACCCCCGTTTCTTGATTAGATGGCACCATGACGTGGCGAGCAACATCAGATGTTGCCCGCCTCCTCATCCCACGCATTTTGAATCCCCGTTTCTTGATTAAATGGCACCATGCCGTGGCGAGCAACATCAGATGTTGACCCCCTCCTCATCCCACGCAATTTGAACCCCCGTTTCTTGATTAATCGGCACTATGACGTGGCGAGCAACATCAGATGTTGACCCCCTCCTCACCCCACGCATTTTGAACCCCCGTTTCTTGATTAATCGGCACTATGACGTGGCGAGCAACATCTGCCAGACCCTAGCCGGCGGGTTCAAGATTGTGGAGATCCTTTTCGACTCGGCGATATACTCCCCGGATAAGACGTGGATGTGGAGCCTGATCATGATCATGGTGATGGGTTCCATCCTGTCCGCGCAGGTCAAGTACGTGCTGGAGATCGCCAACCCAGGCGGCGCGGGCTTCATCCCCCAGATGCAGGTGCACATGCTGCGCGAGCTGGGTAGGGCGGTGCAGGTAGCCCCAATCAAACCCACGTTGAAAGCGCCTGGAAGCTAGAACTAAGCGCTTGAAACTGAAATGTGATGGACCGCTTTCACACTTTGCTTCAATTTCAACTTGCTCCGCTACAGCTGGGCCGCGTGCGCATGGAGTTCTTGGACACGACCAGCTCTCAGGTAGGGCGGTGCATGCTGACCCTATCAAACCCAAGTTGAAACCGCCTGGAACTAAGCGATTGAAAGTGAAGATTGATATACTGCTTTCAACTTCTGCTTTTACATTCAACTGGTGCCGCTACAACCAGGAGGTGCTGCACGTTCTGGACAACGAGATACCGCGGTTGAGCGCCAACATCGATGCCATCATCAACGGGTTCTCCAGCCTGTGGCAGATGCTGGCCACCCTGGCGCTGTGCGGGCAGGGGTTTCACTCGTCCACGTCTTTGCTCAACCTGAGCCGTTTTTGTCACTGAAACCATCAAAGCACCCCACAGCATGAGACAAAAAGTGCTCCGTTGAGCTGAAAAGTGGACGAGTGTAAGCCCCTGTGTGCGGGTCCATCTCCCCGTCCATGACCGCCGCCGTGTGCAGCCTCCTGCCCTTCTTCGCGTACCTGGGGTACAGTCTGGGCCTGGCGGCAGGGGCTTACAATCGTCCACTTTTCAGCTCAACTTAGGCGCTTTGTATGGGATAGGGGGTGCGTGTAGGGGTTGTGTAGCCCATGTTAAGGGGGTGTTAGGGGGTGTGTAGGATGTTTTGTGTGTGTCAGACACGGCTCAAGTTGAGCTGAGAAGTGGACGAGTGGAAGCCCCTGCCTGGCGGTCAACAAGGCTAGCGCAGATCTGCAGGCGCGTGAGAACCTGTTCAAGGTGGAGATGAGCGAGAACCTGTCCTCCAACTCCATCAAGAAGCTGCTTGGCCTGCACGACATACTGGACCAGGACCTGGTGGGCAAGATGGGCGACCTGGAGGCAGGGGCTTACACTCGTCCACTTCTCAGCTCAACTTGAGCCGTTTCTGACACAAAACACACCCGAAAATACCCCCTGATGCTCCTTAACATGCCTTGACAACTCCTAAACACCCCCTAAATAACCCCTAAATGCACCCCTATCCCACAGAATGCGCCTAAGTCGAGCCGAAAAGTGGACGAGTGTAAGCCCCTGGCTGGAGGTGGGGTACGACCAGCTGGACAACCTGATGGCGGAGCAGGACCGCGCGCTCACCGTGCTGGAGACGGCGGTAAAGCTCGTCGTTATCGTCACCGGCACCGTGCTGGTGTCCACCTACAACGGGGCAGGGGCTCACACTCGTCCACTTTTCAGCTCAACCTGAACCGTTGACACAAAATACACCCTAAGTCACCCCCAATACCCCCTCAACCCCCTCGAAAACCCTGAAGAACCCCTAAACACACAAGCCCCAATGCCACAGAAAGCGCTTACGTTGAGCTGAAAGGTGAACGAGTGTACGCCCCTGCAACGGGGGCGGGGCCACCACGGAGGACAAGACCAACGCCAAATTCATGGGCATCATTCCGGGCATGGACGTTGGAAACTTTGTCGCGTTTTACATGGCGGGCGAAACCATCGGAGGATTCATCGTGGAGATCAGCAAGGTAGGGCGGTGCAGGTTGATCCTGTGGAATCCGAGTTGAAAGCGCCTGGAGTTAATCTCTTCACACCATAATATGATGAACCGCTTTCAACTTTTGCTTTCAAATTAATCTTGCGCCGCTACAGCAAGGCGTACCGCACCTTCAGCACCACGTCGGTGGCGCTGGAGATGCTGCTAATGCTGGACTACAAGCTGAAGGACCACGAGGAGGAGCAGCCCATGGAGATCGACCTGTCCAGCGCGGTGCTGGGGATGAAGGGTGTCAACTTCGCGTACCGGCCGCCGCCGGGGTCCGCCCACAGCGGTCCCCCCGGCGGCGGCGGCTCCATGGCCAACGTGCCGCTGCTGTTCCGCAACCTCACGGCACGGGCTTACACTCGTCCACTTTTCGGCTCAATCTAAGCGCTTTCTGCAGGATAGGGGGTACATTTAGGGGCTGTACAGGGGGTGTGTAGGGTGTGTTAGGGGGTATTAAGGGGTGTCCAGGGTGTATTTTGTGTCAGAAGCGGCTCAGGTTGAGCTGAAAAGTGGACGAGTGTAAGCCCCTGCCTCACGGTGTCCATCGCGGCCGGGAAGAAGGTGGGTGTGGTGGGCAAGTCGGGCAGCGGTAAGTCCACGCTGTGCCGGCTGCTTTCGCGGCTGTACTCCCCGCTGGCCGGTGAGGTGACCGTCAACGGGGTCGACGTGATGCACCTGGAGCTGAGCCGCACCATCTCCATGATGGAGCAGGAGACTCTGCTGTTCGACGACAGCGTGCTGGGCAGGGACTTACACTCGTCCACTTCTCAGCTCAACCTTAAGCCGTTTCTGACGCAAAATAAACCCTGAACACCCCCTAAGACCCATAACACCTCCTAAACACCCCCAGAACAACCTCTAAATGCAACCCCTATCCCACAATGGGTTTACATTGAGCCGAAAAGTGGACGGGTGTAAGCCCCTGGTGGTGGGCAACCTGACGATCGGTATGGCGGGGGTGGACCAGGTCGGGCGGTGCAGGTTGACCCTATGAAACCCAAGTTGAAACCGCCTAGAACTAAGCGCTTGAACCTGAAACATGATGGACTGCTTTCAAACTTTGGTTTCAAATTCAACTTGCGCTGCTACAACCAGGCGCGCGTCGAGCTGTGCACCAAGACGGCGGGCGTGCACGCCGACATCTTGGTAGGGCGGTGCAGGTTGACCCTATCAAACCCAAGTTGAAACCGCCTGGAACCAAGCGCTTGAAACTACAGTGTGTTGTACTGCTTTCAACTTCTGCTTTCGAATTCAACTTGCGCCGCTACATCATGGACATGGAGGGCGGGTACGACTACCAGGTCGGCACACGCGGTCGGCTGATATCCGGCGGGCAGCGGCAGCGCATCGCCCTGGCGCGCACTCTGCTGCGCAATACACCCATCGTCCTCATGGGTGGGGCAAGATCAAGCCTCACCTTACTTATGACATTTAAAGACAAGCCCACGTTCGAAAATGTACATTCCGGAAACTTTGCCTCAAGGCTCTTGAGTTAGATACTCTATATATTTTCGAACGCGGGCTTGTCTTTAAATGTCATATAATCTCTTATCTCAGCCCAGAGCATCTGCTTATTGTGCACCTCACCTCTCCTAACCTTTTACATCAGCCCTGGTTGTTTGCCCATAGTTCGCTCATAGTGTAGGCGAGCGATATTGGTGTGGCCCTAATCATGGATGAGCCGTGTTCGGCGCAGGAACCCGTGGACTCGGCGGGGATTGGACGGAACCTGTCCAAGTGGAACTACGTGTCGGAAGACGGACTCAAGCACCCGGCGACCATCGTCAGCGTCACGCATAACATCCCGATGTTAGAACACTGGGACCTGGTGGGGTAATGCAAGTCGAAACCCGTGTTGAAAGCGCATGCATTCAGTGCTTGAAACTAAAATGTGTAAAACAGCTTTCAAGTCTGCTTATAGTTTCAACTCGCGTCCCTGCAGCCTGGTCATCGTGTTTCAAAACGGCGAAATCGTGGAGTATGACACCAAGGTAGAGCGGTGCAGGTTGAACCAATCAAACCACTGTTGAAAGCGCCTGTAACCATACTATTGATACTAAGATATGGATGAAGCAGTTTCAAATGTTGCTTTCGAATCTAACTTGCGCCGTTACACCAAGGAGGTACTGCTGGCGCGCAAGGGGCGTTACTACGCCATGTGCAACAGCACCAACGGGCTGATGGTGGATGGCGCGGGGCACGCCACCATCACGGCGGAGCGGTTGGCGCAGATCTGGCTATTCGCGGCCAAGGAAATACCCGACGAGGAGCTGCGCGCGCTGGCTGACATGTGCCAGACCATGCATGTCACCGCCGGCAGGAAGTTGTTTGGAAGCGAGGACGCGGCGGACGCCATGTACATCCTGGTGCAGGGCCAGTGCGAGGTCACGCGGGTCGCCGAGGTGGACGGCGCCGGCGGCGGCGGTGCGGTAGAGCGGCCACGCATCTGGGACGCAGGCGACGTGTTGGGCGAGCTTAATCTGCTGCCTGACATCCCGAAGCCCTGGGTGAGGCGGTGCAAGTGGAAATCTGTGTCGAATTTCCCGGTTTCAGCGCTTGAAACTAAAATATGATTGAAACATGCTTTCAAGTTTTGTCTTCAATTTTGGCTTGCGCCTCTACCCCTGGGGCAGCGACGCCAAAGCCAAGTCCCGCGCGATTCTGCTGCACCTGCCCAAGGCGGTGTTCGAATTGAACACGACGGGGGGTGGCGCCGGCGGCGTCGGCGACGGTGACGGCGGCGACGGCGCCGCGCCTGTGCTGCCCACAATCCGCGACGTCGTCAAGGAGTTGGCTTATGTGGTGGCCTCCACGCGGTCCTCCGCGCACCTGTCGCTGGTGTGGCCCTTCTGCGGCGTGGACGAGGTAGGGCGGTGCAGTTTGACCCTACCAAACCCACGGTGAAAGCGCCTGCAACTAAGCGATTAAAACTACATTATGATAAACCGCTTTCGACCTTTGCTTTCAATTTCAACCTGCGCCGCTACAACGAGGCGCGGCTGACGGAACTGGGCGGGGACTTACACTCGTCCACTTTTCGGCTCAACTCAAGCACATATTGTGGGATACGTTGGGTGCATTATTCACCCTCTGTCTATTAGACAGGGGCACACGGGGACGTGTGACCAAAACGGCTTAGGTTGAGCTGGAAAGCGGACGAGTGTAAGCCCCTGGAGCTGGGCGAGCTGATGAACGTGAGCGTGGAGGAGGCGGAGACAACGCTCTTCCACTCCCCGGAACAGGAGTGCGACTCGCTCTACTTCCTGCTCCGCGGCAAAGTGGCCGTCAGCCGCATGACACTCGTAGTAGGGCGGTGCAGGTTGACCCTGTCAAACCCGCGTAGAAAGCGCCTAAAACTAAGCGTTCGAAGCTAATAAATGCTGAAGTGCTTTTAAATTTTGCTTTCAAATTCAACTTGCGCAGCTACATCGTGGATGGCACGAAGATGCAACAGACGACGGAGGAGATGGGAGCTGGCTCATACTTCGGCGAGGACACTCTGCTGGGCAACACCGGGAAGGCCAAGGTTGGGCCTGCCAGATATTGCCCGCCACGTCAACCCATAGGCCGGATTTGGTACATCGCTTCCCGCGCTGCGCGCTGACGCTTTGTCCGCAACTCTGTATGGGCATTCAACCTGACGACCGTTTTCTCGCGCGGAGCGCTCACACTTTGCCCGCAACTCTGTATGGGCATTTCACCTCGGCGACATACCGAAATCGGGCTATTGAACCCTCGTTTCTTGAGTCAAATGGAGTCCTGTGACTAGGTGAGCATTATCTGGTAGGCCCCAGGTGAAGGTGGCCAAGGTCACAGAGCAGAGCATCGTGTTGAGCATCGGTAGGCGGTGCAGGTTAACCCTATCAAATTCACGCTGAAAGCGCCTGGAATTAATCTCTTTGACACGAAAATCTGATGAACTGCTTTCAACTTTTGCCTTCAATATCAACTTGCGCCGCTCCACATCGGGCGCCAGCTGTTTCAGAAGTATGTGATGATGGTGCGGCACTCGCACGGCGCGGCGTCGGCGGACGACCTCACGCGCAACCTGGGCAGGGGCCTACACTCGTCCAATTTTCGGCTCAACGTAAGCGCTTTCTGTGGAATAGGGGGTGCATTTGGGGGTAGCTTAGACTGTGTCGAAGAGGTTTCGGGGTTTCAGGGTCATTTAGGGTGTATTTTGTGTCAGAAACGGCTCAGGTTGAGCTGAAAAGTGGACCAGTGTAAGCCCCTGAACCTGGGCGCGTACCGGCGCTATATGGCACACCCCGCGCTGCTGGCGCAGGTCATGTGGCCGCTGGCCGTGCTGGGTAGGACGGTGCAGGTTGACTCTATGAAGCCCAAATTGAAACCGCCTGGAACTGAGCGCTTGAAACTAACATATGATAAACTGCTTTCAATTTTGCTTCAATGTTGCTTTCAAATTCAACTTGCGGCGCTACAGGTGGGGCCGGACCAGCTGGAGCGGCTGCCCGCCCTCATGCAGGTGTCGTGCTACGGCGAGGTAGGGCGGTGCACGTTGACCCTATCAACCCCACTTTGAAAGCGCCTGGAACTGAGCGCTTGATACTAAACTGTGATGAACCGCTTTCAAACTTTGCTTTCAATTTCAGCTCGCGCCGCTACGGCGAGGGCAGCCACGTGTGCGTGATGAACGAGTCTGATGATGAGGCGCACGTCATCCTGCGTGGGTGCGTTGCCGTGCAGGCAGGGGCTTACACTCGTCCACTTTTCAGCTCAACCTGAGCCGTTTCTGACACAAAACACACCCTGAACACCCCCTTGCACTCCTTCGTACCCCCTGACACCTCCTAAACACCCCCTAAATAACACCTAAATGCACCCCTATCCCACACAAAGCGCCTAAATTGAGCCGAAAAGTGGACGAGTGTAAGTCCCTGCGTGCAGATCGCGCGCTCCGACACCGTCACCGTCGCCAAGGTGGGTACCACTCAACAGTGTGACAGTGCCCGACACGTGTTCAATCGCGTTGTAGACCCAGGCTCCGGCCGGCCCTGCTGAAGGGTCTAAAGCCCCTCGTATGATTGGTTGAGAGAGTGCTTTACTACGATGTGATTGGATGACGCCCCATGATTTCATCGGCTTTGCTGCAAGGAGCTGAAGGAGGGCGAGGTGGTGAACGTGGGGACGCTGGCGGGCGAAACCGCGCGGCTCGGCAGCCTGGTGCTCAGCGCGGAGTGCACCGAGCCCACTGTGCTGCTCACGCTCAGCCGCTCCCGCCTTATGCAGATCCCAAGGCAGGGGGGTTATTGAGAACAAGCACTCGACCGACGCTACGTTGAATCGACAAAAATATGCAATCAGGCCGTTTGTGAGGGCGAGTCTAAATTTTTATACAATGGTTTAGGGGTCATTCGGCCATCGCGAATCACGTCCGAGTGTATGTATGAGCTAAAACCCTGACGGCAAGTCATGCTTCGATGTCGGATCTAGTGCACGTTCGCAGCGACCCTGCTGCGAGGGTTGACCCGTCGGTCATATCCGCCCTGGCTCTGAACCGACACTTCTTCACCACCCCGCAGAACCTGACCTCCATCGGCCTCAGCTTCCTGTGCTCCGACGGCAAAGAGGCCGGGGCTTACACTCGTCCACGTTTCAGCTCAACCTGTGCCGTTTCCGACACAAAGTACACCCTAAACACCCCATAATGCCCGCCAACACCTCTTTAACACCCCCTAAATAACCCCTGCAGCACCCCCTATCCCACAGAAAGCGCGTAAGTTGAGCCGGAAAGTGGACGAGTTTAAGCCCCTGCATAAAGGCGGTGCTGCGAGAGATTGTCAACACCAAGGTGTTCGCGCGCGACCAGGTCATCATCGAAGCCAGCGACAGCTCCGACGCGTGCCTGGCAGGGGCTTACACTCGTCCACTTTTTGGCTCATTATAAGCGCTTTCTGTGGGATAGGGGGTGCATTTAGAGGTGGTTCAGGGGGCGTTCAGGAGGTATTAGGGGGTGTCCGGGGGTGTTCAAGGTGTATTGCGTGTCAGAAACGGTTCAAGTTAAGCTGGAAAGCAGACGAGTGTACGCCCCTGGTGCCTGGTGTACGTGGCGCACGGGCTGGCCACTGTGCGCACGCCTCAAGGGCACACGCAGACCATCACGCCCGGTCAGTACGCCGTGACCAGCGGCCGCACGGTGCCCCACGAGACGGCGGACAAAGTGGTGATGTTCCGCAACGCCGCGACGGTGACGTCGGCGAGCCCGTTCGCCGTGGTGATGATGATGGACATGGGCAGGTGCTTACACTCGTCCACTTTTCAGCTCAACCTGACCC